>QWCE01002758.1_pt1 | contig 28744 bp, 19 predicted proteins | sample 1972531 | NCBI WGS metagenome assembly QWCE01 (sample SAMN09866716, study PRJNA288562) | Human gut metagenome isolate term4_stool, whole genome shotgun sequencing... | reverse complement strand
ATCTCAATCTAGGCGACTAGTTTACTTCGCCTTAGGACGCTTAGCTCCATACTTAGAGCGACGCTGGCGACGACCGTCGACACCAGCTGTATCGAGTGCTCCACGCACGATATGGTAGCGTACACCAGGCAGGTCCTTGACACGACCGCCACGCACCAAGACGATACTATGCTCCTGAAGGTTGTGACCCTCACCAGGGATGTAGGCGTTCACCTCCTTGCCGTTGGTCAGACGTACACGAGCCACCTTACGCATAGCCGAGTTTGGCTTCTTTGGGGTGGTTGTGTAAACGCGGACACAAACGCCACGACGCTGTGGGCATGAACCCAAGGCTGGAGACTTACCTTTTTCCTCAAAGGTCTCTCGTCCCTTTCTTACTAACTGTTGGATAGTAGGCATTAACTTCTCGTTTACTTAATTCTTGATTTACAAATATGGTTCTCTTGCTACCCTGCTATCAGGTGTCGTAAGCACGACAAGCCGCACATCACAACTACCTACAGTAGGCATAGCGGGGACAAAGGTACAAAAACTTTTCGACCTGACAAGCGATCCAACTATCTGAGTACTCGAAGTGTACCGAGGGCTAATTTCTATTTTGAGGTGCTGGGAGGAGGGAAAGGTAGATCTCCACGTGGGAATTCTCAAATAGCCACGTGGGCGTTCAAAATTCTCCACGTGGAGACGAAATGAAACTTCGGAGGAATCAAATGAAACTTCGGAGGAAATGATTCGCCCCTACGTGGAGAATAAAAAATAGCCACGTGGGAATTTGAGATTTCCTACGTGGCTATCATCTGGTAGCATCGAATTATAGCGTATCAGCGCTACTGAAAAAGCGGGGGCTGTGGAGTAATCCGATTAGTGCGAGGGGAGCGGGACGAGCATCTGCGAGGTTTAGTCGCGCTGCAGACGAGCCGCTAGAGCGGGGCGCCAGTCGGTGGCGTTGACCGCTAGGAGTGTTTGCAGGCCTAGAGCTGCGGCGGCCTCGATGTTGGCGGTGCTGTCATCGATGAAGAGCGTGCGCTCGGGGACCATGCCGCTGTCGGCTATCATCTGCTCGTAGATAGCTCGGTCGGGCTTCATCGTCTGCATCTCGCAGGAGGCGTAGACCTTGTCCACATAGTCGCTCAGCGTGCGTCCCGTGGCAGGGAGGAAGTGCGGACTGTGGGCATACGCCATAATGTAGGGATTGGTATTTGACAAGATATAGATCTTGTACTCCTTACGGAGCTGCTCTAGGTAGTCAAACTTGTACTGAGGGACTCCCTTGAGGAAGAGCATGATCGCCTCATTGACCTGCTCATCGGTCAGGTCTGTGCCAGCGTGCTCATTGAGCCGTGCGACAAACTCCTCGCGCCCCACGAGTCCCATCTCTAGGTCGTGAAAGACTCCGAGCTGTCGGTACGGGTTGAGCATCTCGTCGATGTCCTGGACGCCTAGCTCGCGAAAGCGTCTTAGCGACACCTCCGGCTGGAGATCCACTAAGACGCCTCCGAAATCAAATACGAGTGTATCTATCACGGTCTCTTACTTCTTGAGCCAACGATCGAGCCAATCGAAGAAGGTGCGCTGCCATAGGAGTGCATTCTGAGGCTTGAGGACCCAGTGCGTCTCCTCGGGGAAGAGGAGCATCTTCGTTGGTACGCCACGCATCTTAGCAGCATCAAAGGCCATCATACCCTGCGATGCTAGGATGCGGAAGTCGTACTCGCCGTGAATGATCAGGATAGGCGTATCCCACTTGTCAGCGAGCTTGTGAGGTGAGTTGGCAAAGGTGCGCTGAGCGGTAGCGTTGTCCTTTTCCCAAGGAGCGCCACCCATATCCCAGTTGGCAAACCACTTCTCCTCGGTCTCTAGATATTGTGCCTCGAGGTTGAAGATACCAGCGTGAGCGATGAAAGCTGAAAAGCGTCCCTCATGTACACCGGCTAGGTAGTAGACGGAGTAACCGCCATAGCTAGCGCCCACAGCGCCCATACGATCTGGTGCGATGAAGGGCTCTTGCTTCATCAGATCTGCAGCGGTGAGGTAGTCGCGGATGTTCTGACCGCTGTAGTCGCCACTGATCTGCTCGTTCCACGCCTTACCAAAGCCTGGCACGCCGTGACGGTTGGGCAGGATGACAATGTAGCCCTGCTCAGCCATGATGCGGGGGTTCCAGCGATAGGACCAGAACTGGCTTATGGTGCTTTGCGGACCACCCTGACAATAGAGGATAGAGGGGTACTGCTTGTTCTTGTCAAAGTGCGGTGGGTAGAGTACCCATGTGAGCATCTTACCGCCATCGGTCGTAGGCATCCAGCGCTTTTCGCAAGTTAGGTCACCCAGCTGACTCATGATCGGCTTGTCCTCCTCAGTCAGTACGGTAGCCTTGCCGTTCTTCAGATTGACCATATAGAGCTCCGTCGGGTAGGTCATCGACTGACGAGAGGCTACGCAGACGCCCTTGTCATTTATATCAAAGCCTGTGTAGTCGTATTGTCCGTCAGTGATCTGCTTGATCTTGCCATTAGATAGCTGATAGCTGTAGAGGTGTGTCAGCGCCTCACGGCAAGTGATGAAGTAGATGGTCTTGCTGTCGGCACTCCAGGTGGGGTTGGAGATGTTGTACTCAAAATCTGCCGTGAGGGGACGATACTGCTTCTTTGCCAAGTCGTAGAGATACATCACCTGTAGGTCAGACTCGTAGCCGTCGCGCTCCATACCGATCCAGATGAGCGAGCGACCATCGGGGCTGAAGACAGGGTTCGTGTCGTAACCCATGATGCCCTCACTTACGTTGGTTGTCTCACCAGTAGACACATTATATATATAGATGTCGCTATTGGTCGAGAGGCTGTACTCTAGTCCCGTCTTCTTACGGCAAGCGTAGGCGATGAGGTTGCCATCAGGGCTGAAAGCTATATCCTCGATACCGTTGAAGGGGCGCATAGGCGCCTCGTAAGGCTCACCCTCGAGCAGATCTAGTCCCTCGGTGATGGGCTGTGCCGCAACCTTTGCGATAAAGGGGTGTGGCATCGTCGAGACCCATTCGTCCCAATGCTTGTACATCAGGTCCTCGATGATACGTGCGTTAGCTTTGTCTAGATCGGGATAGACGTCCGTGACGACAGGACGTGCCTTGATATCCTGCACATAGAGTAGTGTCGTCTCATCGGGCGAGAGGAGGTAGTCGACGATACCGCCGTCGATAGCGGTGAGCTGACGCTCTACCCCATCGCTGAGGGTGCGAGCGAAGAGCTGCATACCCTGATCGGTGCTACGCATGAAGTATATCTGCTTGCCGTCACGGCTCCAGCGTGGGCTATACTCGCTACCAGCTGAAGGAGCGGTCAGCTCGGTACGCCCCGAGCCATCGCTATTGATGAGGTAGAGGGTCGTGCGGCTGTTATTGTCTTGGATAGAGGGTTGGGACACGTTGTATACGACCTGCTTACCATTAGGCGCTAGCGCATAGCTCCCTACACGAGGCATCGTGAGGAGCATCTCTGGGGTCATCTGCTTGGTCCCTTGCTGTGCAGTCATAGGCAGAGCGAATGTAGATAAAATGAGAGCCACGAGGCTACGAAACAAATTTCTTCTAGTCATAAGATAGAATGAGATAGAGTGAAGGAAAGGTCGTCTCGGGCGACCATAGTTACTGAATACCCTCCAAAGGTACGAAAAAAGAGCTTAGAGGATGGAATGTACGGTTTCAAATCCCAGAGTCTCTCGTTTGCTTTTTAGAGGTAGATTGTCTAACTTCGCGACTCAGTGTATTCTAGCAATACACGCTGAGTCCCCTATTCACTTTTTCACAAACACTACAACACAAACTCTATGAAAAGACTGCTACCCACTCTGCTATGCTTCCTAGCACTCCTCTCTCTCCCGATGTATGGTCAGGAGAGCGTCATCAAGCTGACCACTCACATGAAGCCCACAGACCGCTTCAACATCTCTATCAAGTGCGACGGCACGCCCAAGGTCGAGGGTGCCTCAGGTATGGAGAGTGGAGGATCTCCTATGTGGGACGGATCTGTCAACTACCAGCTCTCTGTCAAGCAGCCTGAGCTCACGATCACTGGTACAAATATCACGCTCTGTACCATAGGACAGGACAGTATCTACTCTCTTGATGTCACGGGGTGCCCGACGCTCGAAGAGCTCACCTGCCCAGGCAACTATCTGACCGAGATCGATCTGAGCAAGTCTGTCAATCTGAAGACCCTCATATGCTACAACAACGACATCACGAGCATCGATCTAAGTAGCTGCCCCGAGCTGTATCAGTTCGACTGCAACGCAAACCCAATCACAGCTCTTGACCTGAAGGCAAATGGTGAGCTCACCTTCCTCACTTGTGGCTCGACAAAGGTGCAGAAGCTCGATCTCTCGGGCTGTACCAAACTCGAGGAGCTGATTGCGCCAAGCACCTCCGTAGAGGAGATAGACCTCTCTGGGCTCAGCTATCTGACAGAGGTCAACTGTAACCAAAACAGCAACCTACGCAAGCTAACCCTCGCAGGCAATACCGCGCTAAGGAATCTCGAAGCAGCCAACTGCGCCATAGAGCAGATAGACCTCTCCGAGGCAACAGCACTCACCTACTTGATCCTGAGCAATAATCAGCTCTCGACCTTTACAGCATCCAATCCTTCTGTAGAGACCATCGACCTGAAAAACAATAAGCTACAGGAGATTACCCTCCCCGAGTGCAAGAACCTGCAGTCCGTCACGCTCTACAATAACTTCATCAAGGGTGCCGCTATGACAGCCTTTATGAACTCTCTTCCCGAGGCTAAGAAGTCTGCCTACTTCCGTGCTCCTAAGATTGAGCTGATCACTACCGACAATGCTCAGGAGCGCAACATCTGTCTCGTCTCTGATGTCAAGATTGCTACAGACAAGGGGTGGGAGGTCTTTGGCAATGATGAGTCGACCTCAACCGTATCTCCCTATGCTGGTGCGGCTCTGTATCCAGTCACGCTAGAGGTCGCAGAGCATGGTAAGGCTAAGTTCACAGGCGCTGACGACCTGACAGCAATCCCAGAGCGTACCGAGCTAAAGCTCACGATGACCCCAGATGAGGGCTATGTCGTAGATCGTGTCTACTGCAACCACGAGCTCCTAGAGGTCGACGGCAATGAGATAACGATCGTAGTCAGAGAGGAGACACTAGTAGAGGTCTTCTTCAAGGATCCTCTGAGCATCAGTACGATAGAGGAGCGCGCACAGGTCAAGCTCTTCCCAACTGTCGCTAATCAGCTACTCACCGTCACAGGTCTCATGCCACAGGAGCAGATCTCCATCTACACCCTCTCAGGCATACGCCTCGCAACGATCGAGGCGGATCTCCAAGGTACAGTCTCTGTAGACCTCTCCGCTTATCCAGAGGGTGGCTACCTACTACAGCATCAAGGTGGGGCTGCTCGCTTCGTTGTCAAGCACTAATCAATGAGACAAGCAAAGGATATGAAGCGACTACCACTCTTGCTATCCACACTCCTGCTCTGCACAGCTCTCTCGGGGGCTGCGCAGACGCAGGCTGAGCCCTATGCTGGCGATGCTAAGATTGTCATCACTACCGATGCGGCGGTAGGCGATCGGCTGAAGGTTCTGATCGAGTCTCCCGCTGGTGCCGAAAACGTATGGATCGATCTCAATAACAACGGCATCTGCGATGAGGGCGAGCGCTATGAGTACATTCAGTATCGGTACAACTCCTTTACGATCTCTTCGAAAGAGCCGATTACCCTCCACGGGGAGATCTCCTATCTAGACATCTCTAGCAATAAGTTGACCAAGCTCGATCTGACCGCTGCTAGCAAAGCCCTCGAGAAGCTCTATGCGCATCATAATCAAATCACAGAGCTAGATCTCGCAGGCATAAGCAATCTTATGCTGCTTTCACTAGACTCCAACCAACTGACTCAACTAGATGTCAGTAGCAATGAGAAGCTCTTTATGCTCTCTGCGACAGACAATGCGCTAGAGTCCGTGACACTCCCAAGCGGTACCTCGGTGCTTATCAACCGTGTCTATCTCTACAACAACCGCCTGACGAGTGAGACTATCCACAAGCTCATCGAGCGACTGCCTCAGCGTCAAGTCACCGACAAGGCTCGTATCTATCTGCTAGATAGCACCAGCCCGACAGAGCAAAATAAGTGCGCTCCAGAGGATGTAGAGCTAGCTAATCAGCGCGCTTGGGACATCTACGACTGGCTCGGTGGCGAAAACGAAGGGCGCAACCCCTATGCAGGCAGCCATGTCGCCACGACACCTGTATATAATAGTGTCGCACACCGCCCACATATCGTCATTACAGAGCAGTATATCAAGCTTTCGGAGCTTGCTCCCAGCACCCACATCGAGCTATGCTCTATGAGTGGCATCGCTGTCGCCACCAGCGAGAGCGACGCCACAGGTTACGCAGAGATCTCCACGAGCCTACTGCCACAAGGCGTCTATCTACTCCATACTGCAGAGTGGACCGAGAGACTCCTCCTCTAGTTATCGCAGCATACTGACGTAAGCCCCCTCGACTTTGCCCCCTCAGACATAAAGTCTGACGCAAAGCCGAGGGGTCTTGTTTTTTTATTGCGAAGTCTCTTGTTTTTTATTGATAAATTGCTTAATTTCGCCCTTGTAGAGACAGACTATCAGCAACTTCTTAAACCTTCTCCTGCATTTGATCACGTTGCGGTCAGTCGTAGCGTGGTAAAATGCCGAAGGAAGATAGCGGTAATCGATGATGGTATGCCTACATGCCACAAGAGACTTATTTTATACACTAAACTCAGTACAAGTTATGAAAAGACTATTACCTATTCTGCTATGCTTCTTAGCGTTTGCAGTGCCACGACTCTATGGTCAGAAGACCTACCCCGTGACCTTCAGCGCTATGGAGGGAGGCACGATCAGTGCGAGCATTCTCTCTCCGTACGAACAGATCGAATCTGGCGCCAAGGTCGCAGCTGGACTAGATGTCAACTTCTTCGCAAAGGCTGATGAAGGCAAGCAGCTAGACTATTGGGAGATCAATGGTGAGCGTAGTGACGTCACCGAGTACACTCTCTCGACAGAAAATCTACAAGCACCGCTCGACGTGGTGGCGCACTTCAAGACAGCTCCTGCTGACGGCTATGCTGTCCACTTCTCTGTCGTCGGAGAGGGCGAGATAACCGCCTCTTACCTCGGGGATACTGGCTATTACAACCTAACAAATCTCAAAAATGGAGAGAAGGTGCCAGCAGGTACACGTGTCTCCTTTGAGGTCTCGCCCAAGGGAGACAAAGAAGTGGGTTACTGGACGATCAATGGCAAACAGAATAACGAGAGCTACGGCAAGAAGGAAGTCACCTATACCGTCATTGCCGAGACTACGCTGAGCGTAGAGGTCATTGACCCTGTATATGACAAGCTCACCTACGAGTCTACAGAAGGTGCTACGCTGGAGGCATACGTCAACTATAATGCTGTCAACTCAGGAGACTCAGTCAAGCGTGGATCGGAGGTTAAGTTTATGCCTCGCTTTGAAGACGCTTACAAGCTTGACCACTGGGAGATCAATGGAGCAATTTATCAGCATAATCCGACTAACTCCTTTCTAGAGTATAAGCTTATGGGCGAAACTCATGTCAAGCTCTTCGCTCGAACGAAAGATCAGCTACCCATCAACTTCTCCGCAGAGGCAAATGGTGAGGTAGCAGGCTTTAGGCAGATAGGCTCTAGTTATAGCGCCAACTACGCAGAGATCACCTCTGGTGAAAAGATCAACGAAGAGTCGCAAGTATACCTATGGGCTAAGCCTAGCGAGGGCTATCGCCTCGTTGGCTGGACGCTTGCAGGAGACACTATTGGCAAGACAAACCCGCTCATCTATAAGGTTAAAGAGGGAGACAACACCATCGTCGCACACTTTGCCCCAGGAGCCGATACGAAGTCCGTTCTGGCACACTTCTCCTCTAGTGAGGGAGGTAAGATCACCGGTACGATGGGCATATACAATCCTTACTATACGCAAGTACCAGTCAAAGATGGCTTCCCCATCGCAAAGAACTCAAGCGTTGACTTTACAGCGGTACCTGACTCTCTCTATATGGTAAAGAGCTGGACCGTCAATGGCAACAGCGACGAGTACTACAATGGCAAGAAAGACTTCTCTCACTCCTTCAGTAAAGAGGACACAGTATACGTTGAATTCGTGCAGTTTACTCCACGCTTTGTCACGTTTGATGCCTCTCCTGCTGAGGGAGGTAGAGTAGACGTCAAGGACAGCAACTGGGAAAACATCAAATCAGGTGGCATCGTTCCTGATGGAAGCAAGATCTCAGTCTACGCTTACAAGGAAGACGGCTACGAATTTGACTACTGGGAGATCGATGGCAAGCGTAGTGATAAGTATAAGGAGAGTAAGATCTACGACTACGTAGTAACGGCTGACGTCCACTTCAAGGCGTACTTCAAGAAGCTTGCTATGCTACCCGTCACCTTCTCTGCAAATGGAGCTGGCTCCGTAACTGCTAAGATTGGGTATTGGGGTGATCCGATCAACTCGGGCGACACTATCCAGGAGAATACATCACTAAGCTTCATCGCAACGGCTGACGAGGGCTCTAAGCTACGCAACTGGACCATCAATGGTGTAGACACGCTAGCTGGTAAGACCGAGATCTCCTACGATGTCCGAGCAAACAAGGACAACACGATCATCGCCAACTTCGTATCGGATATAGCACCTAGCAAGGTAAAGCTCACCTACGGTGTAGCTACCGAAGGTGGTAAGCTATCCGTCTTGGCTTATCCAGCAACTGGAGATCCTTACTCTGTAAATAGTGGAGACGAGGTAGACTATGCTACAAACTTGTTCTTCCAAGCAGAGGCTGATCCAGGCTACACGGTAGAGAAGTGGACTGTCAACGGCAAGGAGGATACCTTCGCTGGCAATGACAATATGCTATCGATGGCCATCCAAGAAGACTCTGACGTTCAGGTATACTTCAAGAAGGCAGAGGATACCAGCGATGGCTACTCAGTCACCTTCGCTGCGGATCCTTTTGAGGGTGGTAAAATCATAGCAACGTACGCCGAAGGCTTCAGTAGCGTTGATATAGCTTCTGGCGACAAGGTTGCTGAGGGCAAATACGTAAGCTTCATCGCTGAGGCAAACCCAGGCTATGAGTTCGAGAAGTTTATGGTCAATGGGGTAGAGACTCCCGGGGACTTTACCCAGCCAGAGAAGTACGCTACCGAGCTTTACCAAGATCTCAACGTAGTAGCTGTCTTCAAGGGCTCAGCTCCTGTTGAGGAGCACACGGTCACCTTTGCTGCTGATCCTACCGAGGGTGGTACCGTCACGGCTACTTACTACGACAATGACACGGAGGAGGAGGTACCCTTCGAGACGGGTGCCAAGTTCACTGGTGATGAGACCTATCTCACCTTCACAGCAAAGGCAGCCGATGGCTATAAGGTCGTAAGCTGGATAGCCAACGGTGAGGATGTCACACCTAGCAATCCTACGGTATACGAGCATCAGCTCAAGGCTGACCTCGATCTGAAGGTAGTCTTCAAGAAGCTCTATCCGCTCACCCTCACAGCTACCCAGGGCGGTAGCCTTGTAGCTAAGGTAGGCGACAAGGAGCTAAAGTCTGGTGACAACGTCATCGAGGGTACTACGATAACCATCGAGGCTACACCCGAGACTGGCTACGAGCTCACAGCGCTTACGGCTGGATCTGAGGACATCCTAGCTACCAAGTCCTTTGAGATGAAGGGAGCTACCGAGGTCAAGGCAACCTTTACCAAGCTTCAGAAGAACTACGTCGTCACGCTGCAAAGCAACGAGCACGGCACCATCTCTATCCAGGAGACAGTAGACCTCAAGGCTGTACCCGAGGGTACTAAGCTCACGGTCGTAGCTAAGGGTGCCAACGACAAGTGCGAGCTCACCAAGCTCACAGCCAACGGTAAGGATATCCTCAAGGATATGACCTTTACGGTCACTGAGGATGTGACAGTCGTTGCTGAGTTCGTCGATCACACAGGGCTTGAGGCAGCCACCACGGCTACGCTCTCTGTCTATCCTAACCCAGCTAAGGAGTATGCGATCGTAGCAGGTCTAGCACCTGAAGCTGCCGTAGCGCTCTACACGCTCGAGGGACAGCTGATCACGCGTCTACATGCTGACCGCTCAGGTAGCCTACAGATAGACCTCACCGCTCTAAGCGACGGCACCTATCTTGTAGTCACCGAGAGCGCATCACAGCGACTCGTCGTCAAGCACTAACTAGACGGCTCTAGTGGGGCTTCGCCCCCCTATTAGGAGCCTTATATCGATATCCACGTGGGAAAATGTCAATTCCCACGTGGATATTTTTTATTCTCCACGTAGGCGCAAAACGATTCCTCCGAAGTTTCATTTGATTCCTCCGAAGTTTTATTTCACGCCTACGTGAAGAATATTTTATCTCCACGTGGATATTTCGGAATCCCCACGTGGATATCGATTTTTTCAGCCAAGTAGGTGTAGCGACTGTACGTGCAACCCTTTGCTTTCTAAGTTCATATGCAAGTAAAATGCGAAGTTTTTCTCGTTTCGCAAGCTCGGTTGACTTCTCTTCGGGGAACCGCTCGTCGGGGTGGGAGCTTCCACCGTAGGGGCGGACCTGTGTGTCCGCCCGTCTTCACCTGAGCGCAGTCTATTCTGCGGGCGGACACGCAGGTCCGCCCCTACACAAGCTACGTCAGCACGACAATTCCACTCATCAAACGCTGTAACCTCCATCTGTAGGGGCGCACGACCGTGCGTCCCTACAACTGTACTACAACGGACGCACAGATCGTGCGTCCCTACAGCGGGTTACTCGTCTCGCTGGTCGGGGACGGAGCATTGCGAAAACTGGGGCATTACTTGCGCTGTAATGATTTTTCCGTATATTTGCTCTCGTAAAGGTGCCTCTAGACCGCTAAATAAGCGTATTTGGCGACTGAAAGAAGGCACATTTAGATAGACATTTAACTAATTAACAAACCTATATTCAATCACAATCACAATGAAGAAAGTAATTCTATCACTCGTCACGCTGCTCGCAGCTACTACGCTAGCAACAGCTCAGATGCGTCCCGCTATCAAGGTGGAGGCTGGCGCTAACTTCGCTAACCAGACGACTAAGATCGATGACAACTCCACCGATGGCAAGATGATGGTCGGCTACCGCGTAGGTGTTGGTGCTGAGTTCGGCTTTGCTGAGGGCTTCTACGTTAACCCAGGTCTATACTTCCTCAGCCGTGGTCAGAAGCTCGCTGATAAGGAGTACAGCCTACCCATCGTCGGTAGCGCTAAGGTCGACGTTACTCGCTGGCTACACAACGTAGAGATCCCCGTACACGTAGGATATCGCGCAGCTTTTGCTCCCGATATGTCGGTCTCTATCCAGGCTGGTCCTTGGTTCTCTTACGGATTCCTTGGTAAGGATGTCTACAAGGCAACTGGTGAGGGTATCTCTGGAGATACTGCAAAGAAAGCTGCTGACGAGCTCAACAAGGGTGAAAACAATCCATACAAGACAGATCCTAAGATCCTCAAGCCCTTCGACCTTGGTCTCGGACTGCAAGCTGCCTTCGAGTATCGTCAGTTTGGTGTCAACCTAGGCTTCGAGTATGGTCTACTCAACACCTCCGCTTTTGATGAGGTGAAGGTCAACAATATGAACTTCTACGTAGGTCTAGGCTATCGCTTCTAATTATAGCGCCCTAATGCCCCGTACTAGCTCTCTGGTAGAGCTAAGCGGTAAATAGATAAGCAGGCTCTCTGGTACGTTGACTAGAGAGCCTGCTGCTGTATTGTCTCGGAGAGATTGAGTCTTGACGAATAACCCGCTGTAAAGGTTACGTGTAACCCTTTGTAGGGACGCTCGGTCTGTGCGTCCGTCCCCGAACCAGCCAAGATGGATAACACTGTAACCTTTGATACAACGGACGCTCAGACCGAGCGTCCCTACAAAGGGCTACTCGTCAAGAGTCCGTGCATTCATTCGTTATATCGGGCCATACGTAAATATGTCGCCTTGCGGGTACCTGGTGGTACGTCCGCAAGACGACATATTGCGATTGTGCGTTGGTGTGTACCTATGCGCCTTAGCGCCCTAGGGGACGACGCTCACGCTGACGTGTCGTAGCCTCCTCCTCGAGACGCTTGATAGGGGGCTGATAGTCGGGGTAGTGCTCCTCCTTGTCAGCTGGCTTGATGTAGGCTAGCTCATCGCCCTTGCGGACGGTCTGACCCTGACCTACACAGACCTCGATGAGCTTGCCCGTGAAGTTCGTATTAACACGCTCTATCTGACCAAATGGAGTCTCGATGTAGCAGAAGGGCTGACCCGTGACATACTCCGTGCCTGTGGCTGGAGCCATCGAGCCCTCTGTCGGATCGACCTCCCAGAGGACGGTGCCGGTCGTGGGAGCTGGGATCATCTGCGTACCTGCACGCATAGCCTTCTTGATATCGCTCTCGTCAAAGCCCTTCTTAGCTAATGCATCAGCCTTGGCCTTAGCGAGTGAAGCCTCAAACTCACGACGCAGGTCGCCACTCTTGTAGCGTCTGTACTGCTCGGGGTGCATAGCTAGCTCGAAGAGCTCCTCATCGTCGGGACCAAACTCCCAGCCGTTTTCCTTCATCTCCTTGCGGAAGTCGTCCAGTGCATCGGGGTAGAACTGCTGTGGGTCAGCATCGGAGAACTCTAGTCCCTTCTCCTTGGCGAGCGCTACGAGCTCGGGATCGATCTCTCCGGGGATACGTCCAGCCTTGCCGAGGATCATGTTCCACATGTTTTGGTCTATGGCTAGCCAGCGACCCTTGCCCTGCGTCATGTTGTAGACGTTCATCAGAGCGATGTTCTTGACATACTGGCTGAAGGGGGTCACTAGTGGGGGATAACCGACCCGTGGCCATACGTAAGCGACCTCGTTAAAGAGCTTGACTAGTAGATCGTCGATCGATAGCTCAGGCTGGTTGTGATTGCGCAGGTACATATTGATACCTGAGTGTACTCCCTTGAGGTCGGCCATCATCGAGCCCATCATACCGCCTGGCAGACCGCAGCCGACTAGTAGCGAGGAGGTCTCCTTATTGGTCGAACCCATAAAGTAGCCGAGGAAGTCATCGATAAAGCTCTGAGTCATCGTACGAGCGCGCATGTAAGCGTCCATATTGATCTCAGGCACATCAAAGCCCGCATCGTAGAGCATCTCACGGATGGTGATCACGTCTGGGTGGATCTTACCCCAAGAGATAGGCTCCATGGCAACGTCTATGATGTCGGCGCCGTTTTCGCACACCTCTAGCATAGAGGCTACGGAAAAGCCTGGGCCTGAGTGTCCGTGATACTGAATGATCGTGTCGGGGTGCTTAGACTTGATCGACTTGACGAGCTGCCCGAGGAAGTGAGGACGACCGATGCCGGCCATATCCTTGAGACAGATCTCATCAGCGCCAGCCTCGATAAGCTTGTCGGCCAGCGTAGAGTAGTACTCGATCGTATGTATCGGTGAGTAGGTGATACAGAGTGTCGCCTGAGCGGTCATGCCCGCCTCCTTGGCGTAGTGTATGGAGGGGATGATATTGCGTGGGTCATTGAGACCGTCGAAGATACGAGTGATGTCTACCCCCTGAGCATGCTTGACATGGTACATCAACTTGCGGACGTCGGCTGGTACGGGGTACATGCGCAGTCCGTTGAGACCACGATCTAGCATGTGGGTCTTGATGCCCGCCTCGTTGAGCGGCTTGGTAAAGGCGCGTACAGCGTCATTAGGGTTTTCGCCTGCGAGTAGCTTAACCTGCTCGAAGGCACCTCCGTTGGTCTCGACACGTGCGAAGCAACCCATCTCGATGATGAGCGGTGCGATCGCTGCTAGTTGCTCAGCGCGTGGCTGGAACTTGCCAGAGGATTGCCACATATCTCTATATATGAGGCTAAACTGAATCTTTTTCTTTGTTGCCATATCTAGTGTATCTATTGTTTTACCTACAAGGCTGATGTGTCATTACCTGACCTCACCTACAAAGATACATATTTTACTTACATATAGCGTCTATCCCGATGCTCTTCTCTGGAGAGACACTTGTGGAGAGTGCGAGGCAGAGGAGGAAGAGCATCCCGATGAGGTACTCGGAGATGTAGCTCACGAGGTCTACATTGCAGAGGATGATCCATAGCGAGACCACAACGATCAGAACGCTACGGCGCTGCCGATGAGCTACCCAGAGCATAGAGCCGAGGAGTGAGAGCCAGAGCAGGAGTCCTATGACGCCACTCTGCACGAGCGTCTGCATGTATTGATTGTGAAAGTGGAAGAGATGTGGCTCCTCAGGCGTCCCGATGGGTAGCGTCTGCAATAGTGTATAGGCGTAGTCTAGCCCACCACCGATGAGTATCGGCACCTCTTCGGCAGCTTGATAGCTAGCCAGTAGCGCTTCGTTGCGCACGGTGCCGTCGAGATAACCGTGCATAAGGTAGGGTGAGGTGGTGTAGACGAGCGTCAGAAGGAGAGCGCCCGAGAGTATGACGTAAGCTGCTAGACGCCCCGTATGCTTAGCGCCTTGGACCTGCGCTGTGATCTGATAGATGAGCGCATAGCCTCCCACAGCGATAGCCATAAGTAGGAGGTAGCGCGCCTGCAGGGCACAAGCATAGAGGACAATGGCGAGCAGCACAGCGTAGGCATGGAGACGTAGCGGGCGCTCACGGCTACAGATACTCATCACAACGGGGATCAGCAGATAGACGCCTAGATAGGTGTAGTGCGTGAAGGTAAAGGGCATCAGCATATGGGAGCTATCGGCAACGAAGCCCGCCTCCTCGAGGTAGCTCTTGTTGAGTGTGAGTGTGATGAGCGGACTGGTGCCACAGCTGATCAGGACGCCGTAATAGAAGATGAGGAAGACGACCACGTAGACCCATGCGATGCGCAGAGCTACTAGCCAAAAGCTCTTGGTGAGACGTTCCGACGGACCGCTATAGATGAGGAAGTAGAGGGGAATTGCAAGTAGCCAGACTTCGCGGCGCCAATAGTCGAGCGCTATCTCTTCATTTGCGGACCAGCCAATGGCGACGACCGCTGTATAGAGGAGATAAAGCGTGGCTGTGAGAGCCAAAGGGAAGAGAATGCGCTGGCGAAGTGGACGACATCGGGTCTCTCGCTCCTCCCAGCGATTGTCCACGATCATCCCTACGATGAAGAGCGTCTGCAGTCCGAGGAGGCTATCGACCACTCCGAGCAATAGATTGGCATAGCCTAGGCCCAAGCAGAGGAGCGGTATGTAGTGATGCCGATAGTCGAGCTTTGCTCCAGTAATACGGGGTGCCCCTTTTGCCACAAGCCACGGCAGTAGTACCGCGCCAATGGAGAGGATCACACCGACCGTCAGCAGGAGTGGCTGGTAGGTCAGGATGTCTCGAGCTAGCAGCGTCCCAGGGGTGCGGTGAGGATAAGCTCCCGTGAGGGCGACGATACCTGCTACAACAAGGGCTACCGCTACAACGATCAGCAGGAAGTAACGAGAGACGAAGCGCACTAGGCGACTAGCGAGAGCGCGCTCTCTGGCGATGGCGGTGTGTGAAGGCATCAGCGTACTAAAGAGATAAGTCGTCGCATCGTGGTGAGTAGACCATCTGCGGGAAGTCGTGCGGATCAAAGCGCCAGCGCTTATGGCTCCAGAGCCAGCGGTGGGGCGCTAAGCGAATGTTTTCCTCTAGCAGTGTCACATAGTCATCGATGAGCTGATGCTGTAGCTTGTCGGTCGGATGCTCACAGAGCAGGCGGAAGGTGCCGACCCATTGCTTAGCTGGGTCGTCATGGCGTATCTCATAGAAGAGGAGAGGGATCTGTAGCTTGGTAGCTAGATGACTCCAGCCAGTGACAAAGGGGGTGGTACGTCCGAAGAGCGACGAGGCGTAGCGCATCTGCTCGTAGCTAGGCGATTGATCCGCTAGTAAGCAGTAGATGTGCAGACGCTCATCGGTCCGCTCGCTCTGATGACGTATGAGCGTACGAGCTAGTTGCGTCATCTCAATGCACTGAGCATAGTGCTGCTCTCGCATCTCACGGGTGAGCTGATCGGCGACAGGGTTGTGCAGCCGCTTGTAGATGACATGTAGCTGATAGCGGCTACGGTTTAGGTGCAGTGCCGAGGAGCCCATCAGCTCCCAGGGGCCAATGTGTCCCAAGAGGACGAAGAGTTGTCTATGCCCCGCCTCGTAGAGCTGATCCAGTAGCTCGGTCTGCTCAAGACGAAAGAGCTGGCGCACCTGCTCGTCCGATCTGTAGGCATAGCGCGCCTCGTGAAGCATTAGTTCGGCAAGATGACGGTAGAAGCGTCTGCCGACCGCCTTTTGCTCAGCAGACGAGAGATGTGTGAGGGTGAGGCGAATGTTTTCTTCTACCACCTGACGTCGGTACTTAAAGAGGTGATAGAGTAGCCAGTCTAGTGTAGGGACTAGTACCTTATCTACGAAAGAGCGGGGCAAGCGTGCCAAGCCCCGCAACGTAGTGCGCATCAGCCGAAGCCGTATGCGCTGCCATCGTGTGAGCTGCTTACTCTGCGCCATCGTCCGTCAGGTCGCTATAGTCTTGGTAGAGGAAGTCGTTGTAGGGGTAGCGCTGTATGTGGATCGCCTTGACACGCTCGTAGAGGAGCTGTCGCAGCTCGTCCATTCCCTCGCCCGTACGTGCTGAGATAAAGACGCAGTCGTTGCCCATACGCGCCATCCAGCTCTTCTCTAGCTCCTCGCGTGTGCGGTTGAGCTTGGTCGCTGGTGTCAGATCGTCGGGATCTTTGGGGATATGCTGATAAGCATCGATCTTGTTGAAGACCAGTATCTGAGGTTTGTCGCCCAGAGCATCGATCTCTCGGAGCGTCTCGGTGACCACTGCTATCTGATCCTCAAACTCTGGGTGCGAGATGTCCACAACGTGCAGGATCAAGTCCGACTCACGCACCTCGTCAAGGGTACTCTTGAACGACTCCACCAGCTGCGTCGGGAGCTTGCGTATGAAGCCTACCGTGTCGGCCAGGAGGAAGGGGAGATTACCCAACACGACCTTGCGAACGGTCGTGTCGAGCGTCGCAAAGAGCTTGTTCTCGGCAAAGATGTCGCTCTTAGCGAGGACATTCATCAGCGTAGACTTACCCACATTGGTATAGCCTACGAGGGCGACACGCACCATCTTGCCACGATTCTGACGCTGTACGCTCTTCTGCTTGTCGATCTTCTTGAGCTGCTCCTTGAGCTGTGAGATCTTGCGCAGGATGATCCGTCGGTCAGTCTCCAGCTGCGTCTCACCTGGACCACGTAGTCCGATGTTACCACCACGCTGCCGCTCGAGGTGCGTCCACAGTCGGGTCAGACGTGGGAGCATATATTGGTACTGCGCCATCTCCACCTGCGTCTTGGCGTGTGCCGTCTGTGCTCGCGTGGCAAAGATGTCGAGGATGAGCGAGGTGCGGTCGAGGATACGTATGCCTAGTCGTCGCTCTATGTTGCGCAGCTGATTGGGCGCTAGCTCATCGTCAAAGATAGCCAGCCCCACTTCATGGGCAGAGACATACTCGGCGATCTCGTCGAGCTTGCCTTTGCCCACAAAGGTGGCGGGGTGTGGCGTGTCGAGACGCTGTAAGAAGCGCGCCACCGGCTCTGCCCCCGCAGTCTCTGAGAGAAAGGCCAGCTCATCAAGATACTCCTCCGCCTGCGTCTCCGATACGTCGGGAGTGATGAGCCCTACGAGGATCGTGCGCTCACTCGATTGAGAAGTCTTGATAAACTCTTTCATACAGAGGGGATGTAGGACTAATAGATTGCGTACGACTTCTCACGCATCGCCTGATCATCGGCAAAGAGATGTACCCAAGGTATCTTTGCTGCAAGGAAGTTGGCGGGATAAGCCTTCGCCTCTGGCAAGAGATTGATAATATGTCCCACCGCGTGGCGCACGTCTTGACCGAGTGCGAGGAAGACCAGTCGCTTAGACTCTTCGAGCGCCTCGAGCGTTACGGTAACCAGCTGACGCTGCTCCCCCTGCTCGGTGGTCATCTTGTTGGGCGCAAAGACGTCGTCCGAGATGTATAGCTCCACCTGGTCAGGATAGACCCCAGCGAGGTGACCATCCACACCCATCTCGAGGAGGGCTAGGTCAAACTGCGGACGACCGTCTAGGTGGCGTACACGCTCTGCTACGTGTTGCTGCAGAGCTGTCGCGGCCTGTGCGGGCTCTTGTGCCTTCTCCTCCACAGCATGGATATGCTCCGCAGGGATCTGTAGCGGATCGAAGAGCAGACGCTGCAGTAGCGTGCGATGCGCTAGATCGGCATCGCCCAGCTGCTCGTGAAGGAGGTAGAAGTGTACCCGATCCCATGCGATACGACTGCGCCAAGGCTCTGAGGTGAGTGCCTGTGCCAAGATCTCCGCATGCTCCTCCAGAGAGAGTGCTAGATGAAAGTCGCCTTCGGTCGCCTCAACAGCCTCAGCGATAAACTGTGCGAGCTGCGTCGTGACTAGCTCGGGGGTACTATATTGATGATAGTTCATAGGATATATGCTAGGTTAGTAGTTATAAGATAAAGTATTGTGACCATCATCCTTAGTAAGCAGTTACTCCTCCCAGATGATGTCATCTATGAGGTCGTGATCCTCCTCCACCTTAAGCTTAGGCAGCGGGTTATCAGGATCATCGTCCTCTTGTGTCGTGCGGTCGTTGAGCGGTTGGCGCAGGATCTCGTTCGGATCATGCAGCGAGGGAGCATTGATCTCTCGCCATATCAGATCCTTCAGCTCAGTCAGTCCACGCTGCGCCACGGCAGAGATAAAGATCGTTGGCACCTCTTCGGGTAGTGTCTCCGAGACTAGGTCGATAAGCTCGCTGTCTGCCAAGTCTATCTTGGTGATCGCTAGGATGTGTCGCTTGTCGATGAGTCCTGGATTGTACTCTTCCAGCTCACGGCATAGCATCCGATACTCGGCGATAATGTCGGGGCTGTCGATAGGTACCATAAAAAGCAGTATCGAGTTGCGCTCGATATGTCTGAGGAAGCGTAGTCCTAGTCCCCTACCCTCAGCGGCGCCCTCGATGATCCCCGGTATGTCTGCCATGACGAAGGAGCGGTTGTCACGGTAAGAGACCATTCCCAGGTTCGGTTGCAGCGTGGTGAAGGGATAGTCTGCAATTTTAGGCTTAGCCGCTGAGAGTGCTGCTAGGAGTGTCGACTTACCCGCATTGGGTAGGCCTACCAGTCCCACGTCTGCCAGCGTCTTGAGCTGTAGTACCACGAGACGCTCCTGACTAGGCTCGCCAGGCTGTGCGTATCGAGGTGCTTGATTTGTCGAGGTCTTGAAGAAGTTATTACCCTTGCCCCCGCGACCACCTGGGAGGAGGAGGTGCCGCTCACCATGCTGCGACACATCTAGGATAAACTCGCCCGTCGTGGCGTCATGTACGCTCGTCCCGCAAGGCACCTCGATCACAATGTCAGGTGCATCGGCACCCGTCTGTAGCTTAGCACCGCCCGCCTCGCCATTCTCAGCGATGATATGACGGTTGTAGCGCAGGTGTAAGAGCGTCCAGTAGTTTTGGTTGGCCTCTATATAGATGCTACCGCCACGGCCACCGTCACCACCGTCGGGACCACCCTTGGGGATGTACTTCTCACGACGAAAGTGCGCCGATCCTCTTCCGCCCTTGCCTGAGCGAAGATAGATCTTGACATAGTCTACAAAATTGCTCTCACCTGCCATTGGTTTACTTATTGTCCTGTAAGCTCTTGTCTATCGCCACAAAGATAGCCTCCGTGATCTCCTCTATGGAGCCAGCGCCTGGCACCTCGTAGTGTACCCCCTTGCGGTGGTAGTAGTCTACTATCGGGAGCGTACGCTCGTTGTAGACACGTATGCGATCAGCGATCACCTCGGGCGTGTCGTCAGCGCGACCCTCGATCTTAGCACGATTGAGCAGACGTGTCCGTAGCTCCTCTTCGGGCACCTTGAGCTCGATCAAGCAGTCCACGCTCGTCTTGTCCTTCTCTAGAAGTGCATCGAGAGCCTCGGCCTGAGCCACCGTACGAGGGAAGCCGTCGAAGATAACTCCCTCGATACCCTCGGGGAGGTGGTGCAGCTCATTGGCTATAAGGTCGATAATGGTATCATCATCTACTAGATGCCCCTGAGAGATGATGCTCTGTACGCGCTTGCCTAGAGGCGACTGACGAGCGATCTCCTGTCGGAGTAGGTCGCCCGTAGAGATATGCTCTAGGTGGTAATGCTGCTCGATGAATTGGCTCTGTGTACCCTTGCCAGCACCCGGTGCGCCGAAGATTATTACGTGGATCATTGCTTTTGGATAGAACTTGGTTTAGATGGTCTCTGTGGACCGTATGATTATTCCTGTATGATTACTCTTTAAGTATGTAGATGTCATCGAGCATACGCCCCTGCTCGTTGTAGTCGAGGCCGTGCCCGACGATGAAGCTGTTGTGGATCTCCATCCCCACATAGTCTGCATGGATAGGACACTGGAGCGCTTCGGGCTTGAGCAGCATAGTAACGATGCGCACCTCGGCAGCGCCATCAGCAAGGAACTTCTCCTTGAGCTTCATCATCGTAAAGCCGGTGTCGATGAGATCCTCTATGATGATGACCATACGACCTGCTAGAGGCACCGTCACGGGCATCACCTCCTTAAGCTGGTAAGTACTCCCCATGCCAGAGTAGCTCGAGTAGCGTGCGAAGGCCACCTCCGCCCTTGATGTATGGTACAAAGGTCTTGTCGTGTACTATAATCTCCTGATCAGTCATAGTGAAAATAACAAGCTGGCGGTCTCTCATAGCGGAGGCCGCCTCTTTTTTATTGTGGTGTATAGCACAAAGGTACAAAAATAGGTGATGCACCAACTCCCCTTCGAGAGGCTGGCGAATTCCTACGTGGGAATTTCGAATTTCCTACGTGGAAAAAGAATATTTCCCACGTAGAGACGAAATGAAACTTCGGAGGAATGAAATGAAACTTCGGAGGAATTGTTTCGCGCCTACGTGGAGAATAAAAAATAGCCACGTGGAGAATCTCAAATCTCTACGTGGCTATCGGATTAAAGCCGTCTGACTATGGTGCCTCCCCCCCCCTAGATCTCTCTTGGCAGCTCCAATAGGGATGAGTTGCTGGTCGATTTTTTTCTACAGGCGGAAGCGGTAGATGAAGTGTAGCATAGCGTAGCGCCCGAGGCTGTTGGACCAAGTGTCGCTGATCTCCGTAGCGGTGACCTGACGCGATATGCTCTGCTGCTCGTTGAGTAGGTCATACACCTTGATGCGTAGGGTCGCTGCTTGATCCTTCAGGAAGGAGTAAGAGAGTCCAGCGCTCCATAGTACAGAGGCGACATTGTAGGGCTCTTGGTATCCGACCCCTTGTGTGTAGATCGCCTCGCTCTCCACCTTGAAGCCTAGTGGCAGCGTGACCGATGCATCGCCTCCAGCACTCCAGTCGTAAGTGTGCGGCGAGGTGGCGATCTGTAGACTTTGGCTACCGTAGTGGTATCTGAGTCCTCCCTTAGCGCGTAGGTAGAGCCAGCTGTTTGAATAAGCTAAGGAGAGGTTCGGAGAGAATGTCCATGAGTGCGCCCCATTGGTCACGCCATTGATGCGTCCTAAGCGGTAGTTGTATGCCGATCCGAGCGTGACCGCCAGTGACAGCGACTTCGTAAAGAGGGGCGTGGTAAAGGAGCCGTTACCATGTACCATATACTCTCCCCCATCGGCATTGATGTAGGTGATCTGTCGGCGTTGCGTCTTGGCATCGACCGTCTGGTCGCTGATCACGGCATGGTGGGTATAAGCACCGAAGAAGCGTAGATTGATCGCTTGGCTCGTACTAGGGATGAAAGTGCGAAACATACCAAACATCTGATGCTGGTAGCTGGGACGTAGATCTGGATTACCTACGATCGACTCCCGTAGGTTCGTCGCATCAGGGAGCGTGTACATCTGTCCTGCAGAAGGCATCTCGGAGCGCCCCCAATAGCCTAAGCGAAGCATCGTCTGCTTGCTAGGTGTGTAGCGAAAGTTGAGCGAAGGCGCCCATATCGTCTCTCGGCGCACGAGAGGCTCTTGACTAGTTAGTTGCGACTGCTCCGTAGTCATCCAAGTAGGGCGGACACGTAGTCCTACGGTCAGGTCGATCAGTTTGTTGGCCACCTTGAGGTCTACACCTCCACTCAGCGAGCTGAGACGGGTGTTCATCTTCGTATCCATCGTGGCATCTAGCTCTGTCCAGGCGCCCGTAGCGTCGGGCGTTTTGTAGTCACGCTCACTGCTTCGTATGCGGTCGCTCCACTCTAGTTGTGCCTGTAGCGAGAGCAGCTCTGTGAGTGGCTCCACATAGCCCGTGCGTATGCGGTAGTTGAAGGTCTGGTTGCGATCCTCCAGGAGCGTCTGCTGTGACTGATCCCCCTCGACGGAGTGAAGCATCGAGTGGCTCTCGGTGCTGGAATTGTCGCCGAGGAAGCCTCCGTTGAGCTGTAGGCTGAGGGTGCGTCCCTCGTCATTGAGCTTGTGTCCTAGGAGGAGCATATTGAAGAGGCGTAGCCCACTATGCTCCCGAAGGTTCTCCTGACTGCCTCGATGCAGCTCGTTATCCTCGCTATCCGTAGTGCGGTAGTTACGCTCCTCCTGATCCATACCCCAGCCGTAATACACCGCAGGGCGGTAGATCAGCTCCGTGCGGTCTGTCGCTTGCCACTTGATAAAGGCATCGCCCCCTAGATTGTGTCCACGTCTGAGTGCCTCGGTCGTCTCATTGGTAAATGTACTGGGGCTGTCGGGCAAGAGGTTCTCTGTCTCGGTGCGTGCCGAGAGGTCGTTTTGTGAGTATCCATAGCGCGCATTCGCATTGATCTCCAGCCGATCATTAGGCGTGTAAGTCTCATTAGCAGCGACCTGTGCAGAGGTGGTGACACCTTGTGGTCTGAAGCCGCCGCCACGTCTACCGCCTCCACGACCCCATCCTCTAGAGCCACCGCCTAGGTCCAGGTCAGAGAGTCCCTGCCCGTTTGTATTATTACTGCCAGCGATGAGCGTCGTCTGGTGCTGCTTGGAGAAGTAGTTGAGCATCCCGCTGAGCTCATAGCGGTGGTCCAAACCGTAACCCGCCAAAGCGTGTCCGAAAGTACCCTGACGCATATCAGGCTTCGTGCGTATGTTGAGCACCGTCTGCTCCTCATCGTCGTCAAAGCCGGTAACGCGCGCCTCGTCGCTCTGCTGGTTTAGCACCTCCAGCTGATTGACCACGGAGGCTGGCAGGTTGCGCATAGCGACCTTCGTATCCCCGCTAAAGAACTCCTTGCCGTCGAGCATAATCTTCGCCACCTGCTGTCCGCCGATGGTAATCTGACCATTCTCGTCGATCTCTGCTCCAGGGAGACGCTTGACCAGCTCCTCGAGCATAGCGCCTTGAGGCACTTTGTAGGCATCAGCGTTGAAAGCAATCGTATCACCTCGCACCGTCATGTCGGTCGCTTTACCCTCTACGACCACCACCTCGAGCAGATGCGCATCCTCCTCGAGCTGTATGATCCCTAGGTCTATCCCAGCCGTGATCGTCAGGCTCTTTTGGTAGTTTTGATAGCCTATGTAGGAGACCTCTAGGGAGAGCTGCTCCTGAGGCACTTGAGCTATGGTAAAGCGTCCCTTGCCATCGCTCATACCGCCCGCCACGAGCTGCTTGTCGCCTGAGGGCGTGAGCCGATAAAATGCCACATTGGCACCGACTAGAGGAGCCTCGGAACTATCCCGTACGGCACCTCGTACGGTCGTCACCACTTGGGCAGGTAATGTAAAGACTAAAGCGTGAAGTATTAAGAGTAGGCAGAGACTCCGCAAAGGTATCTGTCGCATAGTGTGTCGTATGTATGTCCGTGTGTATATGTGTCTCCGTCTTAGAGGTGCTAAACTGTCGAAAGATTAAACGGAGCCGTATCAAAGAGCCGATCCGAGACATCACTGCTAGGACAAACGTACCCTTGTCGTATCGAAGAAAAGCTGATCTCCTGGTGAATGGGGCGGGACGTACAGTAACGCAGTCTCCTCTGCCATCTATTTGCTAGCAACTCCGAAAGTGCTACCTTTGTAGTGCAACAAACTAATTAATCTTCGATGAAGCAATACTATATCATTCGCAATGACCAGCAAGCTGGCCCCTACACGCTAGACGAACTTGCTGCGATGGAGATCACGCCCGACACGATGGTCTGGAGTGAGGGTATGACCGACTGGACACCCGCTCATCAGGTGAACGAGCTTACCTCGCTCTTTACAAGGAGCGCACAGACACCGCCTAGCTACAATGCACCTAACTATGGAGCCCCGGCAGCACCACAATATCACAGTGAGCCTCACTATGATAGCCGTCCTCCGCAGTACAATACGCCTGCCGAGCAGCCTCCTATGCCACCGACTTATCTCGCATGGAGCATCGCTGTGACGATCCTTTGCTGCCTCGTCGGCGGTATCGTGGCGATCGTTTACTCTTCGCAGGTCTCCTCTCGCTATATCGCAGGTGACTACGAGGGCGCTGACTATGCTAGCCGTCAGGCGCGCATATGGGTCATCGTCTCGGCCTGTGTCGGCTTTGCCGTGGGCATAGCTTACACTGTTTGGGCTATCTTTTTTAGCACTTCACTGGCAGCCTTTTCTGGAGGGTACAATATCTAGAACCCTTTACATAGTGAGATCAGGTCGTGGAGTCCAAGTACTTCGCGACCTGATCTCTTTTTAATTCAGAGGGGCTCAAGGGGGAAATCCCTCGCAAATGTGTCGAAATCTTGTGTCAGAAGAGACGTTTCTCAACTAAGCAACAGCCTATTTTGACTTAGTTGTGATCTTTGGTACGACCTTGCACTAATAGGACGCTTATTCGATGACGGTTGCTTACATTTGCGCCCAGTAATGCAAAGTGTAAGTATAAGATGAACCTACGAAAACTACTTTTTATCCCCTTGGCGAGTCTACTCTTCTTGCCACTACAAGGGGCTATCGACGAGATGCCTACTGTCGCAGACTCGACGATGACCTACGAACTGGACGAGGTGAGGGTCTTAACCCGTCGTCCGCTACTGCGTCAGGCTGGTCTCCTGATGAGTACTCCGGGAGCGATGAGTCTCGTGACTCCGACGATGCTTCGTGAGTACGACATCAAGCATCTGTCGGACTTGACAGCGGTAGTGCCTAATCTTTACATGCCTGACTACGGCTCGCGTCTCACCTCGCCGATCTACATGCGTGGTATCGGCACGCGTAGTGGCGGGCAGTCCACCGCTTTCTTTATCGATGGCGTACCCGTGCTCAATAATTCGATCAATCGTTACCTCCTCGGCATCGAGTCTATCGAGGTGATGAGTGGAGCACATAGTAACATCTACGGGCGCAACGCTATGGCGGGGACGATCCTCCTGACCTCTCGCTCGCCTATTGACGACCCAGCACTGGATGTACGTGCTAGAGCGGGTAATCATGGGATCGTCGAGGGCGCTGCACGACTAGCACACGCCTTCAACTCCAAGGTAGGTCTCGCCCTTGGGGGGTATTACAATAGAAATGATGGCTTCTATACGAACACATTCGACGGCTCGCCAGCTGATGCTGAGGAGGCTTATGGTGCCAACCTGCACTTCGAGTGGCGTCCTGATGCTTCGCAGAGGTTGCGACTAGCGGGTGTATGGGATGGCGTAGAGCAGGGAGCTTTTCCCTATGCGATGATCCATCCTAAGAGTGGCGAGACGATGCCGATCAACTACAACGCTCCTGGCTCTTACGATCGTACCGTCGGGGAGGCGCGACTAGCTTATGACAAGATTTGGGACGAAGTGCGACTAGACTTCACCGCCAGCTACCAAGCGCTACGAGACAATATGATGATGGATCAGGACTACACGCCTCGAGATATCTTTACGATCAATCAAAAGCAACGTCAAGATGCTATCACGGCTGACCTGATCCTACGCAATAAGAAGCAGATGACCTACAACTGGACACTGGGTCTCAATGGTATCTACCAGACGAATCATCTAGAGGTCCCCGTAGCGATACGCCCCGAGGGACTGATGGCGATGATACAGCCTGGACTAGACAGGGCAAACAAAAATGACAAGGTGCCTGTACAGATGATGGTCGATGCCTCTAAGGAGCGAGTCAACCACAATATCTTTGACAAGAGCAGCTATGGTGTAGCCCTTTATCACGAGAGTAATCTGCATGAGCCCTTTGACTGGACAGGCTTCGACCTTAACTTAGGGGTGCGGATCGATGCTGAGCGTCAAGCGATGGACTTCGACAGCGACTTTAGCCTAGGGCTAGAGGTAGCTCCAAAGGCTAAGCCTGAGGCAAAGAAGCACTTTGACGTGAATAGTCGCTTGGTGGGTGAGGGAGACTACCAAGACTTCTTCCAAGTCCTACCTAAGCTCTCTCTGAGCTATCGTCCTACGACTGGTAGCTACCTCTTTGTGGCAGCCTCTAAGAGCTACAAGACGGGCGGGTACAATGAGCAGATGATGACCGAGGTGCTAATGCAGCAGGCACAGCGGGAGATGATGGCGCTCGTCATGTCGCAGGGGAAGCAACAGCCACAGGTACAGACAGGCGACGCTAACCTAGCAGCCTTCAAGCCTGAGCATGCCTACAACCTAGAGCTGGGCGGACGGCTCCTGACGCTAGAAGATCGCCTCTTCGTGTCAGCTACGCTCTTCGGCTCATGGATACGAGACCTACAGGTGGCACGCTTCGTGACCACGGGCACGGGACGTACGACGGTCAATGCTGGCAAGGCGCTCTCGCTCGGTGCTGAGGCGAGTGTCAAGGCACGTCTCTGGCGTTCGCTCACGCTCTCTGCCCAGTATGGCTATACGCATGCTACCTTCCAAGACTACCTCACGAGCCGTGCTAATCCTCAGGGCGGAGCTCCGATAGAGGTAAACTATGAGGGGAACTATGTCCCCTATGTCCCAGCGCATACCTACGCCACGATGCTTCAGCTGAATGAGCCTATCCAAACTTCTTGGCTCAAGGGCGTACTCGCTTCGGTAGAGCTACGTGGCAATGGCCCTATCTACTGGGACTCAGAGAATCAGCATCGCCAAGATCCCTACATGACGCTCGGTGCACGCCTCGGCGTACGTCTCCCCTACGTCACCGTAGCGATCTGGGGACGTAACCTGACGGACACGCGCTATGCGACCTTCTACTTCCAGTCGTTTGGCAATTCGTTCCTTCAGCAGGCTCAGCCACGTACCTTCGGCGCTGACCTCTCCTTCCACTTCTAGAGACGCTGATCAGCGACAACAAAACAAGCCACCCGTTCGACAGAGCGGGTGGCTTGCGTTGTATTAGGAGCGCTCTCAGTCGTAGCGAGCGCAGAGCGTCTGCACTGGCGCACTTAGTTCATCGCCCAGATCTCCTCGTCGGTCGGCACGTGGACGTGTGGGGACATACGAGCGATGCGAGAGATGTTGAGTAGGTGCTTGTAGGTAAGGTTCTCCGAGATAGAGTTATTGCCCCAGCTACCGCAGCCTAGGGTTGTGGTCACGGAGAGACCGTTTTGGATCGATCCACCAGCCGTGATCGAGCAGGGCGCATTAACGATCAGACGCGAGATAGTGATCTCATCGCCCGCCTTGATGATGTTACCCTGATTGTTCGAGTGGATGCCTGCCGTATGGCCGCTACCCTCCATCTTGAGGTTGGTATTGGCAATCTCGATCGCCTCGTCAAAGTGCTTGTAAGGCAGACAGGTCATCACGGGGCACATCTTCTCCTTGCAGATAGGATCGGCCGAGCCGACGCCCTTGGCGGGCACGATGAGCATACGGGTGCCCTCGGGTACGGAGATGTCAGCGAGCTGGGCAATGTGCTGCACGCTCTTGCCGACCACGTCACGGCTGATGGTGCCGTTGACGAAGAGCGTATTGACCATCTTGTCATGCTCCTCAGCAGGTACGACGTAAGCTCCGTGATCCTTAAAGGCCTGGAAGATCTCCTCCCGGTGCTGCTCGGGGTAGATGAAGCACTGCTCGCCAGAGCAGATGATACCGTTGTCAAAGATACGTCCGCGAATGATAGTCTCGGCAGCTTCGTTGTAGTCGATATGCTCGTCGAGGATGACCTGCACGTTGCCAGCGCCTACGCCAAAGGAGGGCTTGCCCGAAGAGTAAGCAGAGTGTACCATACCCATACCACCCGTAGCGACTACGACGTCGACGGCTGCCATAAGGTCTTGCGTGGCTTGGATAGAGGGCTCGGTGACGCACTGGATGAGGTGCTCGGGAACGTTGAACTCCTTGAGGCGCTCCAGTATGAGCTGGATGGTATGTGCAGAGCAATTCTTAGAGCGTGGGTGTGGCGAGACGATGATAGCGTTGCGCGTCTTGAGGGCGAAGGCGATGTTTGCCATCGGAGTGACGATCGGATTGGTCGTCGGAGTGATCGCAGCGACGACACCTACGGGCTTAGCGATCTTGATGAGACCAGTCTTCTCGTCGATGTCTAGTACGCCCATACTCTTCTTGCCCTGGAGGTTGCTCCATACGCCTTTTGACTTGTTGCGGCACTTAGCTACTTTGTCCTCGTAGACGCCCATCTCGGTCTCGTCGACAGCTTCACGAGCGAGCATCTCAGCATTGTCATAGACGACACGACAGAGAGCCTTGACCACCTGGTCTACAGCG
>QWCE01003142.1_pt1 | contig 28746 bp, 27 predicted proteins | sample 1972531 | NCBI WGS metagenome assembly QWCE01 (sample SAMN09866716, study PRJNA288562) | Human gut metagenome isolate term4_stool, whole genome shotgun sequencing... | reverse complement strand
GGCGGATGTGCGTTTTCTCACGGAAACATCGTTGCCCGATGAAGGAGCCTCGGTTCCCACAATAGAAAATAAAGAGCACAAGCAGTTGCCCGAGTCGGACGCCCGCTTTGCTTCGAGCGGAAACAAATTAGGTATAAAGCTATTCGAACTGCTCTGTAAGGAGCGCGGAAACGACCGAAATACGCTTCTTTCGCCTATATCCATAGAAACTGTACTCGGGATGAACGCCCTCGCTCTTTCAGACGAAGCTTTTGCTGAATACCGCACCATTATGGGGTTTCCGGAAAGCACAAAGGCAGAGGAAGTTGCCGGCTATCTGAAGCGCATAAATGCCGTTCTTGCTACGGCGGACAAAAATTGCCGCTACTTTCCCGCAAATAGCTTTTGGGTGGACACTCATTGCGCGGATAAATTGGTACCTACTTACCCTCAGAACTTATATTCCTATTTTGATGCCCCCACGGCAGTGTTGGATTTGAGCAAGGCAAGCTCCATCCGATATCTCAATAAGTGGATTGAACGCAAAACGTACGGACGCATCCAAAATATGATTCCGGATTTCGTCATTGCAAAACCGCCCTACTCCATTGCTCTCAATACGTTCTTCTTTACAGCACCTTGGGCTTGGCATTCAGAAAAAGATTTCACGAAGAAAGAATCTTTCCGTGCTGGGAACGGACAGGAAAAAGTGGTGGATATGATGCACGCAAGTGACGCGACCCTGCTTCGCTATGCTTCAAACGAGCATTATGAATGCGTGGCAGTGCATTTGGCCGAAGATATGGATATAATGCCCTATGAGATGCTATTGTTGTTGCCGAGAGACAGGGAAGCTCCGCTGGCGTCACTACCACTGACAACTGCTGAAATTGACGCTTTGGCGACTGCAAGCCTAAAGGAACCGATAGCGCTCAGTTTGCCTCGTCTTTCTCCCGGAGAGGAAACCTTGGATTTGACAAATGCGATGGGGATCATCGGCTTCCCAAAGACCTTAGGCAGCCCGGCAATTGGATTGGAACGAATGTTCGACCGAAACTTTCTGTTAGATAATCAAAGTGGCATAAAGCAGACTCTGTTGCATCAGGCTACCCTCAAATGGGATGAAAAAAGCGTAGAAGCCTCTGCCGCCACTGCATTAATAATAAGGGAGCGTCTTGCATCGCTCCCTTATTTCTTTTCCTACTTTTCGCTTTGTCGGGACAATTCCCTAACAGCCAAAGAAATCCGTTTATATCCTCTCTTCGGAGTAAATCGGAGAGCGAAGCAGATCCGGGATTAACCCGTCGGCTCGGATGCGTTCCGATAAACACGGATCTCGTTCGATACGTTTCGATACACTTTGATACAGTTTAATACACTTCGATAAGTTTCGATACACTTCGATACGTTTCGATACACTTTGATACAGTTTAATACACTTCGATACGTTTCGATACACTTTGATACAGTTTAATACACTTCGATACGTTTCGATACACTTTGATACAGTTTAATACACTTCGATACGTTACGATACACTTCGATACAGTTTGATACAGTTTAATACGTTTCGATACATTTGCGGGGGAGCGTATGTACTACCTTTGCAGCGCAACTAAAATAAAACAGCAGAGGAACCGCTCAATAGTGGTAATATTGTTACCTTTGCTTGAGATAAGAGACCGAAAGAACAGAGATGAACGAAGAGGCTTATTTAGTAGCCGAGCACGTAGTGAAACGCTACGCGAAGCACTTGGCGTTGGACGATGTATCCGTGCAGGTACGGCGCGGCACCGTTTTCGGGCTGTTGGGCCCCAACGGAGCGGGCAAAACAACGCTTATCCGTATCATTAACCGCATCACGGCTCCGGATACGGGTGCCGTTTATCTGAACGGGAAGCCTCTCAGCGCTTCGGACGTACTCCACATAGGCTATTTGCCGGAGGAACGCGGTTTATACCGAAAGATGAAGGTGGGCGAACAAGCCATCTATTTGGCGCGCCTGAAAGGCATTGATAAAGCCACGGCAGTCCGTCGATTGCAGGCTTGGTTCGAAAAGTTCGAAATCACCGATTGGTGGAACAAAAAAGTGGAAGAACTGAGCAAGGGAATGCAGCAGAAGGTTCAGTTCATTTGTACGGTAATCCACGAACCGGATCTGATGATATTTGATGAGCCCTTTAGTGGCTTCGATCCTGTGAACGCCGAGCTACTGAAGCGGGAAATTCTTGCGTTGCGCGATAAGGGATGCACCATTATCTTTTCCACGCACAATATGCAGTCGGTGGAAGAGATCTGCGACGATATAGCACTCATAAATCACTCTAAGGTGGTGCTGAGCGGCAAGGTCTCCGACGTACGGGCGCAATTCGGTAAAGGAATGATTAACGTGGTGCTACGGAGCTCCATTCCGTTGAGCGAGGAAGAGCTGAAGCCCTTTGTGGTGAGAGAGAAAAAATTTGAAGGAGACAAGCAGAGCCTCCGCATAGAGCGTAGCGCGGGACAAACCAACCGCAACCTGATTGAAGCACTGCCCGAGCGATGCGAAGTGCTGCTTTTTGAAGAAGAAATACCCTCGATGAACGATATATTCATTTCAACCGTAGAGAAACGAAAGGAGGTAGCGGAATGACAAACAAAAACCGAATAGGCATTGTTATCGGACGCGAGTTCAACACCCGCGTACGGAAGCGCTCCTTCATAGTGGTTACTCTGTTGGTACCCATCTTAATGATCGCCTTCATCTCGCTACCCATTATCCTGGGTATGTATAGCGTAGGCAAGGAGAAAATAGCTGTTGTGGATCGCACCGGCAATCATTATGCCGATATACTGCCCGATAACCGTAACTACAGCTTTGTGGCTACCGAAAACGATCCGGAGGAGTTACGCGAAATGGGTGCGGAAAACAAAGAGGGCTTTACGGGCGTGTTGGTTATTGATGAGGATCTGACGGTTAACCCTAAGGCGGTTGGGCTCTATTCGTTTAAGCAGATGCCCGAGGGGCTTACCGCATACGTGAATGAGAAGCTATCGCAATACGTTTCGGACTGTAAGCTCAAGGCGTACCAAACGGAAGATATTGACCGCATTGTAGCGGACAGCCGTTTCCGCTTGTCCGTACCCACCTACCGATGGAACGAAAGCGGCGAAACGCAACGCTCGAGCGGTGCTATGGCGGGCTTTATCGGCATGGCACTCGCCTTCATCAGTTTCTACTTTATTTCCGCATTCGGTGGTTCGGTAATGAACGGCGTTTTGGAGGAAAAGAAAAACCGCATTATGGAAGTGATGGTATCCAGCGTGAAACCGTTTGACCTGATGGCGGGCAAAATAATAGGGATCGGGCTGGTAGGATTGGTACAGATGCTCCTTTGGATAGCGTTTGGCGCATTGCTCATCTTCATACTTATGATGGTGATGATCGGCTCCGCCGTGGATTTGAGTTCCTTGGCGAATATGACCCAAGCGGATGTAACCGGGATGGCTGCTAATATGGGCGCGGATAGCTTCCGCGATATGCAGGATTCCATCCGCGTACTCTCTTCGGTCAACTTCCCTCAAATGATCCTGATGTTTGTACTCTATTTTGTGGGTGGCTACCTGCTTTATGCCTCTTTGTATGCAGCCGTGGGTGCCTCCGTATCGAGCGATGAGGACAGCGCACAGTTTATGATGCCGGTAATGTTGCTGTTGATGTTTTCATTCTACGCCGGCTTTGGTAGCATTAACAACCCGGAAGGCCCCCTCGCCTTGTGGTGTTCGTACATACCTTTTACCTCGCCCATCGTTATGCTGGTGCGCATTCCGTTCGGGGTTCCCATATGGCAGCAGGCGCTCAGCGTATTCATTTTGTATGCCTCTGCGTGGCTCATTGTATGGCTCAGCGCGCGCATCTACCGCGTAGGGATACTGATGTACGGCAAAAAGCCTTCCCTCAAGGAAATTGGCAGATGGCTTTCGTATAAATAACCAACTTTGGATGGAACCTATGAACGAAATAACAATCTTCGGGAAAACGTTTGTTCCCTACCTCACCCAGGAGCAGATTGAAGCACAAATAAGCCGTATGGCGGACGAAATCAAGCGCGATACGGCAGGACGGGATCCGCTGTTCGTTTGCACGATGAACGGAGCATTTATGTTTGCCGCCGAATTGGTGAAGCGAATCGACTCAACGGCAGTAATCGGCTTTGCCCGTTACTCCAGTTATCAGGGGATGAGTTCGTCCGCATGCCTAAAGGAGGTGATGCCGCTCGGCATACCGGTTAAAGATCGATTGGTCATCATTATGGAGGACCTCGTGGATACCGGCTACACGATGGCGTGCCTGAAGCGAAAATATCTGGACGAAGGCGCCGCCGAAGTACGCATAGCCGCTATGCTGGTTAAGCCGGAAGCACTGATCAACGAAGTCACTTGCGATTACGTAGGCATTGAGATTGAAAATAAGTTTATCGTAGGCTACGGACTCGATTTTGACGGCAGAGGACGCATGCTGAAAGATATTTATCAAATAGCAGAGCCAACAAAAGAAAACAATCAATAAACATAACAATATGATCAATCTGATACTTTTTGGACCGCCGGGAAGCGGCAAAGGAACACAAGGGCGTTTTATACTGGAACGCTACGGGCTTACCGCCATATCTACAGGCGAAATACTGCGCAACGAAATTGCGTCGGGCACTCCCTTAGGAAAGAAGGCACAAACGTATATGGACAAAGGGAACTTGGTTCCCGACGAAGTGGTCATCGGTGTTATTGAGCACGCCATTGAGCAGCACAGTGCCGCTTCGGGATTCCTGTTTGACGGATTCCCCCGAACGGTAGCTCAGGCGGAAGCTTTAGACAAAATGATGCATCACCACGGGCTGAAGATAAACGCCCTATTGGAGTTAAGTGTGCCGGAGGATGAACTGGTACAGCGTTTGCTCCGCCGGAAAGAATTGGAAGGACGTAGCGATGATAATATCGATACCATTAATAACCGTCTGCACGTGTACCGAACACAAACGGCTCCCATAGCCGATTACTATCGTGAACAAGGGCTGCACCGCTTGGTTCAGGGAACCGGTAAGGTGGAAGCGATAACCGAGCGGCTCTTCAGCGTTATTGACCAACTTTAATGGCTGCAGAAGGGAACTTTGTCGATCAGGTAAAAATCGTTTGCCGCAGCGGTAGAGGTGGCAACGGTTCGGCTCACTTTAGGCGCGAGAAGTATATCCCCAAAGGAGGACCGGATGGCGGTGACGGTGGTGATGGCGGCGACATTGTTCTGCGTGCCAATCGCAATTACCACACGCTGATCCATCTGCGCTATAACCGACACGTATTTGCTCCGGACGGGGCTTCCGGCTCCGGAGCGCTTAAAACAGGCGCCTCGGGACAGCGGGTGGTTATCGAAGTGCCGGTGGGTACTACCGTTCACGATGCCCAAACGGGAGAATTCCTAATGGAAGTAACCGCCCACAACGAGGAAAAGCTATTGCTTAAAGGCGGCAAGGGTGGCAAAGGGAACACGCACTTTAAGAGTGCCACTAATCAGGCGCCCCGATTTGCACAACCTGGAGGCAAGGCAGAGGAACGCGAGCTACTCCTACAGATTAAAACATTGGCTGATGTGGGCTTAGTGGGCAAGCCCAATGCGGGCAAATCGACCCTGCTATCCGTGGTCAGTGCCGCTAAGCCCAAAATAGCGGATTATCCTTTTACCACGTTGGTACCCAGCGTGGGCATCGTAGATGCACGCAACGGGCACTCGTTCGTAATGGCGGATATCCCCGGCATTATTGAAGGCGCCGCTCAAGGGCGTGGGTTGGGACTCCGTTTCCTAAGGCACATCGAGCGCAACAGCTTGTTGTTGTTCGTAATTCCCATCGATACGGAACACATCGGCGATGAATTTCGCTTGTTGCACGACGAATTGGTGCAATACAACCCCGGCATGGCACAAAAGCGCGCTATCCTGGCAATTTCCAAATGCGACTTAGCGGACAACGAGCTGATGAGATTGGTGGAAAGCGAGCTACCCTCCGAATTACCTCACTGCTTCATCTCCTCCGTAACCGGGTTTGGTATCGATCAGCTCAAGGATCTCCTTTGGAACGAATTGCAGCGCGAACTGCCTTACGACAATACCGAAATGGTGCATCGCGACTTACCGTCCGAAAGCCTTCCAACGGAAGAAAGCAGCGAACAAAGTACTCTTTCCGACGAGGATGAAGACGAACTGATGGACATCGCTTGGGATGAGGACATTCTAAAGGATATGGGCTTGGATGAGTAACCCAACGGAACATATCCTCACCATCGATACCGATTTTGCCGCAAAACTACCTCACTTTGCTATGGCTATGATTGAGGCGAAGATCGTCAACTCGCCTTATCTGCCGGAATTGCAGCGCGAAATCGATCGGGAAACAGCACGCATCGCCCTCACCGATACGCCCGAAATCATCAAAAAGCAGGTAGCCATTAACGGTACACGCGCTGCCTACCGACAATTAGGCAAGGACCCCAACCGGTACCGCCCCGCAGCGGAACAATTGCGCCGGCGTATCGTAGCCCGCAAAGGGCTCTACAACATCAATGCCGCTGTGGACTTGGGCAACCTTCTCTCCCTGATTTCCGGCTATTCCATCGGACTATTTCATGCGCCCGAAGTGGGCAAACAGGTTCTTTTACGCATCGGACGCGAAGAAGATACCTTTACCGGCATTGGACGCGGTGCGCTCAACGTTGCCAATTTACCCCTCTACTGCGACGAAAAGGGCCCCTTTGCGAACCCAACCAGCGACTCGGAACGCACCAAAGTACGCCCAAACACCGCGAACTTGTTACTTTTTATCAATTCGTTTGTTCCGCCCGAATTAGATTCCAAAACGCTCCTTTCGGATGCTGCCTCTATGGCTATTGACCTTCTGAAACGGTTTCTTAACGCAACTGACATCTCCCTGCAATACTATTTAGCGCAAGATTCGCTACTTTTGCCTTCGGGAAAATAAACAAATAGACGCAGAGAAAGAATTATGGATACCATACTTAAAATAGGAGAAAATGCCGGAATCGTATGGAACGCACTGAACGATTTAGGCAAGTTGGACGTAAAACAGCTGAAAAAGGCAACCAAGTTGCGCACCGATAAAGAGATCTTTGCCGCCATCGGTTGGTTGGCAAAGGAAGAAAAGCTCCTCTTCGAGGAAAACGAAAAAGGCGAATTGCTGATAGCACTTCGCTACTAATCCACACATTCATATATTATAGTCACTCCGTATTGAGTGGCTTGTTAGAGCGTATCATCGGTCAATCGAATTGTTCGATTTGTGCCGATGATGCGCTCTAATCATATATTCTGGCGCCCGATAACGGTATTGCGCAGCGCGATGCCGAGTGCCTCCGCCTCCATTCTCCCTTGATGAACGATCGCTTCATCCATATTCCTCAACCGTTTATGGGAAGAAGTTCAACCATTTGTACGTACCTCCTCGATAAATCATTTAAAGAATTCATATAAATCGTTTAAAGGATTTATACGCGTACTTTAAACAATTCGTACAAATCATTTAAAGGATTTATCGAACAACAGCGTACAAATGGTTGAGAAGGTACGTAGAAAGGGACGAAGAGGTTCGAAGGAAGCGACAAGATTATAGGTAAAGATGGGGAAAGATCGAGGTAACTAAAGCCGAACTTTACCCAATCCGACAGCAGGGTTCTGCCTCGCCTTCGGATGGCGGCGATATACTAAACGGGGCTTTACCACGTTAAGAATAGCGTGAAGGTATGTGGCATAAGTATCAGCAGCGTGGTGAGGCGTAACCCGTCAGGGAATGGTTTTGCGTTACCGCTGCATCAGGGTTGGCTCATTTGTATCTGCCTGCTCTTTGCCGTGTGCCACGCAAAGGCTCAGGAGGAAGCTGTTTTAAGCGGCAGAACGCTCTTACCGGCATACTATAATGCCGGAGCCACGGGCAGGGAGGACGGATTTTCGGCAACTGCATTCTACCGGCAACAGTGGATCGGCATGCCCGGAGCGCCGGCGTACTTCGGGCTATCCGCTTCCGCCCCGGTATCCTTTTTAGGACGCAAGCACGGTGCCGGAGTGCTGTTCAGCGGTAGCAAGCGGGGACTTTTCACCTCTACAAGTTTTTGCGGTCAGTATGCCTTTCGGATAAAAATCGGGAAAGGCTTCATGGGAATAGGTGCCGAAGCCGGTCTGTTCAACGTAGCATTTGACGGCACCAAAATACAAATTCCGGACGGAGACGGACTACAACCGAACGACCCCGGGCTTCCGCTACGCCGTGTATCGGGGCGCGCATTCGATGCCGGGGCAGGAATCTACTACGAACAGCGGAGCTTTTTCGTTGGAATGGCGTGCAAACATCTGCTTTCACCGAAGGTTTCGTTCGAACAGAAGTACTATCACCGTCTGCGAAGGGCATATTCTCTGACGGCGGGATACAATATTTATCCGAAAGGAACGTTATTTTCTTGGCATCCGTCCGTTATGGCACTCACCGACCTGCAGAGCTATTCGGTGGATTTGTGCGTCGAAATGATGTATAACGAGCGATGGATTGCTGCGGTTGCCTATCGGCCGGCGGAATCGGCCGGCTTTGCAGTAGGCTTCCGATGGGATCAGTTGCGCTTCCGGTACGGCTTTACGATGCCGATTAGCGCATTGGCTCGGCAAACGTGGGGCAGTCATGAGGTAACCGTAAGCTACCTTTTGCCGCTCAAAAACGCGCCGGAGAAAGGATTAAGGCGAACAAGTGCGCGCCTTTTATAGGAAAGAGACGAGGAAAAGAAGCGAATATGATAAAGAAAAAAGTATGGTTGCCGATCATCGGTACAGTTGCTTTTGCGCTACTGACAGCCGGTTGCGCCTCCTCACGTAGAGGCGGAACGGGCGGTGAACTGGTGGGAGTACCGCTTTCGGCTTGGCAAGAGCCACAACCCTTAGGAATGGTGCTCATTCCGCGGGGGAGCATTGTGCTGGGACATACGGAAAACGATTCCGTTTGGGGCCTTGCTCGAGATGCAAAAGCTATATCTGTAGATGCATTTTGGATGGATCAGCACGAAATAACGAACGCTCAGTATCGCCAATTTGTCTATTATGTTCGCGATTCCATTATAAGGGAACGCCTGGCTGATCCCGCTTTCGGAGGCAATCCGGATTACAAAATCACCACCGATCGGTATGGCGATCCACTGGAACATCCCTATTTGGATTGGTCACGCCCGCTACCAAACGAACGCAGAGCTTTTGACGAAGAGCTCGCCGCTATGAAGAGCGTTTACTACACTAACCCCGTTACGGGCGAAAAGAAGCTCGATCCGGCGCAAATGCTCTATACCTATACGCGGTACGACTACCATGCGGCTGCTCTGTACGATGCGGCTCTCATTCGCCTGCGTATGCCCCATCCGGCAGATTATAATCCTCAAAACGACCCATCCCTGCCAATGATCGCCAAGGATACCGCGTACGTGGACGACTCGGGGATAGTGGTTCGCAAAACGTTAACGCGTCGCTTGAGTGGAGAATACGATTTCCTCAATACCTATATAGTAGCAATTTACCCCGATGAATCCTGTTGGGTGAACGATTTTCCGAATGCGCACAACGAACAGTATGCGCGCCTTTACTTCAATCACCCCGGTTACGATAATTATCCGGTAGTGGGCGTTTCGTGGGAACAGGCAGAAGCGTTCTGCGCATGGCGCTCCCGTTTCTTCCAAAAAGGACTAAACGCTCCGGAGGGAACAGTGATTGAATCGTTCCGTCTGCCTACTGAAGCGGAATGGGAATACGCAGCCCGCGCCGGCGACAGCAACCGAAAGTACCCCTGGACGGCGGCAGATGTGGATCGCGACGGAGGATGCTACAACGGAAACTTCAAACCGGGCGAAGGCGGGTAACGTATCGGAATGGACTTCAACCGCCTATTCCGCCTCAGCGTACAAGGAAACGGACGACATCAACCCGGAACTACGCTATGATGCCGATATGCAAGATCCGCTTCCGCTAAAACAGAAGGTAGTTCGCGGTGGTTCGTGGAAAGATGTGGCACGATTCATCCAATCGGCAACCCGCGGCAAGGAGCTACAAAATAAACAACGCAGCTATATAGGTTTTCGCTGCGTACGCAGTGCCGTTTCCTTTAAGCCGGCAGATATTAAAAAGGCGAACAAGGGAAAGAAGAAAAAGAAGTAAAAAACGCGATCCAAAATGATGCATAAAAGATATCGTTCCTATAGAAACTCGATGGAAATGTTTTTGGCTTCCCAAAAGGGACGCCGCCTGCTGAACGTGGCTTACAGCTGGGGAGCAGCCGTGGTAATTATCGGTGCGCTCTTCAAACTACTGCACTGGCCGTTTGGCGATCAGATGCTTTTCATCGGAATGATTACGGAGTTTTTGGTATTCTTCATCTCCGGATTTGAAAAACCTGAGGAACAATACCGGTGGGAACAGGTATTCCCCGAATTGGACTCCAAGAACCCAATGGACAAAGAAGAGATGGTTGCTCGGCGCGAATACCTGCGTCGTAAGGCAAAAGAAGCGGAGGAACGCGCTCTGAAATCGACTGAAGCGGACGATGGTGAGCACCCCGCGGCATCAAATACATCTAGTGCTGCTACGCCGGCTACCGTGCAGCAAGTCAGTTTGGCCGGATTGCCTGAAGAGGAGGTACAGCGCTTGGGTGCCAGCATTACGCGTCTTTCGCAAGCTATCGATACGCTATCCGAGTTAGGCGATCTGAGCGCCTCCACACTATCTCAGTGGCAACAGCTCAAAGCGAACCCCGAAGAGCTTGGCAAGCAGGCACAACAGTATCAGGAGCATATGGAATCGCTGAACCATAATCTCGGCAGTTTGAATACGTTGTACGAATCGCAACTCAAAGATATAGAGGGACAAGTAAGCGCAATTGAGCTGATTAACCGACGATTGGACGATATTGCGCGCAATTTCTCGGATAGCTTTGCAGATAGCGATGCGTTCCGCTCGGAAAATGCCGCTCTTGCCCGTCAGTTGCGCGAGCTGAACAGAGTGTACGCCCGTCTGCTGGAAGCTATGACCGTAAATATGGGAGTTCCCGGAGCGATGCCCTACGATCGAGGCGGATACCGCGATCCTTACTACCCTACTCCGAGCCGTTATGCCGAAATGCCAAACGAAAGGCGTTCCGCAGATAGTGACGAAAGACGATAATCAAGCGCTTTTGTCCCCAAGGAATAGAAATCTGATAACGCAAACGTAAATAATGGCAGTAGGATCAAGTGGCAATCGGAACCGGCAGAAGATGATCAATCTGATGTATCTGGTGTTTATTGCTATGGTGGCACTAAACGTATCCGGTGACGTACTAACCGGATTCGACCGGGTAGAACGTGGATTGGACACAATGCTGGAGGGAACGATGCAACGCAATCGCCAATCGGCAAACGAACTCAACCTTGCTTATCAACTATACCCCGGCAAGGCTGCACAAGCCTATGCAAGCGGGAAGGAACTGCAAGAAGTGGCGGACAGCCTTTACAGTGCTATTGAGGAGGCAAAAGTACTGATCGTGCAAAAGAGCGATGGTAAGAAAGGCGATGTAAAGAATATCGACCGCAAGGATGATATGAATGCGCCCTCTGCAATTATGCTAAACCCACTCGACCCAAAAGGTGTACAACTGCGCAAAAAGGTGGATCGTTTTCGCTCACTTTGCGTTTCTTCCGTAACAGATGAAAGCAAAAAGAAAATGATTATGGAAACGCTTTCCACTGCTCCCAAGGGTAACTTAAGCTGGGAAAACTCGCTCTTTGAAAGCGTTCCTACCATAGCGGCAGTCACTATGCTCACTAAGTTGCAAAACGATGTTCGCAGTGTGGAAGGCGAAGTACTCAATCATCTGATTCGAAGTATAGATGTGGGCGATCTACGCGTTAACAAGATTCAGGCACAGGTAATACCGGATAGCCGAATCGTTATGCAGGGAACGCCCTACAGAGCTCGAATTGTGATGAGCAGTATCGACTCAACCGCTGTACCCGATATCGTGGTAAACGGTAAAACCTTATCTGCTTCCGATGATGGGTTATTCGTTGCCTCCACGCCCCGTAGTGGAACTTTCCCATTGGAAGGATACATCGTTACCACGGCAGGAGATGGAAGCAAAGTACACCATCCGTTCAAAAGCGAGTACATTGTTACAGAACCGATGGCATCCGTGGCTCCCATGCTGATGAACGTACTCTATGCCGGTATAGATAATCCTCTCTCTATAGCCGTGCCTGGTGTTGCGCAACAGCAAATTTCCGCCACTATGTCTAATGGAACGCTGACTCGCAAAGGAGATGTATGGATCGCCCGCCCCAATAAGGTGGGAGAAGTAGCTATAATCACTGTTTCCGTACGAAACGAAAACGGTTCCGCTACGCAAGTGGCCACTTCAAAGCTAAGAGTACGCCGACTTCCTGACCCACTTCCCTATATTGAATATGCTGATGCAAACGGTAATTCAAAACGGTTTAAGGGTGGTGCTATCGGAAAGCGCGACTTACTTGCAGCTGACGGCATAAAGGCGGCTATTGATGACGATATATTAGATGTCAACTACACGGTACAGCGCTTCTCGTTAACCTTTTTCGATGCAATGGGCAACGCTATGCCTGAGGTGGCAACGGGTAACCGCTTTTCGGACCGCCAAAAGAGCAAAATACGGAACTTATCCCGTGGCAAACGCTTCTACATCAGTGATGTGGTGGCGAAAGGTCCCGATGGCGTAGAACGCAAGTTGCCCACAATTGAAGTAATTGTAAGATGATGCCGAAATTAGGCACGATAGATAAATGATGAAGAACCCTATAAGGAGCCTTGCGCGTTGCGGTGCGCTACTCGGAACAATGCTTCTTTTGCTTCCGGGGGCATTGTCCCGTACGGCAATTGCTCAGAACGAAGCGGATACGGTACGTACCCAACAACCCCGAAGGCCCATCATAAAGCGCCGGACGCTATCTGAACGCAATGCAGACGAAACGGCTACTCAAGGCGGTATATCCGTTCGACGACAAGCCTTTAACCGTCTTCTCACCCAAGAAACCGAGAATGCGCCTTGGAAGAGAATCATTTACCGGGAAGTAAACCTCGATTCGGCAGAAAACGCAGCGCTATACTATCCGCCTCGCCCTGCGGAAGGACGGCAAAACCTCTTCTATACACTTTTCCGTTTGATTGAGGAGGATAAAGTGCCAGCCTACGAATATGTGGATGGAGCAGAACTGTTCGATGAAGCTCATCGACTAAAGTTTCGGGACTTTTTGGACAGATTCGGTATTTTGTACGAAGCGCAAGGGGAGAAAATCACTGTAGCTCCGGCGGATATACCCGGTGATTTAGTTCGTTCCTACTATCTAAAGGAAGAGTACTACTTCGATCCCATTGCCGGGAACATCGATGTTAAAGTTCTGGCACTGTGCCCCGTGCTGTTGGACGATATCAACCCGGGCGAAATGCTCCGCTACCCGCTCTTTTGGGTCAAATATAGTGATTGCAAGCCCTATCTGGCTACAGAAGAGGTGATGCTTTCCGATACAAATAACGCCAATACAGCATCTTTGGACAGCTACTTCCGGCGCGGACTTTACAAGGGAGATATATACAAAACGCAGAACCGCTTAGGCAAAGCATTGGCACAGTACTGTCCCACGCCCGATTCGCTTCGTAACGAACAAGCTCGGATTGAGGCGGAATTAGCATCCTTTGATGCATCTCTTTGGCGAAAAGCATCCCTTGAGGAGAAGCAAGAATCCGGTAAAAACGGTGAATCAAAGGTTGAGCCTGCCGAAAAAGAGGCATCCCAACCGGCAAAAAAAACGGAACGGGCTAAACGTCAGGCTGCTAAAAAGAAGCAAGTTCCTCAACGAAAAGCTCGCACTCAGGATAAAAGCTCGCGTTCAGCACGAGGGCGTTTCTAACGCGATATGCCCCTGTTGCTCCGGCTTTTCCTTACTTTTGCCCGAATTGGTTCCTTTACTTTTGGCGGAGGGCACGCTATGTTGCCACTTATTCAGCGTGACATTGTGGAACGCAATAAGTGGCTTACCGAAGAGGAGTTCCTTGATCTGTTTGCAGTAGCTCAATCTCTTCCGGGCGTATTTGCCGTTAACATGTCCACCTTCATCGGATTTCGCAAGAAAGGGCTCGCGGGTGGTGTGGCCGCTTCACTTGGCGCAACCCTACCATCGTTCGTTATCATTCTGGTACTCGCTCTATTTTTCGAGTCGGTTAGAGATAATGCCGTTGTGGATGCAGTAATGAAAGGAATCCGTCCTGCCGTTGTGGCAATGATTGCCATTCCTGTAATTACTATTTGGAAAGCGATGAGGATGAAGACGTATATGTTGGTTATTCCCATCGTGGTTGCTATTGCAGTATGGTATTTTAGCTTCTCGCCGGTATGGGTTATCCTCATCTCCGGCGTTGCCGGTATTGGGTACATGCTACTAAAATCTACTATTGAAGCGAAACGCATCGTTCAATCCGATAGTAAAAAGCGAACGGGAGGCAAGCAATCGCTATGATCTATTGGCAATTACTGCTCGTCTACCTCAAAGTAGGGCTATTCGGTTTTGGAGGCGGATATGCTATGCTCTCGCTCATTCAGAACGAAATTGTGACCAAACACGCTTGGCTCACCGAACAACAGTTTACCGATATTATCGCCGTAAGCCAAGTTACCCCGGGCCCCATTGGGATCAATAGTGCTACATATGTGGGTTATTCGGTTACTGGAAGCGTGTGGGGATCCATATTGGCTACCGTTGCAGTATGCATTCCTTCCTTTATTGTGGTTATTGCCATTGCGCTCGCCTTTGCCAAAGTACGTCACAATCGTTGGGTGGATGCGGCATTTACCGGCATTCGCCCTGCTTCTGTAGGTCTGATTGCTGCTGCTGCACTAATGCTTTCCCTTAGAGCCGGATTTATTGGCAATTGGATTGCCGCTGAGCCGGGAACTTTCTCCCTTGATCAGGTAGTAGTAACCGATAACTTTCCCGATTATAAAAGCCTTCTCATCTTTGCCTTCACTTTCCTTGCCATGATTAAGAAGTGGATCCATCCTATTCTACTGATTGGTGTAACCGGAGTGCTCGGTTTTATATTATTCTACGTCCTATAAACGTCAATACTATTGAGTTGGTTAACTTTGCACGGCAAGAAAGAAACCTATGCAGAAGATTAAAGCCGAATTACTCTGTCGGGAAGAACTAAACGATGCGTACTATCTTCTAAAGGTACGTATCCCCGCTCCCTTGTGCGAGTCGTTTACGCCACAAGCCGGTCAGTTTGTTCAGTTGGCGGCACATACGCCGGGCGTACTGCTTCGGCGCCCCATTTCCATAGCCGATTACCATCCGGAAAGCGGAACGCTCTTCTTAGTTATTCAGGAGGTAGGCAAGGCTTCGCACTATTGGCGCCAACTTGCACCAGGGTCAATGCTCGATCTAATCGCGCCACTCGGTAAAGGCTTCACCTTAGAGCACGATTTTTCCGGCGAACACCCCATACTGGTGGGCGGAGGCGTAGGCACCGCTCCCCTACTTCTTTTGGCAAAACAACTCAAAGAGAGGGGAATTACTCCTACCATTCTTCTTGGAGCACGCACCAAGTCACTACTTCTTTTTCGTGAACAGTTTGCCACATTGGGAAATCTTTATTGCACTACCGATGACGGCTCCTTTGAAGTTTCCGGACGCGTTACCGATCATCCGGTGCTGACAGAGCGCTTCTCTGCCCTATATACTTGCGGACCGCTTGCCATGATGAAGCCCGTAATTGCGTGGGCCAAGGATAGAGAAATTCCCTGTGAAGCTTCATTAGAAAACAAAATGGCGTGCGGCATCGGTGCTTGCCTCTGCTGCGTGGAACCAACCACACGAGGCAACATCTGTTGCTGCACCGAAGGTCCGGTCTTTAACGGCAATTTACTCCTATGGAATTAACCACTCAAGTCGATTTAGGAAGGGGTCTTCTCCTGAAGAATCCCATAATGGGAGCCAGCGGTACTTTCGGCTACGGAACCGAGTACCTTCCCTTCCTTTCCCCCTCCTCCTTAGGCGGATTCGTCACAAAAGGCACCACCCTGCATCCTCGCGAGGGAAACCCCTATCCCCGTATGGCGGAAACGCCCTCCGGAATGCTTAATGCCGTTGGCTTGCAGAACAAGGGGGTTGACTACTTCGTAACGCATATTTACCCTGAAATAAAGGGGTACGACTGCGCCATTATTGTCAACGTGAGCGGATCAAATGTAGAAGAATATGCCGAAGCGGCAGAACGAATTGACGAATTGGAAGCGATTCCCGCAATCGAGCTTAACATATCCTGCCCCAATGTAAAGGAGGGCGGAATGGCATTTGGCGTAACCTGCGAAGGCGTTGAAAAGGTAGTTTCGGCGGTACGTAAGCGGTACAGCAAGCATCTTATGGTAAAGCTATCACCAAACGTAACCGACATTACCGCTACAGCGCGTGCTGCCGAAGCGGCCGGAGCCGATAGTTTATCGCTCATCAATACGCTAATGGGAATGGCTATTAATGCCGAAACGTGGCGTCCTCTGCTTTCTACTGTTACCGGCGGACTATCCGGACCTGCCGTAAAGCCGGTTGCCTTGCGTATGGTATGGCAAGTTGCCCACGCCGTACAGATACCCGTTGTGGGTTTGGGAGGCATCGCTTGTATCAACGATGTAGTGGAATTCCTTTTGGCGGGTGCATCCGCCGTGCAGATTGGTACTGCGAACTTCGTCAATCCATCTCTCTGTGCCGAACTTCCCGATGAACTCGCCAACTACCTTCGGCGCAAGAACCTAAGCTCTGTAGCGCAGCTGACCGGCGCCCTCCACTGTTGAACTGCGCACTCTCCACTGCTGAACTGCGCACTCTCCGCTGCTGACCTGCGCACTCTCCGCTGCTGACCTGCGCACTCTCACGGCCTTTCTTTATCGCATTTCTACTGACGAGCCGCCCCTCCCCGCGCATCTCCGCCCATCAAACCACACAAGCACCGCCCCATACCTGCCTACCTTCACGCACCAAGCTACGCACGAACCTTCCCCACATCTGCGCACATTCTTCACCGATCCTTGTACGATCGCGCTGCTTTCTGCCGAGGAGGCGAGGCTGTAGTACGGTGGGGACGGAGCCGTGCTCCCATACATACGGATCGTTGCTCCTATGCTATCCGAGGGGATGTACGGAGGTATCCGAAAAAAGTCTATAGAGTTTTCCCAGAAAGTCTATAGAGTTTTCCCAGAAAGTCTATAGAGTTTTCTCCGACCGCACCATACAAACGATTTGTTACCTCCCATCCCCGTTCCGTTTCCTTCGCACAAACGATCCGTATTCAACAATCTCCTGCCCCAAGATTTCCCATCCTCCGTTTGGGTTCTTCTTACAAGCACTCCAATACCACCCATACCTTGCCCTATCACCACCCACCTCCCCCTCCGATACTTTCGTATAAACGATCCGTCACCTCCCATCCTCCGCTCCGCTTTCTTCGTACAAACGCTCCGCATCCTCCCATCCGACGTTCCGGTTCCTTCGTGTAAACGATCTGCATTCACCCATATTCTGCCCCAGCAGCTCCCATATATGCTTCGCATCTTGTGTATAAACGATCTGTATCCTTGCGTGCTCCGATACGTCTACTCTCATACTCCGGTCTGTAACGATCCGTTCACTGCTCATATACCACCCATCCTCAATGCTGATTCCTCTCCGGTACAGCTCCGGAGAGTTCATTTCTTTGAGGTGGTTTATATGCATCCGCGAGCCGACTTACCACAATCTGCGTGCCGCTTGATATGGTGCGCGTGACGGAGCCTATCGGGCTTGGCTGCGGGGATGGTCGAGGGAACGATCAATTGGGTTGGATGGGCAGTGTCAAAGCAAAGGAAGATGTAGGGCTGTAAAAGGGCTAAATTATCACGAAGAATAGGGAAAGGCGCTACAAGTGGAGGGATAGGGCGACTCAGGGAGAAGTTGGTTTGCATCGGTAAGTAGGCGGAAAAGTGTACTTTTGTACGTGCAGGACGAAATGCTCGCCCATAGATCGGGAGCATTTGTACGCAGGGGCATTCCTCCTTTGATGCATTAAAGAATGAAATGCTCGGGAGAACGGAGCTCATCTGCAGGAAGAAAGAGCGAAAAGCTCGGATGGGACAGGTTCGTCAGCAGAGATAAAGAAAGAGAGAAAGAAGCCGGAGATACGGAGAGAGCTGCAGAGCCTCGACGTGGCGGATTGACAAGAAAAAATAAAAGGAAATGATAGAAATAGTAGACTATACGCACACGCCCTCGCTCATCAGCGAGTATATAGCGCAGCTGCGCAGCGTTGAAATTCAGGGCGATCGTATGCGCTTCCGGCGTAACATAGAGCGCCTGGGCGAGATTATGGCATACGAAATCAGCCGTCGGCTCAGTTACGAAACCGGCACGGTACGCACACCGTTAGGCGAGGCTGAGGTACATCGTTTATCGGATCGCGTAGTGCTCGCCACCATTCTACGTGCCGGACTGCCATTCCATCACGGATTCCTGAACTACTTCGATGAAGCGGAAAACGCCTTTGTATCGGCTTATCGTAAGTACAAAGATGCATTGCACTTTGATATTCACATCGAATACATCGCATCACCCGACATTACGGGGAGTACGCTCGTAATAACCGATCCGATGCTTGCCACGGGTGGCTCGATGGAAATGGCGTTCAAAGCGCTACTCACAAAAGGTATGCCGCGCCGTCTGCACATCGCCTCCATCATAGCAAGCAAAACTGCTCTAACCTATTTAGAGCAAACGCTGCCCAAGGAGCTGGAAACCACCATTTGGCTTGCCGCTCTGGACGACGGCCTCAACGAGCATTCGTACATTGTGCCGGGGCTTGGAGATGCCGGAGACTTGGCGTATGGACAAAAGCTCTAAGAAGAGCCGAGAACCATTAGAGCTGCTGGCTCCAGCCGGTGATTTGGCGAGCGGATTGGCGGCGCTATCGGCAGGTGCGGATGCGATCTACATAGGCGCGCCACGCTTCGGTGCGCGTGCAGCTCGGGGTGTTTCGACAGAAGATATCCGCGTTCTCTGCTCTGCGGCGCATCTGTACGGAGCAAAGGTCTATGCCGCGCTCAACACCATTCTGTACGATAGCGAGTTGCAAGAGGCGGAGCGAATAGCACGTTCGCTATATGCGGCAGGCTGCGATGCGTTAATTATTCAGGATTTTGGCCTGCTCGCGTTGGATTTGCCGCCTATTGCGCTTCACGCCAGCACACAGTGCCACAACAACAGCGTAGAGCAGCTACTCCGTTTGGAAGCATTGGGATTTGAACAGGTGGTACTCGCCCGCGAACTCTCAGTTGCGGAAACAGCGCAGCTCACCAGTGCGTTGCACACGCTTCGGGCGGAAACCTTTATCCACGGTGCACTGTGCGTTTCCTACAGCGGCCGGTGCTATTTATCGCAAGCTATGTGCGGGCGGAGCGCGAACCGAGGCGAATGCGGACAAATGTGCCGCATGGCGTACGATCTGCTTGATGGAAACGGCAAAACGATCGTTAGCGATCAATACTTACTTTCGCTCAAAGATCTGAATCGAAGCGATCAATTGCCCGAACTGATCGAAGCGGGCGTGCGTTCTTTCAAGATTGAGGGGAGAATGAAAGGGATCGGTTACGTACGTAACATAACCGCCTATTACCGGCAGCTCCTGGACAGCTACATAGCCGCGCACGGCGAATCGTTTTGCCGCGCATCCCTAGGCGATGTAACGCTCCGTTTTTCGCCCGATCCGTACAAAAGCTTCAATCGCTCGTTCACTTCGTACCAATTGAGCAAGGGAGCGCTATCGGAAACACTCATTATGCCGGAAAGCCCCAAAAGCCTAGGCGAGCCGCTCGGTAGAGTAACTTCGTGCCGGGGAACGCGCGTAGCCATCAACACGCAAAAGGAATTACACAACGGCGACGGGCTTTGCTATTTGACAGAAGAGGGCAAGCTCGCGGGGCTACGCGTCAATTCGGTGCAGGAAGATAAGAGCTTTTTGACTACAGAGCCGCTCGCTCTGCCTAAGGGAACATTCCTTTGGCGCAATCGGGATGTCGCTTTTGATAAGTTGTTGTTGCGCGAAGATGCTTCCGAGCGCAAGATAAAGGTCTCATTACACCTTGAAGCGCGCGCCAATCTGCTCAAACTGAGCTTTGCCGTTCCGAGTGTAGGCTTGGTAGTAGTCGTGGCACAGCATATCATCCTCGATCCGGCACGCCAAATGCCGCGCGAAGCCCCGCTCAAGGAGGCACTAACCAAGTTGGGCGATACGCCCTTTTTGGTGGACGAATGCCACGTAGTTCTAAACGGATTCTTTGTGCCGGTTTCTCTGCTCGGTGATTTGAAGCGCCACGCTACGGAAGCGATGGCGCGAACGCTCCGCCTACACTACCGTCCCCAATCCACAGAACGTCGCGTTACCGCGCCTCTTCCCTTTCCAATCAAGGAGCCGCTCGACTATTCGTTCAACATTGCCAACCGTGCTGCGCAGCGGACCTATCGGCTGTTATCGGCAAATAAACCGCTTCCCGCTTTCGAAATAGAACAGGTTCGGGATGCCGCATTGATGACCACCAAGCACTGCTTGCGCCGTTTTCTCGGCTACTGTACACGACAAGGCAAGCCGATGCCCTACGCCGAACCGCTTTATCTGCGGCAAGGCGTGCACCGCTTCCGGCTTAGCTTCGATTGTGAAGCATGCCTGATGCGCCTTTACGCCACGGATTAGACCGGATATTTTGAAGAGTGCCTATTAGGCATCTGAATGCTTCTTCTTTCGGCTCGGAAAGCGAATACCTGTATGCGCTTTATGCTCTTTGGAGGTGCGGATACCCATTTCCGGTGCTTTTACGGAAAGCGTCCATCCGCCCAAAAGCAGGTAGATATATGCGCTAAAACAGCGCCATATTACTGCCACAACGAGTGCAATTGATGCCGTATCGAAGTAACTTTCGTAATAGTACTGAAACATATACTCGGCAAGACCACTCGCTCCGGGCGTTGGACTGATGAGAGAGGTCATCCAAATGATGAATTGCTTCAGGAAAGCGGTGAAATACCCTTGGTTAATGGTGCTAAAGCCCCACACGAGGGCGATAGCGATAGCAAAGCGCGCCGACCATGTGAGAGCGGTGAGGAGAAATATCTCCATCCAGCGAGAAAACGGCTTACGCCGCATCTCGTGGGAGGCAGTGATGAGGTCGTGCGTGAGTGCCGCGGCCTTATGGCTGTAGCGGCGCAACAGACGAAGACGAAACAGGCGGCGAATGAGGAATGCAATGAGCTGCGGACGGCGGAACAGCGCAACAAAAAGAACCAATGTCCAGATGCCGACACCGATAGTAAGCACCAAAAAGGTAATCCGGACTCCGACACCGAAGATTTCCGCTCCGCCGAGGAAAAGAGTGTACGGAGCCAACAGAAAGATCAACAGCGAAGCAATGAAGAGGAACAGCTCGTCAAAAAAGAGCGCGGAGAAGGTAATGGCGGTAGCTTTGCCGGCATTGACCCCTTCGCCCGAGAGAAAAAGAAAGATAAAGCTGCTTCCGCCCACCGAGGAGGGGGTCACCACGCCGGTAAACTCTTGCATCATCTGCACGCGAAGGCCTCCGCGGAGGGATATTTGGTTATCCGAAAGCCTTCGGAAGCGAAGAGACATGGCAAAGTTCTGCACTGAAAAGGCGAGCATAGCGAGGGCAATACCGGCAAAAGTGCGTCCGGTGAAGCTCAGTTCGCGAAAAGCATCCGGATGGAAGCTCTGATTGAACAGAACGCCCACAACCAAAAGGCTTATAAGCAGAGGAATGGCAATGCGGAGAACGAAGCGCGAGCGCTTGTGCTTAGGTTGGGATGCGGTCATGCTATGCTTTGTGATGCTCGATAAGGTATTTGTAACGATCGATCACGATGTCCGTTATTTCGTCCCACGACTTAGAAAGCGTATTTCTGGCATTGCAGGCAACGGTATCGAGCAGAGAACGATCTGCAAGGATACGGTCAATGGCGGCTGCGTAAAGATCGCTCTTTTCAGGGGCAACAAAACCGTTAAAATCTGGCTGAACAGGCTTCGCCACCGTACTTTCGTCAATTAGCAGCGAGGGCGTGTAGAGGGCCGCCGCCTCCCGAACAACCAATGCCCAAGTATCGTACAGCGAAGGGAATACAAACAGATCGGCTCCAGCGTAATAAGTGGCAAGTTGGTCGCGCTCGTAAACGGCACCTTCGAAGAAACAACGCTCGCCGATGCCTAATTCCGTGGCTTGCCGGCGGAATTCCTCTATCCCGTAGCCGTCGCCAACAAAATAGCATCGGAACGGCGTTTTAACCTTTGCAAGACTATCAATTAGGAAAGGAATGTTCTTTTCTCTTGTTTGCTGCCCCACGAAGAGCAGTACTGCTTCATCGGAGCCGATATGCTGCTCACGCCTGAAAAGCTCCCTTTGTTCCGTTGCGTTGTACCGATCCGCCATATCGTTTCCGTTGGCAACAACTACGGCTTTGCCTTTGTATCCGTACTCACGAAGCGTTTCAAGAACCGGTTCCTGCGGAACCCACACTTCATCAGCAGACTCAAAGAAGGACATAATCTGCTTTAAAATAAGGTCCACTATAAGCTCGCTCTTTACATATCGCTCTATATCGTAACGAAACTTGGAGTGAAACGTGGCCACCAGCGGTACATGCTGCTTTTGTGCAATCCTTTGCGCTATCTTGCCGCTGGTGAACGGACAATGCGCGTGCAACAATGAGTAGGGCTGTCGGCTTATTTCGTCGAATAGCTTCATATTGAGCATGCCGAAACCGTATCGATATGGTTTGCGCCCGGGAATGGGAACAGATGGGTAACGGAATACGTTGAAAGGCGTATCCGCCTTTTCTCCCGGAGCATCCGGAGTAACCACACATACTTCCACCCCTTTGCGGTTGAGACACTGTGCATAATTATAGGTCACAAGCGCTACCCCGTCCATTATAGGTGGAAAGCTATCGTTAAAGAGTCCTATCATAGATTAGATTATTCGAAGAAACCGGTACTAAGTGTCATTCCGTTCAGAAAATCCCTCGCAGACATTGCTTTTTTACCGGCTGCTTGCAAGCGAAGAATCCGTACAAAGCCGCTCCGGCAAGCCACTTTTATCACGCCCTTTTCGTCCAAAATGAGTGTTCCGGGCGGCGGTAACTGAACATTGCCATTATCGTGGCATTCTGTTGCCAAAACTTTAATACTAAGGGGAGCACCACCATCGTTCCATTTGAGCATCGTCCACGCAGAAGGCAGAGGCGAAAGGGAGCGTACGAAATTGTGCACGCAACGAGCCGGAAGATCCCACTTGATGCGGCTATTCTCCTTGGTAATCTTATGGGCATACGGCAAATCAGCTCCCGTTGGTTGAGACGTAGCAATGGCCGATCCGTCCAAAAGTTGCGGGAGAGTATCGCGTAGCATGGCTCTGCCCAGCAAACTAAGCCGTTCGTAAAGAGTACCGAAGGATTCATCCGGATCAATTGGTGTACTGCGTTGTGCATAGATATCGCCCTTATCCAAATTGTGTGTTAGACGGAACAGCGTAACACCGGTCTCCTTTTCTCCGGAACGAAGGGCAGAATTAATCGGAGCAGCTCCGCGCCAACGCGGTAGGAGCGAAGCGTGAATATTAAAAGTACCCAAACGCGGAAGGTTCCAAACGCATTCGGGAAGCATCCGAAAAGCCACAACGATGGCAAGTGTAGGACGCGCCTCCCGTAGCTGAGCCAGAAACGCTTCGTCGGACAGTTTTTCGGGTTGTGCCAAGGGGAGCCCCAAACGGAGCGCCGCATCCTTAACTGCGCTTCCTTTCAGCTTGTGTCCACGCCCTTGGGGTTTGTCCGGAGCTGTTACAACGAGGGAAACACGAAATCCGTCCGACACTAGATCTTCCAAAAAGCCCACGGCAAACGGAGCCGTTCCCATAAATACTATGTTATTTTCCTGCGTTTGATTCATAAGTATGGGTATAAACTGTTTCTAATCGCCGGTGGTCAATTCTGACAGCGTCTCGCGATAGTTATTGAATATTTTCGATTTGGAGAGCATCCCGAGGTAATGCCCCTCCTTGTCTACCACCGGTAGATTCCACGCCTTTGTATCGTCAAAGAGCGTCATCGTTTCCTCCATAGATAACGGCACCACAATTTGGGCAGGTGCGGATACCATAAATCGTTGTACACTGAAACGCTCGTACAACTCTGGGCGGAACATTATGTTGCGTATATCGTCCATCAGTACGAGCCCTTTGAGCTTACCGTCATCGTCAATTACGGGGAATATGTTGCGCCTTCCGTTACCAATCAGCACCACCACATCTCCAAGGCTCATATTGGGCGTAACGGTGAGAAAGTCTGTTTCGATCAAGCTTTCCACGTTCATCAGCGTTAGTACCGATTTGTCCTTCTCGTGCGTTAGCAGTTTGCCCTCTTCCGCTAGTCGTTGCGAATAGATGCTGTTCGTCATAAAGATGCGGTTGGTGGCATATGCGCTGAGCGAAACAAGCATAAGCGGAAGGAACAGATTGTATCCGCCCGTCAGCTCGGCTATGAGGAACACTCCCGTCAGCGGTGCGTGCATCACACCACTCATCAGCCCCGCCATACCCATTAGTACAAAATTCTCTTCGGGCAAAAAAACGGCAAAAGGTACCCACGCATTAACGGCATAGGCAAAAACGAATCCGGCAAGCCCGCCTACGAAGAGCGTGGGCGCAAATAATCCACCGCAGCCACCGCCCGAATTGGTTGAAACAGAAGCAACTACCTTAAGTAACATAGCAAACACGATGTAGAGGAAAAGTATATACGTCTGCGTATGTGGGCCACTAAAGAGCGTTCCGTCCAGTAGCGACGTAGATTTGCCCTCCATCAGTAGCTCTAATGTAGCATATCCTTCGCCGTAAAGCGTGGGGAATAGGAATATAAGTAGACTCAGCACCACTGCTGTAACCAGAAAGCGTTTCGCATAAGGCACCCATTTAGCAAAGCGTTTCTCCAAAGCGAAAGAAACCCTCATAAAGTAAAGAGCCACAAAGCCGCAGAACACACCCAGCACAATGGTGTAAGGGATGCGCCCCGCTATAAAGTCGTTCGTTTGTGAGAAGTTGAAGAACGGCTCCGCTCCGGTATAGATGTATGCCAATGCCGCCGATGTTACCGAGGAGGTCAGTAGGGGCAGAACGCTGGTAAGCGTCAGATCCATCAGCAACACTTCAATAACAAACACTAACCCCGCTATCGGTGCCTTAAAGATGCCGGCAATAGCCCCAGCGGCACCGCATCCCACAAGCAACATCATGTTGCGTTGCTCCAATTTGAACAGCCGTCCGAGGTTACTACCTATGGCAGAACCGGTCAGCACAATTGGTGATTCAGCTCCCACCGAGCCACCAAGCCCGATAGTTATGGCACTGGCGAGCACTGAGGACCACATATTGTGCGGTTTAATCCGGCTTTTCCGTTGCGAAAAGGCCATCAACACCTTCGATACTCCGTGGCTGATATCCTGTTTGAGCAAATTTCGCACAAATAGTGCCGTAATTAGTACGCCCAAAGGCGGTAGCGCAAGATAGAGCCAGTTGCGCGTGGCAGCCGCTGTTGTGACCCACGTTTGCAACAACTCGATCATTCCCTTCAGCAAAAAGGCGACCAATGAGGTGAGCACACCTACAATGATGCTGAGAATGAAGAGAAAGACGCGGTTACTCATATGTCGCTCGCGCCAATTGATAAAGCGCATCAGCAACGAGCGTTCCGCCTTCTTTCTTTCCTTTGGATCGTCCGACAATGCCCTGTCCGGTCTCTTAATTACAGACGCGTTCATTTCCCTTTCCCTTTAAATAGTACCCCAATGGTGTAGAGCATTATTTCCAAATCTAAGCGTAGCGACATATTCTGGTAGTAGAGCCAATCGTATTGCAACCGGTCCAGCATTTGCTCCGTGTTGGACGCATAGCCGTAACGCACCATACCCCAGGAGGTTATCCCCGGTCGCACGTTGTGCAGTAAATAGCAATAGGGTGCTTTATCCAGTAACTTATCGATGTAATAGGCGCGCTCCGGTCGTGGCCCCACCAGAGACATATCTCCCTTCAGCACATTGTAGAACTGCGGCAACTCGTCCAAGCGGTATCGACGCAAAAACCTACCTATCGGCGTAATGCGCTCATCGTGATCACTACTGAGCTGAGGCCCATCGGCTTCACTTCCGTCGAACATTGTACGGAACTTAATGATCCTAAACGGCTTGCCCTTTCTTCCGATCCGCTCTTGTGTATAGAAAATCTTCCCCGACGAAGACCGCCTTACCGCGATACCAATAGCTACAAAGAGCGGAACGAGCAACACGAGGCTTACCAATGAGAGTACCTTGTCGCACAGCCATTTGATATTCTTCTCCATTTCGCTCATTCGCGTTGCCGTTACGTCCACAAGCGGCTCAGCGAGTGAGGACTTAGGCGCGTAGGAAAGCGGAGATAGCGCCAAACTCTCAAGCGTTACGTATACCGGCGCATCGTATCGGTAAAGCGAATAGAGCAGACGGATGGGCAACGTGCCGTATCGATGCCCCGAAGCCACAAACAGAACATTCGGCGCTTCGCTCCGAACCATAGCTGCCACCTCTTGCTCCAACGCAGCCAAATCTTCGCGCAACTCAACGGTTCCGCACGTTCGGAAGCGCATTTCGCGCTCTTTGAGCCGAAGCCGCTCAATCTCCTGCGGTATGCCGATGATCAACGCACGCGGATGAAAGCGCACATCGTCCCGCATTAATCGGCAATGGGTAGTAATAATTGAGCGCGCCGCATAGAAGCAAACAAAGTAACAGAGCACAAGCGTGCCGTATAGAGGCAAGAGAAGCGAGGGATCGTGTACAATATCATTCGTAACGAGCAATAGATATTGAATCGTTCCGCCAACGAGCACCGTGCCCGCAGTAGTAATGATGTCGTCAATACGCCCTTTGTTCAGTGGACGGTTGTAATAGCCAGTTAGCCATATCAGCGCCAGCCAATAGAGCCACAACATTACGCCGATGTTCGTTGCCTTTGCGTTGAATAGATAATCGGCAAGTTCCCCCCAGTAATGCCCCGTATCCTCAATGGTATAGCGCAAGCAATTAAACAGCAGATAGGCGGCAGAGGCTGCCACGCTGTCCGCAACCACGTAGGCTAAACGATAGATCCTTTCTCTCTTCACGCTTTGCGTATTATTTTCACGCTTCCGTCCACGCCCACGGCGATGATATCCGATGCATGCGCTCCGGATGGTTCCTCCTGTCGAACCGGTACGATATAATCCACCGCTTGACGTATCTCGGCACTTATTTCGGCATAACAACTTGCCGACGGTTCTCCGCTTACATTCGCAGAGGTGGATACGAGCGGCACGCCGGCAGCCCGGCACAGTGCACGCGAAAAAGGCTCCCGCGTGATACGTATCCCCACGGAACCATCCTCAGCGATCAACTCCGGAGCTACATTTCTTGCCCCCGGATAAATAAGGGTCAGCGGACGAATCGCCACATCAATCAGATCATACGCTATGGAGGGTACCTCGCGAACCAGACCGGGCAGTTTCGCATCGCTGTCGATCAGTAACAACATTGCTTTGGAGGTTGGACGGTGTTTGATCTCAAACACGCGTTTGACTGCCGCCTCGTTAGTAGCATCGCAACCAATGCCCCATATGGTATCGGTGGGATACAGAATCACGCCACCACCTCGCAGCACACGGACCGCCTCCCGAATCGCTTCCCGTGCCTCAACACTCAATTCTTCATTTTCCATTATACCTATCTGCTCAGCACCCTTCTCCGATAATACACTTTCGTTATATCTATCTACTCAGCGCCCATCACCGGTATTGCCTTTTCGTTATAACTATGCGTCCGGCACCATTCACCGGTTTTATCTTTTCGTTGTATCTATACGTCCGGTGCTCATCACCGGTTTTGCCTTTTCGTTATACCTATACGTCCAACGCCTCTCACCGGTATTGCTTTCCGTTACACCTATACGTCCGGCGCCTTTCACCGGTATTGCTTTCCGTTACACCTATACGTCCGGCGCCTTTCACCGGTATTGCTTTTCGTTATACCTATACGTCCGGCACCTTTCACCGGTATTGCTTTTCGTTATACCTATACGTCCGGCGCCTTTCTCCGGTATTATCCTTTCATTATATCTATCCGCCCGACACACATTTCCTCGACATTTTTCCGATGAAATGCGCACGCCGAACCCATCTTACTCGGCAAAGATAGTGATAAGATGTGCAAAATGAATGCAGAACCCTCTAATTCCCGACCTTTACCCCCTCTACCACCGCCCCCTCGCACCCATCCAACGCGTCCTCCTCAGCGCACCTCCGCCTGCTACCCCACGCTCGTTCGCGCGCTTTTCTACCGAGGAAGCAAAGCAGATGAACGGAGAGGACGGAGCGGAGCTCCCATACGATCAAATCGTTGGTCTCAAGATGTCCGAGCGTTTGTCCTATGCTACCGGAGAAAAGTCTATAGAGTTTTTCCAGAAAGTCTATAGAGTATCCGAGAAAAGTCTATAGAGTTTTTCCAGAAAGTCTATAGAGTTTTCCGAAAAAGTCTATAGAGTATTTTCAGAAAGTCTATAG
>QWCE01001880.1_pt1 | contig 28796 bp, 25 predicted proteins | sample 1972531 | NCBI WGS metagenome assembly QWCE01 (sample SAMN09866716, study PRJNA288562) | Human gut metagenome isolate term4_stool, whole genome shotgun sequencing... | reverse complement strand
TTATTTTCACTTTGATTTAAATTTAAAGTAATACTCTCACTTTTAAAATTATCTGTTTTTATGCCGAAATCAATATTGCTATTTGCATAAGAAATTGATTTAGATTGTGGATTTGACAAATCTATAGCTTGTGCTGATAAAGATAAAAGTAGTGTCATTGCTATGACTTTTTTTGTATTTTTCATGATATCTCCTTAATTTATCCTAATATTATTATAACATATGTGGTTTTTTTATCAAAGTCTTATATCGTACAATTTTAGTAAAATAGTAAAATTATTAACTTTCAAACACTCCTAAAATATCCTTATATACCTTTTCTTTATTAGTTTCATTAAGGATTTCGTGTTTCATTTCTTTATATATTTTGCTTTCTATATCCCTATAACCAATATCCTTTAGGAAAGATAAGCTTGATTTGATACCTTCTTCTCCCTTTGTAATGATATCATCTTCTCCAACAAAATTATATATTTCTAAATCTTTATTTTTGCATTTATATTTTGATTTTTCGCCTAACAATTTATTTATTTCTATAAGAGTTCTTGAATAACCAAGTTTAAAATTAAATATTCTAAGGGGGTCGTTTGCTTTTGTTTCTATATTTTTCCTATCATAGCTTATAAAATCAAGGCCTTTAGCTCCTACAATGCTGTCAATCAACCTGCTTTCAGCCTTATCACCAAAATAAAAGTTGACAAAATTATAGAAAAACACCCCAAGACCCGCTGCTTTATTTACAGGTACAGTCCCTGTGACAACAAGCTTATCTATAAGATCATCATTTTCTCTTAAAAATAACCTAGCAATCATTGAACCCATCGAATGTCCTAGAAGATAATACTTAAGGTCTGGATACTTCTTTTTCATAAATTTAGCAATCATTATCTCATCATCTACAAGCTCCTCAGCCCTTTTCATGTAGCCATTTGGATAGGAAGTAGAAATAGATTTACCATGTCCCCTGTGATCACCAATTACAACTATGTATCCATTTTCATTTAAATATTTCGCAAAATCCATATAGTTACCAGAATGTTCTGCAACACCGTGGACTAGTTGGACAATTGCCTTTGGATTATCACAAGTTAGAATCCTTACAAAAGTGTTAAAACCATCAGTATTTGTAAGATAGGCTTCTTCATAAAATTCGTCTTTTTTAATAGATTCTCTTTTAAAAAACTTACTTGTCATAGCAAACGACTTGTAGCGAATTTCCTTAATCTTGAAGTAAAATTGTGGTATTAATAGTATCAATAATATAATTAGAATCTTACTTCCCATTAACTTATCCTCCCATCTGCCTCGGATAAATCTTCTTTATCTTTAAATTCTGCGCTTGTTTTTATTATAATTTCTACTGCTTTTATCATCGTTTCAAGATTCATAGATGGCTCTCCTCTTTTTTCTAAAACTTGCTCCGGCAAGTAAGGAACATGAATAAAGCCAGCTGTGATATTTTTATATTTTTCTGCTAAATACAAATCATTATACATAACAGAGTTACAAACAAATGTTCCTGCCGAATTTGAAACAGACGCAGGGATTTTTTTATCTTTAAGGCTTTTAACTATAGCCTTGATTGGTAATGTTGAAAAATAAGCATTTTCCCCATTATCTCTAATTCTTTCATCAACAGGCATCTTGCCATCATTATCAGCTATACTTGCATCAGAAACATTTATAGCCACTCTTTCTACAGTAATATCGCTCCTGCCACCAGCTTGGCCTAGGGAAATAATTATATCAGGTTTTATTTTTTTAATTTCATTTTCGATAATTTCTCCTACCTTAGAAAAAACAGTAGGTAAGAATAGTTTTTCTATTTTGTGACCACCTATCTCATCCTTAAGCCCAGCTAAAATAAGACTTGCTGGATTTATCTTTTCGCCATTAAAGGCATCAAATCCTGTAACTAAAATTTTCATAATTCACCTCTATATGTATTTACCATAAAGCGTCTTTTTCTAAACAAAAAATTCTTATTTTATAGTATAATGATAAAAACAAGGAGGATAAATGACTATTAAAGAAATAACTGGTGATGAATTATTAAAACTTGACGATTCCTATAAAATTATTGATGTTAGAACTCGTGAAGAATATAAAAGTGGTCATATAAAAAATGCAATAAATATACCCTTAGATAAAATTATAGATAATAATTTTGACCTTGATAAAAATGATAAATTAGTAATTCACTGCAGAACAAATGGCAGATCTAAAAAAGCAATTGAAACATTGAAAAACTATGGTTTTACAAGGCTCATCCTAGCTCCAGGAGTTGATCTTTATGATTATGATCTTGTAAAATAAAAAAAATCCTCGCTATAATCTAAATCCTTAATCACAACTATAGATTTGGGATTTAGATTTCTGCGAGGATTTTTTTAATTTTTTATAATTTTTTAACTTCTTTGGCCTGTGGTCCTCTTGGGGCTTCTATTTTTTCAAATTCTACATTATCTCCAGTTTCTAACTTCTTAAATTCTTCTTCAGATACTATGTCTGAATAGTGCACGAACAGATCTTCGCCACCCCATTTTATAAAGCCAAAACCTTTTTTATTATCAAAAAATTTTACAACACCAATACTCATTTTGCCACCTTTCTTGCTGAAAATAAAACTCTTAGAGTATTTTCATTAACATCTGTCATGGTATCCTCATCAAAAATTCTTATATCAGTAAAACCAATTTCCTCAAGTAAAGTTTTTACGTATTCTATACTATAAATCCTTTCCTGCTGGAATTCTTCAATTCTTTTGTACGAACCATCTGGATTTTCTACAAAGAAATTTAAGTTCATATCAATTAGGTCATCTTCTAAGAAATTGTCCCAGGTATAAAATATGTCCTCATATTCATAAACATAGCACTCTGAGCCAAAAATCTCTCGCATTTTCATTTCTGAATTTATATCAAAAACCAAAAGTGAATCGTTCTTTAGGTTATCATAAGAATTTCTAAAAAGTTTTTCTATATCACTTGGATTTGTAACGTAATTAACGCTATCTAACAGGATAACAATTAAATCATAAAAATCTTTTTTCTCATATTCTACCATATCGTAGTAGATAAGGTTGACCTTGTTATTATCAAACTTTTCTGCAAAACAATTTATCATATCTGTGGAAATATCAAGGGCATCTATCCTATCAAAATCATCAAAAAAGTACTGGGTAAGCATACCTGAGCCACAAGCAAGCTCAAGTATGTTTTCCTTTCCTATTTTATATTCTCTAGAAAGTTTCTTTATATTTTCAGCATATTTTTCATACTCTATATCAAAACTTAGTTTATCATAGATATAAGAAAATTCACCGTACATTACTTATCCTTTATTTCTTCAAGGCTAGCCTTAGTTTTTTCTAAAAGGTCTTTGTAAGAAGCTAGTTTCTCTCTTTCTTTATTAACAACTGCTTCTGGTGCCTTATCGGTAAAGCCCTTATTTGAAAGCTTTCCTTCAGCTCTTTTGATTTCTGACTCAATTTTTTTAATCTCACCCCTTAGACGCTCTCTTTCCTTTTCATAATCCATTAATTCATCTAGGGACATATATACAGAAAATTCATTAAATACAAGTTTTACTAGACCATCATCAGAAATATTTGCCTCAGATTTATCTAAAACGAGAACTTCACTCGCACTTGCAAGATTTATAAATTGATCTTCTATCTTTTTTATAAGAGCCTTATTTTCCTCATTTTCTGCAACTATTGTTAGCTTTTGTTTAGTTTTTGCAGGTACATTTAGGCTTGCTCTTTGATTTCTAATTGCAGTTATTGCCTTTATTACAGAATTTACATTTTTTTCTTCTTCTACAAAGTTAAATTCTTCCATGATTTCTGGCCATTCTTCTACAATAAGCATATCCTTTTTATTTGGTAGAGAGGAATAAATCTCTTCAGTTATAAATGGCATAAATGGATGAAGGAGGATTAGCATATTTTTTAGAACGTAAAGTAGGACTTTCTTTACATTAGCCTTTGCTTCAGAATCTTCACCATAAAGTCTAATTTTGGCAAATTCTATATACCAATCACAGTATTCATTCCAAATAAAGTCTTCAATCCTATCTGCAGCTAGACCAATTTCGTACTTATCAAGGTTTTTAGACACGTCTTCTATAACTTGGTTAAGTCTTTTTAGAATCCATTCGTCTTCTAGAGTTAGGTTTTTGCCATCAAAATCTAAATTATCAGATTCATCAATATTCATAAGGACAAATCTTGATGCATTCCATAACTTATTGGCAAAATTTCTTGATGCAAGGAGCTTATCCTCATCATATCTCATGTCATTTCCTGGAGAGTTTCCAGTAATTAATGTAAACCTTAAGGCATCTGCTCCATATTTTTCTACTACATCTATTGGATCTACACCATTGCCTAGAGACTTGCTCATCTTTCTTCCCTGGCTATCTCTAATAAGACCTGTAAATAATACATGGGAGAAAGGTACTTTTCCAGTTGTATATAAAGATGCAAATACCATTCTAATTACCCAGAAAAATATTATATCATAGCCTGTAATTAAAATATCTGTTGGGAAGAAATAGTCTAATTCTTCGTTTTCTTCTGGCCAACCAAGAGTTGCAAAAGGCCAGAGGGCTGATGAGAACCAAGTATCAAGAGTATCTTCTTCTTGGGTTACCTTCTTGCCGTAAAGCTCCCCATTTTCATCTGGTTCGTCTTCTGATACAATAATCTCTCCATCTTCTGTATAGAATACTGGAAGTCTATGTCCCCACCAAAGTTGACGAGAAATAGTCCAGTCTCTGATGTTTTCTAGCCAATTCATATAGGTTTTTGATAGATTTTCTGGAATAAGGGTAAGTTCGCCAGAATTATAAGCATCTATACACATTTTAGCAAATTCATCCATTTTTACAAACCATTGTTTTGAAATAAGTGGCTCAATTACAACGTCTGTTCTTTCAGAATATCCTACAGCGTGGTCGATTTCTTCGATTTTTACCAAAAGATCTTCTTTTTCAAGATCAGCTAATATTTCCTTTCTCGCCTCATACCTTTCCATGCCAGAATATTTTCCGTAACCATCAACAATATGAGCTTTTGTATCTAGAACTACGCATTGACCTAAATCATGACGAGCTCCTACTTCGAAGTCGTTAGGGTCGTGAGATGGGGTTATCTTAACGCAACCTGTACCATATTCCATATCTACATATGAATCTGCAATTATTGGGATTTTCCTACCTACAAGTGGCAAAATCAAATTTTTACCAATCTTATCTTTAAATCTATCGTCTTCCGGATTTACTGCAACAGCCAAATCACCAAGCATAGTTTCAGGACGAGTTGTAGCAATGGTTATAAAGTCATCGCTATCTTCATAATGATATTTAATATACCAAAGTTTGCCCTTTTGGTCTTTGTGATAAACTTCTGCATCAGAAATAGCTGTCTCTGCCATTGGATCCCAGTTTACAATCCTGTTTCCTCTATATATCAAACCATCATCATACATTTTCTTGAAAACTCTTTTGACAGCACGAGTTAGGTTCTCATCCATAGTGAAGGAATCATGGTCCCAATCACAAGAAACTCCTATTGTTCTTAATTGTTTTTTGATTGTACCACCATATTCATGAGTCCAATCCCAAGCTTCCTTAAGAAATCCATCTCTACCCAAGTCAGCCTTGGTTTTTCCTTCTTTTGCAATTTTACCAACCACCTTTGCTTCTGTAGAGATAGAAGCGTGGTCAGTTCCTGGTATCCAAAGTGCCTCAAAACCTGCAAGTCTTTTGTATCTAATAATAATATCTTGAAGGGTATTATTTAGAGCATGGCCCAAATGGAGTTGGCCGGTAACATTTGGTGGTGGCATAACAATTGTAAATGGCTTTTTATCTTTATTTACCCTTGCCTTGAAATAGCCTCCATCTTCCCATTTTTCATAGATTTTTTTCTCAAAATCCTGTGGACTATATTTTGTATCCATATTTTCTCCTCTCAATAAAAAAGTGATAACGCATTCTAGGACGAATTATCGCGTTACCACCTAAATTTCTTTAATAAGACTCTCTCTTGCATTTATGCATGCTACATTAACATATATGAAAGCAACCTTCACCTAATCATTCCAAAGATTTCCACCAACCATCTTCTCTCTAAAGGACTTTTTAGGCTAATCCTCTTTCAATGTTGTATTTAACTTTAAATCATTATATTAAAATTTTGCGAAAAGTCAATAGATATCACATTTAACAAATATTAATCAATCTCTTACTTGATATTGATTTCCTTTGATTATAAATATCATTATTATACATAAATTAGCTATTTTTGAAATAATTATTAAAAATTTAAAGAAAATTCCTTTTTTTATGTGAAAATATTTTCATTATTTCATTTATTTGGTATAATATGTGTAGAGTCTTGGTGTAGGAGAAATTATGAAATTGCAGATATATATAATCTCAGATGCTAGTGCTATTTCCTTAATCGATATAGTAAAGACAACCATGGCGAACTTTAACAAGCCATATGAAATAAAGCTATTTGATAGGATTAATAATAATGAAAAACTTAACAAGCTTCTAGCGTCAATTGAAGATTCAAACAATACAATAATTTACCACTCATTTAGAGATTCGAAAGTGAACGACTATGTCAAAAAGTTCTTAGCTAATAACAATCTAAAACAGATTGGACTTTTAGATTGTTCTATAAATCAAATGGCGAGTATTTTAGGAAACAAGGTCGATAAAAGATTAGACCGAGAATACTCTCTCCATCAAAAAAGAATTGATGCCCTTGATTTTGCGTTAAATTTTGATGATGGACAAGATTTTAGAGGCTTATCTTTTTGTGACATAGCTATAATTGGAGTTTCGCGATCATCAAAAACTCCCCTATCAATGTTTCTTGCTAGCAAGGGACTTAAGGTGAGTAATATCCCGATTTTAGTTGACTCAAAAGTTCCAAAGGAATTATTTGAGATTGACCCAGAAAAAATTTTTGGTCTTACCATAGATAAGGGTATCCTAAAAAAAATAAGGGAAGAAAGACTTAAGTCTTTAGGCCTATCAAAGGATTCGCTTTATTCATCAGAAGAGAGAATAAATAGCGAAATTGATTACGCTCTAGAGCTTATGAATGATCTAGGTTGCACTATTATTGATGTTACCTACAGGTCTATCGAAGAAACTTCAGAAATTATCGTCAATAAATTAAAAAATAAAGAAAGGGAAAATTTATGAGCACAAAATACGTTTATAACTTTAACGAAGGTGACATGACAATGAGAGCCCTCTTGGGCGGTAAAGGTGCAAACCTTGCTGAGATGACAAACCTTGGTATTACAGTACCATATGGATTTACTATCACAACAGAGGCTTGTACCAGATTTTACCAAGAAGACAAAAAACTTTGGGAAGATTTAAATGCTGAGGTTTCTGAGCATATAAAAGATCTTGAAGCAGCAAACAAGAAAACCTTTGGTTCTACCGAGGATCCACTTCTAGTTTCTGTTAGATCCGGTGCGCCAATTTCTATGCCAGGTATGATGGATACCATCCTAAACCTTGGTCTTAACGATGATGCTGTAATAGGTCTTGCAAAGAAAACAGATAACGAAAGATTTGCTTACGACTCTTACAGACGTTTTATCCAAATGTTCTCTGACGTTGCTATGGAACTTGACAAAAATAATTTCGAAAAACTTCTAACAGCAAAGAAAGAAGCAAAGGGTGTAAAACTAGATACTGAACTAGATGCAAACGATCTTAAAGAACTTGTAGAAGAATATAAAGCTAAATATAAAGAACTTATGGGAGAAGATTTCCCACAAGAACCAAGAGAACAACTTGACCTTGCTATTTCAGCAGTATTTAGATCTTGGGGCAATGAAAGAGCTATCCTTTATAGAAAATTAAACGATATTGACGATGCAATGGGTACAGCTGTAAACGTTCAATCTATGGTATTTGGTAACATGGGTGACACATCTGGTACAGGTGTAGCATTCTCAAGAAACCCAGCTACTGGCGAAAACAAACTATTTGGTGAATATCTAATCAACGCCCAAGGTGAAGACGTAGTTGCTGGTGTAAGAACACCACAAGAAATCCAAACCCTAGCTGATGCAATGCCAGAAGTTTACAAACAATTTTTCGATACCTCTGAAAAACTAGAAAAACACTACAAAGATATGCAAGATATGGAATTTACCATCCAAGAAGGTAAATTATTCCTACTTCAAACAAGAAACGGTAAAAGAACTGCCCAAGCTGCCGTTCAAGTTGCAGTTGATTTAGTAAACGAAGGTCTAATTGATGAAAAAGAAGCAGTTCTTAGAGTAAATCCAAAAGATTTAGACGGTCTTCTCCACCCTACATTTACACAAAAAGCACTTGAAGAAAATGAACCTATAACAAAAGGTCTAGCAGCTTCACCAGGAGCAGCTGTTGGTAAAATAGCATTTTCAGCAAAAGAAGCTTCAACTAGAGCAAAAGACGGCGAAGCAGTAATCCTTGTTCGTGAAGAAACAAGCCCAGAAGACCTTGAAGGTATGGTAACAGCAAAAGGTATCCTAACAGCTCGTGGCGGAATGACATCTCACGCTGCCGTAGTAGCTAGAGGTATGGGTAAATGCTGTGTTGCTGGTGCTGGAGAACTTCACGTAGATGAAAATGAAAAAACTGTAAGAGTTAACGGCAAAGTTTATACAGCTGATGATGTAATCTCAATAGATGGTACAACCGGCGCAATCTATGCAGGAAATCTTGAAACTCAACCACCACAAATGGAAGGTGCTTTCGGTCAATTCATGGAATGGGTTGATAAATATAGAGATATGAAAGTTAGAACAAACGCTGATACACCAAGAGATGCTAAACAAGCTCTAGAATTTGGTGCTGAAGGTATTGGTTTATGTAGAACAGAACATATGTTCTTCGCAGAAGATAGAATCTTCCAAGTTAGAAAGATGATTCTCGCAGCAGATCTTGAAACAAGAGAAGCAGCTCTAGAAAAAATCCTTCCAATGCAAGAAGAAGACTTCTATCAAATCTACAAACTAATGGAAGAAAGACCAGTAACTGTAAGACTACTTGACCCACCTCTACACGAATTCCTACCAAAGGGAGAAAAAGAAATCGCAGACCTTGCTCTAGAACTAAAAATAGAACCAGCTAGAGTAAAAGAAAGAATAGCAGAACTTCAAGAAGTTAACCCAATGCTTGGTTTCAGAGGTCTAAGACTTGGCGTAATCTACCCAGAAATCTCAAGAATGCAAGCAAGAGCAATCATTCAAGCTGCAATTAGATTAAATAAAGAAGGTGTAAAAGTAGTTCCAGAAATCATGATTCCACTATCATCAGATGTAAAGGAACTTGGTACAGTTAAAGAAGTTGTAAAAGAAGAAATCGAAAAAGTATTCGAAGAACAAGGCATGGAAATTGACTACCTACTAGGTACAATGATTGAAATCCCAAGAGCAGCTATAACAGCAGATGAAATCGCTGAAATCACTGATTTCTTCAGCTTTGGTACAAACGACCTTACACAAATGACCTTCGGTCTATCAAGAGATGACTCAGGTAAATTCTTACCAGCTTATATAGACAAAGACATCTTTGAAAAGGATCCATTCCAAGTACTAGATCAAAAAGGCGTTGGTTTCTTAGTAGAAACAGCTGTAGAAAAGGGACTTAAAACAAATCCAGAACTTCACCTAGGTATCTGTGGTGAACACGGAGGCGAACCAAATACAGTTAAATACCTATACAATGTAGGACTTGACTATGTATCATGCTCACCATTTAGAGTTCCTATAGCAAAACTTGCAGCAGCCCAAGCAGCTATAGAAAAAAATAAATAAGAAATAAAACAAATCTCCGATTAGAAATAATCCTAATCGGGGATTTTTTTGTACAAAATTTGCTATTTTACCAAAAATAGGATAAAATTCTCTAAAAGAAAAAGGAGACCACATGGAAAAATTTAAAAATTTACAGAAAATAAATGGAGCACAACTTAAATATATTGCCTTTGCCTCAATGTTTATAGACCATTTCAATAAGGCCATCATCACTCCCTTTCTAACAGGTTCTGGAGCACTTAATGTTATAACAACAATTTTTGACGTCCTAGGCAGGATTGCCTTTCCGATTTTTGCATTCATGATTGTAGAAGGATTTTTCAAAACCAAATCTCGCTGGAAATACCTAAGAAATCTACTTATTTTTGCAATAATCTCAGAAATCCCCTACGATATGTTCCAATCAGCTGTCTTTATAAATACCTGGTCACAAAATATCCTATGGGGACTAGCACTTGGACTTTTTACAATCATGGTAATCGACAAATTAAAAGAAAAAATCAAAAAAAGACCCGTCTGGATCTTTGTTTCGATATTAATAGTTGCCCTATCAAGTCTTATCTCTATGCTAATTTCATCCGACTACGAGTACTATGCAATTATAATAATCTATATCTACTATTTATTTTATGACAAAAGACTTTTGGCATCAAGTCTTGGCTTTCTTGTAATAATCAAGGAAATCTACGCAATCTTAGGCTTTGCAACTGTTCTTTTGTATAACGGAGAAAAAGGCAAACAAAATAAAGTATTTAACTACCTCTTTTATCCTGTTCATCTTTTAATTTTGGGGATAATAAGGATGGTTTTTAAAATCTAAAAGGCAGATTGTAAATTTTTACAGCTGCCTTTTTTAAACTTTATTTTTTATAAGATTTTATAAGAGAAATAGAATTAATAGCTATGGATACTCCGACACAAATCCAAAGTGCCTTTGCTATAGTAGGCATGGTATCCATAAGTCCAGACCAGTCTTCTTCTATAACTCTTCCTGCCCCATCGGCATAAAAAGCACAGACAGTTAGACTTGTAAAAGACATAGACAAAAATCTAAAGATTTTAGCCTTGTTTTTGAAATTCATTATATTTAAAATGGCGGTAATAATTGCCGCTAATCCAAAAATTATCCACATTAGTAAGCTTCCTTTTTTATATATTTCTTTACTATAATACCAAAATATATTGACATGAAAATAGCAATAAGACCTGCTATTATCCTATTATTCATACCCATTTCTGTGACAAAAATCGCATAGGCAAAAAGAGTTAGAATCGCAAGAGTATAGACAAAAAATACTATCCCTCTTGTTGCCAATTTCATAGTAGTTGAGTTTTCTTTTTCAAAAGATTTTTTTAAAACAAATAAGAAAAATCTCATAAAAACTACTGTTAGAAATAAATAAAGCGCTTTTCCTAAAATCTCCATAATATATCCTTTCTTGTATATATTATACTTTCTGAATTTTTAAGAACCAAGACCAAATAAAAGCAAATGTTTAATGAAAAAACAGTGGATTTCTCCACTGCTATTTCTCATTATCTTCAAGCCTTATTTTTAAGACTAGAGCTGATATGCCTTTATTATTTTTAAATTGAGACCTAAAATCTGGATTTTCTAGGCCTATAAATGAAAATTCATTTGAATCTGTAAGGAAGGCTGCAAATACTGGGGAAAGCTCATTTTCCTTTATGATTCCTCCATCAGTCCATTCCCAAACCCTAAATTCCCCATTTTTAAAAATTTGATCCTCAAAGTCAAATTTTGTGACTTGGGAAATTTTCTTGTCAGAAATCTCATAGACATTGACCTGGTTTGAAGAAAGTTCAAAACCAAGTTTTTCCCCTTCTTCCAAATTTGGTAGGGTAATATCAAAAATCTCGTTTTCTTCTCCCTTGTCAAAACTTGTGAGTTTCAGTTTAAGATTTGAGTCTTTTCCGCCCTTAATTGAATAAACTCCAGTACCAAAATCAACGATATTACCACCATCATATTTATCCATTATATCTATGTCAAAATCTTCTTTTACAAGCTCAAGCTCTCCAGGATTTTGACTTTGAATTTTGCAGCCTGCAATGATTATCACACAGAAAACTAATAAAGCAATCTTTTTCTTTTTCATCCTATCCTCCTTTACTATATTAATTTTATAATATCACAAAATATTGATCTTTACAAAAAAAGCGGCCGAAGCCGCTGAATTTTTGACAATATATTATATAATGTTATTTCTCACTATCTTCAAGCCTTAATTCTAAAAGCATACCCGAATATTTTATATTATTTTTTATCCAATTTCTGACATCATCTTCTCTAAGAACAGAGTCAATTAATGTGTTAGTGTCATTAGAATAACTTACAAATACTGGATAAACTTCCTCATCTTTGATTACTCCGCCATTAGCCCACTCCCAGCCATTTGACATCTTGTTAGCGAGAGTTTTATCATCAAATTCATATTGAGTAAGTACAGAAGTTTTCTTATCTGGAATATCATAAATATATAGTTTGCTAGAGTTTACAGCTATACCAAGCTTATCCTTATCTTCTATTTTTGGCACAGCAATATTTAAGACCTCGGCGATTTCCCCATTTTCATAAGTTGAAAGGGTCAGACGAAGATCATCAGGTCTTATTCCCTTAAATGAATAAACCCCTGCCCCATAATCTAAAGTCTCTGCTCCATCTACAGCGTCCATTACATCAAGCTCGTAGTCTTCTTTGCTAATCATGACATCTTCTGCGTTTTTCACTTCCACCTTACAAGCCGCTAAAATTAGTATTAAAAGTAGGCTTAATAATATATTTCTCTTCTTCATTCCTATCCCATTTGATAATTGGAATTAAATCAAGGCTTGAAAATTATTCTGCTTCCTTATCCAAAATAAGCTCAAATGCCAAAATCTTAAGGTCCTTATCTTCTTCGCTTAATTTTATAAGGTCCTCTTTAGTGATATTTTTAATATCAATATCCTTATCATCCTTGGACATACCAACAAAGAGGATAGCTGACTCCTTATCTTTGATATCAGCTTGGTCTAGCCAATAAGTTTTGTTAAAATAGTCCTTGTCCATAGCGGAATCTGACTTAAAACTTGCTGCATAATTTACTTCATCTCCTTCTATCCTAAAGTCGGTATAGGAATTTTCATTAAAACCAATACCAAGCAAAGAATTTTCTTTAGCATCAATTAAATGTCCATGTGCAAAGTCAGAAACTTCCCCGTCTTTTATAGAAAATAGTTTCATTTCAAGCTTTTCTATGTCAAGTCCTTTTAGGGAATATGTGTTATAGGCAAGGTCTAATTTCTTTTCTTCGCCAAAATATTCCACCACATCTACATCTGTCTTAGCCTCGCTTATTTTTACACCTTCTTCTATATTAGCTTCCTTATTGCAGCCTGTAAAAGCAAGGGCTATGGCACAAATTAATAAAAACTTTTTCATCTCATCCTCCTTTATCTTGTTACTTATATAATACCCAAAATCTTTTTTTAAAAAAGGATTTCCTAAATAATTCAAAAAAAGCGGCCAAAGCCGCTCTTAAGTTTTGATAATAGATTCTATAATGTTATTACTCACTATCCTCAAGTCTTAATTCTAAGAGCATACCTGAGTATTCCTTATTATTTTTTATCCATTCTCTAATATCATCTTCATGAAAAATTGGGGTTATCAAAGAATTAGCTTCATTAGAAAAACTTGCAAATACTGGATATCGCTCTCCGTCTTTGATTACACCACCATTATCCCACTGCCAGCCATTTGACATCTTGTGAGTAAGTTTTTTATCTTTAAATTCATATTTGGTAAGTACAGAAGTTTTATTATCTGATAGATCGTATATATATATTTTGCTAGAATTTACCGCTATACCAAGCTTGTCCTTATCTTCTATCTTAGGAAGCTCAATATCAAAAGCTTCTGAAATTTCCCCATTTTCATAAGTTGAAAGAGTCAGGCGAAGATCATCAGGCCTTATTCCCTTGAAGGAATAAACTCCTGCCCCATAATCTAAATTATCTCCACCATCAAAGGTGTCAAGCACGTTAAGCTCATAGTCTTCTTTTGTAAGCATAACATCTTCTGCATTTTTTACTTCTACCTTGCAAGCTGCTAAACTTAAAATTAAAAGCAGACTTAATAATATATTTCTTTTCTTCATTCCTATCCCCTTTGGTAATTGGAATTAAATCAAGGCTTGAAACTTATTCTGTTTTACTATCCAAAATAAGTTCATAGGCCAAAATTTTAAGGTCCTTATCTTCCTCACTAATTTTTCTAAGGTCTTCTTTAGTAATATTTAGTATCTCGATATCCTTAGACAAGCCAACAAAGAGGATAGTTGATTCCTTATCCTTAATCTCCCCCTCATCTAGCCAATAAGTCTTCTCAAATACGTCTTTGTCTATAGAATAATCTGACACAAAACTTGACGCATCTTTTACTTCCTCACCATCTATCCTAAAGACGGTATAAGAATCTTCATTAAAGCCAATACCAAGTAAAGAATTTTCTTTGGCTTCATTTAAAGGTCCTTGTACAATATCAAAAACTTCCCCGTCTTTTATGGAAAACAGGTTCATTTTTAGCTTTTCTGTATCAAGTCCTTCTAGAGAATAAGTATTATAGGCAAGGTCTAAAGGCTTTTCTTCGCCAAAATACTCTACCACATCCACATCAGTCTTAGCCTCGCTTACTTTTATACCTTCTTTTGGCGCTGCTTCCTTATTGCAGCCAGCAAAAGCAAGGGCTATGGCACAAATTAATAAAAACTTTTTCATTCTGTCCTCCTTTATCTTATTACTTATATAATACCCAGAATATATATATATAACAAAAAAGCGGCCGAAGCCGCTTATAAATTTTTATAGAATTATTAATAAGAAGATGATTAAAAGAACCATTAAAACCTTGGCACCCAAGGGCAAGATTTTAACTTCTTTTTTCCAGTCTGTGCTCTTATACATTTTTTGCTCTTCTATATATGAACTCGTAAAGGACAAAGATTTTATATAATAGGTTAACTTTTCCTTAATTTTAACGATTTTACCTTTCAACTTCATTCCTTTTTGTATTTTCTAGAATAAGTTTATAATATTATCATTTTCGTCAACATCAATGTCTAGGGCGTTTGGATGTTTTGGTAGGCCTGGCATGGTTAGGACTTTGTTTAAGTAGGCTACTATAAATCTTGCTCCTGTATTGATTTTTATATCAGAAACTGTAATTTCAAAGCCCTCTGGTCTGCCCTTGATTTTGCCATCATCTGTTAGAGATGCTGGGGTTTTTGCCATGCATACTGGGTACTCTCTATAGCCTAGTGAGTCGATTTTTTCTAGGACTTCTCTTGCTTCTTCTGTGAAATTAACTTTACCTGCGCCGTAGATTTCCTTTGCGATTGTGTTTATTTTTTCTTCTGTAGATAGGTCGTCTTCATAAAGAAGCTTCATTTCCTTATCATTTCCTTCTACGAGTTTTACAAGTTTTTCTGCAAGGTCAATTGCACCTTCGCCGCCCTTTGCCCAGACTTGGGTAAGGGAGAATTCTACTCCAAAATCTTTTGCCCAGTCTTCCATGAATTTAACTTCAGCTTCTGTGTCTGTCACAAACTCGTTGAGGGCAACTATGACTGGAAGGTCGTATTTTCTCATGTTTTCTACGTGCTTTTCAAGGTTTTTAACCCCTTCTTTAAGAGCGTCTAGGTTTTCTTCTGTAAGATTATTTTCATCTACTCCACCGTGAAGCTTAAGAGCCTTGATTGTTGCAACTACTACTGTTGCCTTTGGACGTAGACCAGAAACCCTGCATTTGATGTCTAAAAACTTCTCAGCGCCAAGATCTGCCCCGAAACCTGCTTCTGTAATTACATAGTCAGAGTATTTAAGAGCTGTCTTTGTTGCTATGACTGAGTTACAACCGTGGGCAATATTTGCAAATGGACCACCGTGGATTATAGCAGGATTGTTTTCTAGAGTTTGAACTAAGTTTGGATTCATGGCATCTTTTAGGATTGCCACCACAACACCTTCAACACCCAAATCTTTTGCAAAAATCGGTTCGTCTTTTTCGTTGTAGCCGACAAGGATATCGCCAATTCTAGTTCTTAGGTCGTCTAAATCTTCTGCAAGGCAAAGAATAGCCATGATTTCACTTGCAACTGTGATATCAAAAGATGATTCCCTTTCATCCTTCTTGTTTGCGTTGATTTTAATATTTCTAAGGGCTCTTTCGTTCATATCCATGACGTAGTTAAACATCACTTTTTTAAATCCAAGTTCATTTCCTTGGAAGATGTGGTTGTTTATTACAGCCATAATGGCATTGTGGGCAGATGTGATTGCGTGGAAATCGCCATTGAAGTGAAGATTTATCTCATCCATTGGCACTACTTGGGCATATCCTCCACCTGTTGCTCCACCCTTTCTACCGAGAACTGGTCCAAAAGATGGCTCTCTTAGGGCAACTGTAGATTTTTTTCCGATTTTATTTAAACCGTCAGATAAGCCTACAGTCACAGTTGACTTGCCTTCACCTGATGAAGTTGGATTTATTGATGTGACTAAAACAAGGTTTTCTGATAAAATATCAAAATTCTCTCTTTTTATTTTTGCCTTATAATCACCATACTTGATTAACTTATCAGCTGAAATTCCAATTTTTGCAGCAACGTCTTCTATTTTTTCTTTTTTCGCTTCAAGCGAAATTTCGTAATCAGTTTTCATTTTTTTCACCCCTATAAAGATAAATGTCCTATATCTTTTCTATAGAAAAGATTGTCGCACTTGATTTTTTCTATGTCGTTGTATGCATTTTTTCTAGCTTCTTCTAAAGAATCTCCCTCTGCACACACGATTAGCACCCTTCCACCATTTGTTAAAATTTTGCCGTCAACTTTTTTGGTACCCATATGGAAGACTTTTGACTTAAGATCATCTAGACCTCTTATTTCAAAACCTTTCTCATAGTTTTCTGGATAACCTTTTGATGCTAGGACAACTCCTAAATAGGATTTATCCTTCCATTTAATTTCCATTTCACGTCCTTCAAGAACTGCTTCTGCCAAGTCGTATAGGCTGGTTTCCATGGACATTAATATAATTTCTGTCTCAGGATCCCCAAAGCGGACGTTGTATTCTATAGTTTTGATTCCGTCTTTGGTTTTCATAAGGCCTGCAAATAAAATCCCTTTAAAAGGTCTATTTTCTTTAATCATAGCCTTAGCTGTTGGTTTTAGAACTTTTTCGATAGCTTCCTTAATATCGGAATCGGTGATATGCTTTATAGGCATATAAACACCCATACCACCTGTGTTTAAACCTTGGTCGTTATCAAAAGCTCTCTTGTGGTCCTGGACAACCTTCATCGGCATAACAACTTCGCCTGACACAAAGGCTAGGAGAGAAAATTCCTCCCCTTCAAGAAATTCCTCTATAACAACAGATGCACCTGCTTTAGCGAATTTTTGATTAACCATAATATCCTTAAGAGCTTCTCTTCCCTCATCGAGACTTTGGGCAATTATTACACCTTTTCCTGCTGCAATTCCGTCAGCCTTGATTACTAGAGGAAAATCAGATTTTTCGATATAAGCTAGAGCTTTTTTATAATCTGTAAAAGTCTCATAGAATGCAGTTGGAATATCGTATTTTTTCATCAAATCTTTGGCAAAGGCCTTGGATCCTTCAAGGATAGCTGCAGCCTTATTTGGACCAAAGACCCTGATATTTTCCTTCTCCAAAAGGTCTACGATTCCGTCAACCAAAAAGGCTTCAGGTCCTACAAAAACAAGGTCAATTTCTTTTTCCTTGCAAAAACTTGGAAGTTTTTCGACTTCACAAGTAATACAAGTCCCAAACTGAGCCACGCCTGGATTTTCTCCAAGCATAAATATTTCATGACCTTCCCTATATAATTTATCAGAAATAGCGTGTTCTCTGCCGCCATTTCCTACTACTAGTACCCTTGCCATATTAATGTTTAAAATGGCGCATGCCAGTAAATACCATGGCTATACCATTTTCATTACAAGCTTCGATTGATTCATCATCACGAATTGATCCACCAGGTTGGATGATGGCTTTAATATCGTGTTTTGCAGCTTCATCAACGCTGTCTCTAAATGGGAAGAAGGCATCTGATGCAAGGACAGCACCCTTTGCCTTATCGCCTGCTTGTTTAAAGGCAATTTCTGCTGCTCCTACCCTATTCATCTGACCTGCACCAACACCTACAGTTTGACCGTCCTTTGCAAGTAAAATTGCATTTGACTTAACGTGTTTTACAATTTTATAGGCAAATTCTAAATCTTTTAAATCTTCTTCGCTTAATTTTGTGTCTGTAACTGTTTCTAGTTTTTCGTAAACTTTATCATCATAATCTTGAACTAAAATTCCGCCCCTTACAGATTTTATTAATCTTGGATTTTGATTAGTTTTCTTTGGAATCTTGTAAATTCTAACATTTTTCTTCTTTTCTAGGATTTCTAAAGCTGAGTCTTCGTAATCATAAGCAAGGATGATTTCTAGGAAAATCTCGCTCATTTTTTCAGCAGTTTTTACGTCAACTTTTCCATTAATTGCGACAATTCCACCAAATATTGAAACAGGATCTGCTTCAAAGGCGCGAGTCCAAGCTTCATAAACAGTTTCACCAGTAGCAACCCCACAAGGATTCATGTGTTTTAATCCAACACAAACAGTTTCATCAAATTCTTGTAAAATATCAAGAGCAGCTGAAGCGTCTTGGATATTGTTATAAGACATTTTCTTGCCGTGAAGTTGCTCACAATTTTGTAGAGCATAGGAAACTTGTTCGTCTGATACATAAAAAGCTGCCTTTTGGTGAGGATTTTCACCGTATCTTAGTTCATCTTCTAATTTATATCTTAATGTTAATGTCTCTTTCTCTGCTCCATTTTTTTCATTAAAATAAGAAGCGATTAGGGAATCGTATTGGGATGTTTTGTTGAAAACTTTTCCCGCAAGCCTTTGTCTTGTTTCTAGGCTTGTCTTACCATTTTCTTCTAATTCCTTAATAATTTTTGGATAATCTTCTTTTTCAGTAACTACAGTTACAAATTTATAATTTTTTGCAGCAGATCTTAGCATAGAAGGCCCACCGATGTCTATATTTTCAATAATTTCTTCGTGGCTTACACCCTCTTTGGCAAGGGTTTCTGCGAAAGGATAAAGATTTACGCAAATTAGATCAATATAGGAAATATCATTTGCCTTAAGCTCTGCCACATGATTCTCATTATCTCTTTTTGATAGAAGTCCTCCGTGCACTTTTGGATGAAGAGTTTTTACCCTTCCTTCTAGAATTTCCGGAAAACCTGTATATTCTTCTATAGAAATGCAGTCAACTCCAGAATCTCTTAGGTGGTTTAATGTTCCACCAGTGGAAATTATCTCAAAACCATTTGCCGCAAGACCTTTGGCAAAATCTGCCACGCCACTTTTGTCGCTTACACTTATTAAAGCTCTTTTCATTTTTCCCCCTTTAAAATTTCTACCGCTGTCTTTATGTAAAGCCTGTGCTCTAACTCATGAACCTTACTTTCTACCTCATCTAAAGTATTGCTATAATCAACTTTAAACTTATCTTGGGCAAGGATTTTACCCCCGTCTATTTCCTCGTTTACATAATGAATTGTAACTCCAATATAACTATCTCTTGCTTCATAGGCTCTTTTTATGGATTCTCTGCCCTTATATTTTGGTAGGATGGACGGATGAATATTTACTACCCTACCTTTGAAATTTTCTAGAAAATCTTTCGATAAAATCCTCATATATCCTGCAAGAAATATAAAATCTAAATCTTTCACTTTTTCAAGAATTTCTCTTTCATAAGCTGCCTTATTTTCATAATCTTTTGGATTAAAAACAAAGGTCTTTATTCCTTTATCTTTAGCTCTTTTAATAACTCTTGCATCCTTATTATCACAGACCATTATCTCAATATTTACAAGCTCCTTTACTTCAGAAGAGCCTGCTAAAGCTTCAAAATTTGTGCCATTTCCTGAAGCAAATATTCCTATTTTTTTCATAATAAGACTATTCCTTCACTATCTGTAACTTCGCCTAGGATAAAGGAGTCATCAATTAATTCAAGAACTTTTTCTTTATCATAATCATCAACTATTACAGCTAGACCTACGCCCATGTTAAAGATTTGATACATCTCATCGTGGTCAATTTTTCCTTTTTCCTCTATGAATTTGAAAATTTCTGGGACTTGGTATGAATCCCTATAAATTTTCATTCCCAATCCTTTTTTGAGGGCTCTTGGCAAGTTTTCTATAAAGCCTCCGCCAGTAATATGAGAAATTCCCGCAACTTTGACATTTTCTAGTAGGGTTTTGACTTCCTTGGCATAAATTTTTGTAGGTTTTAATAGCGCTTCGCCAATTGTTTCTCCGTTAAATTCTTCATCCAGACTAATATTTTCATCTTTTAATACTTTTCTAATTAGAGAAAAACCATTGGAATGAAATCCTGTTGAAGGAATTCCTATGACTACTTGTCCAGCCTTGGTATTTTCCGTACTTAGTAGGTCCTCTTTTTCACAAGCACCCACAGCAAAACCTGCTATATCATACTCATTTTCCTTATAAAAACCTGGCATTTCAGCGGTTTCTCCACCAACTAGGGCAGCACCCGCCTGTCTACAACCATCTGCAACTCCCTTTACTATAGCTTCAATTTGAGCTGGGTCGTTTTTTCCACACGCAATATAATCTAAAAAGAAAAGTGGAATAGCTCCTTGGGCTAAGATATCATTTACACACATAGCCACAGCGTCAATTCCGATTGTATCGTGCTTGTCCATATCAAAGGCAAGTTTTAGCTTGGTGCCAACGCCGTCTGTCCCACTTACAAGAACAGGATTTTTAAAGCCGTAACTTCCTAAATCAAAAGCCCCGCCAAAGCTACCAATCATATCCATCATGCCTTTATTTTTTGTGGATTCTACGTGTTTTTTTATTCTCTCAACTGATTCATAGCCAGCATTTAGGCTTACTCCCGCTGCCTTATATTTCTCACTCATTTTATCCCCTTTTTAAATACTCTTTTTGTATGTCAGTTAGTTCGCTATTAAATTCATCCTCATAATTTCCAAGGCCTTCGACATAGTCACCTGTAAAGATATCTAAAGAAATCCCATTATTTGGACTATCAAAATCAAAACCAACCGCTTCTTTAAGACCTTCTACAGATAAAAACTCCAAACTATCTGCTCCGATTAGTTCTCTGATTTCTTCTTTGGACATATTTGCTGCTATTAATTCCTTAGAAGTTTTCATATCAATACCTGAATATGATGGAAAGACAATCTCAGGTGAACCTATCCTTAAATGAACTTCACTTGCGCCAGCTTTTTTTAGCATGGAAATGATTCTCTTTGAGGTTGTCCCTCTAACAATAGAATCATCAAGGAGGATGACTCTTTTTCCTCTAACAACGTCAGCAAGAGCCGATAATTTCATCTTTACCCCGATATCTCTTAGGTTTTGAGAAGGTTCGATAAAGGTCCTTCCTATATATTGATTTTTGATAAGTCCCATCTCATAGGGAAGACCGATTTCTTCGGCATAGCCTGTGGCAAGGGATAGGGAAGAATTTGGCACGCCGACAACAATATCTGCTTCTACTGGATATTCTCTTGCCAAAACCCTTCCTGAGTTTTTCCTAACTGAGTGGACGTTTTTGCCCATGATAGTTGAGTCAGGTCTTGCAAAATAGATAAATTCCATGGATTCTATGGCGATATTTGACGCTTCACAAAAACTTGCAATTTTATAACCAGTATCATCAATTTTTATAATTTCACCTGCTGAAATATCTTTTAGAAAATCAGCGCCAATCACATTTAGGGCACAAGATTCAGATGCAATAGCATAAGAATTATTTAGTTTCCCAAGAACAAGAGGCCTTGTAGCGTGTCTATCAACAGCTCCAAAAAGTGCATCTTGAGTTAAAAGCATAACTGAAAATGATCCTTCAAGCTTATTTAAAGCTTCCTTAAATCTTTCCTCAATAGTTTCTTTTCTAGATCGTCTTATAAGATGCATGATGATTTCCGCATGGCTTGCCGAATGGAAAACTGCTCCACAATCTTCAAGTTCTGCTCTAAGCCTTCTAGCGTTGTTTAGATTACCATTCATGGCTATGCCAAGGTGCCCGTCGTTAAATTTATATAAGAGCGGTTCTATATTTTGTACATTGGTGGAATTTCCGCTTGAGTACCAAAGGGCACCCAAAGCGGCAGTTCCATCAATTTTTGTTAGTTTCCCGTTATCTTTAAATACATCAGCCAAAAGCCCCACATTTCTGTATCCTCTAAGCCTTGTTCTTTCAGTTGATACAATACCAGCCCCTTGCTGGCCCCTGTGTTGGAGAGCGTGGAGGGCATAAAAAGCTACACTTGGAGCTTTTTCTATATTCCAAATTCCAAACATTCTTACTCCTTTTTTAGAATATTACCTAGTGAAATATTTAACACCATTTTTAAATATGTCTTGTCTTTCTTTTATGGAATTGGTTTTATAAAGAGTTTTATAAGACCTTTCTGAATGGCCCATTTTACCTAAGATAAGACCATCTTCACTTACCATCCCCTCTATAGCAAGGGCTGAACCATTAGGATTGTATTTCCCGTTTAAAGTCGCATCTCCGTCGCTATCAACATATTGGAAGGCTGCAAGATGTTTGAATTTCTCGATATTATTTCCTACAAGTCTTCCTTCTCCGTGGCTAAATACAAGTTCGTGTAGATCTCCTATTTCAAAACCTTGGGTCCATGGAGATTTAGTTGATGCAACTCTTGTAATAGCTGTATCTGATATATGCCTATAGCCGACATTTCTAAATAAGCTTAGGTCATCCTTACTTAAATCGCAGATTTTTCCGTAAGGTAAAAGTCCAGATTTAATTAGAGCTTGGAAACCATTACAAATACCTAAAATCAACCTTTTATCAGCTAAATGAGCTTCTATTGCTTCTTTTACCTTGTCATTTTTTAGGATATTTACAATAAATTTCGCTGACCCATCTGGTTCATCACCAGCAGAAAATCCTCCTGGGAAAGCTATTATATGAGAATTTTTGATTTCTTTTACAAATTCGTCGATTGATTTTTCTATATCTCCCTCTTTTGTATTGGTAAATACAACTTGAGTTACGCTTGCTCCCGCCTCTTCAAAGGCCTTCTGGGTATCGTATTCTGAATTTGTACCAGGAAATACAGGGATAACTACCTTAACTTTGTCGACTTTTTCCTTGTAATATATATTTTCAGTTTTTTTAGAAACTAAATTTTCCACCTTGCCGCAATCTTTATTGTAATAGGTTGGATAGATTTCTTCTAGAGTTGACATATAGGATTTTTCTGCTTCATCTAATTCGATTTCTATACCATTTATTGATATTTCTTGGCTTACTTTTCCTATTTCCTTAAAATCTAAATCAGAATTAGCTTCAAGAACTATTGAGCAAGGATTAAAGTCAAGGGCTTTTTCGTAATCTATAGTAAAACCTAATTTATTTCCGAGGGCCATCTTAATTAAAGATGCGCTAACTGAACCATAATCCTCAACATAGGCAGAAACAACCTTTTTATCTTTGATATATTGGTTTAATTTATCAAAATCTTTCATAGCCTTTTTAAGATTTGGATATCCCTTTTCGTCTTTTTCTATTTCTATGATATATAATTTGTCGCCTACTTTTTTAAGGTCTGGTGTTATTACGTCTTCGATTTTTACTGGTGTGCAAGCAAAGGAAATCAATGTTTCAACTACATTTATATCATTAAAGGATCCTGACATTGAGTCCTTGCCACCTATTGCAGGTCTTCCGATTTCTCTTTGAGCTATGATTGAACCAAGCATAGCCTGACTTACCTTGCCCCATTTTTTAGGGTCATCTAAAAGTTTTTCAAAATATTCTTGGAAGGAGAAGTACAAGCTTTCCCTATTTCCACCAACCGCATAAACTTTTGCCACAGATTCTAAAACAGCATAGATGCTTGATAAAAATGGAGAATATTTTGATATTTTTGGTATAAATCCATAAGATAAAATAGTTGCTGTATCAGGTGTACTGTACAAAGTAGGAATTGCTGCAACAGAAGCCTGAACTGGAGTGATTCTCTCCTTGCCTGCAAAAGGCATCATTACTGTTTGGGCGCCAACAGATGAGTCAAACATTGAAACCATGCCCTTTTGGTTGGTTACGTTTAAATCTTTTAGCTCATCTAAGATTGCTTCTTTGCTTACTTTTTTAGATACAAATGGATTTTCCCTTACATTATCAACTAAATCTGCCTTGGCGTGTTTTCTGACCCCTGCAGTTGCCAAAAATTCTGCAGAGAAATCTACTATTTTTTCATCTTCATAATACATTTCAAGATGATTTCTATCGGTTATATTTGCCACATGAACGTATTCGATATTTTCTTTCTCACACTCTTTTACAAAGGCGTCATAGTCTTTTTTATCAAGGCCTACTGCCATTCTTTCTTGAGATTCAGAAATAGCTATTTCTGTAGGATTAAGTCCTTTGTATTTGGTTTTTACCCTATCAAGGAAAATTTCAATTCCTTCTGAAAGCTCGCCTATGGCTACAGATACGCCTCCTGCACCAAAGTCGTTTGATTTTTTGATAAGTCTTGTAACTTCTGGTTTTCTAAATAATCTTTGAATCTTTCTCTCTTCTACAGGATTTCCCTTTTGAACCTGGCTTGAAGCTGTTGTTAGGGATGAGTCGTCGTGGATTACAGATGAACCTGAAGCACCTTGGATACCGTCTCTTCCGGTCCTTCCGCCAATCATCACAACTATATCTCCAGGCACAAGCTCTTCTCTCTTGTAATCGCCATCTTTAACAGCACCTACAACAGCTCCTACTTCCATAGTTTTCGCAACATAAGAAGGATCGTAGATTTCTCTTACAAAAGTTGTTGCTAAACCGATTTGATTACCATAAGATGAGTTTCCAAGGGCTTTCCCCTTAGAAATTTCAACTTGTGGAAGTTTATTGGCTAGAGTGTCTTCTCTTTTTTCTAGAATATTTCCAGCTCCAGATACTCTCATTGCCTGGTAAACATAGGACCTGCCTGAAAGTGGATCTCTTATTGCCCCACCTATACAAGTTGATGCCCCACCAAAAGGCTCGATCTCTGAAGGATGGTTGTGGGTCTCGTTTTTAAATTGGATAAGCCACTTTTCCTTCTCGCCTTTATTTTCTATTTCAGTAAAAAACGAGCAGGCGTTGATTTCTTCACTTACCTCGATATTGGTATCACCCAAAACCTTGGTGTGATATTTTCCAAAGATTGATGCCATATCCATAAGTCTAATTGGCTTTGTTATACCAAGTTCTTCTCTTAATTTTAAATAATAATCAAAGGCATTTTGCAATTCCTTTTGGAAAAGTTTTGAGTCTATCTTAACCTCATCTAAACTTGTTTCAAAAGTCGTGTGCCTGCAATGGTCAGACCAAAATACGTCTAGGACGTAGATTTCTGTCTCGGTAGGATCTCTATCTTCCTTTATGTAATGTTTTTGGATAAATTCAAGATCTTCTAAGTCTAAAGCTAGAGATAATTCTTTTATTAAAGCTTCTAAATCTTCTTTTCCATAATCTCTAAAACCAGTCAAATCCTTTAAGGCTTTCATTTCTGAATCTATGGAAAAATTCATTTTTGAAAGGTCTTTTTCGATTGATTCGATTGGATTTATTAGATATTTTTTTATATCGTTAAGTTTTTCAGAAGAAACTTCTCCATCTAAAACTACAAGTCTTCCTGCCCTTACTAAACAATCTATCTTATCATCAATCAATTTAAGAGCCTTCATAGCTGAGTCTGACCTTTGGTCGTATTGGGCTGGGAGAGTTTCATAAGCTATATAAGTTTTCTCAGATAAATCAATATCTTCATATACTTCATCTGTCATTACTTCAGAAAAAACTCTTGTTTTTGCTTTTTCATAAAGGTCTTCAGTGATATTATAAAGGTCGTAGATTACATATGTATCAACCTTCTTTAAATCTAGATTAAAGTCCCTATTAAAAAGAGTTTTAAGATTTTCACTTTCCCTGTCATATGCAGGTCTTTTTTTAACAAATATTCTTTTATTCAAAGTCGTCCTCCAGATATACACTACCTAAAAAGTTCATGTGACCAATTTTCCTGTTGTAGCGAGCTTCCTTTTCATATAAGTGAAGGTAGCCTTGTTTTTTTGTGATTAAATTTATAAAATATTCTTCATTTTGTCCGAGAATGTTATATAAGGTTGCTTCCCTATTTTCGATTTTTCCTACTTTGAGACCACATATACCTTCTATGTGCGCTCTAAATTGAGATTTAGTTGCAGATTCTTGGGTGATATGACCAGAATTATGGACTCTTGGAGCTATTTCATTAAAAATCACTTCTCCATCTGATATAAAATACTCAACTGTTAAAACTCCGTAGTATTCATTGTCATTTAATATTCTCTTTGTATAGTCTATCGCCTTTTCTTCCTGCTCTTCGGTGATACGTGCAGGGATATTTGACCTATAAAGTATGTTTTCTCTATGTTCATTTTCTACAACTGCGACAATTTCTATTCCCTCAATATCTTTAACAGCAACTACAGAAATTTCCTTATCAAGATCAATTAATTCTTCTAGAATTGTATCTTTTTCGACTTCTTCATTTGAAGAAATTATTGATTGGCCTTTTCCATCATAGCCAAATCTTGTAGTTTTCATGACGTACTTACCATCTATTTGGTAATCATCTTTATTGGAATCAAAGTAATTTACTGTTGGAATACCAAGGCTTTCCGCATATTCCTTTTCTTTTAATCTATGTTGACTAATCTCAAGTAACCTTGATGATTGAACGAAATTATACTTATTTTCAAGTTTCTTATAGGAATCTATATCTATATTTTCAAACTCGAATGTCACGACATCACTCATCTCACAAAGCTTTTCGATATTTTCGTATACATTAAAAGCACTATGGATAAAATAATCTGCAAATTTTCTTGCGCAGGCGTCCTCAGCTGGGTCAAGGATAGCTACCTTGTAGCCCATTTCCTTTGCGCTCATAGCGAGCATCCTTCCAAGCTGACCGCCACCGATTATACCGATAGTGCTTTTGGGTAATATAGTCTTGATCATATTTTCATATCTTCCTTTACTATATTTTCTAATTCAATTTTAAAATCCCTGTATTTTTCTGCTAAATTTTCGTCATTTATAGACAGAATTGCAAGGGCAGTAATAGCAGCGTTCTTAGCTCCTGCCTCTCCTATAGCCATTGTTGCAACTGGTACACCATATGGCATTTGCACAATAGATAGAAGCGAGTCAACGCCGTTTAGGGTAGATGATTTAATTGGTACGCCTATTACTGGTAAAGTAGTTGACGCAGCAACCATGCCTGGCAAATGTGCAGCACCACCAGCTGCGGCAATAATGAGGCTGTAGCCATTATCCCTAGCATTTTTTGCAAAGTCAACCATTAATTCTGGTGTCCTATGCGCACTAACAACCTTTTTGTCATAATCTATGCCAAACTTGTCAAGCACAGAACAACATTCTTTCATAGTCTTATAGTCAGATTTTGAACCCATAATGACAGCTATTTTTGACATTTTAACTCCTTAATTTTTCTTCTACAAAATTAGTATATCAATTTTATTATTTTTTTCAATGGTAAAAGCCAAATTAAATTTTTTTATAAGCTTAGCTTGACAAATATTTCTAAGTAAATAAAATTTATTTGTAAGAATGTCATAAGTATTATATCATTATTGTAAAAGCATAAGGAGAAAATAATGGACTTAATTTACAAAGGCAAGACAAAAGATATCTACGCTCTACAAAACGGCAATATTTTAATGAAATTTAAAGACGACGTAACAGGCAAAGACGGCGTTTTCGATCCAGGCGAAAATCAAGTAGGCCTATCTATAGATGGAGCTGGGAAAGCAGGACTAAGGATGACAGAATTTTTCTTTAACAAACTTAATGAAAAAAACATCCCTACCCACTACGTTGGATCAAATGTCGAAGAAAATACTATGGAAGTCAAAAAAGCCAGAGTTTTTGGCAAGGGTCTAGAATTTATATGTAGATACAAAGCTGTTGGTTCTTTTTACAGAAGATACGGCAAATACATAGAAGAAGGCGCTCCACTTGATGGATTTTTTGAAGTAACAATCAAAGACGATGCTGCTGGCGATCCTACTATTTCTAAAGACTGCCTACAAGCACTAAATATCGCAACATACGACCAATACGACGAGCTTAAAAAATTAACTAGAGAAATATCATCCATTATCCGTGACATATTAAAAGAAAAAGGTCTTGACCTTTATGACATAAAACTAGAATTCGGCCTAGATGAAAACGACAAAATCATCCTAATTGATGAAATATCTGGCGGCAACATGAGAGTCTACAAAGAAAATGAATATATTGAACCACTTAGACTTACTGAAATGGTTCTAGACTAATCTTAAAAATCCCTTTTTAAAAAGCTTAAAAAGGGATTTTTCTTTGTTGAACATTAGAGTTTTATATATTAAATATACACATTTGTTTTTGAAAATGATATTATTCTATAGATTTATAAAGCAAAACTCAATAAAATCTTTTTCTTTAAAGATGCAATTCTATTCTAAGTTTCTAATCCTTTCTACTAGGCTATTTTGGCTGTGCTTTTCATAAAACCTACCTGTAAATAATATCCCAATAATTATATTTACTAAATTTACAAGTATAAGTGGTATAATTACAAATTTATATGAAGTCCACTCAGTCTGTTCCATAAAATCTATCAATATAAATTTATCTACAAGAAGCATAATGATGAAAGAAAATACTAAGCCACATAAAGAATAGATCAAATTCTTTTTCACCAAATATTTTTTAATATTTTTC
>QWCE01001873.1_pt1 | contig 28905 bp, 26 predicted proteins | sample 1972531 | NCBI WGS metagenome assembly QWCE01 (sample SAMN09866716, study PRJNA288562) | Human gut metagenome isolate term4_stool, whole genome shotgun sequencing... | reverse complement strand
ATCTCTTGCAATGCTTATTAACTTTGCTGCAACTTTTTTTGGAAAAATCGCAAAGGTTGCTTTTTTAGAAATGGCTGCAAAGTGTTCCTTATCATTTAATACATATATTGAAACTATAAATCCTACTCCTATTTTGAATATTACTGAAACAAAACCTGATGCAAATCCCGTAATCTTTGGGCCAACCTTTGATAAAACTCCCTTTAAGTACTCTGTCAACTGAGCTATTCTCTCTGTTAAAAAGTCAGATACTTTCTTATTAACTCCATATTTGTTGAAGAATTCTCCCCATGATTCAAACTTATTGTCCTTTAGATAGTCAGAAGTCATGTCTGTAAGCTTTGTAACTGAATCAGCTATTTGTGGAATTAATAGTGCAAAAAACACAACCACCAAAATAATTACAATTAAGTAGGTTAGTACAAGTGAAATAATTCTCTTCTTTTTAAATGAAAGCTTTCTAAATCCACCTATCTTATTTAAATTTCTTTCAATAAAATCCATTGGCATATTTATTATATACGCAATTATTCCACCATATATGATAGGCGAAAGTATATTAATTACACTTCCAACTCCTTTTTTAAATCCATCAAAGCGGTAGATCATAAAAAAGAATAATATTGAAATAAAGACAGTTAAAAGTCTATAAAATAATTTAGTGTTATCTTCTCTATTAAAATTTACCTTCATTATCCCCTCCCGTTTTCCAATTTGGAAACTCTTATAACTTCTTTTGCTACGAAGTCTGCTACCCTTTCATCAAAGACTGAAGGTATAACATATTCTGGATTCAATTCATCTTCAGAAATTAAATTTGCAATACCGACAGCTGCCGCCATCTTCATCTCTTCTGTAATCTTCTTTGCCCTTGCCTCTAAAGCACCTTTGAAAAGTCCTGGGAATGCAAGCACATTGTTTACTTGGTTAGGGAAGTCTGATCTACCTGTTCCCGCAACGAATGCACCACCTTTAATAGCTTCTTCATATGGAATTTCTGGTTCAGGATTTGCCATTGCAAATACAATTGGTTTAGACTTCATACTTCTAACCATGTCAGCGTTTATTACATTTGGTCCAGACACTCCGATAAATACATCTGCCTTGGTCATGGCATCTTTCATTGTTATATCTTCATCTTCTATATTTGTAATCTCTGCGATTTCCTTTTCAACAAAATTATAAAATGCAATTTCAGATCTTCTTAAAACACCTTTTCTATTAAAGGCATATATATTATAAACTCCAAGTCTTTTCATCATATTTATTATTGAAGAACCTGCAGCGCCAGTTCCTGAAACTATAACTGTAACATCTTTAGCTTCTTTTTCTGTAAGTTTCAAAGAATTTATTAGTGCAGCTGTAACCACGATTGCAGTTCCGTGTTGGTCGTCATGGAAAACTGGAATATCAAGTTCTTCAATAAGCCTTCTCTCTATTTCAACACATCTTGGAGCTGAAATGTCCTCCAAGTTTATTCCTCCAAATGTTGGAGCAATATTTTTAATAGTTTGTATTATCTCTTCAGTATTCTTTGTATTTAAAACTATTGGTACTGCATTTACTCCTCCAAACTTTTTGAAAAGAATGGATTTCCCTTCCATTACAGGTAGCGCTGCTTCAGGTCCAATATCGCCAAGTCCAAGCACAGCAGTGCCGTCAGATATAACTGCAATTGAATTTCCCTTCCATGTATATTCATATGCCAAGTCTCTGTCTTTTGCTATTTCTCTACAAGGCTGTGCAACTCCAGGAGTATATGCAAGGCCAAGATCCTCTTTTGAATCAATTTTTGCCTTAGATTCTACACTTAGTTTTCCCTTCCAATTTCTATGAGCTTCCAAGGCTCTTTCATAAACATCACTCATTTTATTTCCTCCATCAAATGACTCTCAAAAATTATTAAAATCAATTCTTTCAATGTTTTTATTATAACACAACAGTGTAGCATTGAAGCTTAATTAATATTTTGATTTACTATGATAAAATAGTATTAGAATTATACTTGGAGGGATAAATGAAAAAATCCATAAAAATTATTATGTTGTTGCTATTAAGTCTTAGTTTAACATCATGTAAAAACAATCAAAACAATTTAAATTCAAATATATCGAATACCGAAAAACCTGTTCACGAAGAAGAACATGATCATGAAGACAATCATGAACATAACCATGATGTAAAAGGAAAAGAGATTGAAACTGAAATAGGAAAGAGAACAATACTAAAAAATTTAGATGAAATTGATGAAACCATCTCAAACGGACCATTTGATTTCAAATTAAATGCAGTTCAGTTGAGTAGCCTCGAACTTAAAAATGAACATATTGAAGAATTTGGTGGTAAAAAAATAATATATTTTTTTACTGTAAATCTTTTTGTAGAACACAAGTCAAGTGAAGTCCATAGCCTTGATATGAAAAATGCGAAAATCATAGATTCAAATAACAAAGAGTATCTTCCTGACATGACAAAGTCAGATAATTTTGATGGTGACTTCAATGGAAACTCTATGGATGAGGGAAACTTAACCTTTTTCGTGGATGAATCTGCAACAAAAGACGAAAATTTAAAAATTGTAGTCCCTCAGGCATTAGATGAAAATGGAAATAAAACTGGACAAGATATAGAGTTCAATATAGAATTTGGTGAATAGAAAGTAGAGAATATTATGCTAAATGAAGAAAGATTAAGTAAAAAAAGAGCTTTAGAGCTTTGGGATAAAGATTTAATTAACAAAATTAAACCAGGAACATTAAAAGGACTTCAAGAAATTCATAAATATATATTTCAAGATGTTTTTGATTTTGCTGGAGAAATTAGAAATGTAAATATTTCAAAGGGTAATTTTCGATTTGCACCAATGCTATTTTTAAATGACAATTTGAAAATAATTGAAAAGATGCCACAGAGTACATTTGATGAAATAGTTGAAAAATATGTTGAAATGAATGTTGCCCATCCTTTTAGGGAGGGAAATGGTCGCTCAATGAGAATTTGGCTGGATATAATGCTAAAAGAAAATATAGGTCAATGTGTAGATTGGTCTAAAATAGATAAATATTCTTATCTAAGTGCAATGGAGCGTTCCCCCGTAAATTCTTTAGAGATTAAACATCTTTTAAGGGATGCACTAACTAAAGATATCAATAATAGACAAGTATATATGAGAGGAATACAACAGTCTTACCGTTATGAAGGGCTGGACAAATTAGATATTGATGAAATTTAACTTAACTAAAAAAGAGCCCATATGGGCCCTTTTTTAGTTATCACTTCTTGAAAAAGCATTTTTCATATTATTTGATGCGATATATAAAACTCTGTCTAAAAGTTTATTTGTCTCAGCTTCAGTAAAGTCAGAAATATCTTGGTTTGCTCTTTCTAAAACTTCATGTAGAGCATCGCCCTTTAAATCTTTTTCCTTTACTTCTCTATCTGTCTTTATAAGCATTTCGTGGGACTTTGCCATAATCTTTTGGTTATATCTTTCCACTTCTACAATTGCTTCACTATAATGTGCATCTACAAGGGCGCCAATAAGTCTATTTGTCCAGTAGAAGTTATTTGTAGTTACTGTATTTGAATCATCTGCAAAGTACTTTGGAGTTGTTCTTACATTTGCATAAAGAGCAACTGCTGAGTTAAATGCATTTGATCCAAGGGCGTGCCATTCCACAACTTTGTTACCTTCGCCAATGTATGGTCTGATTTGAGTAAACACAGTTACATTATTTCTATTGATTCCTATTGGTCTGTACTTTCCTCTTTTTTCTCCCTTCCCATATGAACTAAATTCTGTTCCTTGGTAGTAGTATGAAAGCACATACTTCATATCTTCAATAGTAATTTTTCTTTCAGGAGCCATTGCCCATGGTAAATCTAAATCTTCAGGTGTAAAATCTGCATCAACTCCGTCCCATACAAAGGATCTTGGATTGAAATGTCTTAACATACCCCAAGCCCTTGGTGTGTTGTAAACTCTGTCAGAGTCTTCCCCAGATCCATAAGCAAATCTTGGATTAAAGTCATCGTCTTTATTTAAATTAAGATGATGTTCTTCAGTCCATTCCTTTAAGTCTTCACAACACATAAAGTTTTCCTTCTTGCCATATGCATCTTCAAAATCAAAGTAATCTATACCAAGTTGATTAGGCATAACTACATAGCAGTCATCTGGAACACGACTTGCCATCCAGTGGTGTCCACCAATTGTTTCAAGCCACCAAATTTCATCTTCATCTTGAAAAGCTATACCATTTGATTCATAAGTTCCATGCTCTTCTAAAAGCTTTCCAAGTCTTTCAACTCCTTCTCTGGCAGATGAAATATATGGAAGGACAACAGTAACATAATCCTCTTCACCAAGTCCGCCTTCCTTTTTGTCCTTATTATTAATTAAAAGTGGATCAGCTCCTAAAACTCTTGGATTTGTAGTGATAGTTTCAGTTGCAGTCATTGATATATTTTTTGAGTTAGTTCCATTGCAACCCCATATCCCCTCTACAGGATCTGAGTTAGGATGAGCGGTATATCTAAGTGGGTTATCTGGAAGATCAAACTCACATTCTGAAATTACTGATTTATATCTTTTGGGTTGATCCTTTGGTTCAACTACGATAAATCTTTTTGCAGTATATTCACCTGAAGGTGAATCTTCACTTCTTGTAACTATAGTTGAGTTATCATAAGAAGCTTTTTTTCCTACAAGTAAAGTTGTACAAGCCATAATCGTCCTCCTTATAATTTAATTTTTCTGTACATATACAGTTTACTCCTAAAGGTATGAGATGTAAATTTTTAAAATACAATTATTATAAATCCTTTTTAATTTTTTAAGTTACCGTGATATAATCTTATTAATAGGAGGTGTTTAATTTGAGTAATATCAATTTTAAAACTTGGCTTATAGAAGCTTCAAAAGACAACGACAAATTTGTTAAGCTTTTAAAACTAATGGAAACAGATTCAAACTTTCCAGAAGATGACGGTAAAGATTCTATCCTAATCTATTTAAGAGTTAAAAATGCAGGTCCTGAAATCATAGCAGCCTTTGAAGAAGCTTGGGAAGAATATACTAAATCAAAATAAAAAAATTTAACATCAAAGACCAAATTGAAGTATAGCTTCCCTTTGGTCTTTATTAAATTGATACCATCTCTACATTAATGATATAATAGGTTGAAATTAGACTTATAAAAGCAATTCTTACTAACCTGAAATTGAATAAGAAAAATTTATTGCAATTACTAAGATGAATAAATCACAACCACCAAAATGATAAAGGAGAGGAATAAATGACAAGTCATGAAATTATAATTGGAAATAGCAACGATATGAGTAATATAGAAGATGGCTCAGTTAATTTAATTGTCACATCCCCTCCCTATCCAATGATTAAAATGTGGGATGAAATGTTTAGTTTACAAAATCCCGGAATAAAAAAAGATCTTGATGAAGGAAATGGAAATTCTGCATTTTTTAAGATGCACGAAATTCTTAACTCAATTTGGAAAGAATGTGACAGGGTTCTTTGTGAAAACGGCTTTGTATGTATAAATATCGGAGATGCTACCAGAACAATTGGAGATAAGTTTCAGCTTTATTCCAATCACACACAAATTGTAAATCAATTTATAGACATGGGCTACAGCGTTCTTCCAGATATTCTTTGGAGAAAACAGTCAAATGCACCAAATAAATTTATGGGCTCTGGAATGTATCCTGCTGGTGCTTATGTTACTTACGAACACGAATATATTCTTGTGTTTAGAAAAGGTGGAAAAAGAATTTTTAAGGGAGAAGAAAAATCTTTACGACAAAAGAGTGCTTTTTTCTGGGAAGAAAGAAATATATGGTTTTCTGATCTTTGGGAGATTAAGGGCACATCACAAAATATATTATCCTCCAAAGCTGGGCGAGACAGGAATGCATCATTCCCACTTGAAATACCATATAGACTTGTAAATATGTATTCCATAAAAGGCGATACAGTTTTAGATCCATTCACTGGTCTTGGTACAACTAATCTTGCATGTATGATTTCAAAAAGAAATAGCATAGGTATAGATATTGACAATAATATTACAGAAATAGCCTTAAACAATATGAATCAAAATATAAATGCGTTAAATGATGTCACAAAAAAAAGAATTGAATCTCATCTCGAATTTATAGACCTTCTACCAGAAGAAAAAAAATCAAAGTGCTACACCAACACTTCTCACGGATTTCTTGTTAAAACAAAACAAGAAGTTGCCATAGAAATAGAACAGCTATCAAATATCAAGAAAAAAGAAAATGTATATATCTGTGAGTATGAAAAATATGACTCTTTTGAAAAATAAGAACAGCAATTATTAAATCTATAAAATATAATTGACAGGCAGAGAAATCATATACTCTGCCCGCTTTTTATTCCTCAACTTCAATCTTTAAACCAGTTTTCGTCTTTGTATAATAAATCATTTTTACATCAATCACTTCAGACGACCGCTCCATATATTTATAAGTATCTGGCTTTATAGAATATGGAACATCACCAACGTATCCGTCGATTCCATGACTCTCTTCTATAGCATTAGCTAAGCGATAAGTTGTACCTTTTTTATTTGCAAGAAATGCAAGTATTGCCTTTTGCACATAAAGACCATTATAAGTTTTGTATATAACAAAATTTTCTACCCAATTTTCTACCATTTCTTTATCAATAAGTTCTATTGCATTACGAAGATTATCGACATGTTCCAAGATTTTATCCGTTGCTTTTTCAAGGGAGTCTGGATAGCGTTCCAAATACCAACGGCGCCAACCGTCTATATTTATTTCTTCGTCAGATTCTAAAAATTTCGGAAATAAGTCAGACATTTTTCCAACAACTACAGGCCAAGTACCATGTGCATTTTGATTTGCTAAATTCATTAATTGAGTTGTGTATGTTGGAAAAGAAATAGAATCACAACTATCATTATAGTTTTCAATATCTTCTTTATTTATCGTATAATTCACCTTGCAATCCTCCTTTTTACTCTTAGTGACTATATTTTAAGACATTTGTGTAATAAATACAATTTTGAGTAATTAAAAACTGTTGGATATAATTACACTTCCAACAGTTCTATTCATAGGCTCATGGTGCAGAGGAAGGGATTCGAACCCTCACGAGAATTTTCCCACTACCCCCTCAAGATAGCGTGTATACCAATTCCACCACCTCTGCTTAGTTTAAAAGTTTCTCTTAAACTCTTTTAATTGTCTTCCATAGTTATCAAGCCAAGTTTTAAAATCCTTATGCATTCCATCTTTAAGTTCTTTGTCTTCGTAGAATGTCTTATAAATTTCATAGTTTTTCTTAACTTTTACATCGTAATATCTGGCTTCATCTATTGGAATATTTTCAAACCCTTCTCCACCTTTTCCAACTATTCCCTGGTCAAGCCACTCTTGAACATTTCCCATACCACCATTATATGCAATAATGGCAAGGTCTGTATCTCCAAAGTGGTTTAGTAGGTAAGACAAATAATATGTCCCAAGTTTTATATTGGTGTCTGGGTCTTGTAACATCTCTTCGGTATATTCGATGCCCATCTTTTCACAAATCCATTGTGAAGTCTTTGGAATAAGTTGCATTAATCCAACTGCATTCATATGTGACTGTGCAGTTTGATTAAAATTACTTTCCACTTTTATAACTGATAGTACAAGTAGTGGATCCACTGCATACTCTTCGCTATATTTTTTAATCTCTTCCACATGTTCCACAGGTCTTGTGCTACTTCCATATGCAACAACTGCAAAGGATGCAAGTATACAAACTATTAGTAGAGCTATAATAAATTTTAGCAGTCCTTTGAAAAATTTTTTCATAATAATTTCTCCTCAATTAAAAAGAGTTTAAGTTCCCTTTGAGTATCTTGTAAGTTTTTATCATTATCAATTATTTTCAGTGGTTTTTGTTTAAAGTTCTTCCAAATATCGTTCACTGAAATAATCTTTTCTGCTTCCTCAAGGGAAATATTTTGTCTTTTCATCAATCTTTCTATTTGTGTATCTTTCTTACAATCAACAGAAATTATATCATAAAGAAGGCTATTTTGTAACCTCTCCTCTATTAGGGAGTAGAGTGGTATCTCAAAAAAATATGCCTCATATCTATTTTCATTTCCCAAGGAGATAATCTCTCTTATTACCATGGGGTGAATTAGATTTTCAAGTTCACGCCTTTTATTTTTTTCGTCATATAGATATTTTGAAAGTTTTTTTCTGTCAATGTGCCCTCTTCTATCTAAAATATCTCTTCCGTCAAATATCTTTGCAACTTCAGAAACTATCTCTTTTCTTTCATAGAGTTCATGAACAATTTCGTCTGCACTGAAGGTTTTAAATCCATTTTCTCTTAAGAAGTTCATCACAGTGGACTTGCCAGAGCAAATCCCTCCTGTGATGATATAATTTTTTTTATTTTGATTCATACCAACTATTTCCTGTACTGATGTCAACTTTTAATTCCACATCAAGTTTGACTGCATTTTCCATTAAGTCTCTTAAAAGTTCTTTAACTTCGTCAATTTCATCCTTGTAAGCGTCAATAATTAGCTCATCATGGACTTGAAGAACGAGTTTGCTCTTAAGTTTTCTCTTTTTAAGTTCGTTGTAAACTGAAATCATGGCAAGTTTTATAATGTCTGCAGCAGAGCCCTGTATAGGAGTGTTTAGAGCAATTCTTTCTCCAAAGGCCCTGATGTTGAAATTTTTTGACTTAAGCTCTGGAATATATCTTCTACGATTCATGATTGTGTGAACATATCCCATTTCTTTTCCCTGCTCCACTATATCTTCCATATATTTTTTAATTCCCTGATAAGTGTTTAAATAGTTGTCGATATACTTCCTTGCTTCTTTTCGTGTGATATTTAAATCCTGTGATAAACTAAAATCTCCAATACCATAGACGATTCCAAAGTTTACAGCCTTTGCGTTTGATCTGTCAAGTGCCGTTACCTCATCCAGGTCCACATGGAACACTTCCGATGCGGTCTTTGCGTGAATATCCACTCCCTCTTTAAAGGACTCAAGCATAACTTCGTCCTTCGCAAGATGTGCCAGCACCCTAAGTTCGATTTGTGAGTAGTCCGCATCAACTAAGGTATTTTTATCCCCCGATATAAATGCCTTTCTAATTAGACGGCCCTCTTCCGTTCTAATAGGTATATTTTGTAGGTTTGGGTCGATGGAACTTATTCTTCCTGTAACTGCAATTGTCTGAGTGAAAGTAGAATGAATTCTTCCGTCCTCTGATATTAGTTTCGAAAGCCCCTCAACATAGGTTGATTGAAGTTTTTTTATTGTCCTAAAGCGAAGTACCTTTTCTATTATTTCATGTTCACCTTTTAACTTTTCTAAAACTTCCACATTTGTGGAGTATCCGGTCTTGGTCTTTTTAATTACAGGAAGGCCCATTTTTTCAAATAAAATTTCTCCCAGTTGTTTTGGACTATTTACATTAAATTCTTCTCCTGCGTCATCGTGAATGGACTTTTCAAGTTCTTCTATTTCGTTATTAAACTTCTCTCCAAGCTCTTCAAGATATTCTTTGTCCACTTTAAATCCGACATTTTCCATGTCCGCAAGAACTTTTATAAGTGGGTTTTCTATATCATAAAAGAGTTTTTTCATGTCCCTCTCTTTAATAATTTCTAAAAGAGGTTTTCTTAAAACTTCACATACGAAAATATAACTTGAAATAAATTCATCTAAAGTTTTCTCTTCAACTTCATCTAAAGCCTTTTTCTTTGCGCCCTTGCCAAACACTTCCTCTTCAGATTTAATATTTCTATTAAGGTACTTATTACAAGTTTTATTAATTTCATATTTTGTGTTTGAAGGGTCAATTAAATACTCCATTATAGATATATCTTCGTACTGAAAGTCAACACTTAAACCATTTCTTAAAAGGTAATATAGATCCGACTTTATGTGATAGGACAAAAACTTTTTATCCTTTGATGAGAAAATCCCTTTAAGTTCACCTAACTCTTTTTCCTCATTTAATTCATAAATCAAAACTTCATCTTTGCCTTCACCTTTAAAGGCAATGTATTCTGGTTTGCTGTGAATATAGTTATCCCCATTGTAAAACATATGGAAAGTTATATTTTTTTCATTGGATAGTTCTTTTTCTATTTCAGAAGTAGAAGAAACTCTCTTTGAAATAAAATCTTTTTCAAATTTTACTTCCTTTTCAGCACCTGGAAGCTCCTTTAGAAAGGAATTAAACTCAAGTCTTTCAAAAATCTCTCTTGTCTTTTCCACATTCGGTTCTTTCACAACATAATCGTCAAGTTTTCTATCAAGTGGCACTTCTGTAAAGATGGTTCCAAGCTTCTTACTTAAAAATGCCAAGTCCTTATTTTCCGTTAGATTTTTCTTAAGGGCCTTTCCAGAAATATTTTCAATGTTTTCATAGACTTCTTCGATGTTTTTGTATTCCTTAATAAGCTTTAGGGCAGTCTTTTCTCCAACACCAGGAACCCCAGGTATGTTGTCAGAGTTATCACCCATTAGCCCCTTTACATCAATCAATTCAATTGGCGTTACACCATATTTTTCTTTTACTTCTTCTATTCCAAATCTCTTTGTTTGAGTTATTCCTTTTACGGTTAAAATCACATTTACATTTTCATCTATTAGCTGCAAGTAGTCCCTGTCTCCCGTAACTAATAGAACCTCATATCCCTCTTTAGATGCTTCCTTAGAAAGGGTTCCCGCAATATCATCCGCCTCATACCCAGACTCTTCTTCATAACATACGTTCATTGCTTGTAAAATATCTTTTAATATTCCAAATTGTGAAGATAGTTCAGAGGGAGCCTTGTCACGATTTGCCTTGTAATCTTTAAACTCTTCCACCCTAAAGGTTGGTCCCGACTTATCTAACACGACCGCAATGTAATCCGGTTTATACATGTCTATTGCTTTATAGTACATAGAAAGAAAACCGTAAACACCATTTGTAAAAATTCCATCTTTTGTAGTTAAATTTCTTATTGCATAAAAGGCTCTAAAGATTAAACTCGAGCCATCAATTATCATAAATTTTTTCTTCATATAATCCTCCAATTATCTCTATTATATAATATGTTGGCGATTAAAGAAAATCAAAACATTGACTTTTACTGACTTTAAAGCTATAATATATTATATATGGGGATGACCTTGGTTTCGACGGGGATACTGAATTCGGAATAGCGAGTCGTTTTCGTCTACAAACGTAAAAAAAGGACAACTAAATATAAACGCTGAAGATAATTTAGCATTAGCTGCCTAATTTGGCAGTAGTCCGCCTTGGCTTTCTCGCAGTCCAAGGCCTGACTTCAAATTTAGCGAGACACTGATTCAAGTTCGTTTCGCCTTGAATTTAGTATTAGAAACTACCTAATACATGTATTTGCTTGTTGTTTATTGTATTAGGGAACAAATCACAATAAGCTGCACTCGGAGAAGTTCCCTTGGATGTATTTTCGGACAGGAGTTCGACTCTCCTCATCTCCACCATGAAAAATTTACAGGAATAGATAATCTATTCCTGTTTTTTATTTTCAAATTTTTAAAATACTTTTCTTGATATATTTTTCAAATTTAAAAGGGATAGCCTTAGCCATCCCTTAATTTTTTTATAATACAAATGGATCATCCATTGGATCTATAAATTTCTTTGGATCATAGTCTGTTTTTATTTCATCCCAATCCTTCATTGATAGATCTTCTGTTGGTTTGTCAAGTTCAGGGTGAGCATTGTTAGCCTTGTAATTTGCCTCTCTTGAATTTCTTTCAGGTAAATCTAAATCCACTTCATCTATATTTATATCTAATGCCTTTGCAAGTCTCTTTCCATAGTCTTCATCAGCCTTGTAGCAATGTCCAATCCATCTGTGTTTAATTTGTAAAGTTGTATCCTTCATATGTCTTGCAGTATTTTCACAAAGAACTTGTTTTTGATCGTCTGTCATTGCTCTATAAAGTAGTCCCGGTTGAGTGTAGTAGTCTTGATCTTCTTCCAGCTGTCATCGAATCTTGATTATTTTCAACTGGAGCACCTGAAACTCTTGTAAGTTTAGGATTTTTTCTCTTTTTATCATTCCTCTTGGTAAATGTTCTCCAAGCTCGTTCTTTTCCATAGGATCTTTTTTCATATCTTTTTCTTTTTTGTCCTTGTTCCCTCCTTGTGAAATAATCATAGTATTAATCTAACAAACTATATATACCCAATTGAAAATAAAAAAAGCAGGAACTTTCCTGCCTTTAGAGTATTTAATTTTTAAACCAATTTGGATAGATATCTGTAAAATCACTATATATTTCTAAAATCTTGTCTATCTTTTCATTTATAGCTTGATGATTTACATTCTTATAATCTTCAAACTCTTCATAAAGATATTCCATTATAGTGTATAAGGCAATTGTTTTAAAAAATAAAATTGTTGAACTATTTTCAAAATATCCATTCACAATACCTTTTACGAAATCTAAGTCATCATCTTTTAAGAAATTTAAATTTTTGAACTCAAAATATGGATCAGCAAACATTCCATTGCTTAAATCTATATTTGAAAGTCTACCTTCTTCATCAACGTTGATATTTAATATATTTTCTATCCCCAAGAGCAAACTTGGAGTTCTATCTGAAATTAGATATTTGTTCTCAGTTAAATAATCTAAAATAATGTAATCCTTAGAGCCATTATGCTTGGACATATAATAATTGTGTAAAAGCAAAACTATCCTATGATTAAAATCTCTCTTCCAGTCATCTGAGTTTGATTGAAATTCACTATGATATTTTTTTAAAAACTTACCTAACTTTTCTCCAAATTCAAAATTTTTATTTTCCAAAGCCTTTCCCTTTTCCCATAGTAGAAAGATTTCTTCATCTGAAAGCTCTCCAAATATATAATTCGGAGTAAGCTCTTCACTGTCATATATTTTTTTTATCTTTTTAACTCTTTCATCAATAAACTCTTTTTCTTCAGGTGGAAAAAATTTTATTATAATAGGATTTTTAGATTGTAACTCAATTTCGTATTGATTAAATCCCAAGTCTTTAATACTTTTTATGTCGTCTATACTATTTTCTTTTAAAATTTTTTTTAAATTCTCTTCTTTCATTTCCTAACCCCCTGTATAATAAGGAAATACAACTTAATATTAACATATTATAGAGGTATTTAAAATAAAAAGGCCGGAATACCGACCTTTAAAAATTTTCTTAATATTATTTTGTTTTAACTTCTTCCACACATTTTCCATGACTTTCATTCCACAATCTATCAGCTGTAGGTGCCCATGCTTTTGCAGCTTCCAAAGTCTTTTTACTCAATTCATCAACATCTTCTGGCGCTTCCATATCTGTTGATTTTGCACTTGACTTATGCACCATACCTGAAAGTTTGCCAGGGTTATCAAGTAGTGGACAAGGTCTTAAAAGATTGTCATTGAATGGTTGACCCTTTTGGTACTGCATAAACAAGTCTGATTGAAGACATTCAATTAAGCTGTGTTCCTTTATATTCATATTGGAGTAGTGAACAAATGCACAAGGTTCAACATCACCATTTGCATTTATATGAAGATAATATTTTCCACCTGCAATACATCCATTTACAAACTCTCCATCATTCCAAAAGTCTATAGTAAATATTGGTTTTGTCTTTCTATATCCCCTTATCTTATGATACATCTTTTCTCTTTGTTCAGGAGTTACCATAAGTTCAGGTGTTGAATTTACACCTATAGGCATAAATGTAAAGAACCATGCAAACTTAGCTCCCTTTTCAACAAGCCAGTCAAAATATTCTTCACTGCTTAAAGAGTCAACATTTGTCTTTGTGTAACAACATGATGCCCCAAAAGGTAATTTATATTTCTTTAGAATATCCATTGCATTTTCTATTTTTTCAAAAACACCTTTACCTCTTCTTGAGTCAGTTGCCTCTTCAAAGCCCTCAACTGAAATTGTAGGAATAAAGTTTTTAACCCTTAACATTTCCTTTGCAAAATCTTCGTCAATCAAAGTTCCATTTGTAAATGAGATAAAAATACAATCAGGATGTTCTTCACAAAGTCTTAAAATTTTTTCCTTTGCCACCATTGGTTCTCCGCCTGAGAATAGATATACATAAATTCCCAGGTCTTTCCCCTGTTCAACTATGGAATTTAATGTTTCATATTCCAAATTTAGTCTATTTCCATATTCACTTGCCCAACATCCAATACATTTTAAGTTGCAACCACTTGTTGGGTCCATAAGAATTGTCCATGGGATACTGCATCCATATTTTTTCATTAGCTTAGGTCTTCTGTCAGCCCATTCCAAGTATCCATTTATAAAGAAGTTTTCAATAAGTGTTTTTCTAACCTCTTCATCAATATCAGTCCAAAGAGATTCAATTAGTTTATACCAGTTCGAATCTTTATCTAATGCAAACTCTTTAATCTTTTGATATTTTGCATCTTTCTCAACATTTGGAAGGAAACGTTCTGCATTTTGTATTATTTTTGGTATGCTTTCCTCTGGATCTGAGTTTACATAAGAAATTAATTGTTTAGCCGCAAATTTTTTTAACATCATTATCCCTTCTTTTCTAATTTGTATTTGAAAACCCTATTTGCCTTAATCTATATTAGTATGTATACTAATTTTAATACCTGTTTAGATATTATATACCACTATTTTCTTATATTAATCATTTTATATTAATTTTTGTAAGCTCTTTTATTTAATGTAAATCAGGTTTTCCTTTATAATGTTATTTTATCCCATTATAACACAAATTAGTATGTTATTGTAGTTTATTTATTATATTCTTATAATTAAAATCGGCCTGCACATGCAAGCCGACTCATCATATATTAAATTCTTTTTTAATTCTTTCTTCAATTTCTTCTGTAGTAGTTAAACTTAGTATCTCATTTGAAAACTCTTCTGCTTCTTTTAAAGAGGTATTTCTAATAATATCCTTTATCTTTGCAACTCTTGGTGCAGGTACTGAGTATTCGTCAAGACCCATACCAAGTAACATCTTGGTTGCTTTTGCATCTCCTGCAAAGCCTCCGCACATTCCAGTCCACTTTCCATGTTCGTGAGATATATCTATAACTCTTTTTATCATTCGTAGTACTGCTTTGTTATATGTTGAATAAAGATTTGAAATTTTTTCATTTCCTCTGTCAACCGCAAGTACATATTGTGTTAAATCGTTAGTTCCAATGCTGAAAAAGTCTACATATTTTATTAATTCATCTGCAATTATACTTGAAGCTGGTGTCTCAACCATAATGCCAACTTCTATGTCTTCGTTGAATTCTTCTTTTCTTTCCCTTAAATCACTTTTTACCTTGGCAAGTATTTCATTAAATCTAATCAGTTCATCTACTGAAATAACCATTGGAAGAAGTATTTTTACATTTCCAAATTTTGACGCCCTTAGGATTGCCTTAAGCTGAGTTTCAAAAACGTCACACATATCAAAACAAATACGAAGCGCCCTCCAACCTAAGAAAGGATTATCCTCTTTTGGAAATTCAAAGTATGAAAGGGACTTGTCTCCACCTATGTCAAGTGTTCTTATAATTAAAGTATTACCCTCTAATAGTTCACAGGCTCTTTTATATACTTTGAATTGTTCTTCTTCTTTTGGAAAGTGAGTGTTCCCCATGTAAAGAAATTCTGTTCTAAAAAGTCCAACGGACTTTGCACCTTTTTCAATTCCATCTTTTAAATCTTCAAGGTTTCCAATATTAACTGCAACTTCCACTTTTTTACCATCTGGTGTAATGGAGTCTTCGTTTTTATATTTTTCAAGCCTTTCTTTTTCTTCTTTTAATTCATTTACAATTTTTTTATATTCTTCAACTGTACTTTCATCAGGATTTACAATAAGCTTTCCTTTGTTGTTATCTATTATAACTAAGTCCCCATCTTTAACTACTTCTGTAACATTTTTCATTCCAACAAGTGCAGGTATATCAAGTGTCTGAGCGATTATGGAAGTATGTGCTGTCTTTCCACCGAGGTTCATACAAAATCCTATAACATTATCTCTGTCCATAACCGATGTATCTGTTGGGGTAAGTTCTTCTGCTACGATGATACTATTCTCTGGTAGTGGGAATAGTCTTTGTGGTTTCACTCCTTTAATTATATATAGAAGCCTTTCTCCGATATCTTTATAATCTATAGCTCTCTCTTTTAAATATGGATCATCTAATCCTTCAATCGTTGAAACCATCTCTGAAATAGAATTTACAAGAGAACTTTCAACGTTGTCTCCTTCTTCGATCTTATTATTCACTGTTTCCAGTAGATATGGATCGTCAAGCATGCCTATATGTGCTTCAACAACATTTTTTTGAGCGTCAGTATCGGCTTCCAAATTAGTTAGATAGTCCCTATATTCCTTTAATGCATCTATAAATTTATTTTTTTCTTCTGGTATATTTTCTTTGTCTATCTTTTTGTTGTTTACTTCAAGTTTCTCTTTAATGAATAGATAAGCTCTCCCTACTGCAATACCTTCTGCGGCAACTATTCCCTTTAATATATCAGTCATATTCCACCTCTATTGTGCTTGACATTTGATTTTTGTTAACTTTATTTGTATGTCGAGTAAAAAAATAAAGGATGATAAACATCCTTTAAATATATTTATTGTACTATTACTCTGCTAAGTTTTCTATAAAATCAACAAGCTTGTCTAAGTTTTCTTGTTCGTTTTCTCCAGAAATTCTTACTGTTATTTCAGATCCCTTTGAAACACCTAAAGCCATTACATTGAAAATACTCTTAGCATTTGCAGTTTTGCCATCTTTTATAAGCTCTACAGTGCCTTCAAAATTTTTAACAAATTGAACTAATGATGCTGCAGGTCTTGCATGTAAACCTGTTTCATTTTTTACAACTAAGGTTTTTTCTACCATATTTTCCTCCTAAAATTTATCCTTACAATTAGTCTATCACTTGACTTATAAATTATCAACAATTACTATTTTAAATTTTTTACAGTTTCCCTTACAATCAAACTACTTGGAAGAATTGTAACCTTATCCATATCTTCCTTGTCCTTGATACTCTTAATAATCTTTCTTACAGCAACAGCACCGTAGTCATAATAAGGTTCTCTTACAGTTGTAAGTCTTGGTCTATATAAAGAAGCTGTTTTTATATCGCCAAATCCGACTACGGAAATATCTTCTGGAACTTTTTTATTATTGTCATAGCAATAGTTTAAAAATCCTATTGCAAGTTCATCTTCAGAGAAGAAACAAGCTGTTATTCCATCTTTTTCAATTACGTTCCAAATTTCTTCCCCATATTTATAGCCATCTCTCTCTGTTACTCCTTCTACAGAAGTTTCAAAAGACTTCAAATTATTTTTCTTTACAACTTCATTATAGCCTTTTAACTTTTCAAGCCCAATCTTAGCATTGCTAAATTCTTTAATGAATAAAATATTTTTATGTCCCTCTTCGACTAAAAATTCAGTCATATCTTCAGAAGCCTTAATATAATCTACATTCACTGAATATGTGTCGTCAGTGTCATAAAATTTATCCAAGTGCATATATGGTGCCCTATGGCTATTGAGCATATATATAAGCTCTGGATTGGCATCTTCTGAAACCAATATTATACCTTCCACTTGTTTAGTGAACATGAAATTAATAATCTTCTTTGCTAAATCTAAATCGCCATAAAAACTGGATAGAAGAATGTCATAGTTATACATTCTACCAACTTCTTCAATCCCTCTAACCATTTCAGTCATATATGAAATAGCTATGTCCTTTACTACAACCCCAATTAGATTCGATCTTCTCATAACAAGAGACCTCGCCAATTCATTTGGTTTAAAATCCAGTTTTTCAATTGCATCAAGGACTTTTCTTCTTGATTCTGAGCTTACGGGTTTAGAGTCATTCATTACCCTTGAAACTGTAGAGATAGAAACTCCCGCCAGTTTTGCCACATCTTTTATTGTAGGTGATGACAATTTCTTCACTCCTTTATATTTGTAAAAACTTTTAGTTTATAATCTGCAACTTTAATATCAACAGGTGTTTTTCCAAAGCCTTCTCCATCAATATCCAGTTCAACTGGTTGATCAGACTCTACATGTATATCTTTAGCATGAAAATATACAACTCTGTCATCCTCTACATGCTCCCCAGAAAATATTTTAAAAAATATGGATGCAGCGTCTCTAACATTGCCTGTATCTTTTATAATAATAACATCTAAATATCCGTCAGTAACCAAAGCTTTTGGTGCTATTTTCGAAAACCCTCCAATAGATGAAGAGTTGGAAACTAAAAACACAAGTGCATTGTCCTCGTACTTTTCCCCATCTACCGTATATATCATCTTAAAACCTGAAGATAAAGCATCTGGAACAGCTTTAGCCCCTTCTGCATAGTACGCAAGTTTCCCAAAAACAGTTTTTAATGCCTTATCAGTTTCATGGGCAATACTTGCAATTTTACCTCCTGCTGCAACATTTACGAAATATTTATCATTTGCCTTTCCCAAATCTACGGAAATATAAAAATCATTTTTTATAAGTCTAACTAAGTCTCTTGTAAATCCATTTAAACCAAGATATGTAGCGAAATCGTTTACAGTACCTGTAGGATAAATTCCTAACTTCATTGAACTTTTTGACTCCGCCATTGCATTCACAACTTCGTTTACTGTACCATCTCCACCACAGGCAATTATTATATCAAAACCATCTTTGTCAGCACTTATAGTCTCTTCATATGCACTGCAATTATATGTTGTAGATGACAACTTAACCATATAGTCTAAATCCAATAATTGCATAGCCAAATTATGTGCTGATGTTTTTGATAGTTGATGTCCTGAAGTGGGATTATATATTATTTTTACTTTTTGCACTACTCTCACCAATAGAATATTATCAAATAATTGAGATTTTATCAATAACTATATCAAAAATAAAAGGAGAGCAAAGCCCTCCTTCTTTATGTTATCTTTTGAAAATTGAAACTACAGAATTTAAGGCATCGAAAAATGCTGACTTAATACTTCTTGATGGTGATGTAAATCTATTCCTAATATTGTCAACTCCATCTACTACAGATTCTGAAACAAATTCAACGGTATGGGTAACATCTGAAACAACTCCGTCTACATTAGATGATACATTTGCTACAGAGTTAGTAATATTTCTAACATCTGGAGAAATATCTTCAATCAATCTGTCAGATTTCCTTGTAATTTGCGAAACATTTTCTGTGGTTTCTCTCACACTACGCAAAGAGGCGTCAATATCATTACGGTTTCTTTCAATTGTACTATTTAATTCTTTGATTGTTCCAACCAATTTAAATACAAATACCGTTAAAGCTACAAGAAACGCCGCTAAGCAAATATAAACTAAAATTAGAAAATATTGTGTTAAATCCATTATCTATATCCTTTCTAATTACTTAGACTATTTTTTGTTTTTAGCGTCTTTTTCTACTTTATCAGCAGCTTCTGATACTTTATCTCCCGCTTTTTTAGTGTCATGTTTTATTTCTTTAGAAGCTTCTTCAGTCTTCTTTGCAACTTTTTCACCAGCTTCTTCTGCCTTATCAGCAACATCTTTTCCAATTTCTTCAGCTTTATCAGCAGTTTTATCAGCAAAGTTTTGAGCCTTGTCAGATACTTCTCCTGCTACTTTTTCAAGTTCAGTGTATCCTTTATTTCTCATTTCATCATATTTATCTCTAACATCATCACTTAATTCTTGAGTCTTGTTAGCGATAGCATCCTTTGCGTTTACAATTTCTTCTGCTAATGCATCTTTTGTATCTCTTGTATAATCAGCGATATCTTTTCTAGTTTCCTTTCCTGATTTTGGTGCAAATAATACTCCCACAGCAAGTCCAGCTAAAGCACCAGCTGCTACAGTTGAAACTGATTTAAGACCATCTTCTAATTGTTTTAATCTTAGTTCTGTTCTGATTTCTCTTTCTTTTTGTTTTCTCTTGTCATCAATGTAATCTAATATACTCATGTTATACCTCCCAAAAATTTAAGTATAAAAAACCTCAGCGACTCCTGCAAATTAACAACCTTCAGTATGTGAAGGTGGGTTGACTGTCTTAAATCTCTGAAGTCCCCTCAAAGGGGCTTTCCATCAAAGTAAGAACTTCCATCATCCCTTATAATTAGTGTAGGTTTATATAACAGGACTTGTCACTAAGGCTACCTTTATTATATAAAATTAAAGGTAGAATTTCAAATACCCATTATGTTTTTATTAAATTTCTAACCTACTCTTTAATATATATACCCACTGAAATCATTTTAAACATAATTTTTAAATTTCTGTTATAATTTTATTAAAAGGAGGTGTTACCTTTGAGCGAAGAAAAAATAATAAATATCATGACTAACGAAAAAGAACAATCTCTTGCTATTGCAGAAGAGTTAAAACATAAATTCGAGGCACTTGGATACGCTCCAACTTATAGCTTAGATGAAAACGCAGTGCTTAATATTTGTATTGGTGGTGACGGAACTTTTTTAAGAGCTGTTCATAAAACTGGTTTTAGTAGCACACCATTTGTAGGTGTGAACACTGGTACTCTTGGTTTTTTTCAAGAGATATCCATTCTTGAAATAGATAAGTTTATCAAAAACTTCGACACTGGTGATTATGATATTGAAAAACTTGATCTTTTGGAAGGAAGAGTATTTTCAAAGGAACATAAGCAATACATTCATCACTCACTAAACGAATTTGTAATTCGATCACAAGACACTTCCATAATTCATTTAGATGTGTTTATTGATGACAATCACCTACAGACCTTTGCAGGGGATGCACTTTTAGTATCTACTCCGTCTGGATCAACAGCCTATAACTACTCGGCAGGTGGCGCAGTGCTATACAGATCTTTGAAGGGCTATCAACTCACCCCACTTGCTCCAATTAATTCTAAAGCCTATAGGTCGCTTTTGAACCCACTGGTTATACCAAGTGATTCAACTCTAACCATAAAAAGGCGTTCTGAAGATAAATCTCCCACACTGGTCATAAACGATGGGCTAAATATTGTATGTGATAACTTTGATAGTATAAAAATAAAAACTTCAGATAAATGGATTAACAAATTACAATTTAACAACAACTGGTATTGGTTAAATATCAAAGATAAATTTATATAGTATTTATGCATTTTAAAAGCAAGGTCAAAACATAACCTTGCTTTTTTTATTCTCCAAGTCCTAAGTTAAGTGCCTTTCTTATAGTTTCTCTTGCTATAGGTCCAGCGGATTCATCTCCGCCTGTACCACTATCTTCAAGGACAACAGCAACGGCTATTGTAGGATTTTTCGCCGGCGCTGTTGCTATAAACCACGCATTTGTAGACTTCTTATCTTTTATTTCAGCAGTACCAGACTTACCCGCAATTGTAACAGATCTTAAGCTTGCTTCAGATCCATTTTTTACTACTGAAACCATATCTTTAAGAATCTCGTTTGCAATTTCTGGAGTTGTAACATTTGATAAAATTTCAGGATTTTTCTTAAACTCAACTTGTCCTTCTGGATTTGTAACTTTATCTACTATATAGGGCTTCATCACAACTCCGTTATTTGCTATGGCAGACATAACCATTGCCATGTTAAGTGGAGTAACTAATGTGTTTCCTTGTCCAAAGGATGTGGTTGCAATATTTGCATCGTCTATTCCATCATAGTATCCATTAACAGATTTACTTGTAGGTAAATCAAATTGAATTTTTTCTCCAATATAATATCTGCTACATACATCTTGAAGTATCTTACCTCCAACTTCTGAACCAAGTTTACTAAAGTATACATTAGATGATTTTACGAGCGCCTTTTCTAAATCTGTTTTTCCATTAACCATTCCATTTATATTGCTGACTTTATATCCTCCAATTTTAATGGATCCTTCGTCTTCTATTTCTAAACTTTCAACTTTATCTGTATTTTCAAGAATACCCGTAGCTGTTACAACCTTGAAAATTGAACCAGGAGTGTATAGCCCCTGAGTCGCTCTGTTTAGTAAGCGGGCATCCTTTTCGTTATTAATTATATCTTCCCAGTCGGCAGTAATTGTATTTGGATCAAAGGTAGGAAATGATGCCATCGCATAAATTGCTCCCGTTTTTGGATTCATAGCTACAATAGATCCCTTATGATCTTTTAACAATTTCATCGCATAGCTTTGCAAATCTGAGTTTGTTGTAAGTATCAGATTGTTTCCATCTTTTTGGTTTTCTACCAACTTTTTCAAATCGGATAGTGGTGTGCTTTCCTTTATATTTAACAAAGTTTTTGCATATGATTTTTCAAGACCCGATGTGCCATAGTTCTTAGAATTAAACCCTGTAATCGGGGAGTATATAGAACCGTACATAAACTTTCTGAAGTTATTGTTGTTGCTATCAGTTTGAGTTTCAACGAGAACATTTCCTTCTGAGTCGTATATGGTTCCTCTCTTAACCTTATTTTCATCAACCCAATGTCTTTTGTTATATTGAGCGTACTCTCCTGTTGCAATGTCCTTTGCCTTTGCAATTTGAAAGTAGGTCATGTACAGAACAAGCGCTAAAAACATCGCTAAAAATAGAGTTAAAACCACTATTATTTTTTTATTTATTCTTTCCATTCTTCCACCATCTTATCTTTTATATCTGAAGAACAATATTGTAATATTCCAAGACAAATAAAAGAAGTCACCATGGAACTTCCCCCATAACTTACAAATGGTATTGTGATACCTGTCATAGGAATTAGTTTTAAAACTCCACCTATCATAAACATCGCTTGAAATGCAAAAATTATTGAAATTCCCAAAGCCACATATTTAAAAAATAAATTTCTTTGTTCCATAGCTATCTTAAATCCTCTGTATACGAGTATCATAAATAGCATTATTATTCCCATTCCAGTAAAAACACCCATCTCTTCAACAATTGCAGGAAATATAAAGTCAGAGCTTGCAACAGGTATAAGATCAGGACGTCCAAGTCTTAATCCCGCTCCAAAAAAACCTCCTGACGCCAATGCAAAGAGGGATTGTACTATTTGATACCCCTTGTCTTGAACGGATTTCCATGGGTCAAGCCATATGTCAAATCTGACTCTTATATGTGAAAACATAAAATATGCCATAATGCTTCCCACGATTGCAAGGACCATATTCATAGCTAAAAAGTATTTGTTATAATCAAAGATATACATAAAGATTATGTACACTATAAAGAATATAACTGCAGAACCTAAATCTTTTTGCAAGAAGAATAGTCCTATTAATAAATACGCAACTACCATAAGAGTTAGAGGTTTTTTCTTTTCAATTAAAAAATGATACTTAGATGTACGCTTGCCCTTTAATAGATTTTCATTTGTCTCAAAGGAAGCTATAAAGAAAATAAAAATTATCTTTGTAAGCTCTGAAGGTTGGAAAACTATTCCTTTAATATCAACCCAGTTTTTTGCACCGTATTTTTCAAATCCAAATGCCATGGTCAATATAAACATAAATAAGCATCCAGCTAAGTAAAGAAGTGTTAGGTTCTCCCAGCCTTTAAAGGATTTAAGTATAAAATAGGTTACATAAAACATCGAAACTCCTATTAAATACCAAAAAATCTGTCTTGTGCCCTCATAGGGATTTAATCTAAATATCATTACAACTCCAATACTAAATAGCATTGAAGCCACCAATAGAAGATAGTTGTCTCCACCAGTCACTTTTACAACCAGCCTATTTGCAACATTCACTCCAATAATAAAAGAAATGAAGAGAATTGAGTTTTTTGCATTAAAATCTTCTCCTGCAGATACAGATATAAGTCCTATGGTAAGTAGTTGAAACAATAGCAAAAGATTTAGTGGATTCTTCACAGTAGTCTTCGAAAAATTAAAATCTCTACTAAATATCTTTTTTAAAAAACCACCTTCTCTTTTCTTAAGTGCTTTCTTATTTTTCATCACTGTCATCACCATCTACAAATAGGAACTCAACTTGACCAAAGTCAACCAAGTCCTTATCCTTAAGTAAAACTACATTTGAAACCTTTTGTCCGTTTACATAGGATCCGTTTGCAGATCCCAAATCCTCTAAGTAGAACTGTCCTCTTTGTTTAAAAATTCTGGCGTGGTTTTTAGAAATAAATCTATCTCCCAAAACAATATCGTTGTTGTCAGCTCTACCTATTGTAGTACTGTTCTTTATAAAATAATGTTCCTGTATTTTGAAAGGTAATCTCTCTTTTCTATTGATAAGTTTCAAATAGCTATCTGCTGGTGTATTTAAATTATTAATTCCTTTAATGTCTAAGTAAATCATCTTTATGATGTTAAAGATGAAGGAATAAATAATTATCACAAAAGCGTATTTGAATATCATTGCCAATAGATCATATAGTTTCATATTGGCAGTCAATTGAATTGAGAAAAACTTTTCAAGTAATTCAATAATAAAATTCATATCTTCTCCTAATATACTCAGTACTAATATTTTACACGAAAAACTTAAATTTTCCTATAATTTAGATATTTTGTAACATTTGTTAGAAATCTAAAGAATTTTCAAATTCCACCTTACCATTTTCAAGAGATTTTATTATGGCAAGGGATTCTATCTTATATCCCTTTTCTCTAAGTCTCTTACCTCCATTTTGAAATCCCTTTTCGATTAGTATGCCCGTTGCTTCAACCTGTGCACCAGCTTGTTCCAAAATATCGTAAATACCTTCCAAGGCCTTTCCCTTTGCTAAAAAATCATCTATTACTAAAACTCTGTCACCTCTGTTAAGATAATTTTTAGAAACCATTATGTCATAGGTAACTCCCTTTGTATAACTATATACGGAGCTCTTGTACACATCATCTCCAAGAGTTTTAGAAATATTTTTCTTTGCAAATATAATTTCTTTATCCATTAAAAGTCCAACAGCAAATGCAATTGCAATGCCAGACACTTCAACAGTGAGTATTTTATCAATTTCTAAATCTGAAAAACGCTTTTTAAATTCTTCCGCAATCTTCATAAAAAATGCAGGATCTATTTTATGATTTACAAAGCTGTCAACTTTAAGTACATTTCCTGGAAGGACTCTTCCTTCTTCAAGAATTCTCTTTTCTAATATGTTCAAGTTCGTCCTCCTTAAATATATTTATACCTATTATATCAAAAGGACATAAAAAAAGAGAAGACTCGCTTCTCTCTTTGTCTATGAAACTTTATTTATTTTTTCAGTAGTGCTCTTTTCAATTAAATCCAATTTCTTTTTAGAGTCCTTTTCGTTTTCGCCCTTAGAGTAAATATATATTTTTATTTTTGGTTCAGTACCTGAAGGTCTAAGTGCATACCATGAACCGTCATCAAAATAATATTTCAACACATTTGACTTAGGAATTCCAGTTTCGTCATTCAAGTAATCAATTGTCTTTTCAAGTTTCATTCCCTTTATTTCCGTAATAGGATTTTCTCTAAATTCCTTCATAATACGAGCTATTCTCTCTTGACCTTCAAGTCCTTCAAGAACTATGGAGATAAGTCTTTCATCATAACATCCATATTCTTCTTTTAGGTCTTCAAGTACATCTAATAGTGACTTGCCTTCTTTTTTGTAAAATGCTGCCATTTCAGAAATTATCATCGCTGAACTAACTGCGTCCTTGTCCCTTACAAAAGTCCCATAGTTATATCCAATGCTCTCTTCAAATCCATATATAAATTCTTTTTCTCCAGTGATTTCAGATTCATTGGCAACTGCACAGATGTTTTTAAATCCCGTAAGAGTTTCTATGGTTTCAACGCCATATTTATTTGCAATCGCCTTGCCAAGGTCACCTGTTACAATACTCTTAACTATAACTGAGTTTGAAGGAAGATTTTTCTTTTCAAACCTTTGACTCAAAATGTAATTAATCATAAGAGCACCTATTTTATTTCCATTTAGAAATACATAGTTTCCATTTTTATCTCTAACTTCTATGGCTGCTCTATCTGAATCTGGGTCGGTACCTATTAACACTTCAGCAGATACTTTTTTACCAAGGTCTATGGCATATTTAAATGCCTTTGGATCTTCAGGATTTGGATAGCCCACAGTTGTAAAATCTGGATCGGGATTCTCTTGTTCTTCAACTACAATAATGTTCTTAAAGCCCCTTCTCTTTAAAACTTCTCTAACATATTTGTTTCCAGTTCCATTTAATGGAGTGTAAACAATTTTTATATCTTTGTCTATATCTTCATTTATTGTAAGGGATAGTACATCTTTTAAATATTTTTCATCAAGTTCTGTAGAGAAAATCTCGATTAGTCCCTTTTCAATTCCCTCTTCAAGAGGCATTTTCTTTATTTCTGAAAAGCTTTCAATCTTTCCAATATTTTCTTCGATAGGACTCGCCATATCTTCAAGAATTTGTGACCCCTCTGGTCCATAGGCTTTATATCCGTTGTACTCCTTTGGATTGTGACTTGCAGTTACCATTACACCACCAGCACATTTAAAATTTCTGACCGCATAGGATAAAAGTGGTGTCGGTCTAATATCGTCTGAAAGATATACCTTTATGCCATTTCCAGCAAAAACTTCTGCTGTAACCCTTGCAAATTCTTTTGAAAAATGTCTTACGTCATATGCTATGGCAATACCTTCTCCCTTTATGACGTTTCCTTTTTCAATTATAGTTGTTGCAAAACCTTGAGTTGCCTTCTCAACCATATATTTATTCATTCTATTGGTTCCTGCGCCAAGCTTTCCCCTTAGTCCAGCAGTACCAAATTGCAAACTTTGATAGAACCTGTCCTTTATCTCCTCTTCATCTGAGGATATAGCTGCCAGTTCTTTTTTAGTTTCATCATCAAATTCATTTCCATTTAACCAATCTCTATATATTTTTTTATAATCCATTATGCCCTCCTAACGAAAATATGCCAATCCCTTGTATAGAGATTTACTCTTTATCCAACGTGAAAAATCAATTTCAAAAAAGTTTTTCCCATTGAATAATTTTACAAATATTTTCTGTTTATCTCTCTTAATACCAACTATTAACCACCACTTATTCTTAACCTTTTCGTTTTTATTATTCCATGTCAACATAATAACTGGGCAGTTATAATATATACCAGAGTTTATATAGTCATAGATAGACTCTTCTCTCCAAATCCATGCATTTTTCATAAAATGCATCTTTTTTCCTCTTCGCAAACTAAAAGCTCTTACTCTATGTGCCATTTGATAGATTAAAAAAGGTCTATTATAAAAGACTCTTTTGAAATCTTTAATAGCTTCTTCGTTATCAAATAGATACCCATACTTGTCCATTTTATAATAAAAATAATAGAACATAATAAAAGCTTCCAAGTTTCCATTAGTTTCTTTTGAGTTTTTAGTTTTAAAAATTTTTTCTTTAAACATCAGAAAATTTTCATCTTCCAACATTTCTTCAAATCCGTCTAATTCTCTATATTCCATATCAACACCTAAGCTTTAATACATATGTTGTAACAGGTGGTATAACTATATCTTCTCCTAAATCTATCTTTCCTTTAGACTTTTCCTCTTCATCAAATATTAGCTCTATATCTTTAACTTTAATGTCCTTGTAATAATAGGAAATATGATTCTCTAAATTATTATGCCCTAAAATAAATTTTTCTCTACCACTATTATGAACAATTAAAAGCATTCCCTCTTCTCCAAGTATGGTATAACCGATTACAGAATCTAAAAGTTCATTTATAAAATAAAAACTGTCAGCAATTTCATCATAACTTTTCAACATATACCTACAATACTTTCTTCTAAGATGAATTAAATTTCTCACATGGTTATATAATTCATAATTTTCTTTTTTTAAATTCCAATCAATTTGATTTACAGTTATAGGACTTCTATAGGAATTATGATCCATGTTTTTTGAACGTAGAAATTCATTTCCAGCATGAAAAAAAGGTAGTCCAAAGGACAATAAAATTATATTAAATGCCATCTTATTGATATTTATAAAGTACTTCATATCTTCTTTTGAAATAGATTTTTTGAGCTTATCTGCCAAAATCAAATTATCATGTGAATTGAAGTAGTTTATACTTTCATATGGATATTTAGTTAATCCTTCATAGCCTTCCAAAGAAGTAATGCTTCCCATAATTCCAATTTGAATTTCTTTTTTCAGATGAAACTCTCCTTGAATATATCCTTTGACGTCTGTATCGTTATCGCCTTTAATCGCATCTCTAAACCTTGAGTTAAATATTGAAAATTTTCTTTCCTTTTGAGACCCAGGTAGAGTTCGATTATTAATTGGAAGGGTTGAATCCCAAGCCATCCACGGTTCACCATAAATTAAAATATTCGGATTTAACTTTCTTAGTTCACTTACTATAATATCAACTGTCTCTCTATCTATTAGTGCCATAAGGTCAAATCTAAATCCATCTACTTTATATTCTCTAACCCAATACTTGAGGGAGTCTATTATAAATTTTCTTGCAATAGCTTTCTCCGAGGCAAATTCATTACCACAACCTGATCCATTGGAAAAAGTACCATCTTGATTAATCCTATAATAACAGGATGGAGCAAGCACATTGAAATTCGAATCAAGACTTCTGAATGTATGATTGTAAACCACGTCCATCACAACAGATATTCCATTTTTATGACAAGCCATTACAAGTTCTTTAAATTCCTTTATCCTTGATATAGGATTTTTTGAGTCAACTGAATAAGAGCCTTCAGGAGTATTATAGAGTTCTGGGTCGTATCCCCAGTTGTAATTATTTGCATTGTTAAAAGCTTCGTTGTTTTCATCAACGGTTAAAAAATCATAAA
>QWCE01001868.1_pt1 | contig 28976 bp, 28 predicted proteins | sample 1972531 | NCBI WGS metagenome assembly QWCE01 (sample SAMN09866716, study PRJNA288562) | Human gut metagenome isolate term4_stool, whole genome shotgun sequencing... | reverse complement strand
ATTCTTGGTGTGCCTCTATCGTTAGTAGGTACACTTCTGAATCTATATCCTTTTTATTGTGAGTTCGCTTATTAGTAGGAGTGCTAGTACTGTTGCGTGTGAGTCGTAATGCGAATGTGCCTGCTGCAACATGACACCACCCAAAAGTCGGGTTCACAACCTAAAACATGCGCGTCCGCCTTCACTTACGCTGTGCAAGGGCGATTGTGCAAAGGGTTGCCATGCCGAGGGAAATTGGCTATAATGGAATAACCTATTGGTACGAAAGGAAGTTAGCAATGAACAAGAAAGAGATTAATGAGATAAAGAAGCAGTTCACACCGGAAAATTGCACAATATCAAGGATCTGTGGATGTTATGTGGATGGTGATAAGAATAAGAAAACGGAGTTGGCACAGACCTTTCTGACACTGACGGAAGAAGAGAACTTTAAGTATTTTACAATTTTTAAGGGTACGATGTCCGGTACGATCGGTAAGAATCTTTTGAATATGGAATTTCCGAATGAACAGGAGATGGAAGGGGGAACGCAGGAGTTTCTGCTCCGCCTGAAGAATTCAAAGTTAGAGGATAATGCTTTGTTAGAGCAGTTCTATGATAAAGTGATCGAGACGTATCATTATGATGAGCATTATTACATTATTCTGGTGTATGCATCGTATGATGTGCCGGGACGGACGAATGATGGCATGGAAAATGATGATGCATCCGATTATGTATATGACTACATATTGTGCAGTATCTGTCCGGTGAAGCTGACAGATGCAGGACTTTGCTATAATGAGAAGAATAACAGTATTGAGAGCCGGATTCGCGACTGGGTTGTGGCAGCACCGACACATGGATTTTTGTTCCCTGCATTTAATGACCGGAATTCAGATGTGCATGGATTATTGTATTATTCTAAGAATTCAGAGTTGTTACAGGAGGATTTCATTGATCAGACATTGGGCTGCGGAGCACCTTTGACGTTTAAGGCGCAGCAGGAGACATTTCAGGATATTATTGAAAATTCATTGGGTGAACAGTGCGATTTTGAGACTGTTAAGACCATTCATGAGAATCTCAATGAGTATGTGGAGGATCGCAAGGATGCACCGGAACCACCGGAGCTGGATAAGATGGATATGCGTAAGCTGTTAGAGGACAGCGGCGTGAAGCAGGAAGCGTTAGAACAGTTTGAAACGGCATTTGACAGCATTGTATGTGACGAGGAGCAGCCGAAGTTCACGGCGGCAACGGTAGCAAGTACAAAGAGCTTCGATATTAAGATGCCGGATGTTGTGATCAAGGTGAAACCGGAGCGTACGGATCTGGTGGAGACGCGGATGATCGAGGGCAGGCAGTATATTATGATTGAAGTAAATGACAGCGTTGAGGTCAATGGAATCAGTGTCCGCAATGTGAATATGGAGACTGGCGAGATCATGGAGTAGTCTATCTAAGAATAGAATAAGAGAATATCTATAATGAAGAAGAGACGCTATGTGTTACGAAAGTCAAAACAATGCCAGGGTGCAGGATGCATATGGTAAGTATAGTATAAAAATAGTTTGCAAAGCATTTTGGAAACTTTAAGAACTAAGACGGAATAATAGATTCATAGGAAAGAAGGAACATGACATGTATAAACAGGTATCAAAATTAATCGTATATCGGGATTTGGGAGAGGACAGTATATTGAAACGGCTGGCTGCCATTTTTGAGGACTTTGATTGGTACAAGGAAAATGTATTAGGCAGTTCGTCTGCGTTCAGTGCATCCAAGCTAGAGGAGATGAAGGACAAGAAGCATATCAGCAAAGAAAGTCTGATCACCCGGATCTATGGGGAGATCAAGCGGCTGTTAGACCTTGCGACAGATTATGGATTTGATGATAACCTGTGGCACAATTATCTGACATTTGTAATGATGACTAATGAGAATTCATTTACCCTTACCAGTGAGAAGGTGGGAGCAAATGACGGCAGCGTGAATCATTTTGCTATGAATGACTTTAATATCTTTAAAGAGTTGTTTGATTATAATTTCTATGAGATTGAGCAGGAATTAGGAATTGATTGTTTCTCAACCATCTCAAATTATAAGGCGATTGTTAAGAAGGAGAGAATGTACAATTACAATGTGTCGGAAAAAGTCCGGGAATTGTCGAAACGATTAGAAAAATGTGAAAATGGAGAAGGATTCTTTAAAGAAGTGACGAAGTTCTATGCAGATTATGGTGTTGGCATGTTCGGACTTAACAAGGCATTCCGTATTCGGAATGTCGGAGATAAGGTTGACATTTTCCCAATCAATAATACTGAGACGGTTATGTTAGATGATCTGGTGGGGTATGAGATCCAGAAGAAGAAGTTGGTCGACAATACAGAGGCATTTGTGGAGGGAAGACCTGCGAATAACTGCCTGTTGTTTGGTGATTCCGGTACCGGTAAATCGACATGTATCAAGGCTATTATTAATGAATACTATGATCAGGGTCTTCGGATGATCGAGATCTATAAGCATCAGTTTAAGGATCTGTCAACGGTGATCTCCATGATCAAGAATCGGAATTATCGTTACATTATCTATATGGATGATCTTTCTTTTGAGGAATTTGAGATTGAATATAAGTTCCTGAAAGCAGTTATTGAGGGTGGTGTGGAGACAAAACCGGACAATGTATTGATCTATGCAACTTCGAACCGCAGACATTTGATCAAAGAGACATGGAATGACAGAAATGACTTAGAGCATGGAGATGGTGGGGAATTACATCGTTCCGATACCATGCAGGAGAAGTTATCGCTGGTCAATCGTTTTGGTGTGACGATCAATTTCTCTCGCCCAAATCAGAAGGAGTTCTTCCATATTGTAACAGAACTGGCAGCACGGGAGCCATCTATCACATTATCCGAAGAAGAGCTTTGTGCAGAGGCAAACAAATGGGAGTTATCGCATGGAGGAATCTCAGGACGTACCGCACAGCAGTTCATTAATTATCTGGCAGGTAAGGCAGATTAGAACATTTTGCAGGATGCAACGCGAAAATGTGGTGTAATTATGTAGATCAAAGAAAAAGAGGAAACACTTGAGGCAGGTAACAGGAATGAAAATTGTATTAGCAGCATTAAATGCAAAATATGTACATTCGAATCTGGCGGTATATGATCTCAAAGCATATGCAGACAAACAGTTGATGGCGGCATATGACGGTTCATCGATGTCGCAGATTGTGATCAAGGAATATACGATCAATCATAATTTAGATCAGATCTTGCAATCTTTGTATCAGGAAAAGGCAGCAGTAGTTGCCTTTTCTTGTTATATCTGGAATATTCACGAAATTCTAACCATTGCAAAAGAATTGCATAAGGTGGCACCGGCTATTCGTATCTGGCTAGGCGGTCCAGAGGTAAGTTTTGATTCTGACAAACTTATGCAAGAGAATCCGTTTGTAGAGGGAATTATACAGGGAGAAGGAGAGATTACCTTTTATGAAATGACCGGCGTATGGGCGGAAAATGGGGACCTGTCGGATGTGAAAGGAATTATATATCGGGATAGGGATGGCTGCCTTCATCAGAATCTGCCAAGGCCGATCATGTCACTTAATGAGGTTCCGTTTATTTATCAGGATCTGGACGAATTTAAGAATAAGATTCTATATTATGAGACAAGTAGGGGGTGTCCGTTTTCATGTAGTTATTGTCTTTCCTCGATTGATAAGAGAGTGCGGTTTCGGAGTATGGAAATGGTAGAATCAGAATTGCGATTTTTCTTAGAGCATAAGGTGCCGCAGGTCAAGTTTATTGACCGGACATTTAACTGTAAAAGGGAGCATTCTCTGGCAATCTGGAGATATATTACGGAGCACGATAATGGTGTGACAAATTTTCATTTTGAGATCTCGGCGGATCTGTTAGGTGAGGAAGAATTGGAAGTGTTTCGGACAATGCGGCCGGGATTGATTCAGTTAGAGATTGGATTACAATCGACGCATCCGGCTACTGTTAAGGAGATTCACCGTACCATGAATATCGGGAAAGTGAAGAAGAATATGCTTGCGGTACATGCCATGCATAATATTCATCAGCATTTAGATCTGATTGCCGGATTGCCATACGAGGATTTTGTCACATTTCAGAAATCATTTAACGAGGCGTATGCCATGAAACCGGATCAGTTACAGCTTGGATTCCTGAAAGTACTCAAGGGCTCTTATATGGAGGAACAGGTAGAGGAATACGGATTACAGTATCAGGATTACCAGCCATATGAGGTGCTGTGTACAAAATGGATCACTTATGATGAAATACTTGCTTTGAAGAAAGTGGAAGAAATGGTAGAGGTCTATTATAACAGTGACCAGTTTGTGCATACCTTGCCGTATCTGTTATCGTTCTTTGATTCGCCATTTATGTTCTATCAGACACTGGGCAACTATTATGAAGCAAAGGATCTGTTTGGTATTGGGTTTAAACGGGAGGCACGGTATGAAGCGTTAAGACAGTTTATAATTGAATGGCTTGGAAAAAGTGATGAAAATGCCGGAAAAGCAAGAAGCACAAGTGATATAACCGATTCCGGAAACATAGCAGAAAGAACAGGAGATGAAGAAGAACAAAGAAAGAGAATGAAAGGTCTGTCGATGCAGGTTTTGGATGATCTTCTCGCATATGATTATTATTTGAGAGAAAATGCAAAAAGTCGTCCCTCCTGGCGTTCGGGCGATGCGGTGGATAAGGCAATCTATCACCAATTCTTTAAGAATGGTGGAACAGATGAGATCACACTTGCAAAAGAGGGATATGATTCTAAAGCGGCAGCCCGGATGATGCATATAGAACCGCTGTCTGGTGCAGCCGTTAAGTGGATTCTTGCAGACGGAATGGATACATATGTAGAGAGTGCTGTTGCATTGTTTGCAGAGGATACCACCTATTATTGTCTGTTTGACTATGCTGAAAGGAATCCACTGTCGAAGGATGCACGGGTGAAGATCCTCACGCACCTCTAAACTTACTCCCCTTGCACAGCGTCCGTCTCACTTACGCTGTGCAAGGGGGTGAATATTCTGAAAAAATTTGAAGATTTACTTTATTTTTTTCTCCATTTCCGTTAAAATATAAGGTAGGTGTTTTTTACAATAAAGAAGGAGTGGATAGAATGATATCAAATCAGATTTTACAGGATACCATTGAGGGAATCAAAGCTATTACAAGAATTGATCTGTGTGTCATGGATACCGAAGGCAAAGCGTTAGCTTCCACCTTGCGGGATGTTGACGAATATGAGAAGTCGGTTCTTGCGTTTGTGGATTCCCCGGCAGAAAGCCAGATGTTACAGGGTTACCAGTTTTTCAAGGTGTTTGACGATAACCAGTTAGAGTATGTCATTATTGCGAAAGGGGAAGCAGATGACGTATATATGATTGGTAAGATTGCAGCATTTCAGGTGCAGAACCTGTTGGTTGCGTATAAGGAACGATTCGATAAAGACAACTTTATCAAGAATCTGTTGTTAGATAACTTATTGTTGGTAGATATCTATAATCGGGCTAAGAAGTTACACATTGATACAGATGTGAGAAGAATTGTATTCATTATCGAGACAAAGAATGAGAAGGACAACAATGCATTAGAGACAGTCCGGAACATTTTTTCAAGCAAGGCAAAGGACTTCGTAACGGCGGTCGATGAGAAGAATATTATCTTAGTCAAAGAAGTAAAGCAGAATGAGACATACGAGGATATGAACAAGACAGCGAAGGTGATCGTGGATATGCTCAACACAGAGGCAATGTCTTCCGTACATGTAGCATTTGGTACGATCGTTAATGAGATCAAGGAAGTATCCCGTTCTTACAAAGAAGCGAAGATGGCATTGGATGTAGGTAAGATCTTCTATGGCAACCGCAACATTATTGCATACAGTAATCTTGGTATCGGTCGTCTGATCTACCAGTTGCCAATCCCTCTTTGCAAAATGTTCATTAAGGAGATCTTTGAGAACCGTTCACCGGATGATTTTGATGAGGAGACACTTACCACGATCAACAAGTTCTTTGAGAACAGCCTGAATGTATCTGAGACATCCAGACAGTTATATATCCACCGTAATACATTGGTATATCGACTGGATAAGTTACAGAAGAGTACCGGTTTGGATCTTCGTGTATTTGAGGATGCGATCACATTTAAGATTGCATTGATGGTAGTGAAGTACATGAAGTATATGGAGTCATTAGAGTACTAATATTAAGGGATAACAGGCAGTTGTATATTTTTGTAGAGGAAGTCATTCGGGTGAATTGTATTACAATTGTCTGACAAGATATCATACAGAAGGGAGCACCGTTATGATAGTGCTTGATCATGTGACTATGCAGTATCCAACAGGAACGAAAGCGTTGGATGATGTTACGTTTCATATCAATAAAGGGGAATTTGTATTCATCGTTGGAAGCAGTGGTTCCGGTAAGACGACTTTGATCAAATTACTGCTCAAAGAGATGAATCCGACATCAGGAGATATTTCTGTGGAGGGGAAACCGTACAGTAAGATGAAAAGAAAGGAGATTCCGATGCTGCGACGCAAGATTGGTGTCGTATTTCAGAATTTCCGTTTGTTAAAGGATCGTACCGTATTTGAAAATGTTGCCTTTGCGCAGCAGGTAGTGGAGAAGTCCATGCGGGAGATCCGAAGAGAAGTTCCGGCAATGCTTACCATGGTAGGTTTAGCAGAACGATATAAGCAGTATCCAAAGGAGTTGTCCGGTGGTGAGCAGCAGAGAGTGGCGTTGGCAAGAGCCATTGTGAACCGCCCGGATATCATTTTGGCAGATGAGCCAACAGGTAATCTGGATCCGAAGAATTCCATGGAGATCATGCGTTTGTTAGAAGATATCAATAAGCGTGGAACAACGGTTGTGGTTGTAACCCATAACAAAGAAATCGTCAATCTTATGCAGAAGCGGGTCATTACGCTTAAGAAGGGTAAGATTATCAGTGACGAGGAAAAGGGTGGTTATCGGGATGAAGATTAATACATTAGGATATAGTATCAAACAAGGTCTTAAGAACATCCGGCGGAATCTTCTCTTTTCGTTAGCTTCTGTGGGAACGATCGTGGCCTGTCTGTTCCTGTTTGGAATTTTTTACTCTATTGTGTTGAATATGGAAAATGAGATCCAATCCGTAGAAGATTCTCTTACCATCTCCGTATTCTTTACAGAAGGTACTGATGAGAACCGGATCGCACAGATTGGGGAGGAACTGAAGACAATCAAGAATATTGATACGATTAATTATATATCAGCGGATAAAGCATGGAGCAATTATGTAGAAGATGTATATGATGGCAATGAAGATTATGTACATTCTGTATTTGGGGATGATAATCCGTTAGTGAATTCCTCTTCGTATGAGGTAACGCTTAAGAATATTGCGAAGCAGGAAGAGACCGTTTCGCAGATTGAGAAGATTGACAGTGTGCGTCGGGTCAACAGCAGTGACGGAACAGCAAGAAGTTTGAATTCTTTGAACCGTTTAGTCGGATATGCTTCAATGGGTGTCATTTTGATTCTGTTGCTTGTATCGTTGTTTTTGATCAGTAACACGATCACGATTGGTATTTCGGTTCGTAAGGAAGAGATCGCAATTATGAAATTGATCGGAGCGAAAGATATGTTTGTTCGTGCTCCGTTTTTGGTAGAAGGTGTGATCATCGGACTCGTCGGTTCTTTGATCCCGCTTGGAATTATTTATTTTATGTATAATTCCGTGATTCAATATCTGACGGAACATTTTACGATCGTAGCGAATATGATGCATTTTGTACCGGTTGGACAGGTGTTTAAAGGGATGGCACCGATTGCATTGTTGATGGGCGTTGGGGTTGGTTTCTTTGGAAGTCTGATCACAACGCATAAGCATTTGAGAGTGTAAGCAAGGAGGTAAGGTTGTGTATAATAGAAGACACAGAAGATATCTGAGCGGTGTACTTGCATTGACATTAGCAGTCGGTCTGATCACTCCAAATGGAGCTGTCAGTATGGCAACCGGAACCGATAGTACAGAGGCTAGTACGACAGAGACTACTACGACAGAAAAGTCAGCATCTGACAAGACCGAGGCTGTTGCAACGGAGAGTAACGGAACGGCCGACGCATCGATTGATAAAGCAAAGACGGATGCCGCAGAATACTCAAAGAAACGTAAGAAAGCACAGCAGATTTTGGATAATCTGAAAGAAGCCAAAGATAATCTTGAGAATTATGTCATACAATTGGATAAGTCCTTGAATGAATTACAGATTGAGATCAGTCATTTAGAGGAGAATCAGAAAGAATTAGAGGCGACGATTAAAGATACGAAGGCGAATCTCAAAGAAGCAGAGGCAGCACAGGAACAGCAATACAATGAGATGAAACAGCGGATTCAGATGGTATACGAATCCGGGGATAAACGTTATCTGGACGTGTTGTTAACGGCAAGCTCCATGACAGATATGATGAATAAGACCGAATATGTGTCACAGGTGTCATTGTATGATTATAATATTCTGAAAGAACTGAAGGCGGCCAAAGAACAGGTTGCCAACATCAAGATGAAGTTAGAGAAAGATCTGAAGAGTAACGAGGCACTGCAAAAGGAAGTCAGTGAACAGAAGGAGACGGTGGAAGTCTTAGTGGATGAGAAGAAATCTCAGATTGAGCAGTATGACGTATCGATTGCAGATCAGCAGGCAGAGGTTCAGAAGTATACACAGGCACAGCAGGAAGCAGAGAACATTATTGCAGCAGCAGAAGCAGCATCTAATAATGCGGGAGGCGGAAGTGCCAATACGGTATATACAGGTGGTGTATTTACCTGGCCGGTACCGGGTTATAATCAGATCACGTCTTATTTTGGATCGAGAACGTCACCGGTTGCCGGGGCAAGTTCGAACCACAGAGGAATAGATATTGCATGTGACACAGGAGCGGCGGTAGTTGCAGCTGCATCGGGAACCGTAATAGTGGCTGCATACAATTATGCAGAAGGAAATTATGTCTGTATCGATCATGGCGGAGGAGTAGTCACTGTCTATATGCATAATTCTTCTTTGGCAGTATCCGTAGGAGAGACGGTATCTGCCGGACAGACGATTGCTTATGCAGGATCGACAGGTGTATCAACCGGTCCACATTGCCATTTTGGTGTGCGTGTGAACGGAGGATATGTAGATCCGCTTGGATATTTACAGTAGATATAACGTATGAATGGGGGTTCTGAAATAGTTATTTATTTCAGAACCTTGTTGTATGAACACGAAATGTTAACATTTATCAGATACAATCAACGTATCTATTAAATGTATGCAATTTTATGAAAAAAGGAAGGCAGCCGCTTTCCTGCTTTGTAACAAAATGAAAGAAGGATATCATGAAGAAGAGATGGATGAAAAAAGCAGCCGCTAGTGCGTTAATGGCTGTGATGACAGTAAGCCTGATTGGCTGTGGCAGCGTGAAGATGACAACGGAAGGTACAGAGGGCAGTACCCGTGACACTACAGTTAAGATGTTAAGCAGCAGTGATGTTGTTGGTAAAGAAACCAATGAGAAGTTAGAGACTATTCAGGGAATTCTCGACAAGAACTTCTATTTTGAAGAAGATGAGCAGGAAAAACAGGATGGTATCATTAAGGGGTATATGGAAGGTCTTGATGATCCGTATTCTGTCTATTATACGGCTGAGGAATATGCAAGCTTTATGGAAGATACGGAGGGCGAATACGTAGGTGTTGGTGTGCAGGTATCGCAGGCGGCAGATACGAAGACCATTACGGTAACAAAGATATTTGATGGTCCTGCAAAGGATGCCGGTATTGAAGAAGAGGATATTATTACGAAGGTAAATGGCGAGGATATCAGTGATCAGGACTTAGATACCGTAGTAGATAAGATTCGTGGTGAGGAAGGAACAGATGTTACGATCACCATTTACCGGGCAACGGATGCGAAGGATCATGAATATACCATGCCTCGTAAGAAGGTAGAGAATCCAACGGTAGAATATAAGATGTTAGATAACAATATCGGTTATGTAGAGGTGTCAAGTTTCTATGAAGTAACCGCCGATCAGTATATCGCAGCCGTGAAAGATCTGGAGAGCCAGGGTATGGAAGGTCTGATCGTGGATCTTCGTAATAATGGCGGTGGTCTGTTGGATATCGCAGTGAAGATGCTTGACTATATGCTACCGGAAGGTAAGATCGTGTATACAAAGGACAAAGACGGCAATATTATTGATGAATATAATTCGACAGATGATGAACAGTTCACAAAGCCACTTGCTGTATTGGTCAATGGCTACAGCGCTTCTGCTTCTGAGATCTTTGCCGGAGCGATCAAGGACTATGGTATTGGTACATTAGTGGGAAAGAATACATTTGGCAAGGGCATTGTACAGAGAATGTTCCCGCTAGATGATGGTTCTGCTATTAAAGTCACGATTGCAAAGTATTTCACACCAAAGGGAAATGATATCCACAAGGTAGGAATCAAACCGGACGTCGAAGTGGAATTGGATACAGATGCATACCGGGAGTCAAAGGGTGAGAAAGATAACCAGTTACAGTCAGCCATTGACAATATCTTAGAGAAGCTTGGTAAGAAGACGGCAGATTCTACGGAGGATAGTTCTTCTGATGAGACAACAGATTCTGCGGATAGTACGACGGAAGCAAGTTCATCAGAGAATTAGACGACGTTGTTGATGCGTGAAAAGGATTGTAGTTTTTATGAAAATGGGGTAGAATGAAATTTATGAAAGATTGCCGGTTCCTATTATAGCCATAGAGAGCAGGCTGATCGAAAAACAGACAGAAGAAGGAGGCAGGGAATTGAACAAAGAATTAGTCATTGTTCTTGACTTCGGCGGACAATACAATCAGTTAGTTGCACGTCGTGTCAGAGAATGTAATGTGTATTGTGAGATCTATTCTTACAAGACAGATATCAGCAAGATTAAGGAAATGAACCCGAAGGGAATCATTTTGACAGGTGGACCAAACAGTTGTTATGAGGAAGGTGCTCCAACCTATTCAAAGGAATTGTTTGAGTTAGGGATTCCGGTACTTGGTCTTTGTTATGGTGCCCAGTTGATGCAGTATGTATTAGGCGGTAAGGTAGAGAAGGCGCCGGTTCGTGAGTATGGCAAGACGGATGTACATGTGAATACAGCCTCTGCATTATTTACTAATGTAAGTGAGGATACGGTTTGCTGGATGAGCCATTTTGATTATATCTCGAAGGTGGCACCGGGATTTGATATCTGTGCAACAACAGCCGATTGTCCGGTTGCAGCAGCGGAGAATCCGGAGAAGAAGTTGTATGCGATTCAGTTCCATCCGGAAGTGCTTCACACAGTAGAAGGTACGAAGATGCTTTCGAACTTTGTATATCATGTGTGCCATTGTTCCGGTGACTGGAAGATGGACGCTTTTGTGGAGAACCAGATTAAGGCAATTCGTGAGAAAGTCGGCGACGGCAAAGTGCTGTTAGCTCTTTCCGGTGGTGTAGATTCTTCTGTATTGGCAGGCTTGCTATCCCGTGCAATTGGCAAGCAGCTTACCTGCGTATTTGTAGATCATGGTCTTCTTCGTAAAAATGAGGGTGATGAGGTAGAGAATGTATTTGGCAAGAGTGGTACATTTGATCTTAACTTTGTTCGTGTAAATGCACAGGAGCGTTATTATAAGAAACTTGCCGGCGTGACAGAACCGGAGAGCAAGCGTAAGATCATCGGTGAGGAATTCATCCGTGTATTTGAGGAAGAGGCAAAGAAGATCGGTGCGGTTGATTTCCTGGCACAAGGCACCATTTATCCAGACGTGGTGGAGAGTGGTCTTGGTGGAGAATCGGCTGTGATCAAGTCTCACCATAACGTAGGTGGTCTTCCGGATTATGTAGATTTCAAAGAGATCATTGAGCCGCTTCGTGACCTGTTCAAGGATGAGGTTCGCAAGGTTGGTTTGGAATTAGGACTTCCGGAATATCTGGTATATCGTCAGCCATTCCCGGGTCCAGGACTTGGTATCCGTATCATTGGTGACGTTACGGCAGATAAGGTACGAATTGTACAGGATGCAGATTTCATTTACCGTGAGGAAGTGGATAAAGCAGCGAAGGAATATAAGAAGGAGAATGGAAAAGATGCACCATGGATGCCAAATCAGTATTTTGCAGCATTGACCAATATGCGTTCCGTTGGTGTTATGGGTGATGAGAGAACCTATGATTATGCGGTTGCATTGAGAGCGGTGAAGACAATTGATTTCATGACCGCAGAAAGTGCAGAGATTCCATTTGCAGTATTGCAGACGGTTATGACCCGGATTATTAATGAGGTGAAGGGAGTCAATCGAGTATTCTATGATCTGACGAGTAAGCCGCCGGGAACGATAGAGTTTGAATAAAAAGGTAAATCCCTACAAAGCCTGTATTTATGGGCTTTGTAGGGATTTTTTAGATGACGTTGGGTACGATTTGGGTACAAAACAATAAAATGGGTTGAAGTGTTATAAAATATTATATTAATTTTATAGTTTTTCATGATTTTATATTATGTAAATACAATATATAGTTATCGTAGTTATTATAGATGCTCATCAACGCAAAATAAAGAGGTATGTGTTTTTTGTCATGTTTTTTGGCTGTTGTGATATAATTATTTAGCTCAGAATCTGTTAATTTTTTTCCTAAATTATTTTCATACTGAATTATGTCGCTATATAACGAATTTCCTAAGTTAAGGAGATAATTATATATTTGAGGATTGGCATAGCGGTTCTTTAGGTTGAGTAAATACACATAATTGCTTATATCTTGTAAATTAGTGGAAATATCAATTTGTTCTTTTGAAATATTCATAATAAATTTAACATAATTACCAATTTGTTTAGTATAGGGCGTTGATATGGGAGTCCTAACTGAAGTTCCTTTACCCTCAAAAGGCATATTGCAGGAATGACAACTTGAAATTAAATTTAGAGCATTCATTGCAAGAAAAGGAAACTGGCTTTTAGGCCAAAAATGTTCTATCTGATTATTCCCTATATTCAAGGTTGTGTCGATGTCACAGTATGGACAGACAAATAGTCTGTTTTCATTTTTAAAATTATTGTGAAAATCACTTCTAGAAAAACTAGATGTGTCCAAAAAACTCCAAATTTTATCATTTGAAAAAAATTTGTTATAAAAGAAGTCGACAAAAATCGTTTTAAAAGGTTCAGGAATTTTGAAAAAGTCGATAGATGTTTGTTTTTCTTTTATTTGCTTGTTCTGTATTAAGTATATATAAAAGTACCATCTTATTTGCTCATAAGTATAGTCACTAATTATTTTATTAACACAATCGATAAATTTTATTTTATTTACTTTCCTTTTGCATATATAAATCAAAGCATTATTCTGATTATTTATATTTTTTGCATTTAAATATTTAACAAAGTCAGAATAGTCAGATTGCCTTTTGTAGTTTAATAATTCGGTAAATAAAGGAATGATTACTTTTTTTTCAAATTTTTTGAGCTTTATACAGTTAGTTTTGTTTGTTACAAACCACATATGTACCTCACTTATTTATCTGTTGGTATATAAGGAATTTCAAAAATGATTCCCCAATATTATTTAATAGTTCTTTAAGATCATCTTTATTACAAGAATTAATTTTTTCTATAATATATTCTTCAAAGGGATTGTATACCTTGGGTTTATATAGCTTAAATATTATTTCATTTTCATTTGCTAGAAATGTTTGAAAGTCAGGGTATTTAATATCTGTGCTATTTAGTAAAATAATTTGGTTTGGAAATAAACAATTAATTAATGTTATCTCGTGTGAACTTAAGAGAAAATGAACATTATATTTTCTAAACATATATGTTAGTAAAGGAATAAGTTGTCTTGACCATAATTGGTTTAAATGTGTTTCTGGTTCTTCCCAAATAATCAAGGAGTTGTTGCGTATTTTATCTACTATAAAGAATAAATGATATAGGAATGATTTTTCGCCTGTACTCATACCACTAATAGGAATGTAGGAGAAATTTTTTACAATATAAAATTCATTTATATAAATATAATTGTGATTAATAAAATAGGAAAGTATGTCGATATTTTTTTGCTCTCTAAAAAATATCGATAGATTAATTCTGGAATTCATCCCAACCTCTTTATCGATATAATGTTTCCAATATTCTTCGTAAAAGTATTTTTTTTCGATTTTTGACTTGTTTAAATCACTATTCCAATCATCTGAAGTAAAATTAAAATAGACATCAACAAAGGGGGCAAATTCAAATCCCATACACTTAAATATATTTTGCAATTCTAAATTTTGGGTTGATTGCAATATTGTATTCAAAATACCAAGAGAAAAGTCGGAACCTATTGCGCTTGTTGTGTATGCGGAGTCTATGCTTCTAAAGTTAACAAGGCGATCACCATAGTAGTTATGAGAATAGCTTATTCTGTCATAGTCAACATCGAACCCAAGAACTAATACATTTGCAGGAAGATAGGGTTTGATCTCATCGTAGGTTATCTGTTTATCATAAATTGATAAATCATATTTATATGACTTTGTGCGAATGTCATATTTCATGAGATGATATAAGATAGTATCAATTGATATTGTTATGTTGCTCTCTATTTTTTCTAAAATGATAGAATGCTCTTTTCCATCAGTTTCAATTGTATATGCGAGAGAAAAATCACAAGGAATGCGATCTCTAAAACGTTGAATGTAACGAAATATTTTGGCTATAAAACTTAAAATTGTTGTTTTGCCAGAACCATTTTCACCAGCAAAAAGGGTAATTTGCATAGAATTAAATAGTTCGTTTTGATAACAAGATGAAGTATCTTTACTGAAAAATATATGTTGCTTTTCATATTTTTTGTATTTTTCTATATATAAATGTAATAATTTCAATGAAGCACCTACCTTGTATTTTTTGAATTTAGCCCAATTTTATCCATAACCTCATCATGTGCCTTCTGAATCTTAAGCCGTTCCTGCCATGGTTCCGATTCCGGATAAATATCCATCCAGAGATTAAAGTCTGCTTCAGCTTTCAGCAGAGCTTCCCCACGCTTCTTAACATCTTTTATTTCATTGCATTTTTCAACTTCTTCCACATATTTTTCATAGCGGTTTAACCATGATTGCATCAAAGACAATGTTCCAAAGCTGATTCCAACCATATCATTTCCATCTTTATCCTGGTATTCAAAGAGTTGTCCATCGTATTGCCGGAATATCTGAAAAAGTCTGTGTATGGCTTTTATGCCATCAAAATCAGAGTTCGCCAGTACTTCGGGATTGACAGATAAAGCATCAGCTATTTTTTCAAGAGATGATGGCTTGGGATTTCTTCTGCCGCTTTCGTAAGCACGAATGTAGGCTTCGCTTGCACCAACCATTTCTCCTAATTGTCTTTGGGTAAGATTGCGTTCCTGCCGGATACGTCTTATGTTTTCCCCGACTGTCATAACAACATGCCTCCTGCTCTAAAGCTATATTTTTGTGAAACTGTTCAACATCATATATAGGATAACACACAAGAACAAAAAAATAAAGCAAAAAGATATTGACACGAAACAAAAGTTACGATATTATAAAAAACGAAACAAAATAATACTATATAGGAACAAATAAAAGACAAGGAAAAAAACATGGATGAAAAAATCTATTATAGTGCAGAGGATATTGCAAAAATGCTTGGTGTAAGCATGGGGAAATCATACAAAATCCTTAGAGAAATGAATAAGGATTTGGCAAAGCATGATTTAAGAGCATCTACTTTAAAGACTATTGCAAAAGAAGCGGATGCGGAAACTAAGAATATGAAAAGTGTTGCAGTTCCGGTCAATCATCGGTTTGGCGGCGAGGAATACGTCAAGATAAAGAAAAGTGATTGGAATAAGATTATGGATGCTTTCAACCGGGCAGTATCAAGAAATTATTTATTGGAAAAATATGAAAAGAAAATATCTGCTTTGGAGAAGAAAACAGCAACCCTTACTGATCAGATTGAGAAGCTAAAGCAGTTTGTGGCATCAAGAGGTCTTGGAGAGGTGTTTGCAGAGTTTGTAAAATCGTTGGCACCAAAATCCTTCAAGCAAAAACTGGAAGAGAAGAAAGCAGATGTTGCAGAACGGAATCAACAAAGAAGGACAACACAACAGAAAATGCCGGACAAAAAGAAAAAATTGCAACAGGAAATGCGAATTTGAAGAAAGTGAAGGGTGGAACATGAATTTGACTTATGAGAAATGTGGAGATTATTTGATACCTAATTTAATACCTGATCCGGAGCCGGACGGAGAACTGAGAAAGTTCGGATTGATGCGGAAACAATATCTGAAAGAATATAAGAGTGGCATCTATCAGGGGATGATTCTAAGTGGGAAATTAAAGGAACATCTGCTTATGGTGCAGGAACAGGCAGAATTACAGTTTGATATGCTGGTGGAGCAGATGGCAGAGCGTGAGGGAGTGACAGAACAATTGAAAGAAAACAATCAGATGTTTTGGGTGCAGAGGATGAATAATATCCAGGCGAGGGCAGAGGAGATAATAAGAACAAAACTATTGTATAGTTGATGAAAAAGGAGAGGTGCTACAGGAAGTGCCGCTCTTTTTAGCAGATTATTTTTAAATGCAGAAGAAAGAAGAAAATCAAGTTGCTTTTGTTCGCCCTGTGGAATATAATAGTGCTTGAAAGTTGAGGTAAATAAAATGGGATATATGACAGCTAGTCAAGCTGCGAAAAAATGGAATATTTCTCAACGAAGAGTACAAATATTATGTTCTGAAAATAGGATAAAGGGTACATTTAAGTTGGGAGAAACATGGGCAATTCCAGAGAATGCAGAGAAACCAGAGGATAATAGAAAGGTAAAAAAACATAATGAAAACAAATCTAAACGCCATTGATTTATTTTGTGGATGTGGTGGTTTATCTTATGGATTTGAGAAGGCAGGCTACAACATATTACTTGGAATAGATAATGATGCTAAAGCATTAGAAACATTTGAATTAAATCACAAAGGATCAAAATCAATTTGTGGAGATATAACGAAAATAACACATGAAAAAGATATTAAACCCTTAATAGGAGATAAAACGATAGACGTCATTATTGGCGGCCTGCCGCGTCAGGGAATGTCCCTTTCGGGCCCAAGAAAGTTTGATGATCCTAGAAATAAGCTTTATTTGACATATATACGTTTAGTAGAAGAAATCAAACCAAAAGCATTTGTAATTGAAAATGTTCCGAGGCTTGTAGGGCTGTTTAGCGGACAGATAAAAGATAGTATTATTCAGAAATTGAAGATAGTGGGTATGATGTTCAGTATCGTATTTTGAATTCGGCAAACTATGGAGTACCACAAAAAAGAGAACGTGTGATTATTGTTGGATTTATGAAAGATCTCAACATAGATTTTGCGTTCCCAGATGTGGAGATAGAAGATGAAAATAATTTTGCATCACTAAAAGATGTCATAGAGAAAGAAGTGGACGAAAAATATTTTTTTAGCGAACGTGCTGTAGCTGGAATGATGAAAAAAAGGGAGAGTATGAACAAGGGAAGGGCACAAGATATTAATAAGCCTTGTAATACGGTGGGGGCGCATTTGGCAAAAGTATCTTTGAACAGTACTGATCCAGTGCTTATGGAAGGAAAGAGATACCGGAGATTTACACCTAGAGAAGTGGCGAGAATACAGTCTTTCCCAGATGATTTTGAGCTTGTTGGAAGTGAGGCTGCTCAGTATAGAGCCTTGGGAAATGCTATTCCACCGGTGATGTTTTGGTATGTGGCAAAGGTGGTAAAAGAGGAACTAATAGTTTAACGATATATATGGAAATATGACATCGGATTAAAGAACAATAGTGACAATGGACATTTAGTTAATATTACTAAGAGGATTATTTATGGAAGAAAAAAGAGTGTTATCATTTATACATATTTCTGATATACATTTTAGAAAAGAGAGCGGAGACCCATATGATATTGACAATGAATTGAGAAAAGCTATGTTGACTGATTTAGAATATAAAGCGAAAAAGGAATTGGTCAATGTGTGTGGGGTACTGGTATGTGGTGATTTGGCGTTTAGTGGGCAAGAAAGTGAATTTAGTGTAGCCAAAAATTTCTTGAATGACGTGACAAAAATATTTGGAATATCATTAAAGGATGTTTTTTGTGTCGCAGGAAATCATGATGTTGATCAATCTATTGCACGTAATTCAAGAATATTAGAGTGTATACAAGATGAATTGGTATTAATAGATAAGAACGAACCAGACTATCTTGATGCGGAAATTAGAAAAATCCAAAATGATCAGTTCATAAAGGGCGTATTATATGAACCGCTTTCAGCTTACAATAAATGCGTAAAAGAAATGGCTAGTGATTATTCAATTGAAGAACCAACATGGCAATCTCTAATGATGCTAAGTGAAAAATATACGTTAGCTATTTATGGAATGAATTCCGTTTTGGTATCTAATCATAAGGATCATTTAGATAAAGATGGAAATAAACTTATCGATGCGGAACGAAAAATGGTTATCAATAGAAAACAGATTCCAGATTATTGCGAAAATGTTATTTATCTTTCTTTGTGTCACCATCCACCAGAGTGTTGGAACAATGACAATCTAGAAGCATTTATGGATTCAAGAGTTAGAATTCAGTTATATGGACATAAGCATATTCAACATATTGAAGTTAATGATAAAAGAGTGCGGATTGGTTCAGGAGCTCTGCACCCAGAAAGGGGTTGGGAATGGAACCCAAGATATAATTGGCTTGAGATATGGATTGAGGAAGATACACTATTCGTTAAGATTTATCCTAGGGTATTTGAAGATACTAATGGAATATTTATATCGGATGTTAAATCCTGCGATATGGATAAAGAATATCGATTGATCGAGATGCAGCTTTCAGATAATGCAAACGAAAAAGCAAAGAGAAAGTCTGAGATACTAGAACAAAGAGAAGTACGCAGTACTGACATAATTACTAAGGAAATTATTTACCGTTTTTCAATTTTATCAGATTCTGATAAAAAAAGATTGCTTCGGTCATTTCAGAAGATAGATTATACTATTGAACAAGATTTATATATATTGTTGCAACAACTAAGAAATAACAATCTTGAAATGGATTTTTTAAATGCAATGAAAAAATAATATTATCAAAGGAGAAGAAGAATGAGCAGGGAATTGGCAAAATGGATGAGAACAGCAGGTGTTGCTATTACTAATGAAATTGTAAATTTAAGAGAAGAGGGAATAGATAACTTCCTTAAAAAGAAAATGACTAAGGAAGATGCAAAAGAAATTACAAAACTTTATTTTGTGGGAAAATGTAATGAAGATTTTTTTGAATCTCTAGTAGATACTTTCTATGAAGTCGATAATACATTCTCTGACGATATGAAGCAAGAAATAACGGTGTTGGCAGGTATAATAATTTTTGAAATGATAGAAAGAGGAAAATCGAAAGACATTATAGAATTAATTGAAATGTATGCACAAACATATTTATTTTTGGGTTATAGTTCTGTGGTTGATGATATTTCAATAATGTTACAAAAAGATTTAGAGAATAGGATGCTTGCCTTGCGTGAGGACTTATCATTTGAAAATAAATCACCTATAAATGGTTTGGGAAAAGAGTTTTGCTTTTCAATAAAAGAGGATGAAACGGAAGAATATAATGCCGCTGTTATTGAAAAATTAGATATTGTTGTTAAAAAGGTAAATGAGTTGTCAAATCAACTTAATAGTATTAACAAAATCACATTACGCCATGAATCGATTATATATGAAGATTTACAATTGCTATGGTGGCTGATGACAGAATGCTCCGACGATAAGGAGACAAGATACTTAAATATTGAGCCGCATTTTGCGGCTATTTTGGCAGGAAAAGATTTGGCGCAACGTGTATCAGTCTTTCCTGGACCATATTCTGCAAAGGCATTGCTGAGAAAAGTACTAGAATTTAGTGAAAAAGAGCCAGAATCGTCATTGGAAAAATATATTGATTCAGTAGATGATGATATTATAATGGACTTATTAGAAAAAAATGATATAGAGATTCATACACCGATTTTATTTGCTTTGAAAAAAAAGATGGAAAATGGCGAAAATTGTTGGAGACAAGCTTTTAATAAGGAATATTGTTTAAAAAAAGAAAGTTTTTCGGCAGTAGAAGTGGCTTATGAAATGTATATAGAGTGTCTGATTTGTAATGTTTTACATTAAACCATTGGAAAGCAGGTGATATATGTTGGATAATATGAATGATTTAGAAATTGACAATGTTGACAATTTGGAACAAGACATTTTTAATGATTCGGATAAGGACTTAGAAGTTAATTTTGAAGGCGAGAAAGTTGAAGCAGATGATTATATGCTTTCTCTTGGAAAAGCATTAAATGAAAAAGAATTATATCGATTGTCATCAAAAGTACCAATGCGTATTATTTATGTACTAGGACCTGTGAGAAGCGGAAAAACAACTTTTGAGTCGATGTTATATGCTTTCTTTTTAAAAAATATTGATAAAAAAATATTATTTGCTGGTTCAGAAACATTAGTGGGATTTGAGGAGAGATTAAATTATTTGCGTATTAAATCCGGTAATTCAGATGCACAGATGGAGAGAACAAATAAAGATGAAAGAAGATGTTTTTTGCATTTGAACTTATTAGACGTAAAATTAAATTATCATTACAATTTGGTTTTTTCGGATATATCGGGCGAAACATTTGAAAATTGTAATTCTAATAGAGCTAATATGGAGCAGGATTTACCATGTTTAGATATGGCGAAAAATATTGTTTTGTTTATGGATGGGGAGTCGTTATTAGATAATAGTGAACGTCAAGGGAGTGTTATGAAGATTAAGTGTTTCTTAAAGACATTTAAATCTTCTAGATTTTATAATGGAAAACCTAATATTGACATTGTCATAAGTAAAAATGATGTTATTTATGATAAAACGAAACAGGATAAGAATGATTTTATTGACAATATAGAAAATCAATTTAGAAGTTTTGAAAAAGATTTTTTTATAAATTATTTTAGAATTGAAGCAATAAATGGTTCATGTATAAGGGATACTGAAAATAGCATAAAATTAATAGACTTGCTTAAGTATTGGATAACCAACAGAAATGAAGAAATGAAAGAAATAAGCAATAAAGTGGCTAAAGATATACATAACGATTTTAATAGGTTTGGAGAAAGGTATTAAGATGGTAACAAAAAGCTATATTATAGGATTGCCTGCTAGTGGAAAGACTACTTTTTTGGGCGCATTAGGATATTCGTTATTGAGCAACATTGTTGAGGAAAATGTGTATGAAATAGATTCGATAGACAATCTTGACTATATAAAGAGTTTAGCTAATACATGGTCACAATGTAAGGAAATGGACCGGACAAAAAGAAATAGTTATGTTAATACTAAGCTGCAATTGAAAGACAAAGATAATAATAAATTGGAGTTATATATTCCGGATCAGTCTGGAGAAGAATTTGAGTATATAGTAAATAACAGAAGTATGAATAATACAATGTATAATGAAATAGCGGTTTGTGATAATATTTTTTTATTTGTAAATCCAAGTAAGATTTCAAATGATTTGTTTATAAAGGATTTGGCACCAGAATATAGAAATGTATCACAAGAAAAAGTTAGTGCTTTAGATAATAGTATTATGCACGAACAAACGCAATATGTATCTATTTTACAAGACGTTTATGCATTACGGAAATGCAGAACTAAAATAAAAATTGTTATTTCGGCTTGGGATGAATACAAAACAGAAATGTCACCAAGCGAATTGTTGAAAAATAGATTACCATTGCTTTGGCAATATCTCACAGCAAATTGTGAAATTTATGAATGTGAATATTGGGGAATAAGTGCTCAAGGTGGAGACTTAACGAATCAAGAAGAAAAAGAAAAATTGCAAGGCATGAGTAATGCAATTGAAAGAATTATCGTTGTTAATGATAATAAACAGGTGACACATGATATATCTATTTTATTAAAATAAATGGAGTTTAAATATGGATGAAATAAAGATAGAACAACTACTCTGTGGTTATGATAATGGACATAGAGTGTTAAGCACATCTCTCAAGAAGCCGTTAGTTCAACAAAAAGATGTTGAGATTTTGAGTGATGCATCTGGAAATGGAAAATTTAATAATTATATTAGTTGTTTTCCTCTTGTAGAAGACGGTTATTATGTATTTTCAAAAACGTGGTATGCTGAAGAAATGAAAAGACCAGGATGCGTGTGGACGCATATGTTACTAATACGTTTTGAAGATATTGAGTGCAATATGGGTTATATAAACTTGCAATCATTATTTCATCGTCCGAATATAGGAAACAATTATGATGAATATAAAAGTACACTTCTTTTGAAAAAAGAGCAGGCATTCTTTGATTCATCATACTATTATTATGTTATTTATACTCTGTTTTATAGTAATAAAAAGGCATTAATTGAAACTGATTCATCGGAGGAGTATGAATTAACAATTTTAGATGTTTTAACAAAATTACCTAAACAGATATTAATGGGGCTATCTATATGTACATGTGCTTGTTCAAATAGATATATTGATAATGAAGTGTTTTCATATCAAGCTACATATCCAGGAAATGCTAAACAGCTATCGAGAGATATAGAGGATCCGATTTTTTATAAAGGTAAAAATGAGATTGAGGAATATCCTTTATGGGTAAAGTATATTTCTGAAAAATTTATAGAAAATAGACAAGAAGAATTGTATAAATATTGTATAGTATATCAAAATTATGACAGGAATTTCATAAGGGAATTTTCGAAATTATTATATGCGGTCAAAGAATTTCGTACAAAAGTAAATTTAGGTACTTTTGTGCAATTATCAGAAAAATTAGATATAGAAACTGAAATAAAAGTCAAAACGTTAGAATCGTTGTTTATTAAAGATACGGGAGAAATGGATGAATGGTTTAGTGAGAATAGTATTATAAATCAATTAGTATTGGAAATGGGAAAAAAAGAAGGAGTATTTGTGAAAAAAAGGCTTAAAGACAATTCTATTAAAAAACAAGCGAAGAGGATATATAAAGAGAAAAATAAAGAACGAATATATTGCATATTCGAAAAATTTATTCATAAAGAATTAAATAGCAATGCTGAAAGTATTGTAAAAGAAATTATAGGGTTACTTAAGCCGAGTGATTTATTTGAGTTGTTTGATATGAACAAAAACATATGTAGTGTGTTAGTGAGTACTGATTCCCGTTTTTTGCTTTGTGAAGATATTTGGGAAAAAGATCGAAATTATCAATTGGAAATGTTAAGTTGTGTTAGAGGCAGGCAAGTACCATATTGTAAGGATATTTTGTCTTGCATACTTGATAAAACAAAAGAGAATATAAGCAATGAAGTATATGAAATCTTTGGAAAGGAGTTGATCAATTATTTATTTTATTACTGTAAAAATGGCTTTATGCATGAAGAAAAGCAAATTAATATTTGGGTACCTTATTTAACAAAAGATAAAGAAAAATATATTGATTATTTACCTCAGGTTTCCAATATTGACATTTTGTTTGTACTTATGGAAAATGTAGATAGTTATGCTATTAGTTCATATTCTGAGTTAGGAGCTTGGATTTCTGTTTGTGAAAAAAATTTATCACAAATTAGAAAAAAAGAATATTTATCGTCCATTTTTTTGTTGCCAATTGTTTTGAAGTATGATAAAACACCGGATGAAGTAATAAATTTTGTATATGAGGTTATTTATCATAGGCTAGAAAAATCGGAGTTAGATTATGAATGTTGGAAGAAAATGGATCCATTGTTGCCACAGGTTGCTATAGAGCAAAGTTGGGATAAATGTTTACGACTTAGGATGGCATTTAATAGATAAAGCTGATGACTATATAGTGATTTGCTGGGTACAATTTGGGTACAGTAGTTTTGAAACCATATTGACGAGGTGCAAAAAAAGCATCAAAATGATACGGTTTTGATACTTGATAACATAAGATTAACAAGAAAAATCAAACCAGAAAAAGAGTTTGAATAATAGCCATAAGTCTGGGAAGCCTTATAAACAGGGTGTTCCCGGACTTTTCCTTTTTCTCTGCTACTAATTTACTACTAAACACATTTTGTTGTGCTGCCGTCAGGATAATCACCAACTTGTTAAAATATGGTGGATTATGTATACTCATATCTGTTAATCTTTTTGTATAATTGATATGTTGTATATGTCAACTGTCATTGTTCTGCATGTTATGTGGGCATTCAATTGGGTTTTGCTGGTATTAAATGTAATCCGCGTTTAGAATAATGTATTATGCCGATGGTTGTTGGATACCTATGACCGTCTTGCTGATTTATGTAAAATCCAATAAATTCCCTAAAATCTACTCTTTCTTTATTGTTTTTTACAACTTGTCCTGTTCCAGCGTATTTTTGTAGTAATTTTTCTATTTTATTTGTTGATAGAGTGACTATACTTCTACCTAACTCAATTTTATAATTATTATGGCCTATTATGTGTTTTCCTTGCTGTCCTTCGTACAGCAATGTTCCCTTTTGCTTTAAAAGTGTTTCTTTTTGGAGTTTAAACTCAATATTTTCAATCAAATATATATCCCTGCCTTTCATTTCGGATATATATTTATTCGCTGTTTTACATTTAATTTGTTGCGAAAATAAGGGATTGATTGTTCGAATGAAAGATCAACATGTAGTTTTGCATACAATGATATATAAAGAAAAAATGATGACAGGAAAGAATTATTGAGTTGCATTATACATAAAGTTAGCGTAATGCTACCTATTCAATATGCGGTCAGAGATGACAAACTGATTGCTCATGAGGAGCTTAGTTTCGAAAAAATGATAAAAGATGGCGTAATTACAAATATTACATTAGAATCCAAAACAAAAGTTTCGATGGACGATGTATATAAGTATTTGTTGGTTAATGGAATATATGGTGTTGATGTGAAAGAATCTCAGGCTTCATATAGATAAGAAAAGCCTCTGATTACGTATCCATATAGAAGAAGTGCATTGTAAAATACATATAAATCTAGTAAAATATAATTTATTGGCAGTTTAGTTTATTGGGAAATTGGTAAACTATATAGAAAATAAGGAGGAGAAAACGCATTGGACGAAAAGGAAATTTTGAATATTCTCAGTAAAGGTGAGAATCATACGACTGAGTTTAAAAAATCTCAAACCAGCATCACGAAAGATGTATATGAAAGCGTTTGTGCGTTTTCCAATAGGGATGGGGGACACATATTTCTTGGGGTGAAGGATAATGGTGAGATATTGGGGATAGAGCCAGACTGTGTAGAACAGATTAAAAAAGATTTCGTAACAGCCATCAATAATTCAAATAAGATGTATCCGCCCTTATTTTTGTCTCCGAGGGAATATAAGATTGAGGGCAGAATAATTCTTCATATATATGTTCCGGTTGGAACGCAGGTAAGCAGATGCTCTGGAAGGATATATGATAGAAATAATGAATCAGATATAGATATTACAAATAATGAAGAACTTGTATATAAATTATATGCACGAAAACAGGAAACATATTTTGTCAACAGAGTGTTTCCTGAGTGGGGGTTAGATGTCCTTCGGACTGATTTGATTGACAAAGCACGTAAGATGACTCGTGTTAGAAGTGATAATCATCCATGGCAGTCGATGGATGATGAGGAGTTGTTGAGAAGTGCCGGATTGATTTTAATGGATCGTGAGAGTCGGAAAGAAGGCATTACATTAGCTGCAATTTTGTTATTTGGAAAAGATACTACAATTATGTCAGCACTTCCGCAGCATAAAACAGACATGATATTTCGTGTCGAAAATCTGGATCGGTACGATGATAGAGATGTCATTGTGACTAATCTTTTGGATATGTATGAACGAATGAGTGCATTTGCCAAGAAGCATCTAAGCAATCCGTTTGTTTTAGATGGAATGCAGTCGGTGAGCGCAAGAGATGCAATATTGAGGGAGATAATTTCTAACAGTTTAGCACACCGAGATTATTCAAGCGGTTATGTAGCCAAAATGATTATTGAAAAGGATCAGATATTAGCCGAGAACAGTAATAGGACACATGGTTATGGAAATTTGGATCTGAATACATTTCAACCATTTCCGAAAAATCCTGCTATTTCAAAGGTGTTTAGAGAAATCGGGCTTGCAGACGAACTTGGATCAGGAATGCGAAATACTTACAAATATACGAAAATGTATTCAGGTGGTGTTCCACAATTTGTGGAGGGTGACATATTTCGCACAGTTATCCCATTAAATGATGCGGCAACATTAAAATCGGGACCAAAGGTTAGTGACCAAGTCAGTGACCAAGTTAGTGACCAAGATAGTGACCAAGATAACAGTATAGCACTTGAACGGGAAATATTGAAATTTTGTAGGAAACCCAAGAGCAAAAAGGAGATATTGGATCATGTTGGATATAAAAACCGAACATATCTGACTAGAAAATTTTTAAAACCAATGATAGAAAGTGGGAAATTGGCATATACAATACCAGAAAAACCAACGAGCCGTTTGCAGAAATATATAACAGAAGAATAGAAGAAAGATCCCCTTTGGCGAATGCCGGAGGGGATCTTCGGAGTTGGTATGAATATGTTCTGGAAATTACTTTTTGCTGGTTGACTCATTCTGCCAGAGGTATTTGGCACCATCTAACAGCGTGATGACTGCTTTCAACATGGCAGATAGATCTTCCTGCAGTTCGTTAATCTCATCTTGGAATAAAGAAACATCTTTTGGGATAATATCTTGACTGTCGAAAGTGATGATGCTTTGCTCCAGATCGAGAAGTCGATGGTACAATAGCTCAATTTCATCAACTAAAGGGAGAATTGTCTCTTATTTACCAACGACACAGATGCGGTCGTATAAACAGCTCCTTGTATAGAAAATTCTTTTAGGAAGTCCGCTTGCTTTTATGCGGGCTTCGATTTCTTTTCGCTCATATGGAGTAGGTCTAAAACTGATAGTTGGGTTTTTGTGTATATTGCTCATAGTCGTTCCTCCTGGTATTTTGCAAATGGTGTTGTATATGGCACCTATGAAAAATCGCATATACAACTCACAATGAATAATTGACAGTAGATTATATCGTATAGCCGAGTAGCAGTGAGTGCTACTATTTTGCTACTAAAAATCCTGAAAATATCGTGGACAGCTTGAAATGTGCATAAAGAAATGTGTGATTTAGTGCAAAAACCGAAAGAATATTTCGTATAAACACAAAGCCCGGGACGAGTTTGAATAATTTATAACGATTTACAATTAAACAATCAATACAGTTAAAATATCCGATATTCCTCCCGAATATCGGATATTTTAATTTCCCACCCTCCCATTTTATGATACAATAAATCCATCAATATTTGAAACGGAGGTCCGCCATGCAGGAAGAGAAATTATCATCTATTCGAAGTGGATTAGAAACAGCATACATTAATGGTAATGTAGCATCGGAATTGTCGTATAAGCCGAACTTTGTTTCAAATAATTATAGTGAGGGAAAGAAAGTATTATCCGTTATAGAGGATGAACTTTTAAAATGTGATAGATTTCAAATAAGTGTCGCATTTATTACATTAGGTGGAGTGACGCCACTTTTGCAGACGTTGAAGGAATTAGAACAAAAGGGGATTCCGGGAGAGATTCTGACATCGAATTATCTTGACTTCAGTGAGCCGTTAGCTTTGAAAAAATTACACTCATTAAGCAATATTCAGATTAAGATGTATGATACTAAAGCAGCACATAACGGCTTTCATACAAAGGGCTATATCTTTAAAGAGGAAGAAGTATATCGTATTATTATTGGCAGTTCGAATATGACAAGTGCTGCCCTTACAACGAATCGGGAATGGAATACAAAGTTAGTATCTACGACGCAGGGAGAAATGGCAGAAGATATTCTAAAGGAATTTGATGAACTTTGGAATTCCAAGTATGCATATGACTATGATTCATTTTATGAGGAATATAAACAAACATATGATATTATTAAGAAGCAAAAGAAGATTGCTAAGGATGGCAATGTTACTTCTTTTGAGAGATATCGATTAAAGCCGAATAGTATGCAGGTTCGTTTTATATCCAGTCTTAGAAATATCTTGCAGCAAAATGAGCAGTGAGCATTGTTGATCAGTGCAACGGGTACTGGTAAGACGTATGCATCTGCATTTGCTATGCGGGAGCTTGGTTTCAAACGGGTGTTATTTCTTGTTCATCGGGCAAGCGGCATTTGAACGATTAGCAATGAACGAAACGGATAAAGCGGAACCTTTAGACTATATTTTTTCTGTTGATATATTAAATGAGGGATGGGAATTCCCCGGTGGAAAAATTGAGCCGGGAGAAACGCCGCAAGAGGCACTCAAACGAGAAATACAGGAAGAACTTGATACCAAAATCAAGGTGGGAAGTCTTATTGATACGATAGAATATGATTATCCTACGTTCCATTTGTCGATGGATTGTTTTTTGGCAGAAATTGAGTCAGGGAACTTGGTGTTGAAAGAGCATGAGGCGGCAAGATGGCTGACAAGAGAAGAATTGGATTCTGTTGATTGGCTGCCTGCGGATGTGCTGTTGATTGATACATTGAAGCAAAGTAAATTTATAACTCCAGAAAAGGAAATGTGATATGAGAAAAAAATTAAGTGTATTATTTTTGATTTTAATGTTAATTATGAACCAAGCTGCTCCAATGGGCATTAAGGCGGCGGATGCAGCAGATGAAGTTAAGGTTTATGTGGAAAATGGAGAAGGCAGTCTTACGGAAGGTGACGGAACCGCCCAAAGACCGTATCA
>QWCE01002678.1_pt1 | contig 28984 bp, 29 predicted proteins | sample 1972531 | NCBI WGS metagenome assembly QWCE01 (sample SAMN09866716, study PRJNA288562) | Human gut metagenome isolate term4_stool, whole genome shotgun sequencing... | reverse complement strand
TTATAAATTTGTAAACCCTTTTTCTATTTGTGTGCCACCTGTGAGTTGAATGTTTGTATAAGATAAAAATACTCTGCCTTTGCCGTCGCTATCTTTTATAGTATCGCCGTTATCTACAAAATAATCATCTTTGCCGTTTCCACCGATTAGTATGTCTTTGCCACCGTGACCTATCAGCATATTGTTACCGTTGCCACCGAAGAGGACATCGTCTTTGGTGTCGCCAAAAAGACTGCCGTGAGCATTTGGCAAAAAAGGTCTTGCATAGATTGTTCCGTCATCCATAGTTACTTGTAAAAAACCATTATCAAGTAACACTGCACCTTTATAATCACCCAAAGCGCTATCATAAATTTTTTTAAACATTGACGATGCGTCTAAGTCAAATATCGATAAAGCAAGATTTCCCCACATTATAATTCTTCCGTAAGGCGTAAAAGAAAAAACAGTTACAGCGGCGTCACCTAACAATCCAAAAGCTTGCTTTAAAGCGCTTTCCCCTTTTGTTGTATCCACTAAAATGCTACTTGCACCATTAATTATAAATATAGCACCAGCACCTTTTGGCAGATGTGACAATTCGTCATAATGGTCACTAATTGCAGTAGAAGCTAAATCATACATATGTTTTGAAGATTTTAAAAAATCCAACTCTTCTTTAGAAAGTTTCTTTTTATAATCTGCTTCTGCAATATCTAAAATTTTCTTAGCTTTTTGTATTTTTGAATTTTCATCCATAATATTCTCCTTTAAATTTAAACGTTTTTTATATCAATTCCTTTTTTGTATAAAAAATATTTTCTAATTTCATCATAATCGCTTTGTCTAGCAAAGAATATGCATATATTAAAACCAAATTTTGATGAAATTACCAGCGTATCAAAAACCTTTTTTTTAAGTGTGCTGTCTTTGTATAAATGATACAGATATTGTGGGGCAATAAATCCCAATATAAAAATGGAAAATACAATAATAAGTGGCTTTCTATATTCATCTACAAAAATAAACCCTAAGACCAAAATTATTAAATAAAAAATTCCTCCGATATTTCCTATTTTTTGTTTGAGATCGCCTTTTTTTGTTTCATTACGAACTTCATAAAGCGCTTGCAATGTATTTGAAATTTTTGAAATTTCGTTTAATTTAATTTCTTTACATTTTATATCGGATGAATAATAAATGTATTCGCTTGTAAATTTAAAAACTCCGTTTTTAGGCGAATTTTCATCGGTTTTTCCAATATAAATTAAAATAGTCACAACGGCAACACCGGATGCATGCAGCGAAATTTGCCCGGTTGCAAATACGGCAATTAAAAATACTACAACAAATAATAACCAAACGCCGCTAACTTCCGAATTGTAATCTTTTATGACAAGTGGATCTTTATCATAATCTCGTTGGTTTATGGAATTTGATGAATTGCTGTTTTTATCAGAATTTGAATTTTTGTCTGAATTATTAGAATTTTGTTTTGCGTTGTTTTGCAAATATGATTGATTATTTAAGTTATCTTTTGAATTGTATAAGTTGATATTTTTTAAATTTAAGTTTTGATTATTTATAGTTTTATTATTGTCTAAAGTTTGAGTCTTTTATTTTTTTATACTTTTCATCATCCTGCATTTATTGCCTTTGAAATTTTGGCTTTTTACTCTTTTATCAAAAATAAACTTTAAAATTATAATCCATTTGTCTTAAAGCATAATAATCAAATTTACTAATTTAATTTCATTATTATAGTTTAAGGAATTTGTTTGTTATTTAAACCATACATCATTAGCTATTGTAGTTGTGCCATCTTCAAAAGTAACGGTTGAACTTTGTTTTATAGTATTTCCTTTTTCACCTGTATTTGTGTTTTTATAGTTTAGATCAATACTTACTATACCACTATCTTTTAGTTTTATTAACTCACCTTTATCAGTTATAGCGTTTTGATTAGAATCTTTCCATAAAAGTAATTTATCATAAATTTCATCTTTACTATCTATTACATTATCACCGTTTAAATCATAAGCTTTTAAAGCTTCGTAACAGTTTATTGAAGTATCTTTATTAGCTTCTATTGTGTGAATTACCCATAACTTACCCCTTAAAAATAAAATCTTTTAATATTATCAATATTTATGTTATGCAAATTTAAAAAATAATCTTTTATTTCACCATATTGTGATTTACTGAAAACGATAAGTGTTCTGTATAATGGTATTTGCTCAATACTTTTTTTAGGCGATTTTCCTATGACAATGATCGGAAATATAGAAAAATATCTATCATATTTTTTTGTTACAAATATACAAAATGTAAATTTTATGAAAATATTTCCACATATTAGTGCGACAAGAAATATTAAATATAATAAAAATATAAATAAATCACCAAAAATAGCTATTACAGTCGCGAAAACTATAATTGAAGCAATAATTAAATTTCGATAGTTCTTATTTTCGCTGGAATAATTAGATGATAACTTACATATAATTTTGCCTACATTTTGTGTTTTTACCGTATGCACTCTTTTTGATTTTTCATAAAATTCAATAGAAGTATTTTTTAATAAAATTTTTGGTTTGTTTTTTTGGTATTCAATAAATTCTATATAAATAAAAACAAATGCAACTATTACAATAAAATTAACAGTAAATAAAATTTCATTAATTTCACCTTTAAAAATTGCGTCAAAAAATATAGTTACAACCAATGCAAATATTAAAGATAAAATATCACAAAGCATAGCAAAAATCATTTCATAATTATTCAAAATAATCGGATCTTTGTCATAATCTCTTTTGTTTGAGTTTGTTTTATTGTTCGAAATTTGAGAATTGTCTAAATTTATTTTATTTTTAGACTTACTATTTCTAAGATATTCCATAAGTGTTTCTCTTCTATCATCATCCAAATTTTAGCCTTTTGTTGTTATCTTAATGAAATTTCTTAAAAATAGTGTCTTTAAGCAACATTTCGATAAAGTCTTTTGACTTCATTTAAAACTCCTTATAACTAATCTGTATAAATTTAATTTTCTTTTTTACTTCAATATTTTGAAATTTAAAATATTTTATAATCTCATAGTATTCTTTTTTGCTGTTTATTGTGATATTCATAAAACTTCCGTCATTAAAAAGTATTAAAAAATTTTTACTTAATATAAAAAATGCTTTTTGAAAAACCACTCTATATGGTAATATAAAAACCAAATATGATATAGTTGTATAAGTTACTATAAATAGATAAAATAATAACTCCAAAATATCTGTTTTAAAAAAGAGTTGAAACAGTGTTTTACTTTGATATACATTTTTGCCAAAAGTATGATTTCCGCCTATAAATAGACGGCAAACGCTATTTATATTATTTATATTTTGAGTTGTGTTTTGCTCATAAGCTATATAAGATAAAGTATCTTTTGTAAAGATAAATTTTTGTTTGTTATCTTTAAAATATTTAAAAGTATTTCTTACCAATAAATATGCAGATATGGACATAGCGGCAACTCCAATAATCACTTGCGCCTTTCCTTGATAAATTCCATCTCTACTCCAAGCGTCTCTACCGCATATCATCACTATAATAAACCAAAGGGATAAATATATAAAAAGCTGATAGAAATTTCCATAGTCTTTTATAATAATCGACTCTTTATCATAATCTCTTTTATTTATGGAATTTGATGAATTGCTGTTTTTGTTAGAATTTAAATCTTTGCTAGAGCTTTTAAAATTTTGACTTGTGTTGTTTTGTAAATTTGATTGATTGTTTAAATTATTTTTTGAATTCTCTTTAGAATTTTGTTGTCTGTGAAGCTTATCTAACTCTTCTTTTATTTTTTTATACTTTTTATCATCTTGCATTTTTCACCTTTAAAATTTCTAAAAGTAAATTTTAAAATTATAATGTTAAATTCATAAATTTGTATTTTATCAAATTAATTTCGGTGTAATTTCAATCACGCCCAAAATTTTTAAAGCCATTTCAAAATTTCCAAAAAATATTGCACTAGTATAAATATTGCAAAAAATATTAGCGTTAATTTAACTAGTTTTTTGAAAAGTTCATCGCTTACTCTATCTTTGAATTTATTTGCGATAAAAAGCGCCGCGAAACAGACGGCGACGGAAATTGCGCCGAATAAAATCTCTTTACTGCCAAACTCGCCAAAAGCTGCGAATGTAGATATTTGTGAGATCTTGTTTGTTAAAAAGCATAGATTCATAATCGCAATCGCCATACCTTTTGAAAGATTGAGTTCAAGTATCAAAATAGCCAAAACTATAACCATTGCGTTGATTAATCCGCCGATTATGCCGCTAATCAGTCCAAAAACAAAAAGCGAAAACTGAAAATGTCTTTGTACAAAATCTCCAAAATTTATGTAAAATTTATCTTTATTTAGATAGATCAGCACCGAAACAGATAATAGAAGTTTATAAATGTCGCTTGGAAATGCTATTAAAATGTGACTTCCTATGTAGCTGCCAAATGCGGAAAAAATAAATAAAACGGCATATTTTTTAAAAATTTCGATGATTTCTTTAAATTTTACAAAAGTATAAATACTAGCGACATTCATAAAAAATGTCGGTATTAAAGTTAGTATTATCGCTGTTTTAGACGGTAAAATCGTAAAAAGAACGGAAGTGGATATGAGTGGAAATCCAAAACCGGCAAGTGTATGGAAAATCGCTGAAATGAAAAAAACCGCGAGAATGATAAAATTTAACAATTTTTTTCCTTTACAAATAAAAAATTTGAAATTTTATCATTATTGTTAAAAATTATCGGCAAAGTTAAAAGTTGCCGATAATAAATTTATTCGCCTAGCGGGTTTGGACCGTATTCGTTGCTGCCCGGAGTAGATTTCAGCACTGCAAAAAATAAAATAATCAAAGTACCGATTATAGGTATTAAAGCCAGCAATATCCACCAGCCGCTCTTATCTATATCGTGTAATCTTCTAACGCCTACACTAAGGCTTGGCAAAAAAAGTGCCAATGCGACCAATGCAGTTAAAATATCGGAACCTATTATACCGATAACAATGTTGATTAAAAATACCAATAGCGCGAAATACCAGTATTCGGACCTGCAAGCCCTGCCGCTATAAAACCTATGTATTGTGAAAAACATGAAGTGATTGCTTCACCAAAACCCATAATATCTCCTTTTATAAAAAGTAATTTCGTATTTTAAAATAGTATCTATAAAAATAACTTTAATTTGTTTTTATAGCGTTTGATTTTTTTGAAAGTGAAATTTAAATATATAAAAAATCACGAAATTTCAGAATTTTGACATTTCCAAAATTACGGCGGATATAGCAAATCCACCGTCGTGAGTTATACTTACATCCGCATTTTTGATATTAAATTTTTTAATTATACATGGCGCAATTTCTAAAAAAGGTGCGCCGCGATCATTTTTTAAAATTTCAACATCCAAAAAACCGAAATCAGCTGAAATTCCAACGCCAAGAGCTTTTGCAAATGCCTCTTTTGCAGCGTAAATTCCGGCTAAACGTTCTAATTTAAGATTGTAATTTAAATTTAAAACTGAATTTTGTTCGTTTCCGCTTAAAATTTTATCTAAAAATTTATCACCGAATTTCGTGTAAATTTTTGAAATTCGGCTTATACTGACGATGTCGATTCCTATCAACTACAAACTTTCTTTGATTTGTATATCGATGATTTTATCGCCTGCTTTTATAGCATCCAAAACATTTAATCCTTCATCATTTATTACTTGTCCGAAAACCGTATGAACGCCGTTTAGATGAGGTTGTGCGCTGTGACAAACGAAAAATTGCGATCCGCCGGTGTCGCGTCCTGCGTGAGCCATAGAAAGTGTGCCTCTTACGTGTTTATGTTTTTGATTGTCGCATTCGCATTTTATGCGCCAGCCTGGACCTCCTGTGCCGGTTCCGTAGGGACATCCGCCTTGAATTACGAAATTCGGTATTACGCGGTGAAACGTTAAACCTTTATAAAAACCGCTTCTTGCTAAAGTGGCGAAATTTAGGACATTTTGCGGTGCTTCGTCAGGAAAAAGTTCGCATATCATATCGCCTTTTTCTGTTTTTATGACGGCGAATTTTATCTTTGCCATTTCGTCTTTGTTTATCTCGTAAATTTTAAGTTTTTCCATAATTTTTTCCTATTTTATATTTGTGTAAACCGCTTGCACATCATCGTCATCTTCAAGCTTTTCGATGAGTTCTTCTATCTCTTTCAAATCCTCATCTGCGAATTCAACGAAATTATTTGCCACAAATTGCAAATTTCCGCTTTTGATTGTAAGACCAAGTTTTTCTATACCTTCATTCAGCGTTCCGAAACTCTCATAATCGCCATAAATTGTAAGAGTTTTTTCGATTTCGCCTTTATCGTTTTCAAACTCATTTTCTTCCATTTCGGTTAGCCCATAATCAATAAGATCAAGTTCTACGGCTTCAAGATCGCGTTTCGGGTATTCCACTTCAAAAACGCTTTTTCTTGAAAACATAAATGTCAGACTTCCATTCGGTAAAAACTCGCCGTTTCCTTTGTTTAAGATGGATTTTATATTTGCAACCGTTCTTGTCGAATTATCGCTTGCACATTCGATGATTAAAAGTGCGCCGTGCGGTGCTTTGCCGTCATAATGAATAATTTTTATATCAGCTGCATCTTTTCCGCTTGCACGTTTTATGGCGGCGTCAATGTTATCTTTCGGCATATTTTGCGCTTTTGCAGTTGCTATTGCGGTGCGAAGTTTCGGATTCATATCGGGGTCAGGTCCGCCTTCTTTGGCTGCCATTGTTATAGATTTTCCAAGTTTTGGAAAAAGTTTGCTCATTTTACCCCAACGAGCTTCTTTTGAAGCTCTTCTGTATTCAAACGCTCTTCCCATAAAGTTTCCTTAAATTTTTAAAATTAAAATTTTCATTATAGCAGAAAGCAGTTGAAAATTATTTAAAATTTTGTATTATAATTTATAAAAAACTCAAGAGGTTAAAATGAAATTTAAAGTAGAAAATATGCATTGTCAAAAATGTGCAGATACAATCAAAAATGCGTTAAGTGATGAGTTCGGTGAGATAAAAACCGATTTGGAAAATAAAATCGTAAGCGTTAAAATAAAAGAAGACGACGTTCAAAAATTTCAAAATGAAATGATCGATTTAGGTTTTGAAGCAATCAAAACAGATGAGTAAAAAAATCACGCTGAATATCGCAGGAATGAGCTGCGTAAATTGCTCCAACGCGGTAGAAAAAATCTCAAAAAAAATTCCCGGCATAAAAGAGGCGAAGGTAAGTTATACAAATGCAAGCGGTGAGTTTGTCGTAGAAAATGATGAAGCGATTAATATTTTAAAAGCGAAAATCAAAAAAATCGGTTATGAAGTTGTGGCTGATTATGATGAACTGATAGAGCGCAAAAAAGCCTATATTAAAGAGCTTTTCATTAAATTTTGCATGGCTTTTGCAATATCTTTGATTATTATGTCGGCTGAAATGAGCGCTTTGAATTTCGCGCTGATTTTAAACACGGAATTTTAAGTTTGAAAGCTAAAAATTTCGATATGAACGTGCTTGTTATGTCCGGCTCATCTGTTGCGTATATCTACTCACTTTTTGTGGCGCTTTTCGCGCGCTTTTTACCGCAAAATTTCGCCCATTTTTATTTCAGTGGCGCAAGTATGATAATCTGTTTTATTCTGCTTGGAAAATTTTTGGAAGAAAATTCTAAATTCAGGGCGAACGACTATATAAAAAAATTGATTGATTTAAGTCCTAAAAAAGCACTTATAGTAGGCGAAGATGGCGTAATAAATGAGATAAATGCCGATAACCTTAAAACAGGCGATAAAATTTTAATAAAAACGGGTGCTAAAATTCCTGCAGACGCGGTTATAATAGAAGGTGAAGCTGAAATTGACACTTCTATGATAACAGGCGAGAGTTTGCCTAAATTTTGTACCGTAAAAGATGAAATAAATGCGGGGTGTATCAATACAGACGGCGTGATTTACGCAAAAGTTACAAAAAATAAAAACAGCAGTCTGCTTGCTCAAATTTTGGATCTTTTAAGCGAAGCCGGAACAAAGAAAATGCCTATTTCAAGGCTTGCAGATAAGATTGCAAATATTTTTGTTCCGAGCGTTATTTTTATTTCCGTTTTGACTTTTGTTGTTTGGGCGTTTGTAGGAAATGCCTTTAACGGCGTAATGTGCGCGATTTGCGTTTTGATAATATCTTGTCCTTGCGCTTTGGGTCTTGCCACACCGGTTGCAATAGTTTGCGCCATTTCAAATGCCGCCAAAAACGGTATTTTGGTGCGAAATCCGGAAATTTTGGAAATTTTAAAAGATGTCAGAACAATTGTTTTTGATAAAACAGGAACGCTTAGTAAAGGCGAAATAGCTGTATCATCAAGCGATTTAAAAGACGATGATCTACGTATTTTGGCAATGGCTGAAATTTTGAGCGAGCATAAAATTTCAAAGGCGATTGTGAAATTTGCGGAGCATAAATTCGGCGAAATTTCAAAATTTGACGGAACATTTGAAAATAAAACAGGAAAAGGAATTATCGCTTCAAATGCCGATATAAGTTTGATAGCGGGCAATTTTAACTTTTTAAGAGAAAACGGCGTAAATTTTGAAATTCCAAAAAATGCGATTAGTGCTTTAAATAACGGCTTTGGCGTTATTTTTGTAGCGATAAACGGCGAATACGAAGGTTTTGTAAGTTTAGCGGATGAAATTAGAGACGAAGCGAAAAGCGTTGTTGAAGAGCTTAAAAATTTAGGAATTAAAACCGTAATGCTGACCGGAGATGACGCAAAAACGGCAAATTTCGTGGGTAAAAAACTTGGCATTGATGAGATAAAAGCCGGTGTCTTGCCAAATGAAAAATACGATTTCGTGCAAAATTTAAAAAGCTGCGGCAAAGTGATTTTTATAGGGGACGGAATAAATGATGCGCCTGCTTTAAAAGCGGCTGATATCGGTATCGCGATGAACTCAGGAAACGAAATCGCAAAAGGTGCTGGAGATCTTATTTTCGTAAAAAATAATCTTAAAAATGTGCTTTATCTGCTACGGCTTTCCGAAAAAACGATGAATACAATTAAACAAAATCTATTTTGGGCATTTTTTTACAATCTCATCTGCATTCCTACAGCAGCCGGCGCTTTCGCATGGGCAGGAATTTTGCTAAAACCGATATACGGGGCGATTGCAATGTGTTTCAGCTCGGTTTGCGTAGTGTTGAACTCGCTTCGTTTAAAATTTATGAAAAATTAATTTTAGGCACATTTTTATGAAGTTTTATTTACAGTTTAGATAAAAATTTATCTGGTTAAAGTGCAATAATCTGCAAATTAAAATTTAAAAACGGTTTAAAAAATAAAATTCTGAATTTTAAGCATTGCATAAAAATAAAATGGAAATTTCAAAAACAATTAAAAACAATGCAGCATAAATCGTTAAAGATTGGCGATGATACTGAAATTTGACGTATTTATAAGTTTAAAATACAACTGATGATTTTTAAAATCAAATTTCAATTAGCCGTATAAAAAATAAGCGCGGTCAAATTTCGTTTGAATTTTGTAAATAAGGTAAAAATGAGTTAAAAAAGCTTTTTTAATGTGTAAAAATCGCAGCCGCTTTGGCAAATAAATTTTTAAGCACATTTTTTAAACAAATTTTGATAGGTTGAAATTTAAATGCGCTGATGAATTGAAAATTTAATAAAATTCGGTAGCTGAAATTTTAAAAAATTTCGCTGAAAAACCGCGCCGCAGTTTTTAAAATAATAGATTAAATGCTTCAAAAACAAAATGCGTTAAAATTTAAGTTTAGCTTTTTCAAGTTTTAAAAGTCTATTTTTGCGCCAAAGTCCGCCGCTATATCCGCCGATTCCGTTACTTGCCACCACTCTGTGGCAAGGAATTATTATCGGAATTTTATTTTTTGCGTTCGCATTTCCTACCGCTCTGTAAGCTTTCGGTCTATTTATTTTTGTTGCCAGTTGTTTATATGTCAAAACCTCGCCATAAGGTATTTTTAGAAGCGCTTCATATACACTTTTTTCAAAATCGCTTCCTTCTATTTTAAATTTCACGCTGAACTTTGAAATTTCGCCGCGAAAATAAGCCGAAATTTCATCCGCGCAGTGCGTTAAAATTTCGCTGTGTTTATTGTTTGAAATCTCCATTTGTTCGCAATTATCACAAAAACTGATTTCTATGATTTCATCGCCGTTTGCGACGATTTTTAAATTTCCGATCGGTGAAGTTATAAGCATTTTTTTCATAATTTAAAGTTTCCTTATAAAATCATACAAATTTTTATGTTTAAACCAATATTCTAAAATTTTGAGATAAAATTATATAAAATTTTTTATTAAAAAGGATACAAAATGGCTTTTTTGACAGAGTATTACAAACATGTAGAAGAGCGCGCAAAATTGGGCATTCCACCGCTTGCGCTTAATGAAGTGCAAACAAAAAAGATTTGTGATTTGTTAAAAAAAGGCGGCAAAGACAGCAAAACTTTAGCGGATTTGCTTGAAAACCGTGTAAATCCTGGAGTTGACGACGCCGCTAAGATTAAAGCCGAGTTTTTAAATGAGATAATAAGTCATGATTTAACGGTTGATGAAATAGACAAAGCAAGGGCTATTAAAATGCTTGGCGGTATGCTTGGCGGATACAATGTTATTGTGCTGATCGCCGCTCTTTCAAGTAAGGATGATAAAGTAGCCGAAATGGCGGCTGACGCGCTTAGCAATACGATTTTCGTGCATGATTATTTTAATGATGTTGCGACTCTTTGTAAAACAAATAAATTCGCTAAAGATGTTATGAAAAATTGGGCCGAAGCCAAATGGTTTTTGTCTCGCCCTGAAATCGACGAAAAAATAGAAGCCGTAGTATTTAAAGTGCCTGGAGAAACAAATACGGACGATCTAAGTCCTGCAAGTGAAGCTTTTAGCAGATCGGACATTCCTCTTCACGCAAACGCTATGCTTAGCAAACGACTTCCAGGAAGCCTTGAAAAAATCGCGGAACTTAAGAAAAACGGTAAAAAAGTCGTATATGTAGGCGATGTAGTAGGAACCGGAAGCAGCCGAAAAAGCGGCGTAAATTCCGTACAATGGCATATCGGAGATGAAATCAAAGGAGTTCCGAATAAAAAAACCGGCGGTGTAATAATAGGCTCAACCATCGCGCCTATTTTTTTCAATACCGCTGAAGATAGTGGAGCATTGCCGATTATCGCAAATGTAGATAATCTTAATACAGGCGATGAAATTGAAATTTATCCTTTAAAAGGCGAGATTAAAAAAGCCGGCAAGGTTGTAAGCAAATTTAGATTAATTCCAAATACAATCGAAGATGAAATCAGAGCAGGCGGAAGAATTCCGCTTATCATCGCAAGATCTCTTTGCGTTAAAGCAAGAGAATTCTTAAAATTGCCGACTGAAAATATTTTTACAAAACCGGAGCAACCGAAATCAAATGAAAATGAAGGCTACACGTTAGCGCAAAAAATGGTAGGAAAGGCCTGTGGATTAAAAGGTGTAAGAGCCGGAATGTATGTAGAACCTATGACACTGACCGTCGGCAGTCAGGATACAACAGGCCCGATGACAAGAGATGAGATAAAAGAGCTTGCAAGTCTTGGATTCGGTGCAGATTTCGTACTTCAAAGCTTTTGCCATACGGCTGCATATCCGAAACCAAGTGACGCGCTTATGCATAAGACTTTGCCGAAGTTTATGAGTAGTCGTGGCGGCGTCGCTTTACATCCTGGAGATGGCGTAATTCACTCATGGCTAAACCGTATGGTTTTACCGGATAGTGTCGGCACAGGCGGCGATTCGCACACAAGATTTCCAATCGGCATAAGTTTTCCTGCAGGTTCGGGACTTGTAGCATTTGCAGCGGTAACAGGAACGATGCCTTTAAATATGCCTGAGTCCATTCTGGTCAAATTTAAAGGTAAAATGCAACCAGGAATCACACTTAGGGATTTAGTTAATGCAATACCTTATGTAGCTATAAAAAAAGGACTTTTAACCGTAGAAAAGAAAAATAAAAAGAATATTTTTGCAGGAAAAGTTATAGAAATTGAAGGGCTTGAGAATTTAAAAGTAGAGCAGGCGTTCGAGTTAAGCGACGCAAGTGCCGAAAGAAGTGCGGCCGCATGCTGCGTAGCACTTGATAAAGAGCCTGTTATGGAATATATAAAATCGAATATCGCTTTGATCGATGCAATGATAAAAGCGGGATATGAAAGTAAAGAAACGCTAAAACGAAGACGTGACAAAATGAAAGAGTGGCTAAAAAATCCTGTGCTTTTAAAAGCGGATAAAAATGCAAAATATGCCCAAATTTTAGAAATCGATATGAGTGAGATAAAAGAGCCGATTTTAGCGTGTCCTAACGATCCTGACGATGTGGCGACGATAAGTGAAATTTTAGCTGATCCTAAACGCGCTCACAATATCGATGAGGTTTTTGTAGGAAGCTGTATGACAAATATCGGTCATTACAGAGCTGTCGGTGAAATTTTAAGAGGCGAAGGACAGGTGCCGGGTCGTCTTTGGATTGTGCCGCCGACAAAAATGGATCAAGCCGAGCTTAAAAGCGAAGGATATTTCAGTCTGTTCGGCGCGGCCGGAGCCAGAATAGAAGTAGCAGGATGCAGTCTTTGTATGGGAAATCAGGCAAGAGTGCGCGATAATGCGGTGGTTTTTTCTACTTCAACCAGAAATTTCGATAACCGTATGGGAATGGGCGCGAAAGTTTATTTGGGAAGCGCTGAGCTTGCCACAGTTTGCGCTATGCTCGGACGAATTCCTACTAAAGAGGAGTATTTGAAAATCGTACCTAAAAAATTAGCAGGAAAAGAGAGTGAAATTTACAAATATTTAAATTTTAATGAAGTTAAGAATTTTACGCTATAATCAAAAAATTTTAAACTTCTGCGAGCTTAACGGCTCGTTTTTTAAGGAATTTTTATGAGAAAAACTCTGTTTTTATTTCTATTTTGTACGTGTTTTGCTTTTGCAGACATTATAACAACCGAAGGTGCAAGCTATATATTTAAAGGTGATGGCGGCGAAATTTATTTTGATGTTTATAAAGACGGCGCCAAGGTTAACGGGCATATGTTTTCAGGCGCTAAAACATACGATTTTGGCGGCGAAAATGTAAAATTTGACGGTGAAAAACTTAAAATAGATGAAAATATCGATTTGACGCTGAAATTAAATGACAAAGAGTTAAAAGTTTCGCTTAATTCACCCGACGAGCACCGTAATTTAAATATGAAAATGTATAAGCGCTACTCCATCTTATCTTTTAACGCGGAAAATCAACCCGATTTTGATAAAAAAGGAAATTACAGTTTAGATATTTCAAAAAATGTTACACCTGATAACGCGCTTGAATATTTTAAAACAAAAAAAGATATGGAAAAAGAATATCGTGCACTGAAATTCGAGCGTGAAAATTCGGTAGATAAAGATGAAATCGACAGTGTTTATAGCGTCAGCTCCGATGAGAGAGTTTTTTACGAAAATAATAAATTGCTTGTTTTACTTGAGTCAAGTTATATTTATACGGGCGGCGCACATGGAATGGGAGTCGAAAGTTATTATGTCTTGATCGGCAAAAAGCAAATTTCAATAGACGATTTACTTAAAAACAGCAGCGACGAAAAATTAAGATCAATGATCTGGGATAAAATAAAAGATGTAGCTTTTGAAGAAGTAAAAAACGAGTTTAAAATCAGCGGTAATTTTTATATTTCTCCAAACGGTGTAACGTTCGTTTATGCGCCTTATGAAGTTGCAGCATATGCTTACGGTTCAGTAAAAGCGCATTTTACATTTGATGAAATTTCACCGTTTTTGAAAGACGGCATTAAAAAAGCGCTGAAAATTTAAAACTATAAATTCTTAAAAATTTTAAATTTCGTTGTGCCGAAGTTGTAATTTACGGCTAACGGCACAACGATTTAAATTTAAATTATTTTAATTTCAGGTATTTGATTGACATTTAAAATTTTATATTGCATTTATAAAAAACAGTTTTTTCAATCTTATTAAAAAGTTCGGTTTTTATTAAATATAATTTAAGATAACTAAATTTTTAATTTTAGATATAAATTTAAAGGTTTTAAAATGGAATTTGCAGATTTGGTTTATAAACAAAAAGAAGAGATTGAAAAATGTAATAAATTTATAGAATTTATCAACAGTAAATTTAAGTATCCGATTACTGGAGATAGTAGTAATTTAAATAATCTTTTAATACTGATATTTGAAAAAAAGAGATTGTATAAAAGTTTAAACTTTTCTTGTGATATTTCCAAAAAATTAGAAGATATCAATGAACAGATTTTTAAACAAATTATTATCCTTAGAACTGAAATTTTAAATGACTTAAATAGCAATAATAACGATGAAGAAGAAAAATTAAAATTTTTAAAATCAAAATATAATGTTGACAAAAATATTGTCGAAGTAGAAAAATTAAAGAAAATAATAAAAAACGATATTTTCAACAATGAAAATTTTAAAAAATATATTTATAAAAAATCTTCCGACATTAAGAAAGAAACGTTTTTATTGCTTTGTAATCTTATAAGAAATAATAAATGGTTTTCTACGTTTATGTTTTTTGCTTTTGGAATAATTATATTTTTAGCATTTTGCTTTTTTTATAATGATAAAATTGTTCCCGCCATTTCACAAAGCGAATTAATGTATGTAATGACTATGAGCTCCACTATTTTTATATTATTGCCGATTTTATTTATATTAGCCGTTTTTGCATTTGCATACTTGTTTAATTATGACAAACAAAATGAAAATTTTAAAAATAACCGTTTTATGTCAGAATCGTTATTTATTAATGTGATATCTTTTATGATATCTATTTTTATTACTTTAGCTATAATCATTTTTTTTAGCGATAGGATTGATGTTCGGTTTAACAATAATTATCATATGGCAGGCATTGCAATAATATTATTATTCTTATGTATTATTTTTAGATTTTCGGTTTTTTGTGTTTTAAAAATAATAAAAAATGAAATGTCAGCTATTTTTTTATATCTTGCAATAATTTTTATGTGCGGTGCATCATTTTATTTATCAATAAAATTAGGTGAAATAAATAAAACTATATCTATATCTATGCTTTTTATGTCTCTTATAATATTTTTTATATTTTTTATCGATACGAAAATATCAAAAAAAGAAAACATCATACTTTTTATTTTCACTTTTATTATGTTAATTATCTGTTCAACCACTACATTTTTAAATTACGGCTATAAAATGATGGGTTTTGGTGATATAGATTACAAATATATAACCATTGATAAAATGGCAAAAGAAAGTTTGCCTAGATGGATAATAAATAAAAAAGAGATTAAAGAATATTTTTGTTTAAGTGATTTTAGCGGTAAAATAACTTGCGAAAAAGAAAATGTAGAAATTTTGTCTTATAAAGACGGAAATATTACTTTCCAATATAACGGCAATATAGAAAACAAAGAAAATATAAGCACGCAATGTCTTAAATTTTTAAATAAAAACAATGAAATTATAAAAATTGCGAACAGAAAAATAAAATTTGATGATAAAACCCTGGTTTTTCTTGATAATAATGACAGTATAAAAGATGTTATCGCTAAAACCGATCCTGAAATTTATTTAACTTATATTGAAGATCTTGGCGATACAATAAAGCTTTATAATATAAAAGCCGTTTCCGCTTTAGGAAAATATTGGCGATTAAAAACAAAACGAAATAAAGATAAATTTTATATAGAAAGTAAATTTATAAAAGGAATGTTATAATTTTATCGCGATTTTTGAGTATATCGATAAAGCTTATAATTCAATTCAAAATTTTTTTAAGTTAGATTTTACCGCATTCCATAAAATTTTAAGGATTGTGCGAAAATTTTATTTTTTAACTTATCACGGTTAATTTTTTAATTATTGAAATTTAGCCAAAAGATACACAATGAGAAATCGTGTTTAGAGATTTTAAAAGTAGCATTGTTTTTATAGTTGTAAAAATTTGATTTTTTATGATTATAGCCGCTTAAATACAGTTTAGACTTTATGCTATAAACGTCGTATTTATATCATTGTAAAAAAATTTAATATTTTAAATTTTGCTTGAAATTTTTATTTTACGGCACATTTATTTATTTTATTTCAAAAATACTTAACATCTAAATTTTTGAAATTTATCTGTTGTTTTGATTAAATATTTTAATTTACTTCGCCGAAGTTATTGATTAAAAAATCAAAAAATAAATTTTTATGATATAGATTTTTTATATTTTTAGTCTAAATTTAAGAAAATTGAGATATAATCACGTTTTTTAAGAAAAATAGATTAAATATTTCAAAATTTAAGTTATTTTTCATACTTATTTCAATATAATTCAATTTCGCAATTTAATTTCGGAGTGTAGCGCAGGCTGGTAGCGCATCTGGTTTGGGACCAGAGGGTCGAAGGTTCGAATCCTTTCACTCCGACCATTTGGTGAGTTTAGCTCAGTCGGTAGAGCATCAGATTGTGGTCCTGAGGGTCGTGGGTTCGATCCCCACAATTCACCCCACAATTTAGCGCTCGTAGCTCAATTGGATAGAGCAACAGACTTCGGATCTGTAGGTTGAAGGTTCGATTCCTTTCGGGCGTACCACTTTTATATTTGCGCTCATAGCTCAGCTGGATAGAGCAACGCCCTTCTAAGGCGTAGGCCAGAGGTTCGAATCCTCTTGGGCGTACCACTTTTTATTCCGGATTAGCTCAGCGGTAGAGTAGGCGGCTGTTAACCGCTTGGTCGCTGGTTCGAATCCAGCATCCGGAGCCACTTACATTTTTTAATCCATAACTACAAAAATGTAAAAAGGTAAATAAGATGGCAACTCTAACATTCACTCAAGTTAAAAAGCTTAAATGCCCTAATGACAAAAATTTTAAAGCTTTTAGTATAGATAGTAATTGCAGTTTATATCTAGTCTGTTTTAGCACCGGAACTAAGTTATATAAAAAAAGGATAAAAACAGGGTATGCAACCTTAGGAAACTTCAATGAGTTAAGTTTAGCTGAGGCTAGAGAGTTAGCAACAAACTATGAAAAAGAAAGCAGTCTATCAAAGCAAATGAAAATAAATTACTTGTTTAATGAGCTGTTAGATCTAAGATATCCAAATACAAAAGAAAACCAAAATAAAAGAAGAAAATATAAAAATAGGGTAAGTAAGTGGATACTAGATAAAATAGGAGATAAATTTATAAGTGAAGTAAATAAAGATGAGTTATTAAATGCATTAAATGGTGCAAATTTGGAAGTATCTCAAAGAGCATTGGCAATTTATAGAGATATGCTAAAAATAGCCAAAAATAAAGGTGCGATTAATGATATTAGCTTTATTTATGAAATATTAGAAGATGCAACCTTACTTTTTCCAAAGCCACAAACCGGCCATAGAAAAATTATAACAAGTAAAATAAAACACTTTTTGTTAAAAAACAAAAGAGATAAGAATTATATAAAACAAGATAGAAAAAGCATAAATTTAATAAAAACTCTCTCATTTTTTCAACTATTTTTACTAAATTTAGAATGCATCTTGCAATACAAAATTAAGCTACAAATGGTTATAATTTGTATTTATGGTGTAAGTGGTTGTATTATACTTGATTTTTGAATGTATGTAAAGTATAAATTTAATATTTTGAAAGAAATTTTATAAAAATGAATGATTTTGAAAGCTACGAGATAAAGATAAATGAAGATAACCAATATTTCCACATAGTTGGAAAAGTTATAAAAAGTATAGTGTAAGATGATAGATACAACCAAAAAAAACTTTATTATCTGGAATGATGGTAATAACAACACAAATATCCAAGTTTTGCTGGATGAAGCCAATGAAACTTTATGGCTAAGCCAAAAGCAAATAGCTGAAATTTTTGGCGTGAGTGTGCCGACTATAAACGAACATATAAAAAATATCCTAAATGACAATGAACTTGATAACTCAACTATTAGGAATTTCCTAATAGTTCAAAATGAGGGCAAAAGGGAAGTTAGAAGAGAGATAGCTCACTGCAATCTTGATATGATAATAGCAGTGGGATATAGAGTAAATAGCTATAAAGCCACCAAATTCAGACAATGGGCTACTAAGACATTAAAAGAGTTTTTAATAAAAGGCTTTGTGCTTGATGATGAGAGACTAAAACAAAATAACAATATTTTCAATAAAAATTATTTTGATGAGTTAATAGAGCGTATAAGAGAAATAAGAGCAAGTGAAAGGCTCTTTTATGAAAAAATAAGGGCTTTATTTGCTTTAAGTGTGGATTATGATAAGACCTCACAAATCACAAGAGATTTTTACGCAACCGTGCAAAATAAACTGGAATTTGCCGTCATAGGTAAGACTGCTGCTGAGATAATAAATGAGAGAGTAGATGGTAAAAAACCAAATCTAGGACTTACAAACTGGAATAATAAAAACGGTGAGTATCCGTTAAAAAGTGATATTAAAACAGCTAAAAACTATTTAAGCCAAGATGAGCTAAAAAAACTTAATCTACTTACAAATATGTTGCTTGACTATGCTGAAAACTTAGCAAACAGAGGCATAGTGCTAAATATGAGCGATTGGGAGTTAAGGCTTGATGAGTTTTTGAAATTTAATAGCTACGAAGTTTTAAAAGGTCGTGGCAATGTCTCTAGTAAACAAGCCTTTAAAAAAGCAGATAACGAATATGAGAAGTTTAAAGAGTTAAAGCAAAAAAATTATATGGATGAGGTTAAAAAGCTTAAAAAATAAAAGGTTATAAAAAGTATAGTGTAAGGGGGTAGAGATGAAAAAAATATTAATGGCTTTGTTTTTAGTTGGTTTTAGTAGTTCTGCGCTAATGGCTGAGGTTGACTGTAGTAAGAAAAAATATTGTAAAGAGATGAAAAGCTGCAAAGAAGCAAAAGAGTATTTGAAAAAATGTGGCTTTAAAAATCTAGATAGGGATGGTGATGGAATCCCCTGTGAGAATGTGTGTAAAAAATAAAATTTAAAAGGAGATGAAATGGAATTTAGAGAATTTTTAGACAATGAAAGCTATAGAAAAGAGTTTCAAGATAAAATAGAGCTTGATGACAACGAAAAAGAACAAATACTTTCTGATGTAGAAAAAGCTTTAAATGATTACAAAAATAATACAAGCCGTCAAAGAGGCGATTTTTATGATGATATGAATGCTGTATTTGGACTTTCTCTTAAGGCTCCAAATTATAATAATAAAACGAAAGACCATGGAAGAGTTGGACTTAAACAAAAGCATGAGTATGATTATAATAAATATAAAATAGCTTTAGAAATTTCTGAAAAAATTATCCGCATAAAAAATAAAGTAAAATTGGCTATTTTTACGTATCAGAATCATTCTAAAGACAGAAATAATAAAATTTTAGATTTTATAAAAAATAACATTAAGCTATCCGACTGGGGTAATTTTAATTTAAATAACCTAAATGATCAAAAATCAATAATAGATAAAGTAGTCGATTTTGTAAAATATCAAAAAATAAATTTTATTTAAAATTTGACCTTATATTGTTTAATTAACCTTAATCTCCGCTTAAAACGGTAGATATGAGGTAGCATAAAAAACTAAGCGGTGAAGAGGTGTTAAGTATAAAAGGCATAGGGCTTGTAACATTGGAAGCGATAAAAGACTTTTTAAAAGAAATTAGATTTTAGCAGTGAGTTTCCCGAGTAGTTGGGAAAGATAAAGAATAAGTAGTTTTAATAAAAGGAGATGATATGAATAAGTTTGAAAAGTGTAAATTATGTGGCTGCAAGTCAAAATATAGTGATTTGTGGTAGTGATAACAGTTTGATAAAAGAGTAAGATATAAAAAGATTTTAAAAACGATAATCTAAGGAGATGAGATGGATTATGAAGACTTTAAACTTATCTATGATGAGGTAGACAGTAAGGGCTATTATTGCAGTGGATCTAGAGTTTTTATGAGAAATTTAGATTTTAAAAAGGAGTGCAAAAAATATAATCTTCGTATTATAAAAACTCGTTTGTGTGGTCGCTATTTCGAAAATGAAAATGTAGATATGTATATATTATTTGATACTAGCAAAATTGATGATTCAAAAGCAGATAAAATACTGTGCCAACTGTATGGATAATAGAATTGTAAAGGAGAGAAAATGAAACAGGAAGACAGTTTTAAAAATTTTTTTAAAGAACAAATAAAAAAAGTGATACAAAACTATATTAAAAAAAACCCAAATAGGCAAAGAAAAGATTTATATAATTATCTTAATGAATATTATGGCTTAAGCTTAACATCTTATGACTATGATGGAGCAAATGATTATGCAAGAGTAGCACTGCAAACTGAGAAGTGGGAGTATGACTATGTGGTTAATAAAGTTTCTAAAGAGTTAGAGAAAAAATAATTAAGTTAATAATCTAAAAATATAAGGAATAAAATGGCAGAAGTAAAATTTAATGTTTATAAACTAGAGTATGAGTTTGATAAAAGTCTTTTTAAACCTTGTAATTTAAAAGAGTGTTTAGATAATCTTGATCTTAAAAAGCACCTTTATAAAATAAATGAACATAAAGGGTTTCTTGATAAAAAAGCTGAAAACATATTTTCATTTCAAAAATTTAGAAAAGACTTTAACCCTATCATTAAGAATGAAATAACTGGAAAAACAAGACAAATAGACCTAAACGAAAATGAATCTCTTTTGGAAGAAAACTATTTGTATTGGGATTTTAAAAACAATATGGTATTTTTCCAATATAATTATCACGGTTTTACGCCTTTAAATTTTGAAAACTATATAAAATTATTTTTTTCAAATACTTTTAAAGATGATTTTTTTACACTAAAAGCTGTTATGAGTAAAACAGGATATGAAGCTTTAGTTAATTCAAATTTAGTTAAATCATTTGAGCTTAGAGTGGCTGAGCCATCTATAAATATGCTTAATGATTTAGGGCTTAGTTCTGATGCCATAATAAAAATAGATGATGGTAATATAGGAAAGATAGATATAAAAATAACTGCTGGTAGAAATAAATCATTACTTAATATACTATCTTTTAAAAAAATCTTTCCAAATAAAAATAAATTTGATAAAATGAAAGTAAAGGTTTCTGATTCGTATTTAAAGGGTGGCAATATGATAGATTTGTTAGAAGAAAAATACACAATAGTAAAGACCGTAAGAGAATATAAAAAACAAATAAATCCAAATGATATGATAATAACAGTTGAAAATGTTTATGAAGAACACATAAAAGAGGTTTTAAAGCTAGTATGATTTTAGACATAGTTAATGTTAATTTTATTTATGGCAACTTAGACAAATTGTTTAATATAAATTTTATGATGCTTGCTTTTATAATAACAGCTATTACAATTTTACAAACTCTGCAAGGCGGAAGAGTAGAAGAGTTTAAAGCAACCGGCTTATTTGATGATGTTATAAGATACTATAACTCTTCTATAAAGTGGAACTTTATAAGTGGCAGTTTGATTTGTATTTTATGGTTTTTAAGGTGTGAATTTAAAATTTATCAAATCATAGTTTGCATTTTATCAAAAAGCAAAAAAAATTATAACCTTAATTTCCGACAAAAATGTAAGATAGCAAACCTTAAAGTCGACATAAACGCCAGATAGTAAATGAAGTATAAAACTATCGCAAAGGCTTATGATAGCTAAACTTATAAGCACTGTAAAAATACAGCCCTTTGCAATAAAATTTTCACTCTCTTAATTGTGTGCAATTTAGCCTCTATAAATTTCTAAATTTAAACTATATAAATTTACTCATAAAGTAGTTAAAATGAAACTTAAAATTAAATTACACAATGATCATTAAAACTTTTAAATTTGATATAAAGACTATCTTATTACTTTAAGCTAAAAATAAAACTTAAATAAAAAATTTATAGGTTCTTTCTGTAAATTTTCATTTTATTGCGGGTGCAAACCGCACAAAAAAGGGAGTTTCAAGAAAGTTTTAGGGGGGTTCGTTTTCGTTGTAAGTGCCTTATAATAGTATTTTAAGAACATTTTTATTTTGATAAGGTTTATTATTTCGTAGTTAAAAATATAAAGATTTACTTTTAATTTTTGAAATTTTGATTTAAGTTAATAAAAAAACTTAAACTATAAAAATTAATAAAAAAGATTTAAAATGTTATTTGTTTTTTAAATTATGCTAAAATTAACCATTTTTATAAGGAATTAATTTGATTATAAAGTATAAAAAAAGTATTCTTAGCTCTAAGACGAGATTATCTTATAGAAAAAAAATATTAAGAAAATTTAAAAGGAACCATAAATACTGTAATGAAAACAATATTAAAAATATTTCAAAAAATCCGTATGCTAAACGAAAAATAAAAAAAATTATATTAAAAGAAAATATAAAGCTGTTTGAAAATATAAAATATATAAATACTATCATAGAAGATATCGGAATTGCTAAAAATAATTTTGATAATATTAGCATTGATCATAGAAAGCTTAAAAATATAGATAATAGTGCTATTTTATATTTAACAGCTTGTATAAGTCTGCTAAATAATGATAAAAAAATGATAAAGAAAAGCAAAATTTCACCGCCAAAAGATATAGATATAAGACTTTCAGAAATTGGTTATTGGGATGTATTATGTTATAATCCGCCAAAATATGATAAAAATATAGATTTTTTAAAAATTAAAGAATTAAAAGAAATAGATAAAATGCAAGATAATGGTTTCCATGCCGATATTATAAATTTCTTTTTTAAAGAACATAAAATTGACGAAAAATATAAAGATAGCTTATTTGATGCTATTTTTGAAGCCTTTGCAAATGTAGTAGAACATGCTTTTTATAAAGATGAGGATAATATAAATAAAAAGGCTTGGTTTTTGGGAGCTTATTACAACAATAAATTAGAGTTTATTTTTTATGATGTAGGAATGGGACTTTTTAAATCTTGGGATATGGGAAAAAATAAAATTTCAAAAATTTTATCCAGATTTGCAAGAATATTTGGTATAGATAACGCATTTCGTAAAGTATGTTCGGAAAAACTTTCAAAATATAAAGATAAAACCAGAGGCAATGGATTAATAGCTTTTAAAAAATTTATAGAAGAAATATCGAAACAATATGAGTCTTATTTGGAAATTTCTACAGAGAATAAATTATATTTATCAAATAATGATAAAATTAAAACTCTAAACGATAAAATAAAAGGAACTTTTATAAGATGGGTAATAAAGGGGATATAAAAATGGAAGAGATATTAAATTATAATTTTGCCAAAGAATTTACAAAAACTCCAGGTCCTAGATATAAAAGATTAGGTGATTATTCTGGTGAAGAATTTAGAGAAGTTTTAAAAAATCTTTTAAAAAAGTATAAAAAAATAGAAATAGATGGAACAGACATAATAACTTCTTTTAATCCGTCATTTTTATCGGAAGCTTTCGGTAAGCTTGCTGAAGAGATGGGTGGTAGTGAAAAATTATTTAAAAGAGTAAAACTTTTTAGCAGAACAAACAATAAACTTGAAGAAAAGTTTAGAATTTACGCAGAAGTTAATTAGAAATGAATTTAATAAGCATTACAATAGCTCTTTGTGCATTTATATATGCTCTTTTTAAGGACTGCTCTCAAAGATGGGAAAGCGAAAAAGAAACATGTATAAAAACTCTTAATGACTGTCTTGAAAAGACTATAAAAAAAGAAAATGTCAAAGATAGATATATAATTGAAACTGTATATACATTAATATATATCAAGCTTATAGAAAACAATGAATTAAGTAAAGATATTATAAAATTTACAACTGATGCGGATAATTTTTTTGAAAATAACGGAAAAACAAGCGAAGAAGATCTAAAAGGATCTTATAAAAGTTTATGTGAAAAAATTTATAACTCAAAACCATATTTCTTAAAATATTTTGTTTATATTCTTCACCTAGATTTTTTAATAAAAAAGTTTCAAGATTGTAAAATAAATGTGAAAAAAAGTTAAAAAGATTTTTAAAATTTATTATGCTATAATTACACCGTTTTGAGTTTTTACGCATAATCTTATCGCATTATGAAGCAGCCCTTTTTAAAATTCTTAGGAAAATTTTTTGGGAATAATCACAGATATTTTTGCAAAAGCTATCTTTATAAAACCAAGGCTGAATTTAACGCAGTGGTCAGAGCAATATAGGGTTTTAAGCAAAGAAAGCTCAAGCAACTACGGACCTTTTAAAGCTTTTTCTTATCAAATCGAGCCTATGAATGAAATTTCAAACTCAAAGCGCCGTAAAGTTGTGCTTCTTTGGGCTTCGTAACTTGGTAAAAGCGAGATGATAAATAATACCCTAGGCTACTACATTCATCAAGAGCCAAGCACGACACTTTTTATGCTCCCAAATGAAAATGACGCTGAAGATTACAGTAAGCGCCGCCTTGCTCCTATGTTCAGAGATAGCCATGAGCTTGAAAAATAGTAAATGCAGATGCAGACAACAACACAATTTTAATAAAAAATTTTAGAGGCGGAAATTTGGCACTAGTTGGCTCTAATTCAGTCTCAAAACTTGCCTCAAAGCCTATTAAAGTATTACTTGTAGATGAGGCAGATAGGTGCGAAGTTACTAAGTAGGGTGATCTTATAAAGTTAGCTGAAAAACGAACAATTACATTTATGGATAGAAAAATAATCATTTCAAGCACACCGACTATAAAAGGCTCAAGTCAGATTGAAAACGAGTTTTTAAACTCAGATCAAAGATATTTTTATGTAAAATGCCCCGAATGCGGCTTTTCTCAAACACTTAAATTTGAAAATATCGTCTGGGAAAAACATACAAACGGCAAAATAAACTTTAATTCAGTCGCCTATCAATGCGCTAAGTGCGGCACATTATTAAACGAGCAGCAAAAAAACGCAATGGTAAAAAGCGGTAAATGGATAGCCAAAAAAAAGATAACAGTATTGCAGGTTTTTTCCTAAACGCACTTTACAGTCCGTTTTTCACTCTTACAGATATTGTAAAAGATTTCATAGAGAGTAAAGATACTCCGCACAAACTCCAAGCCACTAACAGTAAAATTTACAGTAAAGACTTTGTAGAGCTTGTATTTTCCTACCCATATACAAAAATAGAATTTATCTCTCAAAAGCTTGGCATTACTCGTCAAACAGCATCAAAATATCTTAAAATTTGTGAAGATATTGGCTTATTAGAGTGTTTAAAATTGGGAAATACAAATTTTTATATAAATATTAGTCTTTTTAACATATTGAAAAAAGGTATAGAGTGTTAAAATTTATAGTTTTTTTAACATAACATAGTTTGTTTGTTAGAATTTGCAACTATTATAATGTTTCAGGCTATATAATGATATGTAAAATCCAGGTAGGATTTCTCCTACCCTTAGCGAAACTTAATCATTTTTTAAAAATGTCTTATTTCGGAACAGTGTAGGTATTATACAAAATTATTTTTTAAAATTTCGCTTATTAATAGTGATTTTTCAAATTTTATTTAGAAATTTTCTAAATTTTACTTGAACTTTTGAAAATATTTTATTATTCTAAGACAAAATAGATATCTTTGTTTTATAATTTTATTTCTTTTATAATAGCTATAATTTCTAATGAGCCTATTTTGAAATAGCTTATGTAAATCATCAAAACAATGAAATTGCATTGTTTTGCTTTTGCATATTTTTATTGTATATAAAAAGTGCAACTATAGAATCATTTATTGTTCTGTTTTTCATTTGATTTTTTTATATAATTTCTAGTTTTGTTTTTAAATATTTTTAATCTGTATATTTCATTGATAACGTCATTTTGAGGATTGTTTATATTATCTTTTAAATTTGCTAACATAGAATTATTATGAGCTGTTGAATTTCTTATAAATTTTATATTATGAAGACCGTTTTATTTTATCAAATTCCTTATTTGGGTATCTTTCATAGAAAAAACAAACAAATGCTATAAGACTTCCAAATTGGATAATTTCTATAAAATTCCATATTGCCAAATCTTTTCCATATTTTTTTAGTTCAATAACGACTACTTGAAATATAAAATATTATTAAATTACTTTTTGCTGTATAGCTTTTGACAAAGATTTTATGTATGTATATTCTCAAATAAATAATAAAAAATATCTTGATAAAATTTTTATGTTAAAAGATCAATAGATTGATGAAAATCTAATTATAAAATACTCTAAATTACTAAAAATTATACATTTTAATCATAAATTTCAAAATTTATCAATTTTTTAAAAAATTGCTCCGATTTATATAATTAAAAAGTAGGAACTGACATTTTACAAACCCTAAAAGAAAAATCTAAAAATATAAAAACTACTCTTAAAGTTAGGTGTTTTTCATATATTTTATCTCCGTTTTTTTTTGTTACAAAAGGATATTTTTATGGTATAATTATTAGATTATAATTTATTAATGAAAGGATAAGCTATGAATAAAGCTTATAGACAAGTCTATAAAGATGGTATAGGCTGGGTAGCTATCGCTGAAAATGCTTCATGTGTGAGCTCGAGTAAGGGAAGTGGCACAGTATCAGCAAAAACTAAAGTTGAGGTTTTAAAAAACTTTTTTGATTTAAGAAATTCAGTTGTTTTAAATAATGGCTTTTTATTAAAAGGATTATTTGCAGCAACTTTATTTTGCGGAGTGTTTGTAGGTGATCTGAAAGCTGCTCCAAGTGAACAGGATATAGCGAATATCCAAAATAACGGCACAGCAGTTTATACTGACAATGACGGTAACAGAATGGAAAAAGTTATAAATCCTGATGGAAGTATTGGATTTAAAGGCACATTCGTTGAGTCTATGTTGGATAAAGCTATAAATGGAATCATAGAAATCAATGGAAGATATTATGTGGTTCCAACAGGAACTTTAAATAAAGTAATAACACCTGAGGAACTAAAAGAAAATCCTGTTTTATTTGAAGTGGTAAAAGATAGCTCAAGACCTACCGGCTATAGAGGATTGACTTTTGAAGAGCTAAAACAACAAGGTAAAAAAGTAGGCGCTACAGGAAGTAATGGATATAGAGAGTCTGTCATCTACGATGAAACAACAAAACTTTGGTATGTTCAAAATCAAAAAGATGGAGAAAAACTATATCCAGCTGTATGGACAAGCGATTCAAACAGAAAAATAAGATATGTCAAATGGAGAGAAATTATAACAAAAAATGGAGAACCTGTTTTGGATTCTATTACCGGATTATATACTACCAGTGGATCAGGAGCTAATGAGGTTGATAACTTGGGAATCAAAAAGGGTGGTGATATTTTTTCTGATTCTCCAGAGCGTCTTAGTTTAGTCGGAAAAGACGGTAAAAGCACAACTCCACAAAAATATACACAAGCTGATAAAACAAATGGCAAAATACCCGCTGGTAGAAATATCGGAGACAACAAAGATGGAAATATCCGTTTAGGCAACGTCGCCAAAGCACTAAAAGACGATGAAGCTGTAAATTTAGGACAACTAAACGAAAAATTACAAAATGTAAAAGTGCCTTATGTAAGTATAAAATCAACTCTAACAGGCACCGGCTCAAACTATAACTCTGATGGCGCCACAGGTGATGACTCTATCGCTATCGGACCAAATGCAGGAGCCAGCGCTGAAAACTCAGTAGCTATTGGAGTTGATGCGAAAGCAACCGAAAAGCAAGCAACATCATTAGGACATAACGCTGAAGCTACGAAGCTTGGTTCAACCGCTATCGGTCATGGTGCAAAAGCAACAGGAGAAGATTCGTATGCTTTGGGATCTCAGTCAGAAGCAAATGAAGATCTAGCAATTGCTATCGGATTTGAAGCAAAGGCAAATGCAATAGATTCTTTTGCGTTAGGTTCCGGAGCCAATACAAATATAGAAGGCTCTGTAGCTTTGGGTTCGGACTCCGTAGCCGATACTGACAAAGGAGTTGTAGGCTTTGATTTTGGAACAAATGCACAAAGCACAGATACAAGCTCTACTTGGAAAAGCACAAGAGGAGCAGTATCTGTAGGAAATAAAGATTTAGATATAACTCGCCAAATAACAGGTGTCGCGGCAGGATATGCTGACACCGACGCAGTAAATGTCGCTCAACTGAAAAGTGGTATTAAAAATGTTGTTAAGTATGACAGTGATGCCAATGACAAGATAACTCTTGGCGGACTTGATAACGCAAATCCAAAAGTGGCTGGTGGTGTTACCATCACAAATTTAAAAGCCGGCGCTGTTAGTAAAGATAGCACAGACGCGATAAATGGTTCTCAGCTATATACAACAAATGAGAACATTACAAAAAATACAAGCAAAATAACTAAAAATAAAGACGATATAACAAATATCAATCAAAAATTAGTTGACTTTAATAAAGATAGTTTATTTAAAGTTTCAAATAATGGAAATAACTCACAAAATATAGGCCTAAATGGTGAAATCAAATTTAACGCAGGTGACAATATAGAATTAACCGTCAAAAATGATCCAAAAGGTGCAAATGTTGAGTATAAATTAAAGAAAGATTTAACAGGCGTTACTTCTATTGCAACCAATAGTCAAACATACAAATTCGGATTTCAAGATCCTGATGAAGATGCTGAAAGCGTTATTAGAAATAAAGATCTTAAAAATAAAGGCTATGTAACTTCAACTGATTTATCTAAAAAAGCCGATTTGGATGCAGAAAATTTAAGCAATAAAACCGGCAAAGTAGTAAACAATAAGGAAGAAACATATGTTGATGTATGGAAAACAGCTCTTGGCATTAAAGATTTAAATACAAAACAACTATTTACAGCTAAAGCAGATGAATCAACAGAAGGCGCAAAAATTGGTGCTAATGG
>QWCE01001867.1_pt1 | contig 28997 bp, 26 predicted proteins | sample 1972531 | NCBI WGS metagenome assembly QWCE01 (sample SAMN09866716, study PRJNA288562) | Human gut metagenome isolate term4_stool, whole genome shotgun sequencing... | reverse complement strand
ACGCTCCTGCTGCCAGCCGTCCACGATCTTCTGCTTGAAGATGCCGTACTCGTACAGGATGGAGTAGCCGGTGCCGCAGATGCCGGTGGTGGCCATGCCATCCAGGTAGCAGGCAGCCAGACGGCCCAGACCGCCGTTGCCCAGGCCTGCATCGGGCTCTTCCTCAAAAATGCTGTCGATGCTGATGTCGGCATCGGCCAGAGCTTTCCGTGCCACGTCCTCGAGGCCCAGGTTGAACAGGCTCACTTTCAGGCTGCGGCCCATCAGAAACTCCATGCAGAGGTAATACACTTGCTTGGTGCCGGTGCCAATGGCACGGGACTGGAACTTTTTGTGGTTCTCGCTCATCATCTGGCGGCAGATCAGTGCCAGAGCACGGTAGATCTGCTGCTGGGAAGCAACGCTCAGCTCCACGCCATATTCGCTGGTGAGCTTGTCCTGAAGAATTTTTGCAAATTCTTTTGTAGTCATAAATAACTCCTATCCGCACGAGTGCATAAATTTATTGAGTTTTCCGGAATAGGACACAATCCAATATACTCCCGCGTGTCCTTCACACAACGGTAATATTATAATCTGTTCCCCCGTCGATTGCAAGAAAAAGCACCTATTTTTGCCGTAACTGCTATTTTTGGCCCTGAGTTTCTGACAAATCTGCCGAAATTTCAAAAATACCACTTTTTCTCGCACGGTATTTATATTATAATAGAGGGTACAGATGGGTGGAGCAGGGCCGAAACCGGGCGCGGAACAGCCTCTTTGGAGGGGTAATTCGGCCACAAACTCCACCCCAAATGAAAAAACCGCAGAGAAAAGCTCCGCAAAGGGCGGGGTCCGGTACCGGAACCCCCGGGAACACGCCATTTTGCCCGGGAGTCCCGGCAGACACCCGCCGCAAGGAGCCGCAAAACCCTGTGCAAAGTGAGGATAGACGATGGTAAACAAAGTGAGAGTGACCATTGCGGGCGCGCCCTATGCGATCGCAACGACGGATACCGAGAGCTACATCACCTCTCTGGCTAAGAAGCTGGATGAGGACATTACAAAGCTGCTGGACGACAACGGCAACCTTTCCCTGAGCAAGGCAGCGGTCTTCTGTGCCATGGATTATCTGGACGAATACCGCAAGAGCGCGGGCAGTGCTGAAAATATGCGCAGCCAGATCCAGGATTACATTGCCGATGCAGCCAAGGCAAAGCTGGCCGAGGATAAGGTCCGGGCCGAAAACGAGGTGCTTCAGCGGGAAAATGCTGCCCTGCGGGAGCAGCTGGCAAAGCTGCAGGCCAAAATGAAAGAGGCCGCTGCCCGGGAGCAGGCCGCCAAAGCCGAGGCAGGCAACTGAGGGATAGCTCTCAGATCCATTCTATTTAATAGGTACAGCAACATGCCGTCAAAAGGAGAGTTATGGCAAATATTGAGATCCTTGCCCCTGTGGGCAGTGAAGAAATGCTGCACGCCGCCGTATTCAGCGGGGCAGATGCGGTTTATCTGGGCTTTTCCGGCTTCAACGCCCGCACGGGCGCCGGAAATTTTGATGCCGACAGCCTGAAAGAGGCCGTCCGCTTCTGCCACGCCCGGGGCGTCAAGGTCCATGTGGCCCTCAACACCACCGTGTACGGCGGGGAACTGGCCTCTCTGCGCGATGCCATCCGGGCGGTGGCCGCCAGCGGGGCGGACGCGGTCATCTGCCAGGATCTGGCCGTGGCCACCCTCATTGGGAAGATCGCACCCCAGCTGCCCCGCCATGGCTCCACCCAGATGAGTGTCCACACCCTGCAGGGGGCGCTGGAGCTCAAGGAGCTGGGCTTTACCCGGGTGGTGCTGGCCCGTGAGCTGAGCCTGCCGGAGGTGGAGCAGATCACCAGGCACTGCGGCATTGAGACGGAGTGCTTCGTCCATGGCGCGCTCTGCATGTGCGTCAGCGGCCAGTGCTATCTGTCGGCGTTTTTGGGCGGACGGAGCGGCAACCGCGGCTCCTGTGCAGGCCCCTGCCGCCTGCCCTTTGAGGCCAACGCCCTGCCCGAGGGCAAGCCCGGGCGGCTGCACCACCTCTCCCTGAAAGACAACTCCGTCATCGACAAGCTGGACCAGCTGCAGGCCATCGGTGTGGCCTCTGCCAAGATCGAAGGCCGCCTGCGCACGCCGGAGTATGTGGCGGCGGCGGTCAGCGCCTGTCTGGCAGGCCGGGAGGGCCGTGCCTATGACCGTGACCTGCTGAAAAATGCGTTCAGCCGCTCCGGCTTCACCTCCGGCTATCTGGACGGGAAGATCGACGGCACGATGTTTGGCGTCCGCAGTGAGGCTGACGCCGAACTGACCAAAAAGACCCTGCCCGCCCTGCGGGAGCTCTACCGTCGGGAGCGCTCCCGGGTGCCCGTGCGGATGAAGCTGGAAATCGAAGAGGGCGGCGAGAAGCTGACCGTGACCGACGCCGACGGCAACAAGGCGTTTGCCTACGGCGATTTTGAGCCTCAGTCCGCCCGCGCCGACCCCACCGAGAGCCTGAAGCGGAGCCTCGCCAAGACGGGCGGCACCCCCTTTGCAGCGGAAAACATCGAGGTGGAGATGGACGAGGGCCCCTGGTTCGTGCCCGGCAGCACCGTGAACGAGCTGCGCCGGGAGGCGCTGGATGCCTTGCTCAAAAAGCGGGAGGTGCTGCGCCCCTGGCCGGTGCAGGATGTGGAGCTGGAGCCGCTGCCCCAGCGCACCCTGCCGCCCCACCGGACCCTCCGTGCCCGGTTCGAGCGCTGGGATCAGGTGCCGGAACAGGCTCTTTCCGGCGTGGAATACCTGATCCTGCCCATCGCGCAGGCCGACCGTGTCCCCCGCGAGTGGCGGGGCAAGACGCTCCTGGAGCTGCCCCGGGTCATGTTCGGCAAGCTGGAAGAGGACACCGCCCGCCGCGTCGCGGCCACCCAGGATGCAGGCTTTGCGGGCTATGAGGTGAGCAACATCGCCCACCTGCGGCTCTGCCGGGGCCTGCCCATGTCCGGCGGCTTTGGCCTGAACGTCACCAATCAGGTGGCGGCGCAGTTCTACGCGGACAACGGCCTTGGCTCGGTGCTCATCCTGCCCGAGACGAAAGACAGCGACATCAGCACCATTGCCCCCACCCATGCAGGCAAGCCGGTGCCCACGGGCGTGCTGGTCTACGGCCACATGCCGCTGATGGTCACCCGTGCCTGCCCGCTGCAGAACATCCACGACTGCGCCCACTGCGATAAGACGGGCGTCCTGACCGACCGCAAGGCGAAAAAGTTCCCGGTGCGGTGCGGCATGGGCGTGCGTACTATCTACAACCCGGTGCCCATCTATATGGGCGACAAGCCCGGTGCCCTGACGGTGGACTATGGCGTGGCCTACTTCACGCTGGAAAGCAGGGAAGAGGCTGCTGCCATTCTGGACAATATCCGTGTCCATGCACCCTTTGAGGGCGATTTCACCCGCGGACTCTATTTTAAAGGAACAAACTAAAACTCCTTCCGTCATCGCTGACGCGATGCCACCTCCCTCAAAGAGGGAGGCTGACCGTGAGGCGAGGCCCCCTCTGTGAGGGGGCTGTCACCGTAGGTGACTGGGGGAGTGGACTGAAACAATTAAACTGAGGTATACTATGGAACCCATCACTGTAAACTATAAAGTATTGGACCCCCGGGCGAAGGTGCCCGCTTATGCAACCCCCGGCTCTGCTGCTGCCGACCTGTGTGCCGTGCTGGACGAGCCCCTGACACTGGCCCCGATGGAGCGGGCACTGGTGCCCACCGGTCTTGCCATTGAGCTGCCCGGTGCCCACACCGTGGCGCTGGTCTATGCCCGCAGCGGCCTGTCCATCAAGCATGGCCTGTGCATGGCCAACGGCGTTGGCGTCATTGACAGCGATTATCGGGGCGAGCTGAAAGTGCCCATGGTCAACCTGGGCAAGGAACCCTATACGATCCAGCCCGGCGAGCGGGTGGCGCAGCTCTGCATCGCACCGGTGTACACCGCCGCCTTTGCTCCGGTGCAGGAGCTGGGCGATACCACCCGCGGCGAGGGCGGCTTTGGCTCGACGGGGAAGTGAACGATAGAATGAAAAAACTGATTTTAGCTTCCGGCAGCCCCCGCCGGAAAGAGCTTTTGAGCCTGTATACGACGGATTTTGAAATCCATGTCAGCGATTTTGACGAGAGCGCCGTCACGGCCGATACCCCTGCCCGGCTGGTGGAAAAGCTGGCCCGGGGCAAGTGCCTGGCCGTGGCTGCCCGACACCCGGGGGATCTGGTGCTGGGGTGCGATACCGTGGTGGATGTGAACGGGGAAGTCTTCGGCAAACCCCACAGTGTGGAGGATGCCAAACGGATGCTCCGGGCACTGTCCGGTGCCACCCATCAGGTACACACGGGCGTCTGCGTCTCGGACGGCGCACAGACCAAGAGCTTTGTGGACAGCTGCCGCGTGACGTTCTTCCCCATCTCCGAGGAAGAAATTGAGCGGTACACGGCCACAAAAGAGCCCTACGATAAGGCCGGAGCCTACGCCATTCAGGGCCGGGCAGCCCTCTGGCTGGACCGCATCGAGGGCGATTATTACACCATTATGGGCCTCCCCGTCAGCCGCACTGTCCGGCTCATCGAGCAATTTTGATGCACTGAAAATGAAAAATTGCCAAAAAACTTGACAAAACGCTTGAGAAAACAGCGTCTTGCGGCTATAATAATAGCGTGTTATTCTGCGATGGACAGCCGGACGGAATCTCGTCCGGTCTGCCGTGCGTTTTGGGAATAGAACTGGAAAGAATTTAAGGAGAGAGCTTCAGTATGAGTTTGTTTTCAAAAGATGTAGGGATCGACCTGGGTACTGCCAATACCCTGGTTTACATGAAAGGAAAAGGCATTATCATGCGGGAACCGTCCGTTGTGGCGGTGGACACCAAGACCGACGAGGTGCGCTGCGTGGGCGGCGAGGCCAAGGCGGTCATCGGCCGTACCCCCGGCAGCATCGTGGCGGTCCGCCCCCTGAAAGACGGCGTCATTGCGGATTTTGACATCACGGCCAATATGCTGGAAAACTTCCTGAAAAAGGCCTGCGGCAACAGCATGTTCTCCCGCCCCCGCGTGGTCATCTGCATCCCCTCCGGTGTTACCGAGGTGGAGCGCCGCGCCGTGCGTGAGGCGACCCTGAAAGCTGGTGCCCGTCAGGTCTCCGTGATCGAGGAGCCCATGGCTGCCGCCATCGGTGCGGGCCTGCCCATCAGCGAGCCCACCGGCAGCATGATCGTGGACATCGGCGGCGGCACGGCGGAGATCGCCGTGATCTCGCTGGGCGGCATCGTGGCTTCCCGCAGCGTCCGGATGGCCGGTGATATGTTCGACCAGGCCATCATCGCGTTCATCAAGCGGAAGTACAACCTGCTCATCGGTGAGCGTACCGCGGAGCAGATCAAGATCGAGATCGGTTCCGCCTACCCCATGGACCCCGAGATGACCATGGAGATCAAGGGCCGCAATCTGGTGGACGGCCTGCCCAAGAACATCGTGGTCCACTCCGAGGATGTGCGTGAGGCCCTGCTGGAGTGCCTGGTCAAGATCACCAGCGCCATCAAGGAGACGCTGGAGCGCACCCCGCCGGAACTGAGTGCCGATATCATCGACCACGGCATCACCCTGACGGGCGGCGGCGCTCTGCTGCGCGGCCTGGACCAGCTGATCCAGAGTGAGACGGGCATTGACGTCCATGTGGCGGAAGACCCGCTGGACTGCGTGGCCAAGGGCGCCGGCGCGGTGCTCGACCATGTGGATGTCCTGCACGATGTGCTGGATACCGACGGCGCACACATGTGATAAAGCGCGCGGATGGCTCCGGCTGTCCGCGCTTTTTTGCAATCGGAGGAAGCTCCCTTGAAAGATTTTTTCGATACCTGGAAATTTAAGATCCTCGTGGGCATCGCGGTGTTTCTGGCGGCCATCATGGCCTATGCCGGTGCCAATGGCCGCCTGACGGCCGCCCCGCAGGAGATTTTGAGCGTGGCGGTGGCCCCGTTCCAGCGGGCGGCGGCGGCGGTGAGCAATGGCGTTTCCTCCCTGTGGGAGAAGTACACCAACATCGACGCCATTCTGGAAGAGAACGAGAAGCTTACCACGGAAAACGCCGAGCTGCGCGGCCAGATGGTGGATTACGACAAGCTCAAGGCTGAAAACGAGGCCTACAAGGCCCTGACCAACATTCAGGAGCAGCACCCGGAGATGAGCTATGTCTCGTCGTTCGTCATCGGGCGGGACCCGCTGGACTCGTTCTACGGCTTCACGCTGGATAAGGGCAGCCTGGACGGGGTGGAGGCCAACGACGCCATCACCAGCGACGAGGGTTACCTGCTGGGCGTGGTGACGGAAGTGGACCTGACCAGCTGCAAGGTCATGACGATTTTGCACCCCAGCTTCAACGCGGCGGGCGTGGTGTCCCGCACCCGGGACAACGGCATCATCACGGGCAGCGCGGATTACGCCGCCGAGGGCCTGTGCATCCTCTCCAACCTCTCCCGCGGGACCCTGACCAAGGCCAACGATCAGGTCATCACCACCGGTTTGGGCGGCGTGTTCCCGCCGGATGTGCTGGTGGGCGTGGTGCAGGAGCTGGTGCCGGAAGCCAGCGGCAAATCCACCATCGCGGTGATTAAGCCCGGCGCGGACCCCCGTACCGTCAAGCATGTGTTTATCATTACCAATTACTGATAGGAGGAGCCTGTCTATGGAATCACGCCGCAAGCGCAAAAGCAGCCAGATCTTCAAATGGGTCTGCTATACGCTGCTGATGCTGCTGTGTACGGTTTTGCAGACCATGCCCGGGCTGTTCCAGCTGGGGGCGGCAAAGCCGCTCTACCTGCTGCCGCTGGCACTGGCGGTCTCCGTGTTTGAAGGGGAGTTTGCCGGGGCTATTTTCGGCGCGGTCTGCGGCCTGATGTGGGACTACACGGCGGGCCGAACCGTGGGGATGCTGGCACTGGAGCTGATGGTCCTCAGCTTTGCCGTCTCCGCCGTGGTGCAGCTCTACCTCAAGGACACCGCCCAGAACTTTTTGCTCATCGCGGCGGGGTGCGCGGTGCTGGTGCTGGCCTGCGACTGGCTGTTCTTCTATTACATGCCGGGCTACAGCGGGGCGTGGAACCGCTTTTTGTGGTTCGTGCTCCCCAGCGCGGTGCTGAGCATCCCGGTCAGCCTGCCCATCTATTGGGCGGCGCGGAAGATCAGCATTGAATTCAAGATCGACAACGGCGTGGTCTGAGTGCTGCGGCTCCGCAGCCTGCCCCGCCGGGAGGAAACCAGATGAATTTGGACGAACACAAGACCGTTATGCGCCGGATGCGGCTGCTCATCGCCTTTGCGGCGGTCATCGTGGGGCTGTATGTGTTCCGGCTGATCTTTCTGCAGCTGGTCAACGGCGACAGCTTCAAAGCCCGCGCCACCAACACCACGGACTATAATTTTACGGTCACGGCGGCCCGCGGCGACATCGTGGACAGCGAGGGGGAACGGATCGCGGCCAGCACGACCAGCTACAATGTGGTGCTCAGCAAGCTGCTGATGGGCGGCGAGGATCTGGACGCCATGCTGCAGCGGATCGTGGAACTGCTGGAGCAGAACGGCGAGAGCTGGAACGACTCCCTCCTCATCAGCGAGCCGGATGCCAACGGCCACTACACGTTTACGGCTGCGGAGGACAGCACCAGCGACCAGAAGAGCCTTGCCAACATGAAAGAGGGCCTGGGCCTACAGCAGTACGCCACTGCTGATGACGTGATGGAAAAACTGGTGGAGGACTATGACCTCAGCGCCTACTCCCTCCACTGGCAGCGGGTGCTGGGCGGCATCCATTATGAGATGCAGCAGCAGGCGTTCTCCAACGTCAACAACTTTGTCATGGCCGAAAACGTCAGCGATGTGACCGTGGCCACCATCAAGGAAAACAGCCTCTCTTTGCCCGGCGTGGAGATCGTGGAGACCTCCACCCGCAGCTATGAGCAGGGCACGGTGCTGCCCCATGTGCTGGGCCGGGTGGGCAAGATCACGGCGGAAAAATGGAAAGTGACCGATGAAAACGGCCAGACCACCTATCCGCTGCGGGATAAAGGCTACAATATGAACGATGTCATCGGCATCTCGGGCCTGGAATCGGCCTATGAGGACGAGCTGCGGGGCAAGGATGGTGTGGAGACCATCACCCGCAACTCGGATGGCGTCATCGTCAGCACGGCCATGACCACGGTGCCGGAGCCGGGCCATACCGTCCAGCTCACCGTCAACAGCGATTTCCAGAAAGCGGTGGAGCAGGCGCTGGGCAAAAACATTGATATGATCAGCCGGGCCTACGGCACCGACGGTGCCCGGGCCAATGCAGGCGCGGTGGTGGTGCTGGATGTCAAGGACGGCAGCGTGCTGGCCTCCGCCAACTACCCCAGCTTTGACCAGAACCTCTACGCCACCCAGTACAGCGAGTACAGCGCCGACCCCGGGATGCCGCTGTTCAACCGGGCGCTGCAGGGCCTGTACACCCCGGGCTCGACCTATAAACCCTCGGTGGCCGTTGCCGCGCTGGACACCGGCGTCATCAACCGGTATTCCACGGTATACTGCAACGGCGTGTACAACTACTTCCAGGATTACCACCCCAAGTGCACCCGCCACGGCCACTCGGGCAACATCGACGTCATCACGGCCATCAAGTGGAGCTGCAACATCTTCTTCTACGATGTGGGCCGCCGGGTGACCAGTGATGTCTACGACGCTTATGCCTATAAGCTGGGCCTGGGCCAGCGCACGGGCGTGGAGGTCAGCGAGGCACTGGGCCGCCTGACCACGAAAAACGACTCCAACTACACGGCCTCGCTGGAAGTGCAGGCCGCCATCGGCCAGGGCAACACGGTCATCACGCCGGTACAGCTGGCAACGTATGCGGGCACCATCGCCAACCGGGGCACCCGCTACCGTACCCACTTTGTCAAATCCATCCTGGACACCAACACGGGCAAAGTCCTGCAGGAGACCCAGCCGGAGGTCATGGATGTCATCGAAGACCGGGGCGATACCTTTGACCTGGTGCAGCAGGGCATGGTGGGCGTGGCCCAGACCATCCCGGCACTGGCAAGCTATCCCTACACCATCGCCTGCAAAACGGGCAGTCCCCAGCGCAGTGAGAGCTACTACGCCGGCAGCACCCGCAAGCATTACACCAACGCGACGATGATCGCCTATGGCCCGGTGGAAGACCCGCAGATCGCCATTGGCATCGTGGTGGAATACGGCGGTGCCGGTGCCCGTACCGGCCAGCTGGTGGCGGATATTTTTGACGCCTACTTCGCCATGAAGAATGGCACCCTGACGGTGGACGAACCCGAGACCGCCGACCCGGCGGTAGACGATCCGAAGACAGAGGCTGTGGACGGCGACGCCGCAGCCGACGAGACGGGCACGGCAGGGGAGACAGCTCCCGCGCCGGAACCTGCGGCGGCTCCGGCGGCATAAGGCGCTGTAACGCGGATTTGGTGAAAAAAACCAGAAAAACCAGCGGAAATGCCCAAAAAACAGTTGTAAAATGACGGAAACTGTGATACTATGATATATGCAATACAATGCCCCAGAGAGAAAATAGAGCCGGGCGAGGTAAAAGGAGAGGTTGACCGATGACGATTGCACTGATTGCGCATGACTCCAAAAAGGAGCTGATGGTTCAGTTCTGTACGGCGTACTGCCGGATTTTGAGCCAGCATAAATTGGTGGCCACCGGGACGACTGGCAAGATGATCGCAGAGGCCACGGGCCTGCAGGTGCAGCGTTTCCTGGCAGGGGTTCAGGGCGGTGACCAGCAGATCGCGTCCCGCATCGCCTGCAATGAGGTGGACCTGCTGTTGTTCTTCCGCGACCCCATCAATGCAAAGCCCAGCGAGCCCAATGAGATGACCCTGCTGCGCCTGTGCGATGTGCACAACATCCCCATGGCCACCAACATCGCCACCGCTGAGGTGCTCATCCACGGCCTGGAGCGCGGCGACCTGGATTGGCGTGATATCGTCCACCCGCAGCAGTCCGTGTGATCATTCAATCAATAAAAAAAGCAAAGGCTCTGGATCGCAAGACCCAGAGCCTTTTTGTGTGCGTCAAACGTTAAAATCCGCGGCCATCTCCTGCACATCCTCCGGGGTGAAGGAACCCAGCGGCAAGATGAGCCGGGCCAGGATATCCTGCGGCAGGGCGGCAAGAGCATCGCTCTCGTCCTGGGCAGGGTCTTCCGGCGGGTAGATATGGCTGATGCCGTCGGCCCCGGTCTCCACCTGGGCAAAGTGCCCGGTGGCGATGTACTGGATGCCCAGTTTGTCTGCCGCCGTCAGCAGGGCAGAGAGGCGGGCGTCCACAGGGGGGACTCCCTGTGCGGCCAGCGCCTCGGCGTTGAGGGTGGCGCACTCGATGCCAAGGGCCTTTGCGGCCTCTTTTGCGGACTGCACCAGAGGCTCTTCTTCGGCAGAGAGCTTCACGACGGCACCCGCTACCGCAAAGCCCTGCTGCTGCAAAATACGGACGGCTACTTTGGCTGCCGTGCCGCCGCCCAGGCCTACCAGCACTTTGTCCTGCTGCTCGTAGGTATCAAACCCGCTGCCGGGCAAAAAAGTGTCGCTCATCGTCCCTGCCTCCCGCCATGTGCCTGGCTCTGTGCCACGGCCAGCTGGTCGCAGCGCTCGTTTTCCGGGTGGCCCGCGTGGCCCTTGACCCAGACGTATGTGAGTTTGTGCCGTGCTTCCTGCTCCAGTGCCTGCTCCCAGAGGTCCGGGTTCAGGGCAGGGGAGCCATCGGATTTTTTCCAGCCCCGGCGCTTCCAGCCTTTGGCCCAGCCTTTTTCCAGCCCGTTGATGACATACTGGCTGTCGGAGCACAGGTGCACTTCGCACGGCTCCTTGAGCTGGCGCAGGGCCTCGATAAAGGCCGTCAGCTCCATCCGGTTGTTGGTGGTGCTGGCGTCGCCGCCGCTGAGCTCTTTTTCGTACACTTTGCCATTGAACCGATACCGCAGCACCGCGCCCCAGCCGCCGGGGCCGGGGTTGCCGCTGCACGCGCCGTCGGTGTAAATTTCAACCTGTTTCATGCGTTTCTCCCGGTGTGTAAATTTTTACTGCTTCTATTTAGAGCCATTTTACACGTTCTGTCAAGAGGAAAGTGCATAGAGCCCGCCCGGCCTGCCAAACCTTGGAATTGACAAAAACGCGGAGAAATACTATACTGATGGCAACGAAATGCGTATAGGGGCGTGCTGTAAGTGCGCGCTCACAGCGTTCCCGGATAAGTGCCGCGGTCGCATCGAACAGATGGACTGGAAAGGCAGAGAGCTTGTTTCGGAACCACCAGCAGGCTTTAAAAAAGGCGCTGACAGGATAAATTCTATGCGGATGCATCCAACGGAAGCAGATGCTTATTTTATGCTTCCCTGTGCAGAAAAGACGGCCGCTCCCGGGTGGGGTGGGCCGTGTTCTGCGATTTGTTTTTTGGAGGTACGAATGGCACAGGTTAAAGAACAGAACCCCGCGCCCGCCCAGAACCGGGCCAGTGACAACAGCGGCGAGAAGCGCCCCCGCACCCGCCGCCCCTATTATTCGCGGCGTCCCCGCCGCCCGCAGCAGCCCAAGGAGGCCGCTGTGCCCATCCACATCTATCCGCTGGGCGGCCTGGGGGAAGTGGGCAAGAACATGACCGTGTACGAGTGCTGCGGCGATATGATCATTGTGGACTGCGGCCTCGTCTTCCCGGACAGTGATATGTTCGGCGTGGACATGGTCATCCCCGATTTCACGTTCGTGGTACAGAATAAGGATAAGATCAAGGGCCTGCTCATCACCCACGGCCATGAGGACCACATCGGCAGCATCCCGTATCTGCTGCAGAAATTTGATCTGCCCATCTACGGCACCCGCCTGACCTGCGGCCTCATCAAGAACAAGCTGGAGGAGTTCGGCCTGGCCGGCAAGACCAAGTTTGTGGAGATCGTGCCCAAGCAGAAGATCAAGCTGGGCTGCTTCACGGTGGAGCCCATCCATGTCAACCATTCCATCCCGGACTCGGTGGCCTTTGCCATCGACAGCCCGGCGGGCACCATCATCCAGACGGGCGACTTCAAGATCGATTACACCCCGCTGGCCTGCGGCCCCACCGACCTGACCACCCTCTCCGAGTACGGCCAGAAAGGCGTGCTGGCCCTGCTGAGCGATTCCACCAACGCGGAGCGCCCGGGCTTTACGGCCACGGAGCAGAAAGTGGCGGCGGGCGTGCGCAGCCTGTTTGCCCGCGCCCAGAACAAGCGCATCATCATTGCGACGTTCGCCTCCAACATTTACCGCGTGCAGCAGATCATTGATCTGGCTGTGGAGGATGGCCGCAAGGTGGCGTTCAGCGGCCGCAGCATGGTCAACAACACGGCCATGGCCCAGGAGCTGGGCTATATGCACATCCCGGAGGGGACTCTCATCAGCGTGGATGAGCTCAACCAGTACCCGCCGGAGCAGGTGGTGCTGGTGACCACGGGCAGCCAGGGCGAGCCCCTGAGCGCCCTCTCCCGCATGGCCTCCTGCAGCCACCGTCAGGTGCGGGTGGGCCCCGGCGATTTCATCATCATCTCGGCCAAGCCCATCCCCGGCAACGAGAAGAGCGTGACCAAGATCGTCAACGGCCTGCTGCTGCTGGGCGCGGAGGTCATCTACGAGGGCATGTACGATGTCCACGTTTCCGGCCACGCCTGCCAGGAGGAGCAGAAACTGATGCTCACCCTGACCAAACCCAAGTATTTCCTGCCCGTGCACGGCGAGTACAAGCAGCTCAAAAAGCACGCCATGACCGCCGCCAGCCTGGGCATCCCCACCAGCAACATCCTGATCGCGGAGAACGGCTCCAACGTCATCCTCAGCCGGGATGAGATCAAGCTGGGCGAGCCTGTCACCGCCGGTGCCGTCATGGTGGACGGCCTGGGCGTGGGTGACGTGGGCAATGTGGTCCTGCGGGACCGCAAGCACCTCTCCGAGGACGGCCTCGTCATCATCGTGGCCACTGTGGACAGCAAGACCGGCCAGGTACTGGCTGGCCCCGACCTCGTCAGCCGCGGCTTTGTCTATGTGCGGGAGAACGAGAGCCTGATGGACGGTGCCCAGAGCATTGTGGAATCGGCGCTGGACCGCTGCGTGGAAGAGCATGTGCGGGATTGGAACAGCGTCAAGACCCGTGTGCGCGAGGCGCTGAGCAGCTATATCTATCGCCGTACCAAGCGCAGCCCCATGATCCTCCCCATTCTGATGGAGGTCTGATCGACCGGGCCCTGCTGTGCAGGAGCAGGCCCGCCAGGAGGCATATGATCTGATGAAACAAAAACCAAGATGGACTTTGGAGATGCTCACCGCCTGTCTGGCGATTCTGTGTGTCCTGCTGATGCTGGTATTGCTGGTGCAGCGCCCAGCCATCTGGCCGGTACTGGTGGTGCTGGCAGCGGCCTGGTGCATTGGCATGGGCCTGTTCCGCTACCGCCTCCGCAGCCAGCTGGCACGCTGGGTCTGTGGCGGCGACTTTACAAAATCGAAAACAAAATTCAGCCTGGAACCCCTCTCCCAGCCGGTGGTCCTCCTCTCGGGGGAAACCGTGCTCTGGTACAATGACCAGTTCCGCCAGCGGATGCTGGGCGGGCAGGACCTGCTGGTGAGCCGGGTGCAGAAAGTCATCCCCGGGCTGGATCTGCAGCAGGCCCGCACCCAGGAGGGCCAGCAGCTGACCCTGGCCGATGGCGTGTGGTCTGCCCACAGCTCCACCGTGCCCGGCGATGCTGAAACGATGACGCTGGTGGTCTTCAATGAGGAGACCGCCCTGCGCCGGGTGGAGGCGGAGTATAAAGCCAGCCGCCCGGGTTACCTCGTCTTCCTGGTGGATGGCTACGACGATGTGTTCAGCGACATGCTGGACAGCGAGCGCGCCCGCCTGCTGGAGGGTATCAACCGGGTGCTGGAAGAGATGATCGGCCGGGGCACGGGCTTTTTGCGCCGGGTGGCCAGCGGCCGCTACATCGCGGTGGTGGAGGAGCGCCAGCTGGAGCAGTTTGCCAAGCGGGGCTACGACGTGCTGGATAAGATCCGCGCCCTTGACCCCAGTGTGAACCTGTCCCTCTCCATCGGCATTGGCCGCGGGGCCAAGACCCTGCGGGAGGCCCAGGACATGGCTGTGCAGGCACTGGATATGGCCCAGGGCCGCGGCGGCGACCAGGCCGCCGAGATGACGCCGGACGGCTTTACGTTCTACGGCGGCGTCAGCCATGGCGTGGAAAAGCGCAGCAAGGTGCGCAGCCGCATTGTGGCCGACCAGCTGGTCAAGCTCATCAAGGAGGCGGACCATGTGGTCATCATGGGCCACCGGATGAGTGACCTGGACGCCATCGGTTCTGCCGAGGGTGTGCTCCGCATCTGCAAAATTTGTGATGTGCCGGCCGTTATCGCGGTCCGCCGGGATGCCACGCTGGCGTCCAGCCTGATCAATGCTCTCGTTGCCGCCGGGCAGGAGGACGATTTCATCGACCCCAAAGGTGCACTGCCCATCATCTCCAAGCGGACGCTGTGCATCGTGGTGGATACATACCAGGTCAATCTGGTAGAGAGCAAAGAAATTCTCGAAAAATGCGGCAAGGTGGCCGTCATCGACCACCACCGCAAGGGCGTGGGCTTTATTGAGAACCCGGCCCTTGTCTGCCACGAGCCCTACTCCTCCTCTGCCAGTGAGCTGGTCACGGAGCTTTTGCAGTATGTGGGCGAGCGGGATGACAAGCCCAACCGGGTGGAAGCGGAGGGCCTGCTGGCCGGCATCATGCTGGATACGAGAGATTTTACCCTCCACACCGGCGTGCGGACCTTTGAGGCCGCGGCCGCCCTCCGCCGCTACGGCGCGGAGACCGAGCGGGTGCGCCAGCTGTTTGATGTGACCATGGTGGAGTACAACGCCAAGGCCGACCTTGTGGAGGCGGCCCAGATGTACAAAAACTGTGCCGTCTCGGTGAGCGGGGAAGTACCCCCGGAGGCCAGGGTAGCCATTGCGCAGGCCGCCAACGACCTGCTGACCATCCAGAACGTGGAGGCCAGCTTTGTGGCGGTGCAGGTGGGCACGGGCGTGAACATCTCGGCCCGGAGCCTGGGCGCGGTCAACGTGCAGGTCATCATGGAGTCTCTGGGCGGCGGCGGCCACCAGACCATGGCGGCGGCACAGCTCAAGCATATCACCCCGGAGGCGGCCCGGGCACGCATCCAGACCGCCATCGACCAATACCGCGAATCCCAGAAGAAGACTTCTTCCGAGGCGGGCGCGGAACCAAAGAAAAAGGATAACAAGCCATGAAGCAGTATGATTATCTCATCGTGGGCGCGGGCCTGTACGGCGCGGTGTTTGCCCATGAGGCCAAAAAGGCAGGCAAGCGCTGCCTCGTCATTGATAAGCGGGACCACATTGCGGGCAACATCTACACCGAGAGCGTGGAGGGCATCCATGTCCACCGCTACGGTGCCCATATTTTCCACACCAACAACAAGGCTGTGTGGCAGTATGTGAACCAGTTTGCAGAGTTCAACCGCTATACCAACAGTCCGGTGGCCAACTACCACGGCGAGATCTACAACCTGCCGTTCAACATGAACACGTTCAATAAGATGTGGGGCGTGGTGACTCCCGCCGAGGCAAAAGCAAAGATCGAGCAGCAGCGGGCCGAGGCAGGCATCACCGAGCCGAAGAACCTCGAGGAACAGGCCATCAGTCTGGTGGGCACCGACATCTACGAGAAGCTCATCAAGGGCTACACTGGCAAACAGTGGGGCCGCCCCTGCACCGAGCTGCCCGCGTTCATCATCAAGCGGCTGCCCGTCCGTTTTACCTACGATGACAACTATTTTAATGCCCTGTATCAGGGAATCCCCAACGGCGGCTACACGGCCATGGTGGAGAAGATGCTGGACGGCGTGGAGATTGAGCTGGGTGTGGATTACCTGGCCCGCAGGGCGGAGCTGGACAAGCTGGCGGATCAGATCGTCTACACGGGCCCGGTGGACGCCTACTTTGATTACAAGCTGGGTGCTTTGCAGTACCGCAGCGTCCGCTTTGAGACGGAGGTGCTGGACACCGACAACTATCAGGGCAACGCCGTGGTGAACTACACCGACGCCGAGACACCCTACACCCGCATCATTGAGCACAAGCACTTTGAGTTTGGCACCCAGCCCAAGACCGTTATCAGCCGGGAGTACAGTGCGGAGTGGAAAAAGGGCGACGAGCCGTACTACCCCGTCAATGATGAGAAGAACGGCGCTTTGTATGCTGCCTACAAGCAGCTGGCCGACGCGGAGCCGGGGGTCATCTTCGGCGGCCGCCTGGGCGAGTACAAATACTACGATATGGACAAGGTCATTGAGGTGGCACTGAGCGTCGCGGAGAAAGAGCTTGCCGAATAATTGCAATTGCGGTATACTAGAGCTACAAAACTGCACCGGTTCTCCGGTGAGAAGTGAGGGATAACATCATGAAAGTGATTCTGAAGCAGGACGTCAAGGGCATTGGCAAAAAGGACGAGATCCATGAGGTCTCCGACGGCTACGCCCGCAACTTTCTGTTCCCGCGCAAGCTGGCCGCTGTGGCCGACGCCAGCGCGGTGAATATTGCCCGCGGCAAGGAAGAGGCTGCGGACTTCCATGAGGCAGAGAATGTGGCCGCTGCTCAGGCAGTGGCTGCGAAGATCAACGGCAAGACCGTGACGATCAAGGCCAAGGGCGGCGCTTCCGGCCGCCTGCACGGCAAGGTCACCGGCAAAGAAGTGGCGGCAGCCCTCTCCGAACTGGCCGGCACCGCCATTGATAAAAAGAAGATCGAGCTGGAAACCAAGGACATCAAGGACGCGGGCGTTTTCAACGCCAAAGTCCGCCTGCATGTCGGTGTGGTGGCTTCGTTCAAAATTCAAGTGGAAGTGGAGCAGGCCTGATCTGAAAAAGCCTGTCTGCGCCCCCTCACGGCAGGGGGCGCTTTTTGTAGTATGAGACCCAGAGGAAACGATCATGCCGAACGAACGACATTACTCCAATGAACTGAATCTGGAAAGCGTGGGCATCAATCTGCCCTACAACATGCAGGCCGAGCAGAGCGTGCTGGGCGCGGTGCTGCTCAAGCCGGAGACACTGACCGACCTGGTTGAGATCCTCCGGCCTGAGATGTTCTACACCCGGCAGAACGCCCAAATTTATTCGGAAATGCTGCGGCTGTTCACCAGCGACCAGACCATTGATTTCGTCACCCTGCTGGACGCGGTCATCTCAGACGGCGTGTTTCCCAGCGCGGACGAGGCGAAAGTCTACCTGACCGGTCTGGCCGAGACGGTGCCCAGCATCTCCAACGTGAAAGCCTACGCCCAGATCGTGCAGGAAAAATATCTGGTCCGCCAGCTCATGGGTGTGGCGAAAGATATCTTGCAGGATGCGGGCGACGAGCCGGACGCGGACCTGCTGCTGGAAAACGCCGAGCAGCGCATTTATGAGATCCGCTCCGGGCGGGATTCCAGCGCCCTGACGCCCCTTTCTTCCAGCATGGTGGAAACGCTGACCAATCTGCAGAAGATCAGCGGCCCGGATGCCGATAAGTACAAGGGCATCCCTACAGGCTTCCGCCTGCTGGACACCGTGCTCACCGGCCTTGGCCGCGGCGACCTGATTATTCTGGCTGCCCGCCCCGGTATGGGCAAGACCAGTTTTGCGCTGAACATTGCCACCCGTGTAGCCATGCAGCAGAAAGTACCGGTGGCCATCTTCAGCCTCGAAATGACCAAGGAGCAGCTGACCAACCGGATCCTCTCGGCGGAAGCCGGCATCGACAGCCAGGCGTTCCGCACCGGCGCCCTCCGGGCGGAGGACTGGGAGTACCTGGCCCTTGCCACCGAGAAGCTCCATGACGCGCCCATTTATATGGATGACACCTCGGGCATCACCATCACCGAGATGAAAGCCAAGATCCGCCGGGTGAACCAGGACCCCAGCCGCCCCAATGTGGGCCTCATCGTCATTGACTATCTGCAGCTGATGACCACGGGCCAGCGCACCGAGAACCGTGTACAGGAGATCAGCTCCATCACCCGAAACCTCAAGATCATGGCCAAAGAGATGAATGTGCCCATCATTGCGCTGAGCCAGCTGTCCCGCGCGGTGGAAAAGCAGGGCAACAACTCCTCCCACCGCCCCCAGCTGTCCGACCTGCGTGATTCCGGCTCCATCGAGCAGGACGCCGACTGCGTGCTGTTCCTCTACCGTGATTCCTATTACGCCAGCCAGAACCCGGACGGTGCCGAGGTGGACGCCGACACGGCCGAGTGCATCGTGGCCAAAAACCGCCACGGTGAGACCAGTACCGTGCCGCTGGGCTGGGATGGTGCCCACACCCGCTTTATGGATGTGGACTTCAAACGCTGATGAAACACGACGATTTTTCCGGCATTTTGCAGCGTGTCCGCGCGTTTTGCGAGGCTGAGGCGCTGCTGACGCCGTTGGCAGCTGGAAAGCCGCTGCACTTGGCCGCGGCGGTGTCCGGCGGGGCCGACAGCATGGCCCTGCTGCACCTGCTGCTGGCCTTACAGGCAGAGTCCGGCTTTGTGCTGAGTGTCTGCCATGTCAACCACGGCCTGCGGGGGGAGACGGCTGACCGGGACGAAGCTTTTGTGCGGGAGGCCTGCGCGGAGCTGGGCCTGCCGCTGCGGGTCTTTCGCCCGGCGGAGGTTGGCTTTACGGTGCCGCCCCATGCCGGGGAGGATTGGGCCCGCCGCCTCCGCTACACCTGTTTTGAACAGCTGCGGCAGGAGGGGATAGACTGCATTGCAACGGCCCATACTGCAAGTGACCAGGCAGAGACGCTGCTGTTCCGGCTGGCCCGGGGCACCGGGCTGCACGGGGCAGGGGGCATCCGCCCCAAACGCCCCGGCTACTGCCGCCCTCTGCTGGGCCTGACCCGGGCAGAGACGGAGGCTGTCTGCATGGCCCGCGGGCAGCGCTGGGTGACGGACGAGACGAACACGGGGGACGACTACGCCCGCAACCGCCTGCGCCACGCCGCCCTCCCGGCTCTTGGCTCGGTCAACGAGGCGGCGGAGGAAAATCTGGCCCGCTTTTGCGAGAAAGCCGCCCGGGCAGACGCCTATTTTGCCCGGCAGGCGGCGACACTGCTGGAAGAGGCCGGGCAGCGGCTGCCCCCAAAGCTCCCCGCCGGGGCGCGGTACGCGCGGGAGGCCGGGGAAGGCGTCTGGGCGCTGGAGCCATTGCAAAAGGCCGACCCGCTCATCCTGGAAACCGCCCTCCACAGTCTGACGGCCCCGGTGCGGGACGCCGAGGAAAAATACATCCGCCTGCTGGCAGCGCTGGTGCGGCGCGGCAGCGGGGCGGTGCAGCTGACCGGAGAGATCCGGTTCCGCGCCGGGGAGGGGACATTCTGGCGGGAAAAAACGTCGGATGCCTGCCCGGAGAACACCGGATTTTATGAGCCGTTTTTCCCCACGGATGGGGCCGAATATCCCCTGCCCGGAGGCCAAAAGCTGAAAATCCGGGTGGTTCCGGCCCCATTTGAAGAAAAAATACAGGGTGTTCATAAAAAAGACTTAAAAAATCAAGCGGATTATGCTAAAATAACTACGTTGTATCCTGCTCTTGTTCTGCGCTGCCGTCAGCCGGGAGACCGTTTCCACCCGGCAGGCCGGGGCGTGGGCAAGGAGCTGCGCAAATGGATGAATGAGGCGGGGATCCCGCCCCGGCAGCGGGCTGGCCTGCCGCTTCTGGCAGCAGGCAGCGAGGTGCTTTGGGTTCACGGCACAGGCTTTGCCGCTGGCCTTGCCCCGGATACGGGCAGCACGCTGGTTTTGCAATTGGAACTGCAAACAATGGAGGAAGTAGAATCATGAGTATGCATGACGATATCAAGAACGTTCTGGTCTCCGAAGAAGAGCTCAAGGCCAAGGTGCGGGAGCTGGGCGCACAGATCAGCAGGGACTATGAGGGCAAAAACCTTGTTCTCGTTTCCATCCTGAAAGGCTCCGTGGTCTTTATGGCCGACCTGATGCGGGCGGTGAGCATCCCCTGCAGCATTGATTTCATGGTCGTGTCCAGCTACGGCGGCAGCAACACCAGCAGCAGCGGCCTGGTCAAGATCATCAAAGACCTGGACGGCGACCTGTCCGGCAAGGACGTGCTGATCGTGGAGGACATTCTGGACACGGGCATCACCCTCTCCAACCTGGTGCCCATGCTCAAGATGCGCCACCCCAATTCCGTGAAGATCTGCACCATCCTGGACAAACCCAGCCGCCGCAAGGCCGACATCAAGCCGGATTACGAGGGTTTCCAGGTGCCGGATGAGTTCGTGGTGGGCTATGGCCTGGATTACGACGAAAAATACCGCAACCTGCCGTATATCGGCGTCCTCAAACCCTGCGTTTACGAGAAATAAAAACATTACCAGAACTGGAGTTGATCATTCTTGCAACCAAAAAGACCTCGTATTAACCCGTTGATCTTTGCGCTGGCATTGGCAGCGGTGCTGATGATCTGGTCGGTGTTCACCAGCGGCACGGGCATGTCCGGCGGCTCTACCATGAGCTACTCGACGGTGGTGCACTACTTTGAGCACAATCAGGTCACCAAATTCACCCTGGACCGCAACACCAGCGTCATTACCCTGACGCTGAAAGAGGGCGACCTCGACCTGCCGCAGGCTACAGCTGCCTCCACGGCAGATTCCACCGGCGGCCTGCTGTCCGGGATGCTGTCGTCTTCGTCGGCGGATTCCACGGCCGCGGAGAAGAACTCGGACGGTACCGTGACTGTCCGCTACAAGCTGCCCTATGCCTACGTTTTCATTGAGAACGTGCAGAGTTATATCGATTCTTATGACGCGGCCAACCCCACGGCTCCCATGGAGTACGATTACACCTCCCTCAAGGAGACCATCCCCTGGATGGAGATCCTGTTCTATCTGGGCATGCTGGGCTGCACAGGCTTCCTGCTCTTCTCCATGATGCGCGGCGGCGGTGCCGGCGGCGGCATCATGAATGTGGGCAAAGCCAAGGTCAAGGACGAGCGGGAAAACAAAAAGACTGCTACCTTTGCCGATGTGGCGGGCGAAGACGAGGAGAAAGAAGAGCTCAAAGAGGTGGTCGAATTCCTCAAGAGCCCGGATAAATTCAACTCGCTGGGTGCCCGAATCCCCCACGGCGTGCTGCTGGTGGGCCCTCCGGGTACCGGTAAGACCCTGCTGGCCCGTGCCTGTGCCGGTGAGGCCGGCGTGCCGTTCTACTCCATCTCCGGCTCGGATTTTGTGGAGATGTACGTCGGTGTCGGTGCTTCCCGTGTGCGAGACCTGTTTGACAAGGCCAAGAAGACCATGCCCTGCATCATCTTTATTGATGAGATCGATGCGGTGGGCCGTCAGCGTGGTGCCGGCCTTGGCGGCGGCCACGACGAGCGCGAGCAGACCCTGAACCAGCTGCTGGTGGAGATGGATGGCTTTGAGGCCAACGATGGCGTCATCGTCATGGCCGCTACCAACCGTGCCGATATTCTGGATAAGGCTCTGCTCCGTCCCGGCCGCTTTGACCGTCAGGTCTATGTGGGCCTGCCCGATGTCAAGGGCCGTGAGGAGATCCTGAAAGTCCACACCAAGAATAAGCCACTGGCCCCGGATGTGTCCCTGAAAGTCATCGCGCAGCGCACCGCGGGCTTTGCGGGCGCTGACCTGGAAAACCTCGTCAACGAGGCTGCCCTGCTGGCTGCCCGCCGCAGCCGCAAGGCCATCACGATGGAGGACATCGAGGAAGCATCCATGAAAGTGATGGCCGGCCCGGAGAAGAAGAGCCGTGTCGTGACCCCCGAAGAGAAAAAGCTCACGGCCTACCACGAGGCAGGCCACGCGGTGGCGGGCTTCTACTGCAAGCACCACCCCCGTGTGCATGAGATCACCATTATCCCGCGCGGCCAGGCTGGCGGCTACACCATGTATCTGCCCGAGAAAGACCGCAGCTATGTGACCAAGGGCGAGATGTTTGAGGACATCGTTTCCAGCCTGGGCGGCCGTGTGGCCGAGCAGCTGATCTTGGAGGACATCTCCACGGGTGCTTCCAACGACCTGCAGCAGGCCACCAACATTGCCCGCCAGATGATCACCAAGTACGGCTTCTCCGAGCGGCTGGGCCCGGTGGTGTACGGTACCTCTCAGGAAGAGACGTTCCTGGGCCGCGACTTTGCACAGGGCAAGGGCTACAGTGAGACCACCGCTGCCGAGATCGACAGCGAGATGCGGGACATCATCGACGAGGCCTACGAGACCTGCCGCCGCACCCTGACGGAGCACATCGACCAGCTGCACGCGCTGGCCAAGGCCCTGATGGAGCGCGAAAAGCTCAACGAGCAGGAGTTCAACACCGTGATGGCGGGCGGCACCCTGGCCCCCCGTGACGGCGAGGAACCCAAGGCGGAAGAGCCTGCCCAGCCGGCTCAGACCACGGTAGAACCGGCAGAGCCCGCCGAACCGGCAGAGCCCGCCGAGATGGCGGAACAGACCCGGCCCGTGGAGACTCCGGCAGAGGAGACCCCGGCCCAGAAACCCGAAGAATAAACCCGGAAAGGGGAGAGTGTTGTGGAGGAAAATTTTGAACCGGTCGCACGGACACGCGCCAATTACTACACCCCGGGCAGCCCGGTGCAGTTTGTCTGCGTGGAGCTGCTCAAGGGCGAGATCAGCGGCGAGCACGCGGTCTGCCTGACCTTTAAGAATATTTCCAAGGTGACGCTGACAGCCCTGGAGATTCATTTCAAGTGCAAGGGCGTGGACGGCATCATCCTCTGCGAGGACGAGTTTGAGTATCGTGACATTGCCGTGAAGCCCGGCGAGAGCTTTGGCATGGACGATGCCGTGTTTGTGACCCAGAAAGCCATCACCAGTGTGGATGTTTCCCTCAAGAACGTCTACAACGGCAAGCGGGTGGTCCATCTGGACGCCATCAAGCGGGTGCGCCTGCCGGCCCCCCGCCGCCTGAGCCCCGAGCTGCAGAAAGCACTGGAGGCCCGGATGAACCGTCAGGGCCTGAAGTATATGCCCCAGGTATTTGAAAACGGCTGGTACTGCGCCTGTGGCGCGTTCCACCCGAAAGAAGAGGATACCGTATACTGCACCGAGTGCGGCTGTGACCGCATCCTGCTGCAGAACGCCCTGAACACCCTGCTCCAGCCGGAGCAGCCGGACCCCGTGCCCGCTGCTCAGCCGGAAGCACCGGTGCGGTCCGTTCAGCCTGCCGCGCAGGAAGAGCCTACCCGTATCATGAGCAGCGCGGCCCAGGAAGAGGCGACCCGGGTCATGCCTGCCCGCCCCCATGTGGAGCAGGCGGCCTCCTTTGCGCCGCCGCTGGAGCCGGTGGAAGCCGGAGAGCAGACCCGCATCCTGGATGCACGGAACTACCAGCCTGCTGCCCGCGCGGCCCGGCCGGACGACGAGGGCACCCGTGTGATGCCTGCCGCCGTGCGGGACGCTGCCCCGGCACCGCAGTGCGCTCCGGAGCCGCAGCCCGTGGATGAGGAGGACTACGAGGAGGAAGCGGACTCCCGTGACAGCATCGCTGAGACCCTTATCCGCTGGGTTCCGCCCATCACGGCCATCATCTGCGCAGGCATTGCGCTGTGGGGCTTTGTGTATTATCAGTTTATCCTGTAAAACAGCAGCGGAGGAGGCGGTGAGCGTTTCCTCCGCTTTTTTGTTGCAACTGCTATTTGGCTCCCCTGACAGGACAGACTCCCTCCGGCCGGAGGGAGATGTCGCGCCAGCGACAGAGGGAGGATCGCTGGACGCGCCAAAGCGCGGCCTGAGAGGTTTTATTTCAAATCGAGGAAGTGGCAATATGGTAGACGAGACGTTACAAGCGGCGTTTGAGATCAAGACGGCCTGCGATGAGATCAGCCGCAAGCTGCTGCGCTGGCACTGGGAGCAGAAGCCTGGGGCCCACAGCCTGGATGCCCTGCTCAAGCACCTGGCCCAGCGCCAGAAAGAAAGCCCGGATTACTACGACCGAATGCCGGACCTGAGCGGCAAGACCAGCTGGCAGCAGCTGGATACCACCCTGTGCATGCGGGTGCTGCTGGACCCGGAAAAAGACGCGGCCAAGCCTCTGGACCTGCTGGGCAATACGCCGCACCCCTCGGCGGCTCGCCGGGCCTGCAACGCGGTGCGCACGGCCCGCAACGAAGCCGCCCATGCGGCGGACCGCACCGATGGCACCCAGGCGGCCATCCTTTTCAACGAGGCCATCGAGAGCCTGGAAGAGGGCTATGCGGGCACGGCGTTCAAGACCAGTGAGCTGGAGCAGTATTACCGGATGGCGGAGGATTTCCTCAGCCGCTGCGGGGCCAAAAAGCCGCTGGCCTCGGCCAGGGCAGAGGAAGAAGAGCCCCGTGCCAGCACGCGAAACCGGAATGGCACAAAGCCCCGCAGCCAGAGCCGCGGCAGCGGAAGTTCCCGCAGCGGAAATGCCCGCCGCACAAACAGCGGGCGGAGTGCGGGCCGGGGCAATGGCTCCCGCAGCCGCGGCAGCGGCCGCAAAAAGCAGCGCCGGGTGCACTACAGCCGCAAAATGGCCGTGGTGCTGGTGGCGGCGGTGGTGCTGGGCCTGGTGGTCCGGGCTGTCAGTATGGGCCTGTTTGCAAAATAATGCAGGAAAGACAAAGAACCGAGAGGACTTTTCCGGATGGAGAAGCGCTCCCGGTTCTTTTTATGTGCCCGGGCCATACAATGGCATCAGAACCCAAAAGGGAGGGAGGATCACGGAAAGGACAGGGATTTTACCACTGTTTGGCGGGCTGGCGCTGTTTCTGTTTGGAATGGACCGGATGAGCGAGGCACTGCAGCAGGCAGCGGGGGAGCGGCTGCGGCGGGCATTGGCGGCCCTGACCCGCACCCCGCTGACCGGGGCGCTGGCCGGGATGGTGGTCACGGCAGTGGTGCAAAGCAGCTCGGCCACCACGGTCATGGTCATTGGGTTTGTCAGCGCCGGGCTGCTGGAGCTGCCCCAGGCGGTGGCAGTCATCTTTGGGGCCAACATCGGCACCACGGTCACGGCCCAGCTGCTGGCATTCCGGGTGGAGGAAATGCTGGGGCTGGTGCTGTTCGGGGGCTTTTTTCTCTGTGCAGTGGCCCGGACAAAGCGGGGGCGGCAGATGGGGATGGCGGTGTTTTCATTCGGGCTGCTCTTTGCGGGGATGGAGCAGATCCAGAGCGTGGTGGAGCCGCTGGCCCTCCGCCCGGAGTTTGAGGCCTGGATGGTGCAGGTGCGGGAAAAGCCGCTCTGGGGTCTGCTGCTGGGGCTGGGGATGACGCTGGTGGTGCAGAGCAGCTCGGCTACCATCGGCGTGCTGCAGGGCGTGGCACGGCAGGCCGGGCCGGACGGGGTGCACAGCCTGCTGGGGCTGGCCGGGGCCGTTCCGGTATTGCTGGGGGATAACGTCGGCACGACCATTACGGCGATTTTAGCGGCGGCGGGCGGCACCCGGGACGCCAAACGGGCGGCGGCCGCCCATTGCTGCTTTAACCTCTCGGGGTCACTGGTCTGCCTGCTGGCCCTGCCGTGGTTCGTGCAGCTGGTGGAGCTGCTGCCGCCGGAGGGAGAAGAGCTGGAAATTATCGCGCGGCAGATCGCCAACGCACACACGTTGTTCAATGCCCTCTGCACCCTGATCTGGCTGCCGCTGACGCCTCTCATGGTCCGGCTGGTAACGACACTGGTGCCGGAAAAAAGAACAGAATAAGGTCAAAAATGTTGCCATGGCAACGGCCGGGGGGTTGACAGATGTGGTATACTGATGTTAACTTTCAAAAGGAGGGTCTATCATGATCCGGAAAATCATTCACATAGACGAAGAAAAATGCAATGGCTGTGGTGCCTGTGTCACCGCCTGCCACGAGGGAGCCATCGGCCTTGTCAACGGCAAAGCCAAGCTGCTGCGGGACGATTACTGCGACGGCTTTGGCGACTGCCTGCCCGGCTGCCCCACCGGTGCCATTACATTCACCGAGCGGGAGGCCGCTGCCTACGATGAGCAGGCTGTGCTGGAAAACAAGCAGAAAAAAGCAGCGGCTGCACAGGCAGCTCCTGCCCAGCCCGCGACCTCGGCATTTCACGGCTGCCCGGGCAGCCGGATGCACCAGTTCCACCGGGAGGAGGCAGCGGCTCCTGCCGCGGCTGCTCCGGGAAGTCAGCCCTCACAGCTGGCCCAGTGGCCCTGCCAGATCAAGCTGGTGCCTGTGAACGCCCCCTACTTTGCAGGGGCCAAGCTTCTGGTGGCGGCAGACTGCACGGCGTATGCCTATGCCAATGTCCATCAGGAGTTCATGCGGGGCAAAGTGACGCTGATCGGCTGCCCCAAGCTGGACGATGTGGATTACAGCGAAAAGCTGACCCAGATCCTGCGCCAGAACGACATCAAGAGCGTGACCGTTCTGCGGATGGAAGTGCCCTGCTGCGGCGGGCTGGAGCGGGCTGTGGTCACGGCCCTGCAGAACAGCGGCAAAATGATCCCCTGGCAGGTGGTCACATTCTCGGTGGACGGCAAAATTCTGGACCGCTGAGAAGCGCGTGACCGGATCAAAAGAGAGAAACGAAGAAAAACGGCAGGTGCCCCCATTTAGAGGGGAACCTGCCGTTTTGGCGTGTGTGTTTATTGGATGGCGTTGAGAGTGCTCTGGACGAGCTGCGCGATCCGTTCCAACGTCTGCCGCAGCTGGACGAACGAGGCAATGTCGCTGTCCTGAATGAGATCTGTGGGGGCCGAGAGGTTGTTGACAACAGGGGCCACAGAGCCCGTGAGGGACACAGAGACATCATGGGCGGGGATCTCCAGATGGATGTCCACCGGGATGCTGTCGTCAAAAAGAAGAGACTTGAGGGACAGGCCCAGCACCAGCGTGGGGGAGCCAACGCCCTCCGACGGGAACTGAAAATAAGTAAAGCCCTGGGGATCGTAGTCCGGGTGGACAATCCACTTGGGGTCCAGTTTCAGGGTGTAGCCGGACATGTCCTGCATGGCCACCTGAGAATCCGGGACGCCCAGCATCTGGGCCAGCTGCGCCTGCGAGACGTAATTGGGCAGCGACCACTCGGGGAAGAACGTCCCTACCAGCGGGTAGCTGGAAACAACGGAATCCCGCAGGGTCCGGTAAAGCTTCCCGGCATTGAACAGAGTCTGGTCTGCATCAATATAGACATCGGTGAAAAAGTTGTCGCCGCTGGTCTCGGTGGTGGCGGCATCGCGGGAGTAAAGATAAAGCTGCAGCTGGCCGGGGGAGTAGAGGCCGGTCATCCGGCCCTCTGTGGCCCCTGCCTGGTCCAGAATGGAGTAAAGGGCCGGGTGGGTGGTGCCGCCCTGGGAGGTGACAGCGTAAGTGAACTCGAAATCCGCGCCCTGCTGCAGGGCTTTCAGCTTGTGGTTTGCAAGGCCGTAAAGGACAAGAGCCGCCACGATGCAGACTGCCGCAAGGCAGAGCAGGAGAGTGACAACGGCACGGGAACGCTTTTTGCGGGAAGATGCCATAGAGAACGCCTCCTTTTATTGAGAATACGAACCAGAACTTAAAAATCGTGCAAGCTGCCTGGGATTTTGGATCAAAATAAATTTTTCGGGGTATTGCCGGGCAATTTGCCGGTATCCGGCCATCCGGGCAGGTGTGCGGCCCTGATATAAGACCCACCAGACGAATTCAGCGTCGATCTTTTCCATACAGCCGGGCGCGGAGGAATCCCGCACAGCGCCCCGGTTGGCCCACCACCGCCGGATGACCCGCCAGAGGCAAAGAAAGCGGTTGAATGCAAGGACGATGATCTGGTCTGCCTCTTCCAGCCGCCGGGCATAACAGGTTTTGGTGTAGTTTCCGTCCATGACCCAGCTGCTGTGGGTGTCAAGAAACGAGGTGACCAGCTGCTCCTCCTCTCCCGGAACGCGCTCTACCCAGCCGGGCAGAAAGTGCACAGCGTCCAGATGCAGGACCGGAGCGTGATAAAAACTGCCCAGCTGTTTGGCAAGGGTGGATTTTCCGCTGCCGCTGAGGCCCAGAATCGCAATTTTCATAAAAAACCTCTTAATGGCAGGCTTTGACAAAAGCGTCAAACAGGGCCTGCTGGCGGGGGTCGGCCTCGCTGAGCCACTCCGGGTGCCACTGGACCCCGAGGCAAAATGTTGCGTCCGGCTTTTCCAGCGCCTCGATGAAACCGTCCTCGCTGAGGGCGGCAATTTCCAGCCCCGGAGCCACCCGGCTGGCTGCCTGATGGTGCTGGCTGTTGACCAGAACGGTGTCCTGCTTTAAGATCTCCGCCAGCAGGGTGCCCCGGCGGACGGTCACGGTGTGGATTTTAGCCCAGTGATCGTTGTGAGGCAGATGCTCCAGGGGCTTGATGTCCTGATACAGCTCCCCGCCGAGGAACGCGTTCAGCACCTGGATGCCCCGGCAGATGCCGAGGATGGGCTTGCCCGCCGCAAGGAATGCATGGAGCAGCTTGGGCTCAGCGGCATCCCGCAGGGGATTGGGTTCCCCGCAGGCCGGGATGCGCTCCTGCCCGAAGAGGCTGGGCTCAATGTCGCCGCCGCCGGGCAGCAGCAGGCCGGCGCATTCCAGCGCCTCGGCCACGGCCTTGTCCGGGTCAGCCAGCTCCACCCAGCGGACGGAAGCACCCGCCCGGGCCAGACTTTCCACATATTTGGATTGTGCGGTGGTCAGCTCCGGGTCAGTGCTCATCCGGGGCATGGCGATCGTAATGGACATTTTATCATCCTCTCAAATTTTCACATAAAGCAAAAACCCGGAACTTTTCAGTTCCGGGCGTTTTGGCGGAAAGATGGGGATTCGAACCCCAGAACGCTTTTGACACGTTACACGATTTCCAGTCGTGCGCCTTAGACCAACTCAGCCATCTTTCCACAT
>QWCE01001866.1_pt1 | contig 29006 bp, 52 predicted proteins | sample 1972531 | NCBI WGS metagenome assembly QWCE01 (sample SAMN09866716, study PRJNA288562) | Human gut metagenome isolate term4_stool, whole genome shotgun sequencing... | reverse complement strand
CAAATAATTGTACTTAAAGTTTTCCATAATGCAAGCCCCCTTAAAGCACCGTATCAATGTTGGCATGGTTTTCAAATTACTCTGAAAAATTATGAACTAATGACCATCGGGATAATCGTGGTAGATGCAGATGTAACAAGCTGTGCAATGCCGCCCAAAATGACATTAATGCGCGGAATGATATTTTCGCCAACGGTAACAAGACTATCAACGAACTGCTCTGTAAGTGTCTTGAAATCGGCGTTATCGTCAGCAATGCCAACCAGCAGATTGCCCCATGCGGACTTCATGGATGAAACAGAGCCTTGAATGGTGGTGCTTGCTTCTTTTGCCGTAGTTCCTGTGATACCCATTTCTGTCTGAACCACATGGATTGCTTCTACTATTTCTGCGTAGCCATATCCCATGCCATCCTCGCCCCACAGAAAGTCTTTGCCAGAGAGCTTCGACGCATCGGCAAGCAGACGCTCCATTTCTTCTTTTGTTCCACCATAGCCCAATTTGCAAATTGTTAATCTGCACTTTCTTACTTAAATACGTTATAGGTGCAGTTCAGACTATCGCTTATCCTACTGCATATTGTAGGATTCCTCTCACTTAGTCGTTCACGCTGGCATTACCCTTGCGCCCTGTTGCCCCCGCCGGGGTGTCCAAGTCAATCAGAGAGGATTCGCACATCGCCCTTTATTTATGCGGCGAGTGCCCCCATTTTGTTAAGGTTATCAAGCATGGTGTAGTTCTGTTTGGCAAAGCCTTGGTAAGCATTCTGGATAGATGCCATATCCGTGCCCATTTTATTGGCATTATCAGACATATCCGTGATTGCAACATTAGCCATGTCTGCCGCCGCTGCTGTATCACCGCCAAGCGATTGCAGTAAGGACGCAGAAAAACTTGTAACTGTGTCCATATATTCGTTAGCGGATAGGCCAGCAGACTTATATGCATTTGCTGCATATTCTTGAACTTTTGCAGAGCTATCCTTGAATAGCGTATCAACGCCACCGACCAGCTGTTCATACTCAGCATAGTTGTTAAGCGCGTTTTTCGTAAGCACGGCAATGCCGGTAGCAGCCGCACCTACAGCTGCGGCGCCGACTTTAGCCGCAGTGGCAAGCCCATTTTTGAATTTTCCTGATAATGTCTCTACATTTTCGCTTGCCTCGTCTTGCACAGATATTTTCACAAACAGATCAAGAAGATTCATGCGTTCACCTCGCTCTCTTTGTAAATTCTGAAAATTATTCGTGACATTCCATTGATAGTATGGTATGATATCGGCAAGGAGGGATTATTTATGATAAGTTTTAACAAAGATTCTGCGTGGGACTTAAAGCCGATTCCCGTTTCCGATGTGCGTGGTGAAGTGAATGGCTTGTTGATTGACGGAGAAGAAATCGCTGCCGCATTTAAGACCGTCCGCGACCAGCTGATTTTTACTAACAAGCGAGTCATATCGGTTGATGTACAGGGGATTACAGGAAAGCGCAAGTCCTTCAGCTCTATGCCCTATTCGAAAGTGCAGTTTTTCTCCGTGCAAACCCCAGGCTTTGCCGAAATCATCCCGGATAGCGAACTTGTTCTGACATTCTCCAATGGTTATGTTGCAAAGTTCGAGTTTAAGGGAGGCACAGACATCGGGAAAATCGGAAGAATGATTTCTGATTATGTCCTCAAGTAACGCATATTCGCCCGCCGCCCCTTCACGGGGCGGCTTTTTTAACTTGTAACCCGCACCGATTGACAATATCGCTGGTGATTTCTTCACAGGAGCGATTGTCTTTTTTGCTCACATCTATAATTTCAATATATCGCTTATCGATTGAAACGCCCGCGCATCGCTCGCATATTGCTTTAAGCAGATCAGCAGAATAAATTCGATATGCTTTTTCTTCTGCATCCTGCTTATACCGCGCTACACAGTATGCCAGAAATGGCTTTACTCTTTGGCTTCCCCGATATTCTCCTGCACAGAGCCGGACGGCGTTTCTGCCGTCTCGGTCTGCGCAGATGTAAAAAGGTCCGTAAAAGCCTCGTCCGTCATAAGCTCAGTAACATCAACCAGCAACTTGGCAAGCGTCAGCCCAGCGGCATATTTTTTTGCAGTCACGCCTTCCACAGCCGCCAAAATTGCAATCAGATCTTTCTTGTGCCCACGCAAAAGCAGCGGAGCAGATTTCTTAACCCTTGCCAATACAAAGTCCTTTGCATTTACGCCATCCGGGAGCTTCTGACGCTGAAACAACGCTGCGGCTTCTTTGTCCTCGGCTATGTTGGCAATAGGATCGATAATGTCTGCGATAACATCAAACACTCGCTCCCCTTTAATTTTTGACAGTTTCATGGTGTTACGCCTCCGCCGTGCCGGCCTTGATGTAAATTTCAAATGGCACAGTGTCCTGTGCGCTCATGGAGTAGTGAGCGGTGTACTCAAACGCGAACTGCCCCTTTGCCTTGTCACTGGTCTTCAGCTGGAAGCCGCCGGTAGACAGTGCGTTCATCATGTGGATGGCGATGAAACCGCCATTTTTATCGCCGTTCTTGTCGGAGTAGTCGCCCACCAGCCAGATGTCGGCAAAGTCAGCGTCCGACAGATCGTTCCGAGGCGTGACCTTCCCATCGCTGGTACCCACATCTGCAGCACCGCAAAGGCTCTTTGCAATCTTGGTGTCTGCGTTGATGAACGTACCCGTCATCTTTGCCTCCCAGGAATCCAGCCGTTTCAGCTCCTTCATGTTCTTCGGACAGTTGTCAATGTCTTCGCCAAAATCGGAGAAGCTGGGCGTTGCGGTAAAATTTACGCCGCCGGTAGTCGCGCCGATCTGTCCCGCTTCTCCGATGGTTCCGGTGGCCGGGGTAAAATCGGTGGTCAGAATACCGGCGTTGATCTGGAGCTTCTGAAATGCATCGGATGGAATTTTAGTGAATTTCATATTTTCTTCCTTTCATCAGTTTTGCGACAGGTATTCCACCGTGATGTTGAGATACCTTCGCTTGATGTTTTTATCGCTTTCGTCCGCGATGTTCTGACACCACGGGGAGCCGCGCTTGATCCACATCGCCCCGCCGTCATACGGCACAAGCACGCCGCCCATACCGATTGCATCGGCGATCTCCTGTGCCTTTGCGTTTGGTGTCGCCTCGCTCTCGGTGTAATACCAGAGGTTGACCGTCAGCGCGATCTCGCCGCTCTCCCATGATCCGGTGATAAGCTCATAGGTCAGCCACGGAAAGGTCGCGTCCTCCGGCACATTCGAGGTCGGATACGACGGGAGGAATTGAGAGAACCACGCATGGAGCGCCTTGTCCTTTGTCATTTCGGCAGCTCCTTTCGCTCCGCAGTAAAGAATTTCAGCGCCTTAATGATTGCGCCCGCAGACCTCGGCGCGGCCTTTTCCTCGGGATTTGATGTCACGCGATAGGTAATTCCCGTTTCCGTATCGCGGAAATAATCGTTGTACTCGATGGGAACGCTCTGATTGACCAGTGCGGAATATACCGAGGTCACACCCTCCTTTTCCGCTTTTCGCGCCTCCATCGATGTGTCAAGAGATTGGTAATTGAGGAACTCCGCACCCTCTTCCCACGCAGTGATGTAGCCGCCCGCGCCATCAGGCGTGCGCTTTTTCTCCATCAAAATGCACTTGTGGGCAAAATCGTCCAGTAAAGTCACGGTTCCACCCCCTTGAGCTTGCGCCAGTCATTTAACCGGCATTTAAAAGCGCCCTGCCAGCCCGTCCCAGCGCTCGTGTCGGCATTTCCGCCGCTCGCCTTGGTGTAACTGTACCCGCCGAAGCTTTCGCTCGTGTACGGGCTTAAAACGGCTTCACCGTTCTTTTCTTCCCACGCGGCGATATCTTCGGCAAGCACAACCACAGCCTTTGGCACCGCCAGCGCCCACACCGTCCCGGTAAAGGTTTCATCCGTCAGGTCAGCCGCCGGATATTGATGCAGACCGTCATTAAACACAGAGCCGCAGATACGGAAATATTGATTGGTCAGGAGAAAGGGCAGCGCAATGCTGCCGTTCTCCACGGTGAACGTGCCCTCGTGAATCTCCACAAGGAACCAGTTGTTCAAATGCCGTAAGACCTGTTCAAGCATTACGCTGCCCTCCTATTTAGCCCGCGCCGGCCACAGAAACGGTAGCCACGGCAATGCCGTCCAGATACTCAGCCCACAGTTTCATGCCCATGATGGCGTACATATCGCCCGTGGCGCGGCTGTAATCGCCGTCAACATGGACGCCGATCAGGTTGGTCTCGCCCTTCACGGTGTAATTCAGCCCCAGCTTGGCAAAGTCGCTGTCGCTCGGGTCCACATAGTACAGGTCGATGTTTTCCACGGGCAGAGCAATCACCTTCTTGGAAGCAATGTACTTCTCGGGAAGCAGGAACAGGGTGCGGTAGCCCATGAAGTTCTCCACGTAGTTGATACCGAACATCGTCTGAACGGTGATTTCCTTGTCGCCCAGGTAATCGTAAGCATCGATGATGTTGGCAAAGCCCACCACCTCGGTTACGTCCTTATCCAGACCGGCAAACTTGTCCAGCACCTTGCCCTTAGCCATAGCCAGAGCACGCTGCCACGTTTTCTCGGTCACCTTCAAAGTGCCGGTACCGAGGAAGGTGTAGAAGTCGGTCAGGACCTTGTTCTGCAGGGCCACGAGGAAAGCTTCGTCGGTCTTCTCCACGGCAACGTCAGCGCCGTACTTTGCCACGCTCTCGATGGTCACGCTCTTGGCATACTTGGAAATGTCGATGTCGCCATAGGCAACAGGCTCCACCTTCATCTTGGTAAAGGGGATCTCGTCACCCTCTGCCACGGTGCCGCCCTTGAGGCCACCGTCCACGCTGGCCTTGTAGGAAACCAGCTTCGTGCCGGGGGCCTTGCGGATGGGACGCATGATGCCCATGATGTTACGCAGTGCGTCCCAGTTATCGGCGAAGCGGGACACGAAATCCACCTCGCGTGCGGAAGTAGTAAACTGCGCGGAAGTTGTTACATTAGTTTTCGCAGCCATAAATAGCTCCTTTCAAAAAATCAGTTGTTTTCGCTTGCCATCAGGTCGGCAAGCGCTTTCTGGCGCTCCGCCGTAGACATCACATAGCGGCCTTTATCGTCCTTCTTGTAGATGTCCTCTCGGGATTTTGCACCGCCGGTGTTTGCCGGGGGGTTGGCGGGATTCGCCCCGTGTGTCTGTGTGGTGGAAACCAGCCCCTTGTAGGTGCCGTCTACGAGCGCATCAAGGCTCTTGGTGTCCTTGATCTTGTCGCCGTCCATCTCCAATACGGCCATTTCTTCGCCGCAGCCACGCATCGCAAGGTCGAGATTCGCGCCGGTGATGTTTTTGCTCTCAAAGTAAGCCCGGACGGCCTTTTCCTTTGCCGCCTTGCTCTCCTTTGCCGTGACATTGGCTTTGAAGTCCTCAAAAGCCTTGTGCTCTTTCTCGTACTTCTCCTGATAGCCGTTGTCACCTGCCGCCTTGAGATCGTCCAACTGCTTCTGGACGCTGGGCAGCTTCTCCGCGTCCGCCTTATACTTGCTGACATCAGCTTTCAAGCCGTCCACAGTGTCGGTATGCGCCTCGATAATGGTATCAACCTGCTCATCGGTAAGCCCCATACCCTTCAAAAGTTTTCGTGTAAGTGCCATGACACTATCTCCTTTTCTTCGGTTCCGTTCCTTCGGAAACGATAGTTTTATAAAAACCGCTGTCCCTTGCGGTAATTAACAAAAAGAGCCAACTGCCTACAATTTGTAAGCAGTTAGCTCCTATTTCAGTTCATCCTCCAATATCTTCCGGTATTGGATGGCATGGTCGGCGGCAGCAGGTTTCAAAAACGGCTGTGCCTTGTTGCCACGCGTGTAATGCCAATTTCCCTTTGCGTCCTGATACACCCACGGTGTAGGCCGTCCGCCGCCGCCCTCGGCGTAAATGCCGGTGCCAAGCTCAACATAAGCGGCATACTCGTTGTCCGTCCCGATGATTGCCGCTGGTTCCTGCTCATCTACCACATGGGTGATGCTGTTCCGCAGATTGCCGGTGTCAACGGGGCACAGCTTTTTCGCATATCCCTCTGCCACCAGACCAATCTTTTCCAGCCCCCGCAGAAGCGCCGCATGGATGGCGCCAGAAACCTCTTTGCTGTTGTCGGTGATTTCAACGTTCATCAAAAAATCCCTCTTGACTTTTTTTCGGGAATTGCATATACTGACAGTGAGGAAACTCATGTTTCCGTTTTTTCGAGCCGAACCTCTTCCCGTTACTGGAGGGGGGGCGGCTCATTTTTTATATCTTCGTGCGAATAGGAGAGAACCGTTCTCTTCCAATGCAATCACATCAAAACCGAACCCAGTGCTAACCACGCTGCGAACTGCTCTATCATCTACAATGCGTATAAGCTCATCGGTATTGATGGATCCTGTGCACTGTAACACAACCCCTCCAGGAGTTTTTGCAATCTGCTTTGTGGCTTTTCGAATCGCCATATCTGCCGCTTTCGCTGTTGATATACTTTTCAATTCCCACTGTTTACCGCGCCATAGGTAGTCCGGCGTTTTTATTCCCTGCGCATTCGCTTCTTTCAACAGCACGAACTTCCCGCCGAATTGATCTCTGAGTTGGTTTGCAACTTCGATTTCGGTCTTGTGCCCTTTTTTGCGGTATCCGTTCTCGTATCGCACCTTACCCATGCGGGGCTTGGCGGAATCTATGTATTTCTTTGTAACATCCTTCGCAGATTTTTCGCTCCCCATGTGATATGGGGATAACTGTTTGCCGCTGTATCCCTGCTTCGATGCTTCCCACTGCGCATATGTCATGTCAGATATAAGCCCGTCGCGTGTCCTACGCAGCCCGTCTGATGTATCTACACCATCCACCGCCGCAACCAGCGTACAACGGCAGTTATATATCTCCCACGGTGGCCCTTGTGGGTCGCCGGGAAAGCGGCAACCGTTAGAAAACTTCTTGCCCTGCGCCACTTGTTCGCCGTCAAGCATGGCATGAGAGTGGCGTGTACGCGAGTCCAGCGTAGCCAACCATTCTTTTTTGAGCTTTATTCCCATCTTTCCAGCCGCCGCGTAGCTGTCCATGCGTCCGGCGTTCTGCGCGCCAGTCACAGCTGTACGGGCGGTGCGGATGGCGGAATCGCGGCTCATGGTGGTAATGCGCTTTTGCAGATCGTCCGCCATGTGCTTGATGCTCTTCCCTTGCAAGATGGAGCTGGTGACACTCTTGGTAATTTGCTTTTTGCCATACTCGAGGTCAATGCCACGCTTTAATGCTCGTTTCGGCGGGTAATACGGCATTAAGTCTGGCTGCTCTACCATAAGCCGCTTTACCGTCTGCTCGTCCCACAGATCAAAGCCGATATTTCCAGCGACCTGTTCAATGGTGTAAGCCGCATAATTGCGGTTCAGGCTGTAAATACCCGGCGTTGCATCGTTGGTATAGGACACCGCCACGGCGTTTGCGTCCGTGGCACGGCGCGCCACTTTGTCTTGCATGGCCTGATAGCGTTCCCCGCGCCCGATCTGGTTCAAACGCCATTGCTTATAGTCGGCCTCCGTCCATTCCTTGCCGTTCTGCACGGTGCCGATCAGCGCTTTCATTTCCTCGTCGCGCTTTTTGAATTGCTCAAAATATGCGTCGATGGTAGCTTGCAGTTCTTCCCCCGCCTCGCGGTATAGCGTTGCAATACGCCGCTCCAGCTTCGCAAGCTCCTTATCGGTCAGCTTGTGTCCGAGGTCACTGTTCGCCATCGCCGTTCACCTCCGGCTCATCCGGTTCCGCAAAGCTCCGGTCAATCTCTTCTGCAGCCTTCCGCTTTGCCATGTCCTCGTACTGGTCAATGTCGCCGTTGATGGTCAGCAGCTTCTTTGTGATGTATTCGTCATCGTAATACGCCGCGCCCAAAAGAATGTTCTGCGTTTCCTCGCTCTTGTTGATGATCTGATTGCGCGTATAACTCGGCTGATCCTCAATGCCTGCCAAACGCAGAATCTCCACAATAAACCGCGTGACCTCGGATTCAAACTTGTCCGTTTTCAAATCCAGCGGCACATAGCTGGCCTTGATCGCGGTCGCCGTCTGGTTGCCGGCAGATACTGCCGCAGCGTCAAAGCACTGGAAATCCTCATAGAGCTTCTTCTTCAGCATATCAATGGTGCTGCTGGTACCCTCATACGGCGCCTCGATGGTCTTGCTCTCCACCTTCGCACCGTCGTCGCCGTTGGCGTGGGCCACATGGGTAGTTTTTAAGCGCTCAACAAACTTCGCATCGTCCAGATCGTCCATGCCGTTGCAGTTAGACAGCACCCAATAAATCAGGTTGCCCTCATCCACATTGTTAACCATGTTCGAGGACGCCAGATCCAGCGCGTCAATGGTGTTGCGCTTGCCGACGATCTCGGAGAGACACCGCTTGTTGTTTTTCAGCGGGACGATGGGGAAACTCGGATAATTCCCGCCATCGTAAATCTCTGTTTCGCCGACTTCCGCCTTGCGCTCGATCAGCTTATAGCTGCGCTTCGGCTGCATGACGGCCATATCCTCGCCGCTGGGCTGGAAAAACTCGGTAAAGCCGTCGATCTCATACAGCGTCGCTCTCAGAGGCTTATCCTGTGCCACCTGCCAGAACCGGATACCGGCTTTCATTGCACCGTCCTCTTCATCATAGAGGGGGACGAACTCAAGCAGAGAGAACACCCGCAAATGCGTCAAATCCCAGAAGCCGAAGGACACGCCTGCGATTTTCGATTCACGCGCCGCATCCATGACTTCCTGGTCGAAGTCCGGGCAAAGTTTTTTCGGTGTTTCCTTCTCCGCAAAGGTCACGCCGTTTCCCAGCAGATACGAAACCTCCTGATCCACCGCCAGGCCGAAGAAGCGGCTGGCCAGCTTATGGTTTGCCGTCCACATATCCGTGTGGGCACGGCCCTGCATATCGTAGATGATCTTTTCATAGCGGTTAATGGTCGGATTCAGGCCGTTGTAATATTCCTCAGCATCCGCCGCCGTCTTATATGCGTGGGATTCGCGGTGCTCGTTGATCGCGCTGCGGATAAACTCCATCCGCGCCTTTTCGTCCTCGCCCACCGCCACAAGGTCATTATATGTCTTAATCTCCGCTCACCCCTTATCTCAGAATGGAAACATAATCAGAGCTGTCGCGTTTGTTCCACAACCGCTTTACGATGCTGGCCGCGCTGTCCGGCGCATCATCATGCTCAACATTCTCGTTGTAATCGCAAATCTGGTCGATATACGCATCATCCGTACCGGCCACAAAAACCACATTGCGCCATTCCGCCTTGAGATAGCTTGTGATTTTAAGGAATTTGTTCATGTTTTCGTGATATGTAACGGCCCGTTCGCCCTTCGCACGCAACGCCTTTGCCAAATAGCCCTTGTCGGCGTTGATCTCGCAGTAAATCTCCCCAGCATTGAAGGACTTCCGAAGCCGGATGATCTCATTCATGCAATCGTCCACATGCTTGTGCCAAAGCCGCCCATAGAGGTAATATGTTGTTCCCTTCTTCCGGGCGATCGTAAACGCCGTATAGTCATCGCCGCCGTATGCCGCGTCAATATGGCAAATGCCCTGCTCTGCAAGGCAAGGCTCCGCGCCCATTTGCGGCGTGTCAAAGATCACATCATCACTGGCAATGTGCCGTAGCTCGTAGTTTGCCGCAAACAGGGATGACGTCATAGACGATTTAATGGTTTGCAACTCATCCACGGAGATCAACCCAGTTGAATAGCAATCGTACTTTTCGATATTCGGCATCATGGAAAACGCGTCTTCCTTGTGCCAAGGCGTCCCGGTGTTAAAAATGCGTCCGCCCCGATTGCGGATGTTCTGTAACTCCTGATAGATCGTTTTTGTATGGTCTCGCTCTGCGCGGGAAATGCGGTCCTGTACGTTTACAATATCGTCCGTAAATATGCGGTCAAAATGCTTGCCGGTCAAGGACCCGTTCACGCCGCACGCCACAAGCTGGCTCGTGCCCTTGTTGTCCGCTGCCAGATTCGTGGAAATCTCCGTCGCGGATACCGTTGTCAGGATCAGCGGTTTCCCGTGTATCTTCTCGCACAGCGCCTCCATATATGGCGATAGCAGCAGATTCCGCACCTGCCGCACAACCTCTTTCACATCCGCATCCGTTTTTCGCATAAACAGCGTTTTGAGATTCGGCAGAAGGACGATGATCTCCGCCAGCGCAATCGAAACGCATGTTGTTTTATAGCTGCCACGGTGCGCCTGCAAGGTTTTGTCCTCACTCCCGCGCACCATATCCTGTATCCATGCGTTGTGCAGCGCACCCAGCTTATCAAACCCAACAGCATGACCGAACGCGATGGGGTTATGTATCAGCAGTTCCGCCGCTTGTATCCGCGTCATTCTGCATCACCATCTTCTCCAGCTCGTCCAATGCAATGCCCTTTGCGTCCGTCACTGCCACATCCACGCTGTCACGCTGCCCCAAAAACTGTTTGCCGAGGAAGATCGCCATTGTAGCGTTCTTTTCAGCCAATCGCCACTGACTTCTCCGCAGCGAAATTTTCCCCGCTCCTCGCTTTTGCTTAAATACCTCGGAAAAACTGGCATGATAGGTGCGTTTACACCAACTATCCAATGTTTTATCGGTCACGTCAAACCAGCCGCAGATTTCCTCAAGCGTGCATTGCAGGCCGCAGAGGTTCTCGAACTGCTTCTGATCTATTTCCTTTCTTGGCCTGGCCATACGCACCCTCCTTTCTCTGCTGGCGTTTAATAAACTTCTCCATGTCCCGCTTTAGGTGCGGGCTGCTTGTTTTTTCGATGATTGCCTGTGCTTCTTCAATCGTCATTCAGAAGCACCGCCTTTTCTCCGGTAAACTTTTCCCATCGATCAATAATGACATCCGCATACTTCGGATCGTACTCCATGCAGAAAGCGTGTCTGCCATTCTGCTCCGCTGCCATGATCGTTGTGCCGGACCCAGCGAACAGGTCGAGGACATTCTCACCCGGCTTACTGGAACACTGCATCTGGTAATCAAACAGCTTAATCGGCTTCATGGTCGGATGCTCCGCAGACTTGACAGGCTTATCGAAATTCAGCACAGTTGTCTGCCTGCGGTTCTTGAAGAAGTAGTGCTTCTTGCCTTCCGTCCATCCGTATAGACAAGGTTCGTGCGCTTCCTCTTCAATCTCGCTCTCACCATACAGGCAAGGCTCATGTTTCCACTGGAAATCCTGTCTCCCCATCACAAGGGAGTTCTTCACCCAGATCAAACACTGCCGGACACGCAGCATCGCATCTCTGCACGCGCCTCGGAAGTTATACCCCTCGCTGTCTGCATGCCAGATGTAGAACGGAGCACCGGGCTTCATGACCATCGCCGCATTGGAGAGTGCATCCGTCAGGAAACGCCTGAAGGCCGTATCCTCCATATTGTCGTTCTTAATCTTCCCGGCGGTGCCCTGATAGTCCACATTGTATGGGGGGTCTGTGAGCAGCAAATCCATTTGTGCCCCCCCCACGAGCTTCTGTACGGCTGTCAAAGACGTACTGTCTCCGCACATAAGGCGATGGTCTCCAAGCTGGTACACATCGCCCAATTTGCTCTTTGGCTCTGCCGGTAAAACAGGATCGTAGTTGTCCTCTACCACTGACGTGTCGAGTTCATCACGCAGACCCCAATCAAAGTCAAAAGCCGACAAATCCAGCCCCGGCAGCTCATCAGCCAGCAGGTCAAAGTCCCAGTCGCTCTCGTTACTCTTGTTATCCACCAGCCGCAGGGCGTTTACCTGCTCCGGTGTCAGATCGTCCACGCAGACACAGGGCACTTCTTCCATGCCCAGCTTTTTTGCCGCCAGAGCGCGGCAGTGGCCGATTACAATCACGCCGTCGCGGTCAATCACAATCGGCTGTACAAAGCCGTACTGCTTGATGCTCTCCGCAACATTGTTGATTTGCCGCTTATCATGCTTTTTTGCGTTGGCGGCATACGGCACAATATCCGCAAGCCGCCGTTTTGTGATTTCCATGCTTTCCTCCTGTTTTGTCACCAGCCCCCACCCCTTGGCTACAGTAACAGTCTTTCCCCGCCCATGCGGCCTTCTGGAAGCTCTCAAACATGGGTTACACAGTTTGCCCGCAGGGGGCAATGTCTTTTCCCCGTCCACTTTACGCAGACAGACGCTTTGTGTTTGTCTGCATAATGAACTCTTTTACTTGGTCATATCCCCATCCGCAGTCTACAAGACCGCTCACAAGGCGTTCCATAGACTGCACAGCAGACAGTTCATCGGAAGAAAAGCAATCACGCGGGTTCCCTTTTGTATCAAGGCCGTATTCCTCCCGCAGTTGTTTTGCGTCCTTGCCAAATAACGCCTTGTAAATACAGTTCGTATAGACGGAATATGCATGCCCGTGCATACGGTCATTTTCTGCGGACTGCTGCAGTGCTTTTGTCAGAGCATGCCGTACCGCTACGCCTTTTTCTCTTTCGATCAGTTTCCCGCGCAACGCAGCTTCCATCGCATTAAACTGCTTTATGTACGCTTCCTTAAATTTCATGGCAAGATCACCGGTATAACTCATCGCGAGAATGGTAAATCCATCCCTTGTCATAAAATACATCGGCTGCTTTTTACCTTGCGCGTTATCGTAGAAGGACTGCCCAAAATTGGACAGTCGAAAATCTTCGCTGCAGCCCAATTCGCGTATGTCTCTTAAAACATGCTTGTGTTCTTTGCCAAATGTTTCAGAAACATCAAGGCTTGTACACACCGCGCGATCTTCCTTCCCGACTTTCATAATTTCTACCAGCATTTTCATCAATCCTTTCTCGTTGATTTTTGTTTGGCAGACTATTTGTGACGCATCCCTTGCAGCGGTCTGCCAGCGCATAGCCGCACTTCCGGGCAGGCGCTATGCCATTTGCCCACGGCAGCGGCTCTCCGCTTTTGGAGCGGCGGCGCGGTTTTGAGCCACGCAAGATTCGGGATGTTGTCTATAGCCATCCCTTCTCTATCCCATCTGGGCGCCGCATATTGGCCGTCTTCCCGCTTAGATTGTCACACGCTACCGGCAACTACGCTCCGAAAAGTCGCAGCTCCTATTCCGTCTGGTCAAACCGGTCTTGACGCATCAAGACAAGCGCAGTTTTCAGCGAGCATTGTCATTTCCATGTGAGCCACGACGAACGGTCTCACAGTGTCCGGGTGCGACCCGGCATCTGGTGCAGACGGCTGGACTCGAACCAGCGACGGGAATCAGCGCCGGGAACGCTGCGTGCTCTACCGACTGAGCTACGTCTGCAAATGTCCCCTCTGGGTCACATCATTGAGAGGTGCGAGGGGTCCTGTTGGTGCCGTGTGGGAGGTGCGACCTCCCGCCCCGGATCGTGGGGTGCAACGAGCGCACGGCATATAACAACAGCCCATAGGTTTCCATACAGGCTGTTTGTGCCGGTACGCCCGTTCCCGGGGCCGCTTGCGCGGTGCGCCCAATACCGGCGGCGCATAGAAGGGAGGAAAGTGATGATTGGGAAAACGCGTGGATGCCACTGTCCTATCATCCACTGTACCTATTGTAGCACATCATTAGGCGGAATCTGTATCACCTTTCACGAGTAACCCTGCATATTTCGCTACATCATGCAGAAATCTTTCCTTCCTCCGGCTGAATGTTGCCTCGCTAATCCCAGGAATCACGATCTTGTTGCGAGAGTATTTGTGCTTGCCCTGGCAGTTGCGCATAATTCCATATATTAGCTGCCGCCGGATTGTATCGCTGCCGATATCTCTGCCGCAGCGGTCTATAGCGTATTCCACCGCCAGCATCTTCTGAGTCTCCGGCCATCGCTCTATGGCTGCAAGCTGCTCCGCCTTACTCTCGGCAGGCCTACCAGCGCCCGATCCAGTTGGCATGCCCTCTGTGGCACTATGCGTCCCGTTTAGGATCTCCGCCCGGGCCTCGCGATACGCCCGCACCCGGCGCGGATATCCACGCACATAAGCAATGCACTCCAACCGCACATCATAAGGCAGTGTCGCCTTTTTGCTCATTTGCCCTCCTTTACTCCGCACTGTTCACCAGCTTATATTCCCCATGCAGAGCCTTTTCAATGTCGGCCATCTTGATATATCCGTTGTTTTTGGCCTCCACCAGCTCCACAAGGCACTGCTGTAAGTATTCCAGGCTGCGGGTGTCGTGCTCGTCCGCCGTCTCCTCCCGCACATGGAACCCGCACTTGTCCAGCAGCACACAGGACACGTTATCCATACATTGCTTGGTGCCATCCAGGCGGCCCAGCTCGTATGCCTTAGCCGGATTATTTGGCACCGGCTTCCCATTAACTCTCTTGAGCATCGCCGTTACCTCCATCCATTTTCGCGCCGCAGTTTGGGCAATAGTTCCAATTTCCAATATCGAAAAATGTAAAATCCCACTTAACCATCACGCCGCACTCTGGGCATTTGAGATAATCGTGATCCTCAATCCACCGCCCATGCACCACCGGGGCCACGTCGGCGGCAATCTGACGATTGATTGCTCTGAACACAGACCCGGTATTAAAGGGTTCTGTGCTCTTAGCAATATCATTTTTTAAAGCTTCTCGATCAATGTATTCGGCCATTGTCATCCTCCTGTTCTTCCTCCCCGTCGGATACAGCCGCGCCCTCGTTCTCTGCAACACAGCAATCTGTGCATACGCTCTCTCCGTTTGGCAAACCGTAGCATTTTTCTCCCGTTTCGATGCGCTTTCCGCAGAATGCGCAGTAATCCCACAGCCGTCCCATCACATTGCCTCCACATAGCACCAGCTTTGCGGTGCACGATTGATTTTGCCTTCTTTGTGGCAAGCGTTGCATTCGGTCGCCCATTTTGCGTCGCATTCATCGCATTCGTATGGGCGTTCAAACTCGCTCAACTTTCGCGGCGCGTCGTAGATGCGCAGATCGGAGATGTGCCAGCCGTAGCCGGTTCTCCCGTTGCCGATGTAGTCAGCAAGCTCCTCGTATGTAAGACAAGATCGCTCCATGTGCTCGAAAAACCAGTTCTGAATGCCACCATTGTCGAAAACATTGATGGGAAATATCCGGTCACAGGTAAACTCCCCAATGACCTTGCCTCCGCCATAAAACTGTGGCTTTGGATAATCCGTTGCAATAAAGTCCTCGTGCGGATATTTTGGCAGCGTACAGTAGATATAGCACTTGAACGGTGTTTCCAGCTTTGGACGGTTCTTTCGCACCTCAACGGTTTTCTCACCGCTGATAATCTTCTCGCACCACTTCGGGCGGACGCTCAACATAACAGCCTTGCTCATTTCTTCATCGCCTCCAGTGCTTTCTTTTGGTGCTCATATTTATTTAAACTTACGCGTTCAAAAAGAGCACGTTCTGGCGGCCATCCAGCCCTCAGCCTATCATATAACGTATACGGGTTTATACCTAAAAAGTCAGCCCACTCATGCAGCGTCTTTTCGGTATCTATTACTTTAATTTTCACAGTCACTTCCAAATTGTTCGCCTGAGTTTTTCTGTCAACCCAACGATAATTTTCTGGGCAATAATCCCCATTATTATCTACCCTGTCAATGGTAAGGCCTTCTTTATACCCGTTCTCATCCGCCCACTTTTTAAACGCTAAAAAACTTTGCCAATCTTCGCATACCGAGATACCTCGGCCCCCGTATCGCTTATAATGCGTATCAGTCTTAAGGGCGCATCTCTTACGCATAGCACGCCAGACGTTGTATAGTTTTGTTCCTTTCCCGCCATGCTTATAGTTGCCATTATGCTCGCCAGACTGACTTGCGCTACCATGCGGCATATTACCCCTCCTTTGTTTTTAAGGCTTTCTCCGCCTCTTCATAGGTCAGAAATACGGTCTTGCCGATGTCTCCGGCGTTTATACCTGACAGCGATTGCCAAACAAACCCTTCTACAATGTCCCACTCGATAAACAAGCCGAACAATTCCGCGCGGATGGCTCTAACTTTATACACACTGATCGTTTTTCGACCCGTTACTTCATAAAGCCTATCGCCCACCTTGCACGGCAGCACCACCAACCGCCCGTCCTTGTCTGCTTCTTGATATTTTTTGAGTTCCATGAGTGCGCTGTGCAATTTTGCCATTTCCAGACCGCTAAAGTGCTCCTCTTGCATTGACTTGATTTCCACGGGCGTCAGCCCCGTGTCCTCGTAGGCGGCGAGGCGTTCAACCAGACGGTCAAACGATGGGCAATCTATGCAATCCATGTCCACATTGCAGTTACCAGAACACTTCATGTAATGGTCGTCGCCAAGATAATGCTTTTCAGTCAGTCGTTCCATCATTCCACCTCCTGTAGCCAGAAGTATTGATAACATTCAGTGCAACACATGCAGCAAACCATAGATTTTTCTACAGTGCAAGGTTTTATATCAAGCACACCATTGTTTTTAATTTTTGCATCTGGATACTGTTCCAGGAATTTACTTTGGCGTGTCTTGCGTTCCTTAATATACTGAAAATCGTCCATCACTCCACCTCCTGCATCCAGAACTCACGGCGACAGTCAGTGCATTTCCTGTTGATGTCTATACATCTGCCTCCATCCGTCCTATGTGAATGAAAAATTGGGGCGGGGCATACGCCCAACACGCCGTTATCATCTATCTGTGTCTCAGGATATTGCTCCAGAAACACGTCCTGCCGTGTCTTGCGTGGATGTGCAGCCGACCATTCCTCAACAATAGCAACAATCCTTGTATCCTTAACCATATTTTCTAACGATTGACATTCGCAATCATGTGCAGGGCATGACACACAAACATCACAAACATCGCACATTCGGCGGAGTTCTTTAATAAACTTCACAGCATCCATATTGTCAACCGCCTATCTCATGTGTCGTTTCCCGGCCTTTGCAAACCTCGCGCTCTGCCGCACATAGCGCTCCCGTGCGGCGGTGTTGGCTTGATCCACCCAGGGCTTTTCCTCCAGCCGCTTGGCCTCATATGTTTGGAACGCCTCGCAGCTCTTCCGGCAGGCCCCGCCGGGGAGCCTGTCCGGGCAATCTTTTACGCAGGGGCTTTTCATTCGGCCCACCTCACAATCTTTTCCCGCACGCCCCATTGGAGTGCATCCTCGTGGCTGTCAAAATACAGATCCAGCCGATTCCCGGCAATGGCTCCGCCGGTGTCCTGCACGGTGTATGTATGGCCGTCCAGTTCGATTTCCGTACCCATCGGCAACACATCCGGATCTGCGGCGACCGTCACGCCCTGCGTGGCTTTTGCGCCGGTGGCTGTGTAGCCATTTGCGTACGCCCCACAGCATTTTTCACAGGGGCAGTACGCCGTGACGGTAAACACGCATGTCCGCGTCTCCTGGGTCTCCTGCGGCTCATCGCGGGGCATAACCACCCCCGGCGGCACAACTACAGTCTCCGGCGTTTGCCCGCTGCCCTCTGTGGCAGACGCAATGCCCAAGGCCCCCAAGATTGCTACAAGCATCGCCGCGATTAACACGCTTCTTTTCACCATTCCACCGTCACCTGTCCATAGTCCGGAAGCAGCACCCGCAGATTTGCCAGCAGGGACTCCCTATTGCCGCTCATCTCCAGCCGTGCGTGCAACAGCTTTGCGCCCATCTGCGGCTTGTCTGCTTTCGGCGGTGCATCGTTGGCAGCGTGCTCCTCGATCTGCGCATCTTCCGTATGTGCGGCCACCGCATCCGCGTTAGCCCACTCCATGATTTTACGCTGCCACATCCCCGCGTTTCTTCCGCCGCGCCGGAAAGGTGCGCCTACCCTTTCGGCGTAGGCTATAATTGTTTGAGCGGATGCGCCCATTTCCTCCGCCAGCCATTTAGCCGTTCCGCCGAAAGATTGCATGTTGCGGAAAAACTCTCGTTTCAGATCATCCGGCATAGCCTTAAACTCATGCCACGGCATAGGCCGCGTGATATTATAGCTTTTCACTTCTCCATTTTTCTCCTTCCTCTGCTTTTCGGTGAGGGTGTCGCTGGGGAGCGAGCACCCACCGCGTTTTCTGTTGATGTGAGCAAATGCACCCATTGCTATGCGTTTTTTCTGCATGCAGTCGTAATCAAAATCATTCATAGTCGGCTATGTACACCTCCGTGCGTGGGTTATCCTTGTCGTACAGCACCCGACTCCCGTCGTGGCTAACGATAATGCCGCTGTGGTCGTCCTTTATAACACCGGCCTTCACCAGAACATCGTCAATGGATTCCAGCAGATTTGTCAAATCCACTCGCCGCCGGGTAGGCATATAAAACAGGCATTTGACCTCCACAGGATCCTCAATGGGACGCTGCACTCTGGCTTTTTTGCAGTGCCATACAGATTCCGCCTCGTAGTCCATATACTTCTGGGACGGCATTATAAACGGCTTCCCCGTTTTGCTGCTGTGCATGATCCGCATAGAATTTTTCTTTGTGATTGGTGCCAGCGGCACCGTGATCTCAATCATCGTCTCCCTCCTCGATGGACACCGCCACATAGCCGGGCCGTCCTTTGTACCGTCTGCCGCTGTTGTATACTGCCTTGTAGATAGAGCGCCAGTTAATATGGCACATATTGGCAAGCTCAATGATGGAATCAGATACCGCCTCCGGTAGCTCGTACTTGTCCCGGCTTACGCGCATGTATACCGTCATACGCCCCTCGCTCTCTCCAGCAGCTCCTCCACGGTCATCTGTCCCGGCACCTGCATGGCCTTTGCAAGCCTGCTGTATGTGTCCAGCTCGTCCAGAGCCCGCTTGCGGTACATGGCAAGGAGCATCTTCTTCTCCTCGTCCGTCTCCGCCAGTTTATACCCGCCATCCGGCAGAGCCACAATGGGCACCCCCTGCCGCCGCTGGGCTCGGATCATGTGCCTGTTTGCTCTGTCCGGCATACCGGTCAATGCTTCAAGGTTTTTCCGGGTGTATGTAATTCCGGGAACCATGCGTAATGTGGTCATGTCAATCCTCCCCAAATCTCAATTTTGTTACGGCAATGGGGAACTCTTCAATCTCGCTTGCCCAGCGGGCCGTGCCCTTGCCGTTGTGCCGCTCAAACACCAGCGGAAAGCCGCCGATACCGTCATACAGGCTACCCAACGTAACAGGGCGAAGATATTGCGCACTGATACGCTTTGCCAGGAAATCCCAGAAGGGCAGGGCGATGGAGTTGCCCAGCGCCTTATAACGAGGACTGTCGCTCGGCTTTCGCAGCTTTCCCTTGCTGTCGCGCCACTCGCCAATGTCTGTCCATCCGTCCGGGAAACCTTGCAGCCGTTCGCACTCCATCGGGGTAAGGCGTCGCACAATCATGCCCGTTCTCACGGTGTTCTGCAAATTGTAGCTGATTCCGCCGTTTGATTTTGCCTGCAAAGTCCCGTTTGTTTCGCCGCCCTCTCGGAAGTTTCGGCAGTCAACAGCACAAACAAGGTCTGTGCTGTCCTTAAAGTCCCGCTGCTTGCAACTGCTTGCAACCTCTCCGGCGCGGTAATCTCCGAACCCTTGCATTTGATATGTCAGCGGCACTTGGTTTCCGCCTGTTCCCATACGGGCTTGCAAACTCGGAACGATCTCGCCGCAGTCTCGGATGATGTCGCAAGCATGGCTCATATCCAGACAAGATATCGCAAGCCTTCCTCTAATATCCGCATCATGCTTTGGAGCACCAGCGCCAGCTCGCAGTGTGCTTGCAACCTCTGTCAGTGCCTGCGAAGGCATTACGCAGTCTCGCTGAGTTCCCATGCAGAATATCGTCTGGTCGTTGCCGGTGCCGAGCGTCCCGCTCTTGTCCTCCTGCACTAAAGCGCCTTTTCCTCCTCCGTCACAGCCCCCCCTGATTCGGACTGCATAAGAAGCACCGTCTTGAGCAGCTCCGGCAAGTCTTTCCCGCGTCGTTCCGCTCTCCGCAGAATGCCTTGACACGCTTTTGCGCTCAAAGAGTATTTCTCCTGCGGTGTCACCTCCAAAATCTGCGACAACCGAGATACGACGGCGGCGTTGGGGGACTCCCCAGTGTTGCGCGTCATGCACTCGCCAAGCCACGCTCCATCGTCCTCCCACTTCATCGTGGTAGCCCCCCCAAGTTGGCCAGCCTTTTTCAGGCACTTCAATATCGGGGGCTTCCGGCTCTGCGATGCGGATGATTTCTTCGAGGACTGCTGCGAAGTCTTTTCCTTTGTTGCTGCTGAAAGCTCCGGGCACATTTTCCCAGACCATAAACCGAGGTCTGACCATGTCACCTGTCCTTCCGTTTGCTCTGTCATGCTCTCTCATCTCCTTTACGATGCGGATTTGCGCCATGAACAATCCGCTCCTTGCGCCGGCCAATCCTGCGCGTTTTCCCGCAATGCTCAAATCCTGGCACGGCGAGCCGCCCGTTATAACATCCACGATTTCAATTTCTGCTCCGTTGATTTTCGTAATATCGCCGAGGTGCTTCATCTCCGTTCCCCCCATCAATCATTTCAGCCTCCAATTCTGCTTCTTCCCGATGTTCAGCATATAATCCCTCGCCCGCTGGTTAATTCTGCTCCCGATGGCTTCATCCCAGCTCAAAATGCGGTCAATGGTCAACTCCGTGGAGATGATCGTGATTGCATCCGGTTTGATATACCTGGCATTCAGCAGGTCAAAGGCGATGTTTTTGTCGGCATCCGTTACGCTCCCCTTGAGAAAATCGTCGATATACAGCGCACGGACGGTTTTCAGCGGCTGCATGGCTTCGGCGTATGCTTCCGCATCGTTTACCTTTGCCTTGATTGCCGGAATATCTCCCCGCCATTGCACATACCGGACAGGGATTCCGCCGTCCATCAGCTTGGCGCAAATCGCCGTACACAGGTGGGTTTTCCCAGTGCCGGGAGAGCCGCCGATGAAAAACCACTTGCCCTTCCAGTCGGTCAAATACTTCTCCGCCGCCTGTTTTGCGGCCTGTTGCCAATACTCCCGCGTTTGGAATGTCCCGAATGTGCAACTGTCCAGCAGACCGGCCAGCCCAGAACGCTCCATGCGCATCCTGCTTCGGCGGATGATCTCGCATTTGCAGGTTCTGCTCACCAGCTCTCCGCTTTCCGTGCGCCGGACGGTGTAGCCAAGCCCGCCGCAGATGTCACAGCCATGTTCCGACATGGTATTCCTCCTTCGTTGGTTGCGCTCCGGCCTCCGTCAGCACATCATCCCATCGGCCTTGATTCAGCCATGTGGCTGGGTTTGGGATGTATTGACCGTTATCCTTGCGCCACTGTTCGCTGTTTTTCTGACTGTTGACGGCATCGATAAGCGTTTTAACCGGCACAGAAACCTTGGAAAATGCTTTCTTTGCGGCCTGCTTTCCAACTTTTCGGGGATATGCCGCCCAAAACGATTCAAACGGCGACGCGCTATTGTCTTTGTCTTTGTCTTTGTCTTTGTCTTTGTCTTTGTCTTTGTCTTTGTCTTTGTCTTTAGTAGCCTTTTGTTCGCTTTCGGTCGCTTTATTTCGCTTTCGTTCGCTTTCGTACGCTTTGTTGCCGCGCCCGCCAAGCGAACCATTTTTTGAATTGGTTTCTGAAATTTTATTATCTCGGTCTAATGTGGCTCGGAATACCGGAAACAGAATGCCTTCTCGCCCGTCGAGTTTTGGTTCAAGACCTGACCGCGCGTATTCCAGTACGGCGATAAATAGTCTCCCTCGCTCGGCATCTGACAAAGCGGCTGTTTGCTCAATCCAGTCATAATAAGCCTTGACATAGCATTTCCCCATGACTCATTTTCTCCTGTGTATCTGTTTGTGGCATGATTCGCAGAGGGTAATTCCATTTTCCGCAGAAAACCGTAGTTCCTTGCATGCCGACCAATGCTTTATATGGTGTGCGTTCAGCTTTCCTCCTTTTATGCCACAAATTTGGCAAGTATAATTATCCCGAGAAAAGACATCCTTTCTCCAGTTACTGTATTTTGAGCTACCGCGTTCTCTCTGGTTTTCCGGTGTTATCCCGCCTTTCCAGTTTGGGTGGTTTTCTCCTCGCTTGTATTTTGGCTTGTCCCTGTCGATCTGCGCCCGCATCATCGGGAATAAAAACCGTTCGTTCCCGCCGAGCTGCGGGGCTTCGCCCGTCCTTGCATAAACCAACAAGGAAGTGAAAAGCCGCCCCCTCTCTGCGTCACCGAGCGGTTCTATCGCATCTAAGTAATCGATGAACAGCTTGATGTATGTCATATCCGCCATGCACTTACTCCTTGCGCGGAAGTAGGCAAATACCGATTCCGTGATCCGTAAAAATGCAGGCTAACTGCACTGCATCCTCCTCCGAAAGATCATCAATTCGTAAGACATTGTTAGTAAGAGAATCGGAAAGTGCGTCTCGGATGCTATCGGCATCGTAGATAATCGCGTCAAATGTCATCCCTCGTCACCTCCAATTAGAACGGCAAATCGCCGTCGTCGTCCTCGGAAATCTCCGTGAAACTCTGCGTGGGTTTCTGTACAGCGTCCTTGCTGCCGCAGAAATGCACCTTGTCGGCAGTCAGCTCTACCACGGAGCGCTTGTTGCCGGTCTTGTCCTCATAGTCCCGGCTGGAAAGCTTGCCCTCCACGATGATCTCCTTGCCTTTGGCAAAGTGGTTGCAGATCAGCTCTGCCGTTCCCTGCCATGCCATACAGGGGAGGAACAGCTTTGTCTCTCTGTCCTTTACCTTCTCGCTCCACGCCACGCGGAAGCTGCACACCGTTGTCCCGTTCTGTGTGGCTCTGCGTTCGGGGTCAGCGCAAAGCCGCCCCTGCAAAATCATTCTGTTTACCATCTTTTTCCTCCTTACAAATAACTTTTTCCGAATTCTCGCCGGAAGTCATCTTCCGTCCATCCCTGCTCCCGCATGGCCTTTAACTGACCATATCGGCGCAGCAGACGCATTTGATTTCCGTTGCGGTGTACAGCGTTCCCACCGTTCCTGTGGCACTTATCGCCGCAGAGATACACCACAAGGCCGTATTTCTCGCTTTTGTTGCGGTACGCGCCTCCGAAGATGTGGTGCCGCTCCAGCGGGTCACTTGCGCCATTTCTGCCGCACAGGAAACACCGTCTCTCGTCAGTCACCTTTATCACCCCCCAGCGGCTGGGCTTCGCCCCAGCGGGATTTCAGCGCATCCAGCTCCTGCGGTGTCATCGTCTCGATTCCCTCCGCCTTGCAATCCTGCACCACCATATCAATCAGTCGGGACATTTGCTCTGTGTCATAATCGCTGCTGGATATGTAAGAGCGGATATTGTTATACCCTGCCGTATTTCGACATGGGCCTAAGTCCTCGGTCATCCTCCCTATATGTCCGGAGCACCATATCTTATTCCACGCCTCAATCCGGCTCTCCTTGACTGGGGTAATGAAATAGTTCCCTCCGATGTCGCGGATGTATTCCCGATAAATATCGTTCGGCGGAATCCTAACTCTTTCCGACAACCGCCCGCAAAGTTCCCAAAAGTATTTGTTTGCGTTCTGGCTCCTGCCCTTGCGCTTGATCTGCGCCACATACTGCTTGTCCGGCTTCAGCTCATCACAGATGGTCATTGCAGAGGCGGGGGACTGTACCCGTAGGCACAGCCACGCCCCATCGCTGTCCTGCTGCCACCGGGCGGCGGTCACATCAGCCTGCAGCATTGTCCTGCTCCTTCTTTGCTGCCTTCATGCAGTCGGCGCACATCTGCGCTCCGTAGCGGCCCTTGGAATACTTAACCATATCCTTTACCGTCCACATTTCGCCGTTGCGCTTCCTTACAGACACAATGTCCGATCCGCACCGCTCACATACAGGTGCGGCGTTCCGCTCTTTCTCGTCCAGTTCTGCGGAGGAAATCTTGTCCGGGTCCTCACCGGTGGGCAGTGCAAAGGTCCGCAACCACATATACTTGAAAGCGTATGTCATGGCCTTGCCGCTGCCCTTGTCCTGCGTATCCGCGCCGTCCCCACAAGACGCAATCTCTATGTACTCCTCCGGGGCCTCCACATTGACCATCCGGTACACCACATCCACATGGGTGATGTTGCCGGTGCGGTTGGCCGTCTGTGCGATGGGGTATACAACCAGTTTGTGTTTCAGCAGCTCCGCCCGCATGATGGATGTGACTTTTTCCTCACTCAGGGCTTTGTACTTGGTGCTGCCGAACTCTACATGATCGTCCTTTGCAAGATACTGGACATCCTGCATAATCGCAGCGATCTTCTCGTAGATATTCAAAATTCTTCCTCCTCGTCAATGATTTCCAGCGGGCAGTGCGCACCAATGATTCTTGTGTCCATCAGATACTCGCCCGTTCTCCTGCACTGGTTGCGGGAATATGTTTCCAGCAGAGGGCAGAGGTTACACGCCATATGGCCCTCCGGAAAGTAAATCTCCACGGATGTCTTGATGTACCGCGATACGCCGCCCTCGCTCATTCCCACGCCTCCTCGATATACTCCTCATTGTTGCTGACGCACTCACCACAGAGCCAAACCCCCTTGTAATGCAATGCACGATCCTCCTGAATCGGCTCCCCGCAGCAGTCGCACACGGGGCGCCGGTCGGTCTGCCTGTCCTGCTCTGCGGCGTAGCACTCCGCGTCCCATACCGGATCAGTTGTCCACATCGGATGCATCCTCCTTTTCCGGCTCCAGCTTCCACACATCCCGGGTGACCTTGGAAACCTGGGGGATATCCCCCGCATACAGGGCGGATAGGAAATCGTCCTCACTGGTTCCGCACAGAACAAAGTGGGGCTCTGTAATGACCTTGTACCCGGAATATACGGTTGCCTTGTTGCTGCCGCTAACCAGGTCGCCCACCTCGGCCACATCGCACTCCGACCGCATAGCTACCCGGATGCCGCACTTTTCAGCCACGATGGCATAGTAATGTTTTTGCATCTTTATTCCTCCCAAATTCTCACTTGCCGGGTCTATCCAGCTTGTCCACCAGCTTCACGAACATCCACGCCACCGTAGCCGCGCCGATGATGACCAGCGTCAATGTGTAACCGTCCATGTTTACTCCTCCCGCTCCGCAATCCACGCATCCAGCTTCTTTTTGAAAATCTGAAATACCCGGCTGCGGTCGGTGCGGATGCACACGCCGAAGGGGTACACGCCCTGCTCCAGGCCGTCGGCCAGAGTGTCAGAACAAAGGCTCAAGCCTTTATCTCTAAGATACTTCGATGCCTGGTGCAGCGTCATGGTTTCGATCATTTGCTTGCCTCCTCCTTGTCTGTCCCCATCAGTTCCTCCACCTTCACGCCGTAGTGCTTCGCTACCAGCTTAGCGTGCTTCGGGTGCGGCTTGATGCCGTTCTTCCAGTTCGTAATGGATGTCTGATGTACGCCGATAGCCTTTGCCAATCGGTAACTCGTCTCGCCGTGTTCCTCCTGCAACCGTGCGAGGTTTTCACCAAATCCCAAAATATCACCTCCAAAGTTAGATTATTTTCTTGACAAATTAGAGCATTTGTGATAGTTTGGTTTTGCTACAAACTTTCCTATCACGCCAGCCCTATTTATCGGGGTGGTGCAGGTTTTTGTTGCCTGTCCACGGTCTAATTATAGTCGAACTTCAACCAAAAATCAACTATAATTCGACCATCAATTTAACCAAAATTCGACCGTTGATTTTATGGGATTTACCGAAAACTTTAATTACTGCATGGAGCAGCGCAATTATTCTGCGTACAGATTTGCAAAAATTCTTGGCGTCAATATTCAAAGCCCTGTTAATTGGAAAACCGGCGCTTCAATCCCCCATTACGGGACACGCAAGAAGATTGCCGAGCACTTCGGGATTACTCTTGCGGAGCTTGACGGTGACGAACTGCCCGTCCTGCCGCCGGAGGGCGCAAAAAAAGCCCCCGATCCGGAGATCGAGGGCGGGAGGGAAGCTGTATCAAATTTTATCAGCGCCACTAATGATCGCGCCGCATTGCTTGCAATTATAAACGAAGCCACAAAAAAACTACAAGAAATGGAATAATTACAGGAGGCAACCTATGAAACTAAATCCCGATTGTATTCGAGATATTATGTTATTTTGCGAAAAATACACATATATCAAAACCGATGAGGTCGGGAATTTATTAGTGGCATCTTACCATGTCCTGTACGCAAGCGAAATGCGTAAACTCCCGCCGCTAAATTCATACGATGCAGGAGAGCTAATTTATCATATTATCCAGCTTGTCGAAAGCGGTTATTTGGCATCTGATTTCCGCTTTGACCCGCTTGAAAATTTTAGGCATGGTGACACGCCGAAAATATACTATGTAACTCCCAAAGGACACGAGTTTATCGCATCGATCGAAGAAAAAAAGAACTGGGCAAAGACGAAAAAAGTATTAGGCGCCATTGGATCGGTATCCCTGTCCGTAATTGAAACCATTTCAAAAGGTGTGGCAACAGCTGTTATTGAAAAAGCAATGGCCCAAGTTCCGGAGGGGTAATTTTGTAGCCCCCGTCTTCTTCTTCGACTTCAAATTTTTGTGGGGAAAAAGCAGCTCTACCCATGCTGATTTGGTTGCTTGCCTTAATTGCCTGGTACAAGCAAGCCGGAACATATTCCGCGTCGCTTTCGGTAAGGCCAGCTTTTGCAATCATCTCCATACAAAGATTTATTGCATTTACAATTTTAGCGTTTGAAAACCACATATTCGGTGCCTGTTTCATGTCAAATTTTCGCCTCCTCATTTCTGTTGTAGAATCCGTTTTCTTTTAACATAAGAAGAATTTCGGCACAAGCGTCATCCGGAAGTAAGCTAATTTTCTCAAGAGCTATATCCCTCAATTTTTCGATGTCGCATTGCGTATGCCGGCTGGCTCCATTAATTATACAATAAATCGGAGCATTTGCCAAGTCTGCCATTTTCTTTCCCCTTCTTAATTTGATTCTTTGAAGATTAAGAGTATAATACTATTTATACATCTCTACCTATTGCGAAAAAGTCCCGATTGTTGCATAGATGTGTGCAACAAAGTGAAAAAATATTTTTTTGGGAGTGTTTGCCTATGGGGATGCTGTATATTTTATCCCCACCGCCCCCGCACCGGACGGTGGGGATTTTTTGCCGCCTATCGCCGTCACCGGCTCTTGGCCGCATACCCACAGTATCAGTTTAATGTTTGGCAAGTCAATCCAAAAACCGGATAATATACGATTAGCCGATAAAAATAAGCGGAGAGGTTTGCCCGAAATAAGGCAGGAGGGAAAGGAATGGAAAAAACTTTGCAGGATATTTGCAGAGAGGCAAAGGAGTACCAGCATCTTACCACGCAAGACTTAGCCGATTTAACAGATCTGTCATCGTCCACGATCAGCAATTACTTTTCTGCTTCGTCAAAGGATCCAAGCCTATACAAAATGGGGCTTATATGCGCCGCGCTTGGTGTGTCTATAGATGAGTATTTCGGTATCGTAAAGAGACCAACCACGGAGGAGAAGCTGGCAGAGGCACACAGAGCAATGGCCGATGCAGATGCAAAGCATAGCGCAGCCCTACGCATTGCGCACTTGGAGGGCGGCATGGAGCAACTGACCGGATCAGTGGCAAAGCATGAAAAAAAGGAGCGAGTATTGCAAATTTGGGTGTATATCCTGGCGTTTTCGCTGTCGATTTCCGTATCCATAATATTTGGATATTTGGCGTTTGACTCAAGCGTCCCGCAAACAGGGCTTATCCGCAACGGGAAGATTACATCACTCGGCTGGATGCTATTTGCGCTGCTTGCGGTAGGCGTCGGGGTAATCATTGCTGCGCTGATAAATGCACTGCGATATTACAGGCGCCATCAAACCGATAAAAATATAGGGCAGGAGGATAAAAATGGGAAAAGCAATGAGGAGGGCCAACGGAACCGGGACGGTGTATAAGCTCGCCGGCCGCCGCCGCAGGCCCTGGGTGGCCGCAAAGCAAAAAATCATTATAGGATATTACCCCACCAAAAAAGATGCTATGGCGGCACTGGAACGCCTTGCAGGCAAGGATTTAACGGAACGGTACAACATGACCTTTGCACAGGTGTTCGACGCCTGGAAAGCGGAGCATTACAAAAAAATAGGGCCAAACGGTATAGAGGGCTATGACGGCGCATTTAAAATTTTTGCGCCTCTGCACGACCGGAAGTTCCGGGAATTAAAAACCGCAGATTTCCAAGGCGTGCTGGATGCCCATATGCATAAATCCCATAGCACTGTGTCCAAGTATAAGCAGCTCATAACGCAGATGTCCACATGGGCCATGCGCGAGGAGATCATCACAACAAATTTTGCAAAATTCGTCCAGCTCCCCGAAAACACAAAAAAAGAAAAAGAAACATTTACCGATGCTGAAATAAGCAAGCTGGAGGCGGACGGCAGCGACACCGCAAAAATTATCCTCATGCTGATTTACACAGGCATGCGCATAGGGGAGTTGTTTTCCCTCCCGACTAAAGACTATCACAAAGATTATGTGATCGGAGGCGAAAAGACGGAAGCCGGGCGAAACAGGATCATCCCCATCCGCCCCGAAGGGCTCCCATACTTTGCCTATTTTGCAAATAAGGCCACCGGCCCGCTGCTCATATCCGGCTATGCTGGTGAAAAAATCCCAGCAAACTTCCGCCGTCGGGATTATTACCCGCTTTTGGAAAAATTAAAAATCCAGCGCAAAACGCCGCACTCCACCCGGCACACCTATGCGAGCTGGGCGAGAAAAGCGGGGATTGCTCCGGAGACGCTACAGAGGATCCTCGGCCACGCCAACTACTCCACTACCGCAAATATATATGTCCATACGTCAGCGGAGGAATTGGTGCAGGCCGTTAAAAAGGCGAAAATTTGTTAGTAGTTTATTAGTTACCGACGGGAGCCAAGGCAGGCCTGTGCAAAATTACTCGGCGAAAAGTTGCAAAATCGCAACAAATGCTGTTGTTTTTATTGACTTTTGTGCTTATATATTCAGAACGGGTATATTTGACGTGCATGGGGTCACAGGTTCAAGTCCTGTACCGCGCACCA
>QWCE01003977.1_pt1 | contig 29024 bp, 19 predicted proteins | sample 1972531 | NCBI WGS metagenome assembly QWCE01 (sample SAMN09866716, study PRJNA288562) | Human gut metagenome isolate term4_stool, whole genome shotgun sequencing... | reverse complement strand
GCAGGGGTGGAAGTGCCGTAAGGCATGGAGCTGACTGTTACTAATCGGTCGAGGGCTTGACCTAATTGGTTGTGTTCACAGAAATGGAATGATAGATGTGTAGTGTATGCGGTTTTGAAGGTATATCGGAAAAACCATCGGATCTCTCCGATGGTTTTTTACTGTTAAAAAATAAAAGAAAGAGCGCTGCTAATGAGAAAAAATACTCATTAACAGCGCTTTTCATTTCACAGAAAAAGCAGTATTATGGGGTTAGAAGAGTCTAACACAAAACAGACTCTTACACACTCAGGAAAAAAGATGCAGGGAGGAAAGTTATGCTTCTTGAGATTAATAACCTGAAGAAGAGTTTTGGAACCGGTGAAAGCCGTGTGGAGGTCTTAAAGGGAATCCAGTTTTCTGTGAAAAAAGGTGAAATCTGTGTTCTCCTAGGTCCATCCGGTTCCGGTAAATCGACACTGTTGAATATTATCGGCGGAATCGACGAGGCGGACAGCGGTTCGATCGTGATTGAAGGCGAAAAAATTGAGGATATGAATGAAAAAACGCTGACACGGTACAGACGAAAACATTTAGGATACGTTTTCCAGATGTACAATCTGATTCCAAACCTGACGGTGAAAGAAAATATGGAAGTCGGCGCATACTTAAGCGATCATCCGCTCGACATCAACGATCTGTTAAAGACACTGGGGCTCTATGACCACCGCGACAAGCTGCCGAACCAGCTCTCTGGCGGTCAGCAGCAGCGTACTTCAATCGGAAGAGCTATCATCAAAAATCCAAGCATTCTGCTCTGTGATGAGCCGACAGGTGCACTCGATTACCATACTTCAAAAGAAATTTTGAAGCTGATCGAGGACGTCAATCAGAAGTACGGCAACACCGTCATCATGGTAACACACAATGATGCGATCAAAAACATGGCGGACCGCGTGATTCGTCTGCGCGACGGCCAGATCCGTAAAAACTACGTCAATGAGATCAAAATCGCCGCCGGCGATCTGGACTGGTAAAGCGGGGTGGAAGTATGAAAAATCCATTACGAAAACGCCTGCTGCGGGAACTGAAGAACGATATTGGAAAATATCTTGTTATTTTTCTGTTTATGACGGCGACGATTGGCTTTGTGTCCGGTTTTCTCGTTGCGGATGAGAGCATGCTGTATGCTTACGATGAAAGCTTTGAAAAATACAACGTGGAAAACGGAAATTTTACAACAGAACAGAAGCTCACCGACAACCAGAGAACACGGCTGGAAAAAGAGAAGGTAACGATTTACGAGAATTTCTATAAAGACGAAGATGCCGACACGGATCTGGATTCGGAACCAGAGAGCACGATCCGTCTTTTTAAAAACAGAACAGAGGTCAATCTGGTCTGCCTGATGAAAGGCGAAATGCCGCAGCAGAAGGATGAAATTGCAATTGACCGTATGTATGCGGACAATAATGACCTGCAGGTCGGTGATGTGATCTCGGTTGATAAAAAAGAACTGACGGTTACCGGTCTTGTGGCACTTTCGGATTACAGTGCGCTGTTCAGCAATTCGAGTGACATGATGTTCGATGCGGTTAAATTCGGCGTGGGAATCATGACCGAAGAAGGGTATGATGCCATTACCGATGACCATATCAAATACTGCTATTCCTGGAAATACGATACGGAACCGAAAGATGAAAACGAGGAAAAAGAATGGTCCGATGATTTCGTCGAGGTTCTGGCGGCTCATTCCTCGCTGACGGGTTATCTGCCGCGCTACGGCAATCAGGCAATCAAATTTACCGGTGACGATATGGGCGGTGACAAGGCGATGGTGGAGATACTGCTGTACATCCTGATTGCCATCATGGCGTTCATTTTTGCAGTTACGACAAACAATACGATTGTAAAAGAAGCGTCGGTGATCGGAACGCTGCGCGCATCCGGCTATACGAGACGGGAACTTCTGCTGCATTATCTGTCCCTGCCGGTACTGATTACGATTTTGTCGGCGGTGATTGGAAATATTCTGGGATACACCGTGTTTAAAGATATCTGCGCCGGTATGTATTATGGAAGTTACAGTCTGCCGACGTATCAGACGCGGTGGAATGCCAATGCATTTCTGCTCACGACCGTAATTCCGGCAATTCTGATGTTTGTGATCAACGCGGTGCTGATTTCCGGCCGTCTGCGTCTGTCACCGCTGCGTTTTCTGCGCCACGATTTTGCAAAGAAAGGAAAAAGCCATGCGGTGCGTCTTCCGAACTTCCGGTTCTTCTCGCGGTTTCGTCTGCGGATCCTGCTGCAGAACAAATCGAGTTACTTTACCCTGTTTCTCGGTATCATATTTGCCAATATTCTGTTGCTGTTCGGTATGATGATGAAACCGCTGCTGTCACATTACCAGACGGAGGCGGTGGAAAATATGCTGGCAGATTACCAGTATATTTTAAATGTCCCGGATCCGATCGATGAGGATGATGAGTACACGCTGATGGGAATTGTGCAGAAATTTCTGACGCCATCGCTGAAGACAAATACGGAAGGCGTGGAAACGTTTGCTCTTACATCGCTGAAAAATATTCCGAAAAACCGGGAGGGCGAGAGCATTTCGGTATATGGAATTCAGAAAGACAGCAAATATGTTTCCGCTGAACTGTTTGAGGACGGCGTGACGATTTCCGACGGTTATGCCGAAAAATATGGAATGAAAGTCGGCGATACACTGGAACTGAAAGAGCCGTATGAGGACAAAACGTACAGCTTTGAAGTAAAAAGCATTTATGCCTACCCGGGAGCCCTTGCAGTATTTCTGCCGATGGATGTCTTCTGCGAGGAATTCGATCATCCAGAGGACTACTTTAACGGCTATTTCTCCAACGAGCCGATCACGGACCTGGAGGAATCGTATATCGCGACGAAAATTACGGAAGATGATATGACAAAGATTTCACGGCAGCTCAATGTGTCGATGGGAGAAATGTTCCAGCTGATCAATGTTTTCTCGATTGTACTGTTCATGCTGCTGATTTATCTGCTGACGAAGCTGATCATCGAGAAGAATACGACTTCGATTTCGATGGTAAAGATTCTCGGCTACGAGAACAGGGAAATTTGGAGTCTGTATTTGACGGCGACAACCTGGGTTGTGATCGTCTCAATCGGTGTCAGCCTGATCATTGCCTCCGCGCTGATCCGCCAGATTTATGTCATTATGCTTTCCGAGTACAGCGGCTGGCTGACATACTATATTGATCCGGCAATTTACGGAAAAATGTATCTGATGGGCCTTGCGGCGTATGCTGTTATCGCTGTGCTGCAGTTCCGCCACATCCAAAAGATTCCGATGGACGAGGCACTGAAAAATGTAGAATAAAAAAAGTTACAGGAGAAATCTTGACAAGCCCGGGCAAAGTGTGGTATATTGCTCTCAAACTTGGTGTGGATTTTTCAACTTGTAATAAAGTTCTTTTCGCCACGCAATTATCGAAAGCAGATAATTGCGTGGCTTTTTTTGTGGCAATGGAGCAAAGTCCGTGCCTGCACGTAAGCCCACCAACAGAAAAGATCACAAATGGAGGTAATAATGAACGAAAACTTTATGAAAGAAAAGCCAGTATTTCCACTGCTGGTTTCGATGGCGCTTCCAATGGTAATCTCGATGCTGGTCAATTCCTTATATAACATTGTGGACAGCTTCTTTGTCGCACAGATCAGCGAAGATGCCATGACGGCGCTCTCCCTGGTTTATCCGGTACAGAATTTTGTAAATGCTGTTGCCATCGGTTTTGGAATCGGACTGAATGCGGTGATTTCGTATTATCTGGGAGCGGGTGACAAAAAGGCAGCCGGCTGTGCTGCAACACAGGGCCTTGCCCTTACCATGCTGCATGCGGTTATTTTAACGATCGGAAGCCTTCTGGTCATCGAGCGTTTCCTGCGGATGTTTTCTTCTTCCGAAACTGTCATCGATCTTGGTGTCCGGTATTCACGGATTATCTTTCTGTTTACCATAGCAATCATGGCAAACCTTTACTTTGAAAAGGTTTTTCAGGCAGTCGGCCGGATGAAAGTGACAATGACCGGTATGATGATCGGCTGTATTGTCAACATCATTCTGGATCCGCTCATTATTTTCGGAATCGGACCGTTTCCGCGTCTTGGAATTGAGGGTGCGGCGCTTGCAACCGGCATCGGTCAGGTGACACCGGTCGTGATTTACTGGATCATTTACAAGATCCGCCCGATTTCGGTCAAAATCCGTCCGGAATATTTAAAAGAAGGAAAAAATCTGGTCGGAAGACTGTACGCGATCGGCGTCCCGGCGATCCTGAACCTGGCGCTGCCGTCTCTTCTGATTTCCGCACTGAATGGAATCCTAGCCGTGTATTCCCAGAGCTACGTTGTCGTGCTCGGCATTTACTACAAGCTGCAGACGTTCATCTATCTGACAGCAAACGGCATTGTACAGGGCATGCGCCCGATTATCGGCTTCAACTACGGCGCAGGCGAGCATAAGCGTGTGCGGAAGATTTATGAGATCACCCTGATTATGTGTGCGGTGATCATGCTTATTGGAACCGGCATCTGCCTTGCCATTCCGGAACAGCTGATCGGACTGTTCAGCAGCAATCCGGAGACCATCCGTCTTGGCGGACAGGCGCTGACACGCATCAGCGTGGGCTTTTTGATTTCGGCAGTTTCCATCACATCCTCCGGTGCGCTGGAGGGACTCGGAAAAGGCGGATCTTCCCTGATCATTTCCCTCTGCCGAAATGTCATTGTCATTCTCCCGGCAGCTTACCTGCTGTCCCATCTGGGAGGCGGCGTTTTCGTATGGCATGCCTTCTGGATCACAGAGGTCATTTCCGCAGCGGTTTCTCTTGTGGTATACCGCCGCGCAGTACGAAGATAAAAAATATAAGAAGAAAAGAAAAGCGGCCTCTTGTGGAAGGAGGCTTTTCTTTTTATAATAGATAATACAGACGTAAGAATTAAGTAAAGATTTTTTTGAATATTCATGGTACCATTACGGTAGTTAAAAACAGAGAGGATGGAAACGACGTGGAAGAAACAAATATTTTAGTTGTGGATGATGAAAAAGAAATCGCGGATCTGCTGGAAATTTATCTGATCAGCGATGGATTTCAGGTATTAAAAGCGTACAGTGCAAAAGAGGGACTCCGCATTCTGGAGGAGAAAAAAATCGACCTGGTGCTGCTCGATGTGATGATGCCGGATATGGACGGTATTGCGATGTGCCGCCGCATCCGGGAGACGAACAACATTCCGATCATCATGGTAAGTGCCAAAACGCAGGATATCGACAAGATCGTCGGTCTGTCAACGGGAGCAGACGATTACGTGGCAAAACCGTTCAATCCGCTGGAGCTGATGGCGCGTGTAAAATCCCAGCTCCGCCGCTACCGCGAACTGAATCCGTCGAAGCCGCACGAGCGCCAGGAAGTGATTTCCTTAAAGCATCTGGAAATCAACAAGGTAACCCATCAGGTTGTCTGCTACGGAGAAAGCATCAAGCTGACACCGATTGAATTTGATATTCTGTATCTGCTGGCCTCCAACCCGGGCCGCGTGTTCGGTACAGACGAAATTTTCGAGCGCGTCTGGCATGAAAAATTCTATGAGGCGAACAACACGGTTATGGTACATATCCGCCGTCTGCGCGGAAAAATGAAAGACGACACAAGAGAAGATAAGATTATTACAACAGTCTGGGGAGTGGGATACAAAATTGAAGCCTGATTTTATAAAAAACTTCAGCCAGAGGATGGTCTTTGATCTGATTGTAAGTGCACTTGTCACGGTGCTTGTAGTGACGCTTACCGACGGGATTCTGACCTTTTTCGGCAATGGACTGATGAACATCGGTTACCGGAGCGCCTGGATCGGACCGGGAGGCCTCCGCCCATCGGTGCGGACGATGATTCTGACGGCGGCTGCGCTGCTTTCGTTCTGCCTGACCTTTTATTTCCTGATGCGCGAAACCATCCGATACATTGGGAAGATTCTGGAAAAGGTAAAGGAGATATCAGCAGGGGATTTTGATCATCCGATCGAGGTAAAGGGAAATGACGAGTTTTCTGTGATGGCGGAGAACTTAAATACGATGCAGCAGAATATCAAGGAAATTATGGAACGGGAACGGATCGCGGAGCATACGAAAAACGATCTCGTCTCATCCGTGGCACATGACCTCCGTACGCCGCTGACTTCGATTATCGGCTATCTCGGCTGGGTGCGCACGCGGACGGATCTGGATGAGGAGACGAGAAATCATTATATCGATATTGCCTATCAGAAAGCACTCCGTCTGGAGCAGCTCACGAACGAGCTGTTTGGATTCGTCAAGCTGGAGCACAAAGAGATGCAGCTGCATCTCGGAAAACTTGATCTGGTGCAGCTGATGGAGCAGATGCTCGACGAGATGACGCCGTCTTTTGTGAAAAATGAGCTTCAGGTGGAATTTCTGCATGCGGAACATGCGATTTTTCTCGAGGCGGACGGTGAGCTGCTGGCACGGCTCTTTGGAAATCTGCTGAACAATGCTGTCAAATACGGAAAAGAAGGAAAACAGATCCGCGTCTCAATGGAAAAAGAGGGCGAATATGTGGTCACGCGTGTCATTAACTACGGACGGATCATTCCAAAACAGGAACTGGATCATATTTTCCAGAAATTTTACCGGACAGAGCAGTCGAGGAGCCGCGATACCGGCGGGACGGGACTTGGACTTGCGATTGTACAGCAGATTGCGGAACTGCATCACGGACAGGTGCGGGTAAAAAGTGATCTGCAGGGAACCGTCTTTGAGGTGGAACTGCCGGTCGGAATGCCAAAGGGGAAGAAAGAGGACGAAAAGCGATGAACAGGAAAAGAAGAAGCAAAATCTGCTGTCTGTCCGGTATTTTGCTGCTGATTCTGCTTCTGGCGGGAGTTCAGAGGGTGTCTGCGATGACAACGCGGACAGAACTTTATCAGAACACGCCGTCGGATGGCGGAAGAAGCGGCGGGAAAGAAAAGCAGCTTCTTGCCAACAGCTACGCAGGGGAATACCAGATTGATTTTTCTTATGGATTCGAAGGAAACTATCAGGATGGGAATCACGTACCGATTCGTGTGACAATCACAAATGAGAGCGCTGTTGAATTTGAAGGATACTTTGTTTTTCAGATAAAAAACGCCGCGGAATCGATTTACCGCAGAAACAGTGGAGAAGGCATTCTCTCAAAACTGTTTTTGGGGGTCAAGCGGTCGGGCGATGGAAGAAACAGCCTTTTTACGTACCGTTTTCCAATCTATATTCCGGCGAACGGAACCGTTACAAAGACTTTTTCGGCAGGGCTTCTGGTGGAAAATACGTCTTTTTGTGTCCTGTGCCTGGAGAACAGCCAGAGGGACACGGTGTACAGTCGGGAAGAAACGATTTCGAGTGAAGGCTTCTTCCAGTCCAAGGTGGAAGTCTGCGTTGTGGAAGAAGAAACTAATTACGGGCAGCAGCTGAATGGAGTTACGCTGAACGACGGGATTTATGAGGTGGAAGCTGCATCTGTCCGGGCAGAGGAGCTTGTCGGGCTTGCGGAGTCGTATTCGCCGGATGTGCTGATCCTTCTGGAGCAGTCAAAAGAAGAACTGGATGAGACACTCCAGAAAGAAATTGATCTCTGGCAGGCAGAGGGAGGTCTCCTGATTACCTTTTCGGGAAACGAGACATTTGCGGAAAGCCAGCGCAGTGCGTTTAAAGAAGCGCCGGTAGATTTTCTGAAAAATATTCTGGACGAAGAGACCACCAGCCGCCTTCTGGCAAAACGAAATACGAATTATCAGAAATACTATACGATTTCCGATCTTCTGGAAAACACTAGGATCCGGAACCGTCCGAATACGGTGCTGTACGGCGGCCTGATTCTGGTCTATCTGGTTCTGGCAGGGCCGGGATTGTATTTCTTTTTGAAAAAAACAGGAAAACGTCAGTATCTCTGGGGGGCGATCTGTGCCTGCTCGGCCGTCTTTGTTATGCTGATCAGTCTGTTTGGCCAGAGCACGAGGCTTAAGGCCCCGGTGCTGACGTATGTAAGAGAAATCTGGCAGTACGATACATACCAGAAAGATTACATTAATTTCTGTGCACAGGCGCCGTACAATGCTTCCTATGAGCTGTATCTGGATCCGTCCTACGATCTGGTGACGTACAACCGTATGGACTATATGTCCAACAGCACGGCACAGCCGGAAACGGAGGATGCGGAATATGAAAAGACGGAGATCAGTTTCGGAGAACAGAAAAACAGGGCAGAAATTTCCAATCAGGCTGCATTTGCCCTGAATGAGTTCGGCATGCAGCGGATGGAAACGCTGGACGAAGGCGAAGGACTGAAAGGCACGTTTCATTTCTGGGATCAGAAGATCAGCGGAACCGTGGAAAATAAGACAGGCTATGATCTGGAGAGCTGTGTGATCGCCGTTCCAGGTTACTGTGCCCTCATTGGAGACATCAAAAACGGGGAGACGATCACGCTGGATGGAATAGAAGCGGACAGCGTGCGGGAGTTCGGAAATTGGAGTGCGGCAGAAGATCTGCCGGAGATAGAGAAAAATTATCTGGACGGCGTCATCTATAATCACATGCCGAACCGGAGTGACAAATGCCTTTTCTTTGGAAAGCTGGCAGGCAATGACGATACGTTCCAGCTTGACAGCGGATACGAAGCGTATGGAATCTCGTATTACTATCAGGAAGTGTCTGTGGACATGAAAGAGGCCGGCGTTGTGTACTGTCCGTATGCGCAGGAGTACAGCGGATGGGACGGCGGAAACACGGTAAGCTTTGAAATGGGACCGAATTCCGGCGGAATCTCGGAAGAGGAAACGGAAGTAACGTATTATCTGAACGGTGTCTTTGAAAACAACAACATCTGGTGTCTGTATGGAATGTATGCTAAAGGCGTGATGCAGCCGGATTCCGAGGGAATCTATGATCCTGCATTCTGGCCGTATGCGATGACGGCGTTAGAAGATAAGATCCAGGCGGCAGAAACCGGCGGGGGAGGAAAACGGGGAACCATTCTTTCGCTTGCTTTCGAGAAAGCCCGCACGGAGGATGGGACCAAGATCCGGAATTTCAATGGAATCATTGAGCTGTACAATTTTCAGACGGGAACGTATGATGAAATTTCCGACTGGGAGATCGATTTTGCGAGTGATCCGGCGCTGGAGGCGCAGTATGTGAATGCGGACAACCAGATCCGTGTGCGGTACCGTCTTTCCGAAGAGGAAAAGGGAGAAGAGTATCATGAAAATTATGGATACTATGAGGCACCGAATCTGATCGTAAAGGCGAAAGAGATCCCACCGGAGCAATATCTGGAGAACTTGTTAGCGGAGGAGCCAAATGCCGATACTGAAAATTGAGAAACTGACCAAAAAATACGGAAAAACATATGCCCTGAACGGTCTTGATATGGAAGTAAAAAAAGGCGATATTTACGGCTTTGTCGGACCGAACGGTGCGGGAAAAACAACGACGCTGCGCATTATTTCAGGGCTTTTAAAGAGCGACGGCGGCGATCTGTGGCTGGACGGCGTGCGGACGACAAAAAATATTCTGAAGCAGAAAAGCCTGATCGGCTTTGTGCCTGATTTCTTTGGCGTCTATGAAAACTTAAGCGTGATAGAGTATCTGGAATTTTTTGCCGCATCGTATGGAATTTACGGGCGGGCAGGAACCGTCCGTGCGCGGGAAGTGCTGGAGATGGTCGAACTATCGGGAAAAGAGGAGCAGATGGTGGATTCGCTCTCAAGGGGCATACAGCAGCGGCTCTGTCTGGCGCGCGCGATGATCCATAAACCGAAGCTTCTGGTGCTGGACGAACCGAATTCCGGTCTGGATCCGCGTTCGAGAAAGGATTTTCAGCTTCTCCTGCAGCGATTGGCGCGGAAGGATTATACGATTCTGATCAGCTCCCATATTCTTTCGGAATTAGCAGATCTGTGCACCAGCATCGGTGTCATCAACGGAGGTGTCATGGTACAGCAGGGAAAGCTGGAAAACATTATGCTTGCGATCGACAGCTCCAATCCGCTGCGCATCACTGTGCTGAACCAGGTGCCAAAGGCGCTGGAACTATTGCGGCAGGATCCGCAGGTCAGCCGCCTTTCTGTGGATGAAAACAAGATTGCGGCCTGGTTTTCGGGAAGCCGGGAGGAGGAGGCGTATCTGCTGCAGAAACTGGTGGATGCCGGAATCCTTGTGGTTTCATTTGCACGGGAACACAACAGCCTGGAGTCCCTGTTCTTTCATCTGACCGGGGAAACGGAACAGAAGAGCTGAAACACAGAAACGTTCGGAAACACGATCGGATAAGGAGGGAACGAAACGTGCGGTTAAATCCTGTATTTGAAAAAGAAATGAAGCGGAACTCGCGGTCATCGCGGATTTCCTGGATTATTTTTGTCTGCAATCTGCTGCTTGCCGTGGTTGCGTTTGTCTGCTATTTCGGGGAGAGCAGCCAGCTTGGCTATCTGGCACCGGTCAGCTACAGCGTTCCGATGAACTGCTATATTCTGATGACGTATCTTCTGTTTATTCTCGTTGTCCTTTCAGTTCCGGCGGTTGCGGGAGGAAGCATTTCGCTGGAGCGTGAGAAAAAAACGCTGGATGTGCTGCTGACGACGAACCTGAACCCGTGGAGAATCATTACGGGAAAGCTGGAGGCATCGCTTGGCGTTGTTCTGATACTGACGGTTTCGGCACTGCCGGTGCTGTCCCTTGTTGTGGTGTTCGGCGGTATCGGCCTTGGCGGACTGCTTCTGATGGCGGGAGGCCTTCTTCTGACCGGGATTTTTGTCGGCAGTATCGGCATTTTCTGTTCGGTTGTTTTTAAGCGGACCACACTGGCGACCGTTCTTTCCTATGTCATTGTCGTTTTTCTGGTCGTAGGAATATGCGCCTGCACGGGGCTTGCCTACTACGCAGGACTGCTGCAGCAGGAGATGACGGCAGCTTATCAGCAGATTGATGTAGGAGGTGTAATTTACCTTCTTCTTTTCAATCCGTTTACCTCGTTTGCGGGGATCATCAGCCGCCAGCTTGGGAATGGAAGAGAGATGGAACAGCTCTGCTATCTGCTTGGAAATTACGGACAGAATCCGCTGATCCATTATCTGCCGGAGGCGAGTGCCGTTCTGCAGCTTCTGATATCAGCCGTTCTTCTTGTGACGGCGGGAAGAAAGCTGAATCCATTAAATAAATAACAGGAGTAAAAGAGAAGATGAAACCATTTTGTTTTAGCCTTTCCGGAATTTATGAGTCCGAAGGATATGCCTGGGAGCAGGCGGGAAAGATCTGGGATCTAAGAGAGCTCCGGGGAACTGACGGTTATCTCGATCCGGAGACGGAGCAGTTTCTGGAAGCGGAACTTGGCCGAAAAAAAGAAACGAAAGAGCTGCCGCGGATCCGCCTTCTGGATTCCGGCAATTATCACTATATGAGCAAATTGCTGCTGGGACTTGAAAAAGAAGATTTGTTTTTAGCCGTATTCGACCACCATACCGATATGCAGCCGCCGGCGCTTCTTCCGGTGCTCTCCTGCGGTTCCTGGATCCGGGATGCTGCCGGGGCGTATCAAAACATCAAAGGAATCTGTGTAATCGGCCCGCCGGAGGCGTCGGTGCGGGAAACGGAAGCGATGGAGCATGTCTGGTTTGTGACACAGGAAGAGCTCGACGACGGAAGCGGAGCGGCGAAGATCAAAGAGGTTTTTGCATCCCATGCGGGAACATTTCCGGTATATCTGTCGGTCGATAAGGACATTCTGTCAAAGGAGGAGCTTGATACGAACTGGGATCAGGGAAATGTGCGTGTGGATGAGCTGCTGTCCCTTGCAAAGGACTGTCTTGCGGGGAGAAAGGTGCTCGCGGTCGATCTCTGCGGAGAGCCGTCGGCGAACGCGCCGGAGGCGGAGTGCAGCGCGGCAAGTCTGGTAAACCAGAAGCTGTACGGCGCGCTTGCGGCAAAAATCGAAGATTGACAAAGCCTGGGCAAAAGAGTATCATAAATTCATACCCAGACGGGGTATATAGAGTGACGGAACACAAGGAGGAAACCTCATGGGTGAATGTTGTACACACTGCAGTGAATGCGACCGGAAAAAAGTGCGGGACGAAAAAGAATACAAAGATCTGATCCACCGTCTTTCGAGAATTGAAGGCCAGGTGCGCGGAATACGGGAAATGGTGGAGAGCGACCGCTACTGCGTCGATATCCTGACCCAGGTATCCGCGATCTCCAGCCACATCAAATCCTGCGTTGTGGAGGATATCCGGCAGGGAAAAGAAGGCGCCGTGGATGAGCTCTGCAAAACCATCCAGAAGCTGATGAAATAAAAAGGAGAAAATACGTCATGAAAGCATATGAAAGATTGCTGAATTATGTTAAAGTGCCGACACCAAGCGATGAAAGAAGCGGAACACATCCGTCTTCCGCGTGCCAGAGAGTCCTGGCGGAGCAACTGGTAAAAGAAATGAAGAAGCTTGGCGTGTCGGATGTCCGCATAGATGAAAAATGCTATGTATATGGAAAGATTCCTGCAACGAAGGGATATGAGAGCAAAACAAAGCTGGGTTTTATCGCCCATATGGATACCGTATCGGATTTTGCGGACCATGCTGTAAACCCGGTGGTTCATGAAAATTATGACGGAAAGGATCTGAAACTGTCTGAAAGCGGCAGAACGCTGGAGACTGCGGTATTTCCGCATCTTGCATCCCTGGCCGGTAAAACGCTGATTACAAGCGATGGAACGACGGTACTCGGTGCAGATGATAAGGCAGGAGTAGCAGAGATTATGACGCTGGCAGAAGCGCTTCTTGCCGGAGAATTTCCACATGGGCAGATTTCCATCGCCTTTACACCGGATGAAGAGATTGGAGAAGGTGCTGACTTCTTCGATGTTCCGGGATTCGATGCAGAATTTGCTTATACCGTAGACGGTGGGGCAGAGGGAGAGATCGAGTTCGAAAACTTTAATGCAGCCGGTGCAAAATTTACCGTGACCGGATTTAATGTTCACCCGGGCAGTGCGAAAGATACGATGATTAATGCGATTGCTGTAGCGAGCGAGATTCAGTCTCTCCTGCCGGAAGCAGAGTCTCCGAGAAACACAGACGGATACGAAGGCTTCTATCACCTGACCGGAATGAGCGGTGATGTAGCACATGCCGAGTCGGAATATATCATCCGTGATCACGATGCAGAGAAGTTTGCAGCAAAAGAAGAGAATCTGCGCCGGATTGAAAAAGAGATGAATGAAAAATACGGGGCAGGAACCGTAAAGCTGGAGATCAAAGAGCAGTACCGCAATATGTCCGAGAAGATTCGTCCCTGCTACCATCTGATTGAAAATGCAGAAGAGGCAGCCAGAAGAGCCGGCATGGAGCCGATCATTCTTCCGATCCGCGGCGGTACAGACGGTGCGCGCTTAAGCTTCATGGGTCTGCCGTGCCCGAACCTTGGAACCGGTGGATATGCGTATCATGGACCGTATGAGCACATTACCGTCGAGGGAATGGAACTGGCGGTGGCAATGCTGAAAGAGCTGGTTAAGATTTACGCAGAGTGAAGCTGAAAAGAATCAGTTCGTAGGGGAATCGAACCCCTGTTTTCGCCGTGAGAGGGCGACGTCTTAGCCTCTTGACCAACGAACCATATGATATAGAACAGAATTTTTAAAAGAGAAGGAACTCTGTGAAACCTTCAACAGTTCGTAGGGGAATCGAACCCCTGTTTTCGCCGTGAGAGGGCGACGTCTTAGCCTCTTGACCAACGAACCGTATGATATAGAACAGAATTTTTAAAGAGAAGGGATTCTGCAAAACCTTCAGCAGTTCGTAGGGGAATCGAACCCCTGTTTTCGCCGTGAGAGGGCGACGTCTTAGCCTCTTGACCAACGAACCATGTCGCTTAAAACAGGATTTTTAAGAGAGAAGGCATCCTGCGAACCTTCAGCAGTTCGTAGGGGAATCGAACCCCTGTTTTCGCCGTGAGAGGGCGACGTCTTAGCCTCTTGACCAACGAACCGTACTCGCTTATAATACACGATGTCTGGAGAAAATGCAAGTGTTTTTTTGAAAAAAATTTAAAAAATTTCAAAAAGTAGCGAAATTCGCATTTTACTTGCATTTTTTGCCAGTTATGGTATGATAAAACAAACAAATGTTCTAAGAAAAACAGAAATACGTTCTAAAAAGAAAGAAAAAAGATTAGAATAGAGAAGGAGAAGACAAATGAAACAGTACAAAGGAGCCATTTTTGATCTGGACGGAACACTGCTCGACTCGATGTGGGTCTGGGATGACATCGATGTTGCATTTTTAAAGAAGAGAGGACTTGAGGTTCCGCCGGATTATCAGGAGGCGATTACACCGCTCGGCTTTCTGGAGGCTGCCCGCTACACGATCAGACGGTTCGGCTTTCCGGAAACGCCGGAAGAGCTGATTCAGGAGTGGCATCAGATGGCGGTCGACGCCTATACGTATGAAGTGGAGTTAAAAGACGGGGCAGCAGAATATCTCCGCTATTTAAAAGAAAAAGGAATCCGCATGGCGGTTGCTACCTCATCGAGCCCGGAGCTGTATGAGCCGGCCTTAAAGAGAAATGGGATTTATGAGTGTTTTAAAGCATTTGTCACCGTCTCGGAAGTAAAGCGCGGCAAGGGCTTTCCGGATATCTACGAGAAAGCGGCTGAAAAGCTGTCTCTTCCGCCGGAAACGTGTGTGGTATATGAAGATATCCTAGCGGGAATCCGCGGCGCCAAAATGGGCGGATTTGCGGCTGTGGGCGTGTATGACAGAAGCGGGGAAGGAAACCGCGCAAAGATGGAGCAGGAAGCAGACCGCTACGTGACTTCTTTTAAGGAGCTGATGAACGGAGGAGATTCTTTCTTCTAAAGAAAATCTTGCTATTCCGGGAAGAAAAATGATATAATAAAATACTGTGCCCCAAAAGGGGACAGACAGAAGTATTTTTAAGAGAAAAAGACAGTAACACATAAGTGAGGATAGAACAGTTATGCCAAAAAAAGAAACGTATGATGCCAGCAGTATTTCCGTGCTGGAAGGTCTCGAAGCAGTGCGTAAGCGCCCTGGTATGTATATCGGAAGTACCTCGCGGAAAGGCCTGAATCATCTGATTTATGAAATTGTAGACAATGCGGTGGACGAGCATCTTGCGGGCTACTGCGACACCATTCACGTAACACTTGAAGCAGACGGCTCGGCGACCGTGACCGACAACGGCCGCGGAATCCCGGTCGGCATGCATGAAAAAGGCGTTCCGGCGGAGCGTCTCGTTTTTACAACCCTGCACGCCGGCGGTAAATTCGACAACAATGCGTACAAGACAAGCGGCGGTCTGCACGGTGTCGGTTCTTCGGTTGTCAATGCGCTTTCCACCTATCTTGACGTACAGGTCAGCCTCGGCGGCTGGGTTTACCACGACCGCTACGAACGAGGTGTTGCCGTACAGGAACTCGATGAGGATGGGCTGCTGCCGAAGATCGGAAAAACGAAGAACAGCGGAACCCGCATCAACTTCCTGCCGGATCCGGAAATCTTTGAGAAAACGCGTTTTTCCGCAACAGAGGTCAAAAGCCGTCTCCATGAGACTGCATATCTGAACCCGGCGCTTACCATTTATTTTTCCGATCTGCGCGATGGAAAAGAGGAGCACCTGACGTATCACGAGCCGGACGGCATTGTTGGTTTTGTGCGCGATCTGAATAAGAACAAAGAGGCAATCCACGATCCGATTTATTTCAAAGGGGAATCTGAGGGCATTACCGTAGAATGTGCGTTCCAGTATATCAACGAATTCCAGGAAAACGTGCTCGGCTTCTGTAATAATATCTACAACGCTGAGGGCGGTACCCATATTTCCGGTTTCAAATCGACCTTTACGACGATTATGAACAGCTATGCCAGAGAGATCGGTGTCTTAAAAGAAAAAGACAATAACTTTACGGGATCGGATATCCGAAACGGTATGACCGCTGTTATTTCGATCAAGCACCCGGATCCGCGGTTCGAGGGCCAGACAAAAACGAAGCTGGACAACCCGGATGCGGCAAAGGCCGCCGGAAAAGTAACGGGCGAGGAGATTCCGCTGTATTTCGACCGCAATCTCGAAGTGCTGAAAAATGTTCTTGCCTGCGCTGAGCGATCTGCCAAAATCCGTAGAAGCGAAGAAAAAGCCAAGACAAATATGCTGACCAAGCAGAAATATTCGTTTGATACGAACGGCAAACTGGCAAACTGCGAGAAAAAGGATCCGTCGCTGTGCGAGATCTTTATCGTCGAGGGAGATTCTGCGGGTGGTTCCGCAAAGACGGCGCGTGACCGTAATTTCCAGGCGATTCTGCCGATCCGCGGTAAGATTCTGAACGTAGAGAAGGCTTCTATTGATAAAGTTCTGGCAAATGCCGAGATCAAATCCATGATCAATGCATTCGGCTGCGGCTTTTCCGAGGGTTACGGCAACGACTTCGATATCACAAAGCTCCGTTACGATAAAATTATCATCATGGCAGATGCCGATGTCGACGGTGCGCATATTTCAACGCTGCTGCTGACACTGTTCTACCGTTTCATGCCGGAGCTGATCTACGAGGGACATGTCTATATCGCGATGCCGCCTCTTTACAAGGCAATGCCGTCCCGCGGAAAAGAAGAGTATCTGTACGACGACAAAGCACTGGAAAAATACAGAAAGACACACAAAGAAAAATTTACGCTGCAGCGCTACAAAGGTCTTGGCGAGATGGACCCGGAGCAGCTCTGGGAGACGACACTGAATCCGGAGACGAGACTTTTGAAGCGTGTGGAGATCGAGGATGCCCGTATGGCCTCCGATGTGACGGAAGTACTGATGGGAACCGAGGTTCCGCCGCGGAAAGCATTTATTTATGAGCATGCAACCGATGCAGAGCTGGATATTTAACAGGAAGGACAAAGGAAGATGAAAGAAAAATCAGAAGATCAGATTATACGGACCGAATATTCTGAGGTCATGCAGAAATCTTATATTGATTATGCGATGAGCGTCATCATTTCCCGAGCGCTTCCGGACGTGCGGGACGGTTTAAAGCCGGTACAGCGCCGTACTCTGTATGACATGTATGAGCTCGGCATCCAGTACGACAAGCCGTTCCGAAAGTGCGCGCGTATCGTCGGCGATACGATGGGTAAATACCATCCGCACGGCGACAGTTCCATTTACGATGCTCTTGTCGTAATGGCACAGGATTTCAAAAAAGGGCAGCCGCTTGTGGACGGTCACGGAAACTTCGGGTCGATTGAGGGTGACGGTGCCGCTGCAATGCGATATACCGAGGCGAGACTGCAGAAAATTACACAGGAGGTCTATTTAAAGGATCTCGACAAAGACGTTGTCGATTTCGTACCGAACTTCGACGAGACGGAAAAAGAGCCGTCTGTTCTGCCGGTGCGCGTGCCGAACCTTCTGTTGAATGGCGCAGACGGTATCGCTGTCGGTATGGCAACAAGCATTCCGCCGCACAACCTGTGTGAGATTGTGGATGCGGTCAAGGCCTACATGAAAAACAACGACATCACCGTTAAAGGTCTGATGAAATACATCAAAGGACCGGATTTCCCGACCGGCGGTATTGTCGTCAATCAGGATGACCTGCTGTCGATCTACGAAAAAGGTGTCGGAAAGATTAAAATCCGCGGAAAAGTGGAAGTGGAGAAAGGCAGAAACGGAAAGCAGTATCTTGTGATCACCGAAATTCCGTACCCGATGATCGGTGCGAACATCGGAAAGTTCCTGAACGATGTGGCGGGGCTTGTGGAGAGCAAGAAAGCGCCGGAAATCGTCGACATTTCCAACCAGTCCTCGAAAGAAGGAACACGCATCGTGCTCGAACTGAAAAAAGGCGCGGATGTGGAGCGGATCACGAATCTGCTGTACAAGAAAACACGTTTGGAAGATACGTTCGGTGTCAACATGCTCGCCGTGGCAGATGGAAGACCGGAGACGTTAAGCCTTAAACAGGTGATCGAGCATCACGTTGATTTCCAGTTTGAAGTGGCAACCCGCAAATACCAGAACCTTCTCCGCAAAGAGATGGAGCGCCGCGAGGTGCAGGAAGGTCTGATCAAGGCATGCGATGTGATCGATCTGATCATTGAGATCCTGCGCGGAAGCAAGACACAGAAGCAGGTCAAAGAGTGTCTGATTATGGGAGTGACCGATGGTATCCGCTTCAAATCAAAGTCAAGTGAGCGTATGGCAGCACAGCTCTGCTTTACGGAACGCCAGGCAACGGCGATTCTGGAGATGCGTCTGCAGAAACTGATCGGACTGGAAGTGGAAGCACTCTTAAAAGATCATGAGGCGACTGTGGCGAAGATTACAAAGTACGAGGATATCTTAAATCATTACGACTCGATGTCGGAAGTTATTATGGAAGATCTGACGCAGATAAAAAAAGAGTACGGCCACAAGCGGAAAACGGCGATTGAAAATGCTGAGGCGATTGTTCTTGAGGAGCCGAAGGTCGAGGAGATGGATGTTGTCTTCCTGATGGACCGCTTCGGTTATGCGAAGACGATCGATACGTCTGCTTACGAGCGGAACAAAGAGGCTGTGCACAACGAGAACAAATATGTGTTCCAGTGCAAAAACACCGATAAGATCTGCGTCTTTACGGATCTTGGCATGATGCACAGCATCAAAGTAATGGACATCCCGTATGGAAGATTCCGTGACAAGGGAACGCCGATCGACAACCTTGGAAATTACAGCAGCCAGAAGGAGCAGATGATTTACGTCGATGCACTGGAAAATATCAAGAACAATAAGCTGCTGTTCGTCAGCGCGGCCGGTATGGTAAAACTTGTCGATGGATCCGAGTTTGATGTCGTAAAACGAACGATCGCGGCGACGAAGCTTTCATCCGAGGAGGACCGTCTGATTCTTGCCGAGGTCTGCCAGGAGCAGGAGTATGTGGTTCTGCAGACGAAAAACGGTGTCTTCCTGCGCTTCCTTACGAGTGAAGTGCCGGAGAAGAAAAAAGCAGCCGTTGGTGTGCGTGGTATCCGTATGGCAGAGGACGACGCGGTAGAGCATGCGTATCTGCTGGCAAGCCGGATGGATTACACGATCACGTATCACGACAAAGAGATTTCTCTGACAGCGAAGATTAAGCTGGCAAAACGAGATACCAAGGGAACAAAGATCCGGGTATAACGCAGAGTTTTGTTTATAACCATGAGAAGCACGCTCCGCGGGTTTTTCGAGAGATCACTTGGCAATAAAAGGACACCTGCCCGATACCAGAACGGTACGGGCAGATGTCCTTTTTGCATAATTTTTTAGTTATTTGAAAAACTGTGGGAAGTCTTTCTTGGGGTTCTTCTTTCAATGGCAACGTACGGACGATGATGACCGACATATTTATAAGCCGGACGGATGATCTTTCCTTCGTTGACAAGCTCTTCGATCCGGTGTGCGGACCAGCCGGAGATACGGGAGATAGCAAAGATCGGGGTGTAGAGCTCTTTTGGAAGGCCAAGCATTGTGTAGACGAAACCGCTGTAGAAATCAACATTTGCACAGACTGGTTTGAGCAGACGGCGCTTTTTGGCGATACACTCGCCGGCAATGCGTTCTACAGACTCATAGCGAGCAAATTCTTTCTCGCGGTGCTTCTCAGCGGAAAGCTTCTTTGCATATTCTTTCAGAATCACACAACGTGGATCGGACAGGGTATAAACAGCATGGCCCATACCATAGATAAGACCAGTTCCATCGAATGCTTCACGATCAAGTATTTTGGTCAGGTAGGTGCGCAGTTCGTTTTCGTCTTCCCAGTTTGTAACATTCTCTTCAATATTTTCAAACATCTCCATAACCTTCAAGTTGGCACCGCCGTGGCGCGGTCCTTTTAAGGAACTTAAAGAAGCCGCAACAGCAGAGTAGGTATCGGTTCCGGAGGAGGAGACAACGTGTGTCGTAAATGTTGAGTTATTTCCGCCGCCGTGGTCTGCGTGAAGAATTAACGCAACATCGAGAACCTTTGCCTCCAGAGCAGTGTAATCTCCATCCGGGTGAAGCATCTGCAGAATGTTTTCAGCGATCGACAGCTCCGGTTTCGGATTTCGGATGATCAGGTTCTGGTTTTCGTGGTAGTGGCGGTATGCATGGTAGCCGTAAACGGCGATCAGCGGCATTTTGGCGATCAGACTCAAAGCCTGGCGGAGGACGTTCGGAATGGAAATGTCATCCGGCTTTTCGTCGTAGGAATACAGGGTCAGCACACAGCGCTGCAGAGTATTCATCATGTTTTTGCTGGTTGCCTTCATGACAACGTCGCGGACAAAAGTGTCCGGCAGCTCGCGGTAGATACTTAAAATTTCGTTGAAATCATTTAACTGCTGTTCTGTCGGAAGAGAACCGAACAGAAGAAGATAGGTAATCTCTTCAAAACCGAAGCGTCGTCCTTCCATACCTTTGATCAGATCTGCGACGTTATAGCCCTGAAAATAGAGACGGCCATCGGTCGGAACTTTTTCGCCGGTGCGCTCATCAATATCGAAGCCGATAACATCGGAAATTTCGGTCAGGCCGGTGAGAACACCTTTACCAGTGGAATCACGCAGTCCCCGTTTTACATCGTACTCAGTGTATAAAGATAAATCAATCTTTCCGGAATCTTTCGTATACTCTACAAGCTGACTGAGCTTGTCTTCCAGATTATCGTATTGCATGGTCATGACAACAGCCCCTTTCTTCCTTTAGTTAAAAACTATACTTACTTTTTTGGCGGTTGTCAATGCTTTTCTTTCAAAATACATTAATTTTTATAAGGAAAAGGGATGGTTTTCCTTAATTTTTGAAAGTAAGGACAAAGTTTATGCATAAAATTTGCGCCAGGGAGGTGAAAACAACAGGGATGGAAACGGCGGGAAATCAGTGGGGCGGAACAAATTTTAGAAAAAGATTCATAAATTTCAAAAAAATGCTTGCAATTTCAAAAAAATACGGTATAATAATGATTGTGTCATTCAGGAAATGAATTTCACAGGCCGAAATAGCTCAGCCGGTAGAGCACTTCACTCGTAATGAAGGGGTCGTCAGTTCGAATCTGATTTTCGGCTTATTCTTTAGAAACCCGCAGGACGTAAGGTTCTGCGGGTTTTCTGGTATCATGAGAAATATGACAGAAATACGAACGCCCTTTGCAGGAAAAAGATCTGCTGCAAAGGGCGTTTGCTGTTACAAGTTTCAGGAAAATCAGTTCGTACAGCATATCCTGACGGAGCTTTTGGCCGGACACTTCAAAGAGCACATCAGCTGTTGCCATTTTCCTGTGCTGCCACCCGTGCGTCGCGTTCCCGGCGGGAAAAGACGCAGCCGCAGTAGTCCTGGCGGTAGAGGCCGTATTCGTGGGAAAGTTCGATGGAACGCTGGTAGCCGCCCCGTTTCTTGAAATCTGAATTGAGATATGGGATCCCGTATTCGGCGGCAAGCCGTTCTCCGATTTCATTCAGCTTTTCCGCGTTTTTCAGCGGGCTGATGGAGAGGGTTGTTGTAAAATAGTCGAGTTTGAGCTGCTTTGCCATTTCGGCCGCTTCGCGGAGCCGTATTTCATAGCAGACAAAACAGCGCTCGCCGCCCTCCGGCACATTTTCCATCCCGCGTGTCAGCTCATAGAACCGGTCAGAATCGTACGGGCCGGGGCAGAAGGAAATCGGATGCACGGCGGGAAGAGAATGGATCAGACGCTGCTGTTCCTCCACGCGGTGCTCGTACTCCGTCGGCGGATAGATGTTGGGATTATAGTAAAAGAGCGTAATGGAAAAATACTGCGACAGATATTCCAGCACGTAACTGCTGCACGGCGCACAGCAGCTGTGCAGCAGCAAGGTCGGAACTTCACCGTGAAGTCCTGCAATCTTCGCATCCAGCTCCTTCTGGTAATTTCTTTTATTGGCCATAATGTATCTTCAAACCTCCTGGTATCTTTCAATCCTTTCTATTATAGCCTCAGCGCGGCTGGGATGCAAGCTGCATATGATATCTTATAGATAGAGGAGGATGCAAAAAAATGGATGATCAAATCCTGTCATTAGAGCATATATCACTGTCCTATCACACCATGAAAGGAGAAACACCGGCGCTGTGCGATCTGACCTTTTCGGTAAAAACGGGGGAATTTGTTGCTCTTGTCGGACCGAGCGGCTGCGGAAAGAGCACGATCCTGAACTTGATTTCCGGTCTTTTAAAGCCGGAGGCGGGAACTCTGCTGAGCCGCGGACGGCCGATCACGGAGGCGGATCTCCATATCGGCTACATGCTGCAGAGAGACCACCTGTTTGAATGGCGGACCATCTACAGCAACGTTCTGCTGGGCCTTGAGATTTCGCGCACGCTGACACCCGAGCGGAAAGAAAAAGTCGGGGAGATGATGGAGACATACGGCCTGAAATCCTTTTCCAATGCCCGTCCGTCCGAACTTTCCGGCGGTATGCGGCAGAGGGCGGCACTGATCCGTACACTGGCGATGGAGCCGGATCTTCTGCTGCTTGACGAGCCGTTCTCCGCTCTCGACTACCAGACGAGGCTGAACGTCTGTGATGATATCGGAAAGATCATCAAAAAAGAGGGAAAGACAGCAATTCTCGTGACACACGATATTTCGGAGGCCATCAGCATGGCGGACCGTGTGATTGTTCTGGCGGCACGGCCGGCATATGTGAAAAAAAAGATTCCGATCCGGTTTGCGATGGAGGAGCGCACGCCGATGAAAGCGCGCAGTGCGCCGGAATTTAAAACGTATTTCAATGCCATCTGGAAGGAGCTGAATGAAAATGCGTGAGCAGGCAAAAACGCCGGAGAGCAGCTTTCAGAGGGCGTATCTCCGGCAGAAAAAAAGAGAACGGGAGCAGGTGCGGGTGTTTCGGGCTTTGCTTCTCGTCAGTTTTCTGGTATTATGGGAGGTGGCGGCGGATCTGAGATGGATCGATCCGTTTATCTTTTCCAGCCCTGTGCGGGTGGGAAAAACGTTCGTGACCCTGCTGACGGAGCAGAACCTTCTGCGCCATATCGGGATCACGGTGTATGAGACGGGAATCAGCTTTCTGCTCGTCTCGGCACTTGGCATGGCGTTCGCTGTGCTTTTGTGGCTCTTTCCGCGCTTTTCTGCGGTGATGGAGCCGTACCTGGTAGTCCTGAACAGCCTGCCGAAATCGGCGCTCGCCCCGCTTCTCATTGTGTGGATGGGGGCAAACGTGAAAACGATCATCACGGCCGGCATTTCCGTTGCGATATTCGGCTCGGTGATCAGCATTTACAGCAGCTTTCAGAGTGTGGAGCCGGATATGCTCCGCCTGATTGCAACACTCGGCGGAACGAAGAAGGATATGCTGTTCCGCGTCGTGCTGCCGTGGTCGTTTCCGGGGCTGCTCGCCGTGTGGAAGGTCAACATCGGCCTGTGCCTTGTCGGTGTTGTAATCGGAGAGTTTATCGGGGCAAGAGAGGGGCTTGGCTATCTGATTATCTACGGCAGTCAGGTGTTCAGATATGCACACGCAAGAGAAGGGAGGATGACAGATGATTGGAATCGTATGTCTGGAAGAACGAAAAGGAATGCAGTTTGGCGGACGACGCGTTTCGCGGGACCGCGTGGTAACGGAAAAAATCTGCGAACTGTGTGAGGGGAAAACGCTCTGGATGAATCCGGCTTCGGAAAAGCTGTTCGCGGAGCAGAAGGAGAGTGGGAAGGTAACACTTCAGGCGGCGGCAGATTTTCTGGAGCAGGCAGGCGAAGGAGAATACTGCTTTGTGGAGAATACGGGACTGCAGGTTGTGGAAGCGAAGATAGAGAAAATCATCGTTTTCTGGTGGAACCGGCATTATCCGTCTGACCGGAAATTCGACCTGGATCTTTCCAAATGGAATAAAGTGTCCGAGGAGGAGTTTGCAGGCTATTCCCATGAGAAAATAACGAAAGAGGTATATGAGAAATGAAAAAACTAAGAAAACAGCTTCTGCTGCTGGCGGCGCTTCTTGTTCTGACACTGACCGGCTGTGAGGCGCAGGATCTTCTCTCGACGGAGAGAGCAGATTCCGGTTCGGAGGTTACGGCCGCTTATACGATGACGGAATCCCAGATTACCGATCAGGCACCGACGGCCGTTTCAGTTCTTGATGTTCCGGAGTTTTCCGGTGAACCGTATGTCGTTTTAAACGGAAATGAGCCGGATTTTACCGATGAGGAAAAGACGACCGAGTCGTACGAGCATTACAGCGATCCGGACAGCCTGGGACGGTGCGGCGTGGCAGAGGCGAATATCGGCCAGGATCTGATGCCGACGGAGAAGCGCGGCGCGATCGGCCAGGTAAAGCCGACGGGCTGGCATACGGTAAAATACGATCAGGTGGAAGGTAAATATCTGTACAACCGCTGCCATCTGATCGGATACCAGCTGACCGGTGAGAATGCAAACGAGAAGAATCTGATCACTGGAACACGTTATCTGAACGTCGAGGGCATGCTGCCGTTTGAAAACATGGTTGCCGACTACGTCAAAGAGACCGGAAACCATGTGCTGTACCGCGTTACACCAATTTTTACCGGGGACGACCTTGTAGCGGACGGTGTGGAGATGGAGGCACTTTCCATGGAAGATGACGGCGAGGGCATTTCCTTCCATATCTTCGCATACAATAATCAGCCGGGCATCTCGATTAATTATGCAACGGGAGACAGCACGTTAAGCGAAAGCAGCGGAACGATGACGGATCAGCAGGAATATGTCATGAACACATCCAGCATGAAATTCCACCTGCCGTCATGCTCCAGCGTCAGCTCGATTAAGGATGAAAACAAGGCGACATATCAGGGACCGCGCGAGGACCTGATCGCCGAAGGCTATGAGCCGTGCGGACGGTGCAATCCGTAAAAAGAAATTACAAAAAGAGGGTCGGAACTTTCCGGTCCTTTTTTCTATATAGTAAAGAGAAGCATCTGGAAAGTGAGACAGGAGATGGAAGAGGAGAAGCTGCGTGCGGTTTATTATGCAAGGTGCAGCACCGAGGAGGAAAACCAGAAGGATGCGCTGGTAAGGCAGGCGGCGGAGGCGGAAGAGGCAATCCGGGCAAGAGGATGGAGGCTTGTGGATGCCTACGTGGAGAGCCGCTCCGGTACGAGCCGGAAGGGCAGACGGGAATATAACCGCCTGTACGAGGATCTCGAGCAGAACCGGTTTGATGTCGTCGTAATCAAGTCGCAGGACCGCCTGATGCGGAACACGCGGGACTGGTATCTGTTCGCAGACCGCTTAAACTGCGCCGGAAAGCGGCTGTATTTTTATCTGGAGAACACATTCTATTCGCCGGAAGACGCGCTTCTGACCGGCATTAAGGCGATTCTGGCGGAGGAGTACAGCCGGGAGCTGAGCAAGAAGATGAATCTGGCGCACCAGAAACGGCAGCAGAATAATGGAAAGCCGGTGCTGACCTCAAAAAGTTATGGTTACCGGCGGACGGCAGACGGAGCGATTGAGATCATCCCGGAGGAGGCCGCAGTGAAGCGCCGTATGTACGAACTCTGTGCAGACGGTCTCGGCGGACGGAAAATTGCGGCGGTTCTGGCAGCAGAGGGCGTCCGCAGCCGCGCCGGAAAACCATTCTCTGGAACAGACATTATCCGCATGGTGCGGAATCCCATGAATAAAGGCACCGTAGTCATGAACAGGAAGCATTACGATTTTAACACCGGAAAAACGCTCCCTACACCGCCGGGCGGGCAGTACGTCTATGCGGGGAAAATTCCTGCTATCGTCTCTGAAGAGCTCTGGATAGCGGCAAATCGGGCGGCTGACGAGCGTCTCTGCCGCAAAAAGGTGGGCAAATCTGTTCAGACTTGACTGGGTAATCCTGTCCATCCTGATCCTCTGCCTCGTTGCGGCAGGATTGTACGGCATCTTGGGCTGGCTGGAGAAAAACTACACAAAACGCCGAAATTCGGGAAAGTAGGTGATTTGACTTGCAAAGGAAGAGGGGAGTCTTGTATAATAATACATGATAATTTAAAAAACTTACAGGAAAAGAGGAATGAAAATGGCACAGTTATGGGGCGGACGGTTTACAAAAGAGACCGACAAGTTAGTGTATAATTTTAATGCATCCATCAGCTTTGATCAGAAATTCTATAAACAGGACATCAAAGGCAGCATGGCACACGTAAAGATGCTGGCAAAACAGGGCATTCTGACAGAAGACGAAAGAGATCAGATTCTGGAAGGACTGGAAGGCATTCTTGCCGACGTAGAGAGCGGAAAACTGAAAATCACCAGCGAGTATGAGGATATCCACAGCTTCGTGGAGGCAAACCTGATTGACCGCATCGGAGATGCCGGAAAGAAGCTGCACACCGGAAGAAGCCGCAATGACCAGGTAGCCCTCGATATGAAACTTTATGTCCGCGATGAGATCACCGAGATTGATGCACTCGTCAAAGAGGTGCTGGTAACACTCGAAAAAATCATGGAAGAGAACATTCACACCTATATGCCGGGATTCACCCATCTGCAGAAAGCACAGCCGATCACACTGGCACATCACATGGGCGCATATTTTGAAATGTTCCGCCGCGACAGAGGCCGCCTTGCAGACATCTACAAGAGAATGAATTACTGTCCGCTCGGTTCCGGTGCGCTGGCTGGAACGACGTATCCGTTGGACCGCGCTTACACCGCAGAGCTGCTCGGCTTTGACGGCCCGACCTTAAACAGCATGGATTCCGTATCCGACCGTGACTATGTCATTGAGCTCCTCAGTGCTCTTTCTACGATTATGATGCATCTTTCCCGCTTCTCCGAGGAGATCATCATCTGGAATACCAATGAGTATCAGTTTGTGGACATCGACGACGCATACAGCACCGGAAGCAGTATCATGCCGCAGAAAAAGAATCCGGATATCGCAGAGCTTGTTCGAGGAAAAACAGGCCGCGTTTACGCAGCTCTGATGTCAATGCTCACCACTATGAAGGGAATCCCGCTGGCGTACAACAAAGATATGCAGGAGGATAAAGAGCTGACCTTCGATGCCATCGACACCGTAAAAGGCTGCCTGGCTCTGTTCAATGGCATGCTTTCTACCATGCGCTTCAAAAAAGACCGCATGGAGAACAGTGCAAAGAACGGTTTCACGAATGCAACGGACGCAGCTGATTACCTTGTTGGAAAAGGCGTTCCGTTCCGCGATGCACATGGCATTGTCGGCCGTCTCGTTCTGTACTGCATTGACAAAGGAATCTCCCTTGATGATATGAAACTCGAAGAGTACAAAGCGATCAGCCCGGTCTTCGAGGATGATATTTATGATGCCATCAGCATGAAGAACTGCGTAGAACGACGCAACACGATCGGTGCGCCGGGAGCAGATGCGATGCTGGCTGTCATCGAGCAGAATAAAAAATATTTACAGGAAAATTGAAAAAACAGTTGCAATTTTGAAAAAATTGGTATAGTATGACATGAGACGCACAAATGTACGCCACAGAAGAACAAGGAGATGAAACCAATGGAGCAGAAATTGAGAGTAGGAATTTTAGGAGCAACCGGTATGGTAGGTCAGAGATTTATTTCTCTGCTGGAGAACCATCCGTGGTTTGAAGTTGTGACCCTGGCAGCAAGTCCGAGAAGTGCCGGAAAAACATACGAGGAAGCAGTCGGCGGACGCTGGAAAATGGATACTCCAATGCCGGAAGCAGTGAAAAAGCTCGTTGTGATGAATGTAAATGATGTAGAGCATGTGGCATCTACCGTAGATTTTGTATTTTCCGCTGTTGATATGTCGAAAGATGAGATCAAAGCGATTGAAGAAGCATATGCAAAGACCGAGACACCGGTTGTTTCCAACAACAGCGCACACCGCTGGACACCGGATGTTCCGATGGTAGTTCCGGAAATCAACCCGGAGCACTTCGATGTTATCGAGTTTCAGAAAAAACGTCTGGGAACCAAGAGAGGCTTTATCGCTGTAAAACCGAACTGCTCAATCCAGAGCTATGCACCGGTATTAACGGCATGGAAAGAGTTCGAGCCATATGAAGTGGTTGCAACCACATACCAGGCAATTTCCGGAGCAGGAAAAACCTTCAAAGACTGGCCGGAGATGGAAGGAAACATCATCCCGTTCATCGGCGGAGAAGAAGAGAAGAGCGAGCAGGAGCCGCTTCGTATCTGGGGTAAAATTGAAAACGGCGTGATCGTAAAAGCAACTGAGCCGAAGATCACCTGTCAGTGTATCCGTGTTCCGGTATTAAACGGACACACCGCAGCTGTTTTCGTAAAATTCCGCAAGAAACCGACGAAAGAGCAGCTGATCGAAAAACTGGAGAACTTCAAAGGCCTTCCGCAGGAGCTGAATCTGCCAAGCGCACCGAAACAGTTCATCCGTTACATGACAGAAGATAACCGTCCGCAGGTAACACTGGATGTCAACTACGAGAACGGCATGGGAATCAACGTAGGCCGTTTAAGAGAGGATTCCATCTACGACTGGAAATTCGTAGGTCTGTCCCACAACACGGTCCGCGGCGCAGCAGGCGGAGCAGTACTTTGTGCAGAGACACTGGTTGCAAAGAAGTTTATCGCTGCAAAATAATGCTTAGAATGATATAAAAAACGCCTCTGAAACGTTTTGGGTTCAGAGGCGTTTTTTGTGCATGGATCAAAAGAATATAGCATGTGTTTGAAACATCGTTCCTGCAATCTGCACGCCCAACTTTGCAGGATATCGAAAGCAGCAAAAAAGAAGCGCCATACGGGAAAATTCCCGCGGCGCTTCTTTTTTGCTCAAATAATTTTATTTACGCAAAGTTTGGCTAATCTTAGAATTTGCCAGCTTTTGCTGCCTCTTCAACAGCTACAGCAACAGCAACAGTCATACCAACCATCGGGTTGTTTCCTGCGCCGATCAGACCCATCAT
>QWCE01001861.1_pt1 | contig 29113 bp, 20 predicted proteins | sample 1972531 | NCBI WGS metagenome assembly QWCE01 (sample SAMN09866716, study PRJNA288562) | Human gut metagenome isolate term4_stool, whole genome shotgun sequencing... | reverse complement strand
CAAACCGGTCTGCGGCTTAAAAGCCCCACTGGGGCTTTCATGCCCTCCGGGCACCGCCGTCCTTTCTGGTTCTCTTTTGTCCGTCAAAAGAGAACATCTCCGCCCTGCGAAGCACCACCCAAAATGCACCCTTTTTTTGCAAATCAAAAATGCAGGCTTTTTGCGTTTCAGCGCGAAAAACCTGCATTTTTATTTTTTGCCCGGAAACTTTGCAAAAAGCCTTGACAACGGCCTTTCCGCATGCTATTCTGAACACATGAACAGATATTCATATGTCGATGTGAAGGAGATGAGCCAATGACCGGGTTAGAACAGGCCGCCCCTGCGGTGCCGGAAAATGAACACCAGCCGGTGGAGATGCCGGACGACGAGGTGCTTTACGAGCTGGCCGATCTGTTCCGGGTGTTCGGCGACTCCACCCGCATCAAAATTCTGTATGCACTGCACGACAACGAGCTGTGCGTGCAGGACATTGCCAGCGCCGTGCAGCTGAGCCAGTCGGCCGTGAGCCATCAGCTGCGGGTGCTGAAGGATTCCAAGCTCGTGCGGTTCCGGCGCGAGGGCAAAACCGTTTTCTACGCACTGGACGATGACCATGTGCGCAGTATCCTCTCCATGGGGATGGATCATATCGAAGAATAACGAAAGGCTGGTACTCATTATGAAAAAGACCTACAAGATCGAAGTGGACTGCGCAAACTGCGCCCAGAAGATGGAAGATGCCGCCAACACCGTGGCAGGCGTGGCCGGTGCGACCGTCAGCTTTATGACCCAGAAGATGAAGGTGGAGTTCGCGGAGGGCGCAGACCCCCACGACACCATGGTGAACGTTCTGGCCGCCTGCAAGAAGGTGGAGGACGACTGCGAGATCTTTGACATTTAAGTGCATTTTCTCCCTTCAAAATGCCCCGCTCCCCTTCGGGGGAGTTTTTTATACGCCGCATTTTCGTGTTGAAAAAAATCCGCAGTTTTCAACACTTTCCACCCGGTTTTCAACACTGTTTGCGGAAAATCCACAAAACAGACGGCTAAAAGTGCTTTTTCGCCGGAAAAACTGCGTGGAAAACCCGGGTAAAACCGTGGAATATCCATTTTTATGGGGAAAAATTGTTGAAATCCCCCGCCCGCCGCAGCGGATGCGGCCCAGGATCCCGCAAAAAGGAGAGTTTTGTATGAACAAAAAGCAGAAAAAGACCCTGTACCGCATCATCGCTGCGGTGGTGCTGGTGCTCATCCTCAAGCTGCTGCCCCAGTTCCCCACGCCGGTGGAGCTGGCGCTGTACTGCATTCCGTATCTGGTGGTGGGCTGGGACGTGCTGCGCAAGGCACTGCTGGGCATCAAGAACCGCCAGCCCTTCGATGAGTGCTTCCTGATGGCCGTTGCCACCGTGGGTGCCTTCGCGCTGGGCGACTACGTGGAAGGCTGCGCCGTTATCATCTTCTACCAGATCGGCGAGCTGTTCCAGAGCGTGGCCGTGGGCAAGAGCCGCCAGAGCATTTCCAGCCTGATGGATATCCGCCCGGACTACGCCAACATTGAGGGCGAGGACGGCAAGCTGGAGCAGGTGGACCCGGACGATGTGGAGATCGGCACGGTCATCGTGGTGCAGCCCGGTGAGCGGGTGCCCATCGACGGCGTGATCGTGGAAGGCGCTTCCGCCCTGAACACCGCCGCCCTCACCGGCGAGAGCCTGCCCCGCGACGTGCAGACCGGCGACGAGGTCATCAGCGGCTGTGTGAACATGACCGGCCTGCTGAAGGTGAAGACCACCAAGGAGTTCGGCGAATCCACCGTCTCGAAAATTCTGGACCTGGTGGAAAATTCCAGCATGAAGAAGGCCCGCGCCGAGAACTTCATCACCCGCTTTGCCCGCATCTACACCCCCGCTGTGTGCTACGGTGCTCTGGCGCTGGCCTTCATCCCGCCCATCGTGCTGCTGCTCCTGGGTCAGCCCGCCCGCTTTGGGGACTGGGTGTACCGCGCCCTGACCTTCCTGGTCATCAGCTGCCCCTGCGCACTGGTCATCAGCATTCCTCTGAGCTTCTTCGGCGGCATCGGCGGTGCGTCTGCCTGCGGCATCCTCGTCAAGGGTTCCACCTATCTGGAAGAACTGGCCCGCACCGGCATCGTGGTGTTCGACAAGACCGGCACCCTGACCCAGGGCACCTTTAAAGTGACCGGCGTCCACCCCGCAAACGGCACCAGCGAGGAACAGCTGGTGGAAGCCGCCGCGCTGGCCGAGAGCTGGTCCAAGCACCCCATCTCCCTGAGCATCAAGGCCGCTTACGGCAAGGAAATCGACCCCAGCCGCGTCACCGACGTGCAGGAGCTGGGCGGCCACGGCGTCACCGCGAAGGTGGACGGCAAGACCGTCGCCGCCGGCAACGCCCGCCTGATGGAAAAGCTGGGCCTGAAGGCTCCCGCTGTGAGCGAGACCGGCACCATCGTGCACGTGGCCATTGAGGGCATGTATGCCGGTTATCTGCTCATCGCCGACGTGGTGAAGCCCCACAGCGCACAGGCCATCAAGGGCCTGAAAGCCGCCGGTGTGCGCAAGACCGTCATGCTGACCGGCGACGCCGAGCCGGTGGCAAAGGCCGTGTCTGCCGAGCTGGGCTTGGATGAGTACCATGCAGGTCTGCTGCCCGGCGACAAGGTGGACCAGATCGAAAAGCTCATTGCATCCAAAGGCCCCAAAGAGAACCTCGCCTTTGTGGGTGACGGCATCAACGACGCGCCGGTGCTGTCCCGCGCCGATGTAGGCATCGCCATGGGTGCGCTGGGCTCCGACGCCGCCATTGAGGCCGCCGACGTGGTGCTGATGGACGACGACCCGGCTAAGATCGCACTGGCCATGCGCATTGCCCGCCGCACGTTGCGCATCGTGTACCAGAACATCGTGTTTGCGCTGGCCATCAAGTTCGCCTGCCTGGTGCTGGGTGCTCTGGGCCTTGCCAGCATGTGGACGGCCATCTTCGCCGATGTGGGCGTGATGGTGCTGGCCGTGCTGAACGCCACCCGTGCCCTGTACACCAAGGACCTGGCCAAGAAGAACGAGCAGTAAGCCAGACGCCCGCCGTGGCCGCCCGCTGAAAAGGCTCTCCCTTCGGGAGAGCTGGCGCGGCAGCGCCTGAGAGGGTTCATCCTTATAAAAACAAAAATCATCTGCAGCAAACTTTCTCAGGCTTTTGCCGGAGGAACCGCTGCAGATGATTTTTTGTTTTTATTTAATAGTAAGTGATTTGTGTTGTGTCGGGGAAAGCCTGTTTACCCAGGGTACAGCTCTTGTTGATTTTTACACTTTTCAGCTCATCACAGGAGCGGAACGCCTGGTCCTTGATTTTTCGCACACTTTCTGGGATCGTAACGCTTTCCAGCGCATAACAGTTGGTAAATGCATATTCCCCAATCACACCTATTCCGTCCGGGATCGTGATGGAGATCAGCTTCGGGCAGCGATTGAACGCGCTTTTTCCAATCGTCTGCAGTGCGCTGGGCAGGGTCACTTTCGTCAGATTGGGGCAATCCGCAAAGGCATATCTTCCAACGCTTATAATTTCATCATCAAACTTGATCTGCTCGATCTGGTCCTGCACGTCTACCCAAGGCACCGCAGATTTGTCCGGATAATCCGACATTCTGCCGGAACCGGAAAGCCTCAGCACGCCATTTTCCAGCGACCACTGCACGTTATAACCGCAATTGCCGGAAGCCACTGCCGCCGCGCTTGCCACGGCTTCGCTTGCACTGCTGCTTTCGCTGGCGCTGGCCGCCGGGGCGGCTTTGCTCTTGTTCAGCATGGCCACACCGCCCACACCGGCACCCACGGCCACAACGGCCGCGCCGCCGAGGATGCCCAGCATCTTCCGGCGGGAGATCTTCGCTTCGGGCGCGGGCTTTTCGGCAGCGGCTTCCGCAGCCTTGCGGGCGGCTTCGGCCTGTTCGGCGGCGCGGCGGGCCTGCTCCTTTTCCGCTTCGGCGGCACGGCGGGCGGCTTCCTCTGCGTCCCGTCTGGCCTGCTCCTGCTTGCGGCGCTGTTCCGCCTGAGCGGCAAACAGCACGGTGGTCTTGTCCGGGTCCTGCATTTCCGGCACCTGCGGGGCGGGCGCGGCCACCCGCTCGGTGCGGTCTTTTTCCGGCGCAGGGGCCGGGGCAGGCGGGACGTCTGCGGGCATCAGCCGCACAGTACGGTCATCGGCCGGGGCGGCGGGCTGTGCCGTTTCCACCCGCACGGTCTCGTCCACAAGAGGGGCCGGGGCAGGCGAAAGGTGCGGGTCAAAGGTGGCCTCCGGGTCCGCGCCGTCGGCGGGCGGGTCCTGCACCAGCTGGCCATTGCGCCAGTGCCAATCCGGCCCCGGCGTGCCAATGGTGTCGTTGAAGGGGTCCGGCCTGCTGCCGGGCGGGTCGATGGCAAGAGGAGCGGGCTGCGCCTGCGGCAGGGCTTCCAGCGCCTTGCGCAAAGCAAGCGGGCTGGCAAAGCGCTGGGCAGGGTCCGGCGCGCAGGCCTTGCACACCAGCTGCCCCAGCGCATCCTGTGCGCCGGAGGGCAGGGGCAGGGCCTCGCCCGCAAGCCGCCGGGCCCGGGCCTGCTCTGCCGCCGAGAAGGTGATGGGCTGAGGGTAGGGCGGGTAGAAGGGCATCCGGTTTGCGTTCAGCAGCTGGTACATCACAAGGCCGAGGGAATAGATGTCCACATTGGCGGTGTACTTCTCGCCGCGGAACACCTCCGGGGCCATGTAGTTCACGGTGCCTGCCCGGGTGGACGCGCCGGTGGAGGCGCTGGCGATGCGGGCCACGCCGAAATCGCCCAGCTTGTAATCGCCGGTGTCCGAAATGAAAATGTTGGCGGGCTTGATATCCCGGTGGATGATGTTGTACTGCCCGCACACTTCCAGCGCGCGGCACAGGTCGGTGCCCAGGCGGATGACCTCGGCCCGGGTGAAGGACTTGTTCTGGCGCAGTGCGTCGTTGATGGGCCGGAGCAGCTCCATGCGGATGAGGATATCCCACCCGATGCCGTCCTCATGGGGGATGATCTGGTGGTCCTCATAGCTCACGATGTTGCTGTGGCCCTTCAGGCGGCTCATGAGGGCGATCTCGCGGTTCAACTCCTGCACATAGTCGCGGAAATAGGTGGATGCGCCCTCGCGGTCCATGCCGGCTTCCAGCACCTGCTCATACTCGCTTTTGTCCGCCGGGATGGTGATGGCCTTCAGCGCGCCGGTGAACACCATGTCGAAATCCCGGCGCTCGATCTCGAACACCTTGCCGTAGCTGCCCGCGCCGATGAAACGCTTGATGTGCCAGGAGCCGAAGAAGGGCTCGTAGCGCTTATAGTATTCGTTGTCCATGTGGTTCTCCTGTTTTTACTTCATGGTGACGGAGCCGGAACCGATCTTGTTTTTATTGCCGTCGTAAACCGTGATCGTTACTTTTCCGGTCACAGACAGTTTTGTCCAGCCTGTCCACAGTGTATCGTCGTTGTACCAGTTTCCTTCATAGCTTGTATAGTTGCCCCGGGTTCCATTCGACCATGTTACGCGGTCATACAGCTTTGTGGATGCAAGGGGCTCACCGCCGGAAAGTGTGTAATGGAAATAGACCGGGCTGCCGGATTTGATCGTGGTCATGTGCTCGGTGCTGTCCTTGCTGGTGTTCCAGTACATATCGGTGATCTTCCAGCTGAACATTTCGTTATAGACCGGCTGCCAGGTGGCCGAATCGGACTGGATCAGGTCTTTCAGATACTCACAGCATATTTTGCGGGTACCGGTGAAACTCGCGTTCTTGTTCGCGTTCACATACTGACTCATCTTTTCCAGACGCAGCGCGGCGCTGTCCTTGTAATCGCCCAGTGCGTCCAGCAGATTGATATACTGGGCAGCGTTGGTTTTGTCTGCCTTGCACTGCTGATAAGTAGCTTCCTTGTACAGGTCGTCGCTGTCTTTGTAGCCCTTCAGATTGCCCAGCTGTGTGCTCGCGCTTTTATAATCGCCCTGTTTCATGGCAGAAACCGCCAGCTGATACCTGGCTTCTTTCGCCTGATCTTCGGCGTCCTTATAGTTCTTCAACTGCTGCAGCTGCGTGAGCGCGTTTGCATAGTCGCCCTGCTGCAGCGCGGCAAGGGCCTGCTGATACTTGGCCTCCGTCAGCTGGGCGGCGCTGTCTTCGTAGTCGCCCAGCTCCCCGAACACGGTGATGGCCGTGCCGTAATCGCCATTGGCCAGTGCCTGCGCCGCTTTGCTGTACTCCATCTTCTGCTGGATGGACGGCCACGCCGCTCCCACGGCCACCGCCGCAGCCACAGCCACACCACCCACGGCCAGCGCGACCTTTTTGCCCTTGCCCGCCTTTTTGGGGGCCGGGGCGGTGGCCACGACAACGGGCGCTTCCGCTGCGGCTGCAGCTTCCGCCTCGGCTTTTTCTGCGGCAAGGCGCTCCTGCTCGGCCGCGCGCTTTTCGGCGCGGATGCGGGCCAGTTCTTCCTCTTTTTCCTCGGCGGCCTTGCGGCGGGCAGCTTCCTCCGCTTCCCGCTTGGCCTGCTGTTCCTGACGGCGCTTCTCGGCCTGGGCCTCGAACAGGAAGGTGGTGCGGTCCGCTTCCGGTTCCTCCGGCACGGCAGCGGGCACAGTGGCGGGCACTGCGATGCGCTCGGTGCGGTCATCGGCCGGTGCAGGGGCCGGTTCTTCCGGGGCCTTTTCGGCTGCTGCGATGCAGATGGTCTCATCCTCGGGCAGTGCTTCAGCCGGGGCGCTTTCTTCCGCCGGGGTCTCCGGCTCGGTCGGCTGTGCCGGGGCTTGTTCCTGCGCCGGGGCTTCGGCAGGCGCAGCCATGAGTCGCACGGTCCCGTCCTTTTCCGGGGCGGCGGCGGGCTGCTCTGCGGCCTCCGGCTGGAACGGTGCCGCCATCAGGCGGACGGTCCCCGCCGGTTCCTGCGCGGGCGCTGCGTCGTTCCAGCCCGGCACCGGCGCACCGATGGTCCCGCCGTCTGCGGTCTCCGGCTCCTGCGCGGGGCTTTCCGGCACGCCGACCGGAACCGGGCGGATGGTGCCCTCGTCCGGAACATTTTTGGCCGGGGCGGGCGCAGGCTGCAGGTCTGCCGTCCCGCTGGTGCCGGGCACGGGCACGGCGTCGCCGCCGGGGTAAATCACCCGGGCTTCGCCCTCGGTGTAGAGGATGGCTTCCAGCGCCTGCCGCATCACGGCGGGGCTGTCGTAGCGCTGGGCCGGGTCCGGGGCGCAGGCCTTGAGCACGATTTCGGCCAGGCGGCCGTCGGCGTTGGCCGGGGGCGGCAGGGCTGCACCGGAAAGCCGCTGGGCCTGGGCGCGCTCCCGCTGGGCGGGGGACATGGGCTGCGGGTAGGGCGGGTAAAGCGGCATCCGGTTCGCGTTCAGCAGCTGGTACATCACAAGGCCCAGCGAGTAAATATCCACGTTGCTCGTGTATTTTTCGCCCTTGAACACCTCGGGGGCCATGTAGTTCACGGTGCCTGCGCGGGTGGAAGCACCGGTGGAGGCGCTGGCGATGCGGGCTACGCCGAAATCGCCCAGCTTGAAGTCCTCGGTCTCCGAGATGAAGATATTCGCGGGCTTGATGTCGCGGTGGATGATGTTGTAGCGCTGGCACACTTCCAGTGCGCGGCACAGGTCGATGCCCAGGCGGATGATCTCGCGCCGGGTAAAGCTCTTGTTCTGCTTCAGGTAGCCGGTGATGGGGGTGAGCAGCTCCATGCGGATGAGGATATCCCAGCCGATGCCGTCCTCGTGGGCGTGGATGGCGTGGTCCTCATAGCTGACGATGTTGCTGTGGCCCTTGAGCTTGCTCATGAGGGCGATCTCGCGGTTGAGGTCCTTGACGTAATCCCGGAAGTAGGTGGACGCACCGTCCCGGTCCATGCCGTCCGAAAGGATCTCCTCCAGCTCGTCGGGCGAGGACGGGATGGTGATGGCCTTCAGCGCGCCGGTGAACACGGTGTCGAACTCGTCGCGGCGCTCGATCTCGAACACCTTGCCGTAGCTGCCTGCACCGATATAGCGTTTGATGTACCACGCGCCGAAAAACGGCTCGTAGCGCTTATAGTATTCGTTGTCCATGATGTTCCTCACTTTCACGCGGGCAATTTCCCGCTGTTGATGGCGGGCCGGGGGCTCACCGCTTTTCTTCGTCCGGGGCGTCCTGCGCCTTTTCGGCGGCGGGGGCCAGCTTCCGGGCGGGCTGCAGCTTTTTGGGCGCGGTCAGCGGGGCTGACGTTCTGAGCCCGGCGGCAGGGGGCGCGCCTTCCGGGGTGCGCGGCTTTTCCTGCCAGCGCAGCAGAAGGACCGTCTCGCCGGGGTCCCTTTCCGGGGCAGGCGCGGGTCCTTCCGCCGGGGGTGCCTCGGCAGGCCGGGGCGGCAGCGGGGCAAGGGTTTTGGCCGGGGCGTGGAAGCCGTGGGCCTTTTTCGGGGCCGGAACGGGCTGTGGGACCGGTGTCTCGGCGGGGTGCGGTCCCTCCCGGGCCGGGGCAGGTGCCGCAGTCAGCGCTTCCAGCGCCTGCCGCATCTGGGCAGGGCTCGCATAGCGGGCCGCAGGGTCCCAGGCGCAGGCCTTGAGCACCACCGCCGCAAGGGCCGGGTCTGCCTGAGCCGGGGGCGGTAGGGGCTCGCCGGAGAACCGCCGGGCGCGGGCGTGCTCCTGCTGGTCCGGCGTGATGTTCTGCGGCGGGGGCGGATAGAAGGGCATCCGGTTCATGTTCAGCAGCTGGTAGAGCACCAGCCCCAGCGAGTAGATGTCCACGCTGCTTGTGTAGCGCCTGCCCTGGAACACCTCCGGGGCCATGTAGTTCACGGTGCCCGCCCGGGTGGAGGCCGCCATGGACGCGCTGGCGATGCGGGCCACGCCGAAATCGCCCAGCTTGAAACTGCCCTCCTGGGAAAGGAAGATGTTGCCGGGCTTGATATCCCGGTGGATGATGTTGTTTTTCTGGCACACTTCCAGCGCGCTGCACAGGTCGATGCCCAGGCGAAGGACCTCGGCCCGGGTGAAGATCTTCTGCCGGCGCAGGTCGTCGTTGATGGGCCGGAGCAGCTCCATGCGGATGAGGATATCCCACCCGCGGCCGTCTGGGTGGGGGTAGGCCCGGTGGTCCTCATAGCTGACGATGGTGCTGTGGCCCTTGAGCCGCTGCATCAGGGCGATCTCCTTTTTGATGTCATCGACATATTTCTGGAAGTAGTCGGACACGCCTTCCTCGTCCATGCCGCTGGCCAGGATCGCGTCCAGCTCATCCTGCGAGGAAGGGATGGTCAGCGCCTTCATGGCGCTGGTGCTCACGGTGCCCAGGGCGTCGCGGCGCTCGATCTCGAACACCTTGCCGTAGCTGCCCGCGCCGATGAACCGCCCCAGCCTCCACTCGCCGAAAAACGGCTCATAGCGCCGGTAATATTCCTTCTCCATGGTGTCTCCTCGTCTTGAAAATAAACGGCCCGCCTTATCCCACGCGGACAAAAAGCAGGCCGTTTGCGCTCAGGCCGATGCGGGATCAGCTGAACATATCAATAATATCCTTCGTCAGCTGCACAACGTTCCAGATATCGTCTGCCGTCCAGGAGCCGCTGTCGTCACCGGAATCGGACGACGCAGAGCTGCTGGCCGGGGGCGTGCTGGCTGCCGGGGCCGAGCTGCCGCCGCCGGAAGAACCGCTGCCCGAGCTGGAGCCGCGGCCGCCCGAGCCGCTGCCCGAGCCGGAGGAAGACGATGCCGCCGGGACGGGGTCCGGCTCCGGCAGGATCTCCATGGCCTGCTCCTCCTGATAGGCGATCTTGCCCACGGCCACGCCGTGGCCGTCCGGGGAAGCGTCGTACCAGTAGACGTTGTCGAACTGGACAAAGGCGTACTGGCTGTCGCTGATCTGGCGCACCGTGGTGCGGCTGCCGTTGGCGGCGGTGTAGGTGCCGGACTGGCTGCCGGTGCTGTTGGTGGCCTTGAAGGTCATGGTGCCGTTCTCATAGCCGTCGGCATAGGTGCCGGTGAACTCCAGCGTGGTGCCGTCGGCGGCAGTCTTGCGGTAAGTGCCGGTGCCGTTGGGCAGGTCGTTGGACCACTGGCCGTTGTAGACGCTGTAATTGCCCGCGAACAGCTGGATGCCTTCGCCGGAGCGCTTGCCGTCCACCACCTGGCCGTAGTACAGGCCGGTGGTATCCACCAGAACTTCCTTGGCGCCTGCGGGCAGGCTGGACTTGATGGCATCCCACTCGGTGCCGCTGCCCATCAGCCAGCCGTTGACATAGGACAGCACCGCGCCGCCCAGAGAATCGGCATTCGTGAACTGCTGCAGCACCACCTTCAGGGTGTTGTAATCGCCGCTTTCAAACCAGCCGATGACGCTGTTGTAGAGGTCCACCGTCTCCTTCTGCTCTTTCAGATAGGCGGCGGTATCCTCAATGGGCTTGCCGCCCACTGTCAGAGTGGCAAGGGCCGGGAGGGTGCTCAGCACCTGCACCTGGCACTGGTCCACGCTGAGGGTGGTCAGGCCCGTCAGGGCGGTGAGGGGGCTGTAATCCACGATCTGGTTGCCGGAAACATCCAGCTCCTGCAGGCCGGTCAGGCCCTGCAGGAAGGAAAGATCGGTGAGCTGGTTGTTTGCAAGATTCAGCTTGCGCAGGCCATGCAGGCCGTCCAGGCCGTTGCACTGCTCACTGGTGAGCTGGCAGTTGGTCAGCGCCAGAGTGTCCAGCGCATCCAGGTTCGCCAGCTCGGACACGCCGTCCGGGAAGGTGACGCCGTCGGCGGAGAGCTGTTCCAGCTTCTGCAGGGCGGTGAGCTTCGTGAGCTTGTTCTCGTCCAGCGCGGTGCTGCCGCTGCCGGTGATGGTCAGGCTGGTGAGGTTCGGCAGGGAGCACAGGGCGGCCCAGTCTTCGTCCGTGGGGTCCTGCACGGCGAGCTCGGTGGTGTCCTCGATGCTGTAGGAAACACCGCCGATGCTCACATCCTTGCTGACGCTCAGCTTCTTCCAGACGAAGAAGCCGCCAACGGCCAGCAGTGCGGCCAGCACCACCAGCAGGACGATCAGCAGGATAGGGGACTTCTTTTTGCGGGCCGGGGCCTCTGCCACGGGCTCCGGCGGCATGGGCGGCACACCGCCGCCTGCCTCCGGGGCAAAGGAATCGGCTGCGGGGGCCGCCGGGGCGCTCACGCCGATGCTGTAGTCATCGTCCTGCGGCGGGAGGAAGGCCCGCACCGTCTCATCGCCTGCGGGCGCAGCGGGGCCGTTCGGGGCGTAAGCCGCCGTATCATACACAGGAGCGGCAGGCTCCACCGGGGTGAAGACCGTTGCGTCATCCGCAGGAGCGGCGGGCTCCACCGGGGTGAAAGTCGTTGCGTCCTCTGCGGGAGCGGCGGGCTCCACCGGGGTGAAAGTCGTTGCGTCCTCTGCGGGAGCGGCGGGCTCCACCGGGGTGAAGACGGTCGCGTCGTCCGCGGGCGCGGCGGGCTCCACCGGGGTGAAGACCGTCGCGTCGTCCGCAGGGGCGGCAGGCGTCACCGGGACGAAGGTCGTTGCATCGTCCGCCGGGGCGGCAGGCTCCACCGGGGTGAAAGTCGTTGCGTCGTTTGCGGGAGCGGCAGGCTCCACCGGGGCAGCGGGTTCCGGGCTGAGGGAAGCCGCCCGGTGGAAGGACTTTGCACCGCTCGTTGCCGGGCTGATGGTGGGGCCGTTGTCCTCCTCCAGCGTTTCATAGGGCTCCGGCGCAGCCGCCGGGGCTTCGACTTCCGCCGGGGCCTCTGCCGGGGCAGGGGCCGGTTCCGGCGCAGCGGAGTGCACCGACGGCGTGCTCCAGAAAGGAGCCGACGAGATGGTCTGGTCGTTGGGGTCGTCCTCCGGCAGGTCCGGCTGGGGGGCAGGGGCGGCTTCCGGGAATTTATGGCCGCAGACTTTGCAGAATTTCTGCTCGTCAAAGTCCGCTTTGGTCCCACATTCGGTACAGAATTTCATCGCAAGTTTTCCTCCGTGTTCAATTCATTCCGGTCAAAACGCAATGTTTACGGCCACAGCTGCACATCCGAGACGATGATCATGCCGCACTCCTGCGTGTGCACGACGATCTTCAGATATTCTGCGCCCGCAATGGAAGCGGTGACGGTGAGCTGGTCGGTCTTCTGGCCGATGACCGGCGAGGTCTGCACCAGCACATCGTCGGCATAGATCTGCACATAGCCGGTGCCTTCCGTGGCGGTGTCCTTATAGGGCACCAGGTTGAAGGTCATGGACGAATAATTGCCGTAAACACGGTACTCTGCCGAGTAGAGCTGCTCCGATCTCCAATAATCATCGCCCAGCACAACATAGTTCACGGCGTCGGAGTAATCGTTGCCGAAGGGGTCTTCCGGGGCGGTGGCGTTCCAGTCCCAGCCGCCGTTCAGCACGGACAGGGTGGACAGGGACACCGGCTGCGAGGAGGACACCTGGGTCATCTTTGCAGTCAGGGTGGCGTTGCCGGGCAGCTCCTTCAGGGCGTTGGTCAGCAGGGTGCGGGCCCCGGCGAAGTCCTTGGCGGCGATCTTCTCATCCGCCTGAGCGGCGACGGCGGAGGCGTAGTTCTGGGCATAGAGCGAGAGCTTGACGTTCAGCGAGGAATCGCTGCCCACCAGATCCATCGCGGTCTGGATGGTCTTGTAGGCGTTCAGGTAGTCGCTGGTCTTTTCATACTGTGCTGCCGTCTCGAGGGCTGCGCTCTTGTAGCTCTCGGTGTACTCGGCGGTCTTCTGCAGGAAGTCGGCGTCGCTGCCCAGCAGCTTCTGGGCTTCCTGCACCGTCTCCAGCGCGGACTTGTAGTCCCCGGCGGCGGCGTACTGGGCGGCCTGGTCCAGGGCGTCCTGCTTGTTCTTGGCGGCCAGCGCCTCGGTGTATTCGGTCTGCTTTGCGGTGAGTTCTGCGTCCTCGGGGTACTTGTTCAGGCCGCCGGACAGGGTGCGCAGGGCGTTGGTGTAGTCGCCTGCGTCGGCGTAGGTGGCGGCATCCGCCAGGATGGACTCAATGTCCTGCTTGCGGGCGTTCTCGGCGTTGGCCTCGCTGATGGCACCGCCGATGAGCGGGATGCTCTCGCCGTTGTCCGTCAGCAGCGAGGGCACCACCACGGCCGCTGCCGCGATGAGCAGCACCAAAATCAGCAGCAGGATCCACTTGGCCTTGCCGCCCTTCTTTTTCTTCTTTTCTTTCTTGGCCTTTTTGCCCTTCTTGCCGGTCTCGGGGGCCGGTTCCGGCTGGGGCTGCGGGACCCGCATGGTAGGCTCCGACTGGGGCTGTGCCGCCGGGGCCGGGCCGGGCACGATGCGGGTGGTCTTTTCGTCCGCAGGCTGGGCCGCCGGGCGCGGCTGCGGCTGCGAAGAACGGGTGTTCACGCGGACCCGCGGTGCAGCGGCGGCTGCGGGCTGCGCAGCAGGCTGGGCCGGGCGCGCGGGCTGGGCACCGCTCTGCAGGTTCTGCAATGCGCGCTTCATGACCGCCGCCGAGCGGAAGCGGGCGTCCGGGTTGTGCGCGCAGGCGCACAGCACCAGGTTTGCCAGATCGCGGGAGGCGTTCACCGGGGCCGGCAGCGCATCACCGCGCAGGCGGCGGTTCAGCGCGTCGGTGCGGGCCTTCTGGTCCAGCATCAGCTGCTGGCTGGGCACGAAGGGCAGGCAGTCGTTGTTCAGCAGGCGGTACAGCACGATGCCCAGCGAGTAGATGTCCACCCGGCCGTCGTAGTTGGTGCCGCTGGCCACTTCCGGGGCCATGTAGTTATAGGTGCCCTTGATGGACTGGCCGCCCCGGGTGCCGGACAGCTTGCGCGCGATGCCGAAATCGCCCAGCTTGAAGAAGCCGAACTCGTTGATGAAGATGTTCTCGGGCTTGATGTCGCGGTGGATGATCTGCTTTTTCTCGCAGATCTCCAGCGCCGAGCAGATGTCGATGCCCAGACGGATGACCTCGGCCTCCGAGAGGGTGCGGGTGCCCTTCCAGTCGTTGAAGGGGGTGAGCAGCTCCATGCGGATGTAGATATCCCAGCCGATCTCGCCGGTGCGCTCCACCACCTTGTAGTCCTCGACGCTGACGATGTTCTGGATGCCCTTCAGGGTCTCCATGAGCTGGATCTCGTTGACGAAGTCATCCACGATGCCCTGCAGGTAGGTGCGGGTGCCGTCCTGGGTCATGCCGTCCGAGCGCAGGGATTCCATCTCCGAAGCGTCCTTCGGGATGGAGATTACCTTGATGGCGGCGCTGCTGGTCAGGTTGTGGTCACTGCGCACGGCCTTGTAGACCGAGCCGTAGGCACCGCTGCCGATCCGCTCCACGACCTTCCATTCGGGCCAGATCTTTTCAATTTCCTGGGTCATGTTTGGTTCCTCCTTCATTAAAACAGATTCCTGATCCGGTCCAGCAGCCCGGTCGCAGCGGGCCGCCCGATCTCGAGCACGATCAGGGTCACATTATCTTTTCCGCCGTTGTCCAGCGCGTTCTGCAGCAAGATCTGCGCCGCCTGCTCCGCCGGGAACTTTGCCAGGATGCGGGCGATGTCTTCGGGCGGGACCATGTCGGTCAGGCCGTCGGAGCACAGCAGATATTTGTCCTGGTCCGCATAGGGCAGCTCGGCGTAATACGGGCAGATGGTCAGCTCCTCCGGCGGGATGCCCAGATACTGGGACAGGGGCGCTTTCTCGCCGTAGGGCGCGATGGAAAGGTGATCTTCCGAGATCTGGTACAGGCTGCCTGCACTGAGACGGAAGATCTTGCTGTCGCCGATGTTGCACGCGCTCACGCCGTTTGCCGTCAGCAGCAGCATGGCGGCGGTGGTGCCGCAGGTGCCCAGGCCGTTCTCCTCGATGAAATGGCAGATGTCCAGGTTCGCGTTCTGGCACACCGCCTCCAGCGTCTGGCGGGGCGTGCCGCTGCGCAGGGTGCTGAAGGCTGCCTTTGCCGCAAGGTAGGAAGCCATCTCACCCCGTTCCTCGCCGCCCATGCCGTCGAACACGCCGAACAGGGAGGTCTGCGCCGAGGTGACGCTGCCGGTGATGGGCGCGCGGCCCCGGCCGGGCTGATCCGGCTTTGCATAGATGCCGCCGCACAGGAAGTTGTCCTGGTTCATGCGCCGGCGCCTGCCGATGTGGCTCATGCAGGCATAGGAGATCTGATAATCCATGAAATTCCTCCTGCCGATGTTTCGGTTATTTGATCTGCGCCACGACCAGCGAATAGTTATCCGGTGCGCCGTGGGAGCAGACGATGGCGCTGATGCGGTCCAGCACCGGCTTGAGGTCGTCGGTGCGGAAAGCCTCGGCCAGCTCTGCCTGCAGCGAGACCGGCGGGCAGCAGCGGTAAACGCCGTCGCTGCACAGCGCGAACAGGGTGCGGCGCTCGGCCGTGCCGGTCTGCACGGTGTAGTGCGCCGTGTACTGGGAGCCGATGCAGTTGGTCAGCTTGCCTTCCAGCGCCGCGTCCTCGGGGCCTTTGGCGTGGTAGACGTCGTCGGTGCTCATCTGGCAGAACTCGGTGCGCAGCAGCCCCCGCCGCAGCCGGTAGCAGCGGCTGTCGCCCGCCGTCAGCAGCAGGTACTGCCCGCCGTTCAGCCACAGCAGCACGATGGTGGACCCGCAGTATTCGTCCTCCGGGATCTCGCGGTTGAGCTGGGATGCGCAGCCGTCCAGCAATTCTTTGAAGTGCTCGGCCAGCTCCTGCAGCGGCATCCGGCGCGCGGCCTCGTGGCAGCCGTCCCACCAGTCGGTCAGCGACTGGGCGATGAGGCCGCTGGCCTTTTCTCCGGCGTAGTGGCCGCCCATGCCGTCCGCGATGTAGCACAGGCAGGTGTCGCCGTCTGCCAGCATCCCGGCGCGGTCCTGGTTGACCTTGCGCTTCAGGCCGGTCTTGCACAATACTCCACCCTGCAGCATGGTCAGACGATCACCACCTTCATTTTCTCGTTGCCCATGGTCAGCACGCAGCCGTCCGGCAGCGGGGAAGCCGTGCCCACCGGGTGGCCGTTGACGCAGGTGGGGTTGGTGGCGCTGCGGTTGGTGATGCACACACGGCCGTTCTGCACAAAGATGTCACACTGGCTGTGGGAGACCGAGGGGCGGCTCAGCACCAGGCGGCAGCCGGCGCTGCGGCCGATGGTCACGATGCCGTCCAGCGGCACTTCGTAGGTGTTGGCCGCGTTGTTCAGGTCGGTCAGGCGCAGCACCGGGGTGCGGGCCCCGGTCGCCGCAGTCTCGCCGAAGGGAGTGCTGCGGCCGAACATGCGCACCGTGGCGTCGCCGGGGTCCACGGGCTGGGGCGGCGGCACCGGCTGGGGCTTTGGCCGCACCGGGGCCGGGGCAGGGCGCTTTTCAGCGTTCCAGGTCTTCTGCACGCCGGGGGTGTCATCGTCCACCGTGACCACCACGGTGCCGTGGCGGGCGGGCAGCGGCGGGTCCTTGGGGGCGTCCTTCTTTTTGGCGTCGGCCTTCTTTTTGCGGCCCAGCACCACGAAGACCACCACCAGCACGATCACCACCGCAGCGCCCGCACCGGCCAGCAGGAGGAGCATCCTCGTCTGGTTGGAGTTGTCCTGCACCGGCTCCGCGGCCGACGAGGCCGGGGTGCTGCTGACCGACGAAGCCGGTTCCGAGGCCGCCACGAAGGGCATCTTCAGCTGGGTGCTGTAGGCGGTGCCGCCGCAGGTGACCTGAATGGCCCGGGTGGAGCCGTCACACACCTCGTCCGGCAGCTTCGCGGTGACCCGCTGAGCACCGTTGTACTCACAGATGCCCTTTGCGATGGCAAAGGTGTCGTTGGTCTCGGCCAGATACCAGGACTGGCCTCGGTTCACGCGGGAGAGCGCGAACAAGTTTTCCAGCTTTGTTTTGCGCTCAGCCGTGTCGTTGGGGCCGCAGCCCACCGTGTAGATGGGGTAGCCGCAGCTGCGCAGCAGGTTTTCTAGCTCAGTGCGGGTGTAGCCGATCTGCTTGTCGTCCACGCCGTCCGAGATGATGACCACCCGGCACAGCTGGGTGGGGTCGGCATCATACAGCTTCTGCACCGCCTCATAGACGCGGTCGGTCAGCTGGGTGTTCTGGTTTTCATATGTAATGCCGTCAATGGCACTGCCCAGCGAGAGATAATCGCTTTCGGCAGAGCAGAGATAGCGGATATCATCGGAAATGGTGGCAATGGTATACAGTTCGCCCTGCATCCGGTTGCCCACCAGGTTGTCCAGAATTTTGGAGATGGTCTCCCGGCTCTCCTTCGGGATGGAGAGGGAGTTATCCAGTAAGATCAGCGTGTGGATGGGGTGCTCCAGCTCCGAGATGGCCTTGGACTGGACGCCGGTGCACTTCACGCTGCCCACAAGGCATTCGGTCACATCACCGGACTGCGGCAGATACAGCACCGCGCTCTGCTCGGTCTGCGCCGCCCACAGCACCGGCTGATCGCCCGCTGCAAAACTGCACAGCCCGCACCCCGCCAGCCACAGCAGGGTCAAAAGGAATACCGCCGTTCGTTTCAGTGTCCGCATGGTTTCGCGTACCTTCCTTATCCTCAAATCGTTCTGATAAAAAAAGCGGCCCGCCTGCAAATGGTATTGCGGCGAGCCGCCCAACACTCACGTCATGTAAACAGCTGGGTCGCATCGTGCCTGAGCTGGGCCATATCATCCTTCATTTCCTGCTGCAGCTTTGCATATTCGGCCAGTGCGTCGTCGGTCGCAGTAATCAGTTGCGACAGATTCCGCTCCATGCGGTCCAGGCGCTGCTGAATCCGGATCAGCTCCTTCTGGTGCATGGTGTCGATCTTTTTGCTCTGCCGGACAAGCTCGGAAAAGCGCCGGACATGGCGCAGCTGTTCGCGCACGTTTTCATTGCGCTGTTCCAGCCGCTCGGGGTTTAGATAAAATTCCATCAGGACTGGAACAGACTCTGCACCTGCTTGCGGGCATCTTCCAGCTTCTGCTTGGTCTCAGTCGTGATCTTGTTGCCCTCGTCGTCTGCTTCCTTGAAGGCCTTCATGTTTTCTTCCACAGCCTGGTAAGCAGTCTTGACGTTTGCGATGTTTGCACCGATAACCTCATAGGCTTCGTCTCGTGCATCACCATCCCAGAACTGAGGGATCTCGCTGCGGCGCTGGTCGTACTCCGTGCGGGCCTGCTCCAGCTCCTTCATCTTGGACTCCAGCTGGGTAACGGCGGTAGAATATGCGCTGGACTGGAAGTTCAGCTTGATGCTTTCAAAACTCGTTGCCATAATAATGTGCTCCTTTCGCTTTTAAGCCACACCATATCAGGATCAGACAAATACTGCCACAATTTTCGCCACATTCGAAATAACGCCGATGACCTTTTCTGCGAACTGGACCACTTTTCCGATTTGTTCTGCTATTGTTTTCACGACCGCAACAAACTGCTTGACCATCTCGGTAAACTTCTGCACATAGCCGGCTGCTGCTTTCACGAGCTTTTCGCCGATGCTGCCGCCCTTGTCCGAGTTGCCCAGGTCCTCGATGATCTGAGCGACCTCGCTCATGACCTGCTGAACCTTGTTGTTGATCTGCTCCACTGCGTCGCACCACTGGCCGCCGCGCTGGCTGTCAATATTCACTGCCGAAGATGCCATAGTACAATACCTCCAATTAAATGTGTTTTTCGATCAGGCATCAAAAATGATGCGCAGATCTTTTTGTATTCCATCAAGCTGCTGCAGAAGGAGATCTGTATCTTTTCTGTACGCGTCCAGCAGTTCTCCGCCCGCACAGTCTGATAGTTCGTCTTTGTCCTGTTCCAACAGCTGATACAGGGTATTCAGTTCGCTCACGCAGCCTGCGTAGAGCTCGTCGATGTAATAATCCATGGGTCCTCACTGTTTCAGAACAGGATCAGATGGTCGCCCATCTGTACACCGCTGTCTTCCAGCGGCACTTCTGTGGGCAAAACCTTCCGGTCTTCGCGCCGGCACAGCAGTTCTGCGCCGGAAGGGATGTAGGCCCCGCCCGTCAGCTCTGCCAGCACCTGATACAGCAGTTCGCGCATCAGGCCCGGCGTGATGGTCTTGGGGGCCGTAAAATCGAATATTTGTTCCACCGAAGGGACTTCGATGGTCAGCAAAAGCTTATCCATGCCGTTCTCCGCCTTACAGGTCCAGCGTGAAAATGTTCAGATCGTCCGGGTTTTCTTCCTCGTGGGTGCCGCAGGGCATCGTGATGCAGTAGTCTTCGCCGTTGTAGGTCATGATGCAGCTGCACTGGGTCTTGCCGGGGATGCCGTACTGGTACTCCTCCCAGCGGGCGAAACATTTTTCCTCCGGCTCCTCGTTGAAGCGCAGGATGTGCTGCTGGGGGTTGAACTGCTCCAGCAGGGAATCATCCCGCTGCTGCCCGCACTGGGAAAAGCCTTCCTTGAAGCAGCCGGTATAATACAGGTTGTAGCCGCGGCCTCGCTGCAGGTTAGCGTAGTCCGTCATTTCTTCCTGCTTGCCGCCTGCCGCAAACAATGCACCCAGCGATGCTTTGTCCTCTGCTGTGAATATGGTCTCCAGCTCCTCAAAAGCTTCGAACCAGACCATCAGCGGCTTCGTTTTGCTGCGGATGAAGTCAAAGGCCTTCAATGCAGAAGTCGGATCGGCCGCATCCAGATCATGCTCCTTGCAGTATTTACGCTTCAGGTCCGCGCGTTTCTGCATTTCTTTTGTCAGCTTATCGACCAGGCGCTTGCCATCCTCTGCCGCAGCTTCCAGCAGGATCATGTCGGTGCGCTTCTGGTAGGCCTGCAGCAGGGGCGAGCCCTCCCCGAACAGGCTGTTCTTCTTTTTCTTGAAGACCATCACCTGCATCCCCTCGCGGGCATAGGCTTCCAGAAGGTTTGCGTAGACCTTTTCCCGGGTCTCCGGCTCCTTCACCACCACCGAGAGGGAGAACATCTGCCGCAGCGGCAGGGCGATGGAGTTATCGCTCTGGTCGTCGTAGCCCAGCGGAATGCGGCCAGCCGGGAACTTCTCGCAGAACGTGGGATATTCCTCGCGGCCAAAGGTGATGCCGCGCAGCTTCTTGGCGCGCCACTCTGCGATCCGGACGCATTGCTGATACCGTCCCAGCTGCTTTTTGAGGTAATCCTTGTGGATCTTCATCGCATCTTCTTCGGGGAAGCGCTCGCAGACCTCTGCATACTGCTCGGTGCACATCTGCAGCAGCTGCTGCATCAGCTTTTTCTCCTGGGTCAGGTGTTCCAGCTCCAGCTGATAGCCTTCGGTCTGGACACTCTTTCTGTCAGCCATGGTCAATTCTCCTTGCTTTCTCAAATGATCGGCACTTCATCCGGGTCGGGTTCCACATGCACCAGCTCGCCGCAGGGCAGCGAGAGCCCGGCCAGCCTGCCCTGATAATACATCACGCAGTGGTTGTAGTGCTCATCCGGCTCGTTGATCGCCAGGTAATCCCGCGGCAGCGGAACGGCGCCGCATTTGTCCAGCTGGCCGCCGAACATCAGGGTGAACTTCTGGGGGTTGAAGCAGTCTGCCATCGGCGTCTGGGCCGCCGTCAGCGTATATTCGCCGGGGCCGAAGCAGGCCGTATAGTAGATGTTGTAGCCATAGCCGTTGTTCTTCTTGCTGGTCGTGTTCGGGTCCTGCGCACGGAACAGCTCGGCAAACATCACCGCCTGGCCGTCGTACAGCGACTTTGCAAACTCGTAGTAGTTTTCAAAGATCACCATCAGCGGCGTGCTGTGGGCATGGATATACTCAAAGGCACGCACCGTGTTCTGCGGGTCGCCACGGGTCAGGCCGTTCTGCTGCACGAACTCGTTGCGCAGCTGCATGCGCTCACCCATGATCGCCATCAGGCGCTCGAACAGCTCCTGCAGGCCGGTCTCCTTATCCTGCTCGAACAGGGTGACCTTGGTCTGCGCCTGCAGCTGCTGCAGCAGGTCCGAACCGTCCGCATAGATGCTGTTGAAGTTGCGGCGCACGATGAACAGCTCCATGTGCTCGCGGCAGTACGCCTGCAGCAGGGTGCTCACGATGTGCTCGGCACCGGCCGGGTTGCCGTTGTAGACCGTCAGCGAGAAGGTCTGGCGCAGCGGCAGCGCCACCGGCTTTGCATCCGAGAGGTTGTAGCCCAGCGGGATGCGCATGGGCGCAAACTTTTCGCAGAATTCTGCGTAGCTCTGGCCTTCTTCCACCATCGGCAGACGCATGGCCGGGGGGTATGCTGCATCGCGGGCGGCGATCTCGTCCAGCGCGGCGCGCAGCTGCTGTGCGGCGGCCTGCTGGTCCTCGCTGTCCGAAAGGATCGCGCCCTGGAACTCCAGCGGCTGCTCCTCCCAGATGCACAGGCCGCGGCCCGGCAGGCAGGGCGGCAGATATTCGGTCTTGCAGCCCAGAATGTCGAAGTAGCCGTACTTGTCCTTCTGGTTCATGCCGATGTGCTCGCTGGCTTCCTGCCGCACACGCATACTGAACTCGTTGTAATGGCCGCCTGCCAGCACGAATTTGATGCCGTAGGGCGCGCCGTCACGCATGAAATCGTGGATGGTGCTGTAGTAGAAGTTGCCCTTCTTGATGCTGGTAAAGTTGACCACGCCGTCGATCACCACCACCCACAGGGGCAGTTTTTCCACCCGGCAGTAGGCCTCGTAGCTGTTCACCTCAGCCTGCGCGAACAGCTTCTGGCGGCGCTTGGTCTCGTCGGTGATCATCTCGAACAGGCGGTCGATGGACGGTTCGTCCTCGTCGGTCAGCACGATGCCGCAGTGCGGGATGCGGCGGAACTGGGTCAGCAGCTTGCTGGAGAAATCCAGAATGTAGAAGTTGACCTGCTCGGGCGTATAGCGCTGGGCCAGGTTCAGCAGCATGGTCTGGATCATGGCCGTCTTGCCGCAGCCGCTTTCGCCCACCAGCAGCAGGTTGTGGGTGCTCTGCAGGTCCAGCTCCATCGGGTACTGTTCCTGCTTGCCCGGGTCGTCGATCATGCCCACGAGGGCCGAGATCTTTTCCGGCGTCTTGCCGGGGAAGCGCTCCTGCAGCTGCGCCAGCGTCAGCATGGTGGGCAGCGGGGGCGGCAGCAGGGTGCGCGGGATGATGTGCTCGCGCTTTGCCATCTCGGACAGGTACTGCACCACCGCCACGATCTGCTTGGACTCGGCCTTTTTCTTTTTCTTGATGGGCTTTGCCACCAGCAGAGTCTGGGCCGTGTCGTCGATGACCTGCACCGATTCGTCCTTCTGCTGGACCACTTCGTCCTGCGGGATGTATTCGGCGCCGCACCATGCGGACTGGCCCATGGCGAAGTATTCGTTGTAGCCCACCTGCAGGTAGAACCGGCCGGTGTCCTTCAGGCTGGCGGCGTCCGGGCGCTTGAGCATGTCCTGGCTGTCGCCGGTGTCCTGCACGCGCAGGCAGACGCGGAACTTGGTGTTGCTCCAGATCTGGTCGTTGACCACGCCGGAGGGCTTCTGGGTGGCCAGGATCAGGTGGACGCCCAGGCTTCGGCCGATGCGGGCGGTACTGATCAGCTTGTCCATGAACTCCGGCTGCTGGCTTTTCAGCTCGGCAAACTCGTCCGAGATGATGAACAGGTGCGGCAGGGGTTCCTCCACCCGGTGGGCGCGGTACAGGCGCTGATAATCGTAGATGTCCAGCGTGCCTTCGTTGCAGCGGCTTTTCGCCTCGTTGAAGATGCGCTGGCGGCGTTTCAGCTCGCTCTCGATGGAGATCATCGAGCGGGAGATGGCGGCACCGTCCAGGTTGGTGATGGTACCCACCAGATGCGGCAGATGGATGCCGCGGGCCTTATCCTCAAAGGCACCGGCCAGGCCGCCGCCCTTGTAGTCGATGAGCAGGAAGGCCACCTCGTCGGGGCTGAAGTTGACCGCCATGGACAGGATGTAGGTGATGATGAACTCCGACTTGCCGGAGCCGGTCATGCCGGCCACCAGGCCGTGGGGGCCCTGACGCTTTTCGTGCAGGTCCAGCATGAACAGTTCGCCGTCGGTGCCCACGCCCACCGGCGCAGCCAGGCTGCGGGTGGGGTCGCTGTCGGCCCAACGCTTGAGCAGGTTCAGGTGTTCCACCTTGCCCACGCCGAACATCTCCAGGAAAGTGAAGGTCTTGGGCAGGCTGTAGCTGCCTGCGATGGTCATCAGGCTGGTGTTGGCCAGCTTTTTCATGCTGGCAAGGTAGCGGTCCTCGCCGTAGCGGTCCAGCGCGAACTCCTGGGGCGTCTGGTCCGGATGCAGCAGGTCGTAGGCCTGATGGGTGCCGGTGGAGCTCATGCGGAAGATGCGGGTGCTCTCCTTGGGCTGCTGCTCAAAGGCGGCCACCACCGAAAGGCCCACGTTGTGGTCTTCGGCCAGCACATCTTTCAGCACTTCCAGGTTATCGTAAAGGGATTTGCTCAGCGCAAACACCACATAGTGCGGGTGGGTGCGGCGGTATTTCGCCACATCTGCCTTTGCGCCGAAGGCCCCCTCCATCTCCCGGCGCAGGTATTCGCCGATGGCGCTGGCGCCGGGCTGGCTGGTGGCCAGGAAGCGGATGGTGCGCTCGTTGTTCCACACATGGGGCAGGTAGCGCACCTCGTTCAGGGCGGGCAGTTCTTCCTTTTCCAGCAGGAAGATGCACTTCACCTCGTCGTAGCTGTGGGTCATCATGAGCTGGGCCGCCAGGCTGCGCACAAAGGCCAGCACATAGGGCCGGTCGCCCACCACGCCGCAGACGTAGTCCTCCAGCAGGGAGGTCATCACCGGGGCCTTGGGGATGACGTAGGTCTGCTGCACCAGCGCATACATCTGCGCTTCCAGCGTGTCCTGCTCCATCTCAAAGCGCTCCTGTGGGTACTCCAGCGCGGCGCGCATGGGCACCGTGCCGGAGCCGATGCGCAAAGTGAGGAAGTCGTCGTCGGTGTTGCGGCGCTCCCACAGGCGGGAGACCATGCTCTCAAAGTAGCCCAGCACGCTGGACATGTTCGGGTAGTTGGCGTTCAGCACGTCGTATTCGTGCTTGCACTCTTTTTCGATCTCCTGCTTTTTGGCTTCCAGATATTCGCCGTATTTTTCCAGACGGCGGGCCTCATATTCCTTGCGCTCCTTTTCGGTGTAGCGCTGGGTGAGGAAGGGGAAGACCAGCGAGGTGAGGGCCATGCTGTAGCTGCCCATCATGATGGAGCGGCCGCCCATGACGGCCGACGAACCCATGCGCAGCACCAGCGGCATCTTGTCCGAGTTCATGGGCATGGGCGGCGCATCCACTGCGATGGCCGGCCACTCCATGGAATAACGGCTGCGGGGGCCGCGGTTGTACAGCCCGCCGCGGCGGGCACCGGTGGCAACGCCCACGTCACCGCGGGGCGGGTCCAGCACCGGCAGCACCGACGGGCTGACGTACATTTTGGTGTCACCGGAGCAGATGGACAGAAAGTCCGTGCCGACGATGACGCGGGGGCCCATCAGGTAGACCACATCGCCCAGCTTCAGCGCGGCAGTGCCCCTCACGCGGCAGTGGTTGACATAAACGCCGTTGGCGCTCTCCAGGTCCTGCACCTCCCAGCCGCGCTCGGTGAGACGGAAGATGGCATGGTGGTGGCTGACGAAGCCGTTGGAGCTGACGATATCGTTGGTGTTGTCACGGCCAAAGCGGATGGGCACATTGTAGCGTGCACGGTAGTTGCGGAACACGCTGGACGCCTTGGTGATGGTCTCGGCATACAGGATATACTGGCGGCCCGCATTGCGCAGGAAGTACATCTGCCGCAGCGCCAGCGGCGTCTGGCGGCAGTCCACCGACTGCGCGCCCACAAAGCAGGTGGCCGCGTCGCAGCACAGATACCACTGGCCGCCCAGCGCTTCGATGGAAAGGAAGCCGCTGCCCGCCTGGGAAAAACGATATTTGCCTTCTGCCACCCGGGGCAGCAGCAGCGCGTCGATGTGGCCGTTCTCGCCGATGAGGTTCACACGCATGCCGAGGTATGCGGCGTCCTGCCCGACGTTTGCGGTCAGAGGTTTCGGTCTATCCATTCCATCCTCCCGTGATGTGGGGTATGCTCTTTATAAGTCGTTGGCTCAGTCCAGCTTTGCGCCGCAGTTGATGCAGAAGGTCGCATCCGCCGGGATGGGCTCACCGCAGCTGGGGCAGACCGAAGTCTGCGGGGCTGCCGGCTGGGCAGGCTGCTGGACCGGCTGCTGCACGGGCTGGGCGGGCTGCTGGAACGAGGGTGCCGGGGTAAATGCCGCCGACTGTGCCGGGGCTGCCGGGGCGGGAGCGGGAGCCGGGGTGGGAGCCGCGGGCTGCTCCACCCGTGTGCCGCAGCTGGTGCAGAAGGCTGCACCCGGGGCCAGCGGCGCGCCGCAGTTCTGGCAGAAAGCCTGTGCGGCGGGCTGGGCAGGCTCTGCCTGGACCAGCCGTGCACCGCAGCCGGAACAGAAGGCCATGCCCGGGCGGATCTTTGCGCCGCAGTTGGGGCAGCGGCTGGCTGCGTTGATGGTCTGGATCTGCATCCGGCAGTTCTCGATCTTATCGTGCAGGGCATTCACCTGCTCGATGAGATCGGCTGCCTCGGGCAGGGGGTGTGCGCTGTAGGCGCAGTACACCTCATAGCCGATCTGATTGTAGAGCTGGTTGATGCGGCTTTCTGCATCCGAGATCTCGCCGTTCAGCCGGGTGATCTCCGAAAACTCTTTGGCACTCTTGGCCGCGCTCTGGCTCGCCTGGGTGACCCGGTTCTTCATTTCATCGAAAAATGCCATGGTTGCGTCTCCTTTTCGCTGAATCTTAATAGCCGTACCAGCCCAGATCAATGGTGGTCCCGGCCAGCGTGTCTCTGCACCACATCTGGTCCACATCGGTGAGCAGGCGGGTCTTCTCCTTGCCGTCGTAGCTGTACAGGTCGTTGTCCGAAATGTACAGCGTGGTGTTCTTATCCACGCGGCGGACCCAGCTCACGCCGTCCGCGATCACGGTGTGGGTGCCGTCCTTGGCGATCAGTGCGATCTCCTTGTCGTCGTAGCTGTTATAACCGGTGTGCACCAGCAGCTGGCCGTCCTCGTACACCGTTGCGTAATCGGCTGCGATGTCCTGCGCCGCGCGGGTGGACTTGCCGTTCGCGTAGGTGTACAGGTCCACATAAGAGGTGCCGTTGCTGTCGTACTTGTTCGCAACGTAGTACAGCACACCGTCTTCCACGCTGCAGATGGAAGCGTCATCCGACACGATCTCCAGGCTGCCGATGACATTGCCGCTGACCTTGGCAGCGTACAGGGTATCCTCGTCGCTGTCCTCAACCAGGACGTAATCGCCCACCATGGCGGCATCGTCCAGTTCGGCAATGGCCTCAAGGAAGGTCTTGGACATGTTCACGGTCTTGCCCGTATCCATGTTATACACATGCACATTGGCCGGTTCCATGATATCTTCCAGATAGTCGCTGCCGTCGCTGTTCACCACATCGTCCACGGTCACGGTGCCGGTGAGGGCGTCTGCGCCGTAGTAGAAGATCGTGTTCTGGTAGTTCACGGCCGCCAGCAGGTTCTCTGCGATCACGGTCGTGGTGCCGTCCTTGTAGTTGAAGCTGTAGAGGTTATAGACCGGGGTTTCTTCCTTCATGGACTGGACCAGCTCATAGCGGCTCTGGGCAGCATAGTAGGCATCGTAATCGGTGGTACTGCCAGCCTGTTCGCAGCCCACGCACAGCTCATGCCATGCGGTGTCGCCGTACTCGCCGTAAGCCTGCGCAATGGTGACGAGGTCTGCCTTGACGGCGTCGGTCAGCGGGAAGTAGCCGTCGCCGTCCTCCTGAGAGGAATACTTGTCCACGAAGGACTTGCAGGCCAGCGCCACAGCAGAATCGGAAGAATACTGCATGTCGTCGATGGAAGCGTACTCGCCGAAGAAGCGCACCGCGGTCGAGCAGGAAGCAACGATCTGGTCATAGTCGCTCTCGTTGTCGTACTGGCCGAAGTAATAGTACCAGTAGTAGGGGACAGAGTAATCGTCCTCGCTGGGCTCCTTGGTGTAGTTGTCGGCATCGGACAGCACCGAAGCCAGCGAATAGGTCTCGCCCGAAGCGCCCAGATAATACAGTGCGTCGTCGCCGTAGGTCACGGTCTCGTAGTCATCCACCAGCTTTTCGGTGTTGCCTGCGGTATCCACGCTGTAGAGAATGCTCTCATCATCGTCGTTTTTCTTGTAGTACAGGATGTGGTCCAGGTTCTGGGTGGACACCAGCGAGTACACGCTGCTCACCAGCTTGGTGGACTCATCCGGCTTCTTCAGGTCCACGAAGTAGAGGGTAAAGTCGCCGTTGTCGTCGGCGGTATAGTACATCACGCGGTTCTTCTCGGTGTCCACACGGAAGGAGTCGACATCCTTGCCCAGGGTGGTGGGCTGGTTGCCGTCGTAATAGTACAGCTTATCGTCGGAGTTCTTGTACACGACACCATTGTTCAGCACCGAGAAGCCCAGGTTCACGTTCGTTGCAATGGTGGTGATGTACTTGTCGTTCTTGTCCGAGCCGTCCTTCAGCTTGCCATACTCGGCACGGTTCAGGGTGCCGTAGCTGCCGTCCAGCTTGGAGATATAGTAGAAATACTTGCCGTCCGGGCTGAATGCGGTGCTCAGGCCCTCGTAACCGCTCTCGTCGGTCTTGGCCGAAGCGATCTCCACCGTGTCGGTCTTGCTCAGGCTGGGCAGCAGCTCATACTTGCCGTCCTGCAGTGCGACATAGGCGTTCTTGCTGGAGCCGCCCAGGTTGGGCAGCACGAAGAACACCACTGCCAGCACAGCCAGCACTACGGCCACGATGGCCACGATCAGCAGCGGCAGCTTGGACTTTTTGGCCGCAGCGGCACCCTGATCGGGCTGCACCGCGACCTCCTCCGGGGCCTGCACGACCGGGGCAGTGGGCTTGCGCGCCACGATGGTCTGGGTGGGCTCTGTCAGGCGTGCGCCGCAGCTGCCACAGAATTTTGCTCCATCCGGGAGCTGCGCTCCACACTTGGGACAATTCATAATCTATTCCTCCATATTCTCGCAGGGCCGGGTGCTCTGCTCGTTTATTGAACGCGTTCGCCGTTCCGGCGATGCGATCCGGACTGAAAAAACGGGGGGCGTTGCGGGAACAAAAAAGCAGTGTCAGAACGCACCGGAACACGCCCTGCCGCGGCGCTCCCCATGGGGAACCGCTGCAAAACGTGCAACACCGGTCAGACCGTTTCTGACACTGCCATAAAAACTTTTTTTCGAAATCTGCCGCATTTTATAATACCCCTATTATAAAATAAGCTCAGCCATCCAAGCGGACAGCCGCCACCGGCGCTCCATGGCCGCAAAACCATGCACAACGAGCGCCGATGCGTTCCTCCCATCCCCGGCAGCGCACCCTGCGGCTGCTACCGGGAACCAGCTTTATTATAGCGCAATGCCAGGTGCGGGTCAAGAAAGATGTCGTTTTTGCGCGAAGGCGTCTGCCCGCCAAAACAGCCCGGAAAAAGCCTGGGCTGCTCCCGCTGCGCTGCCGGCGATCAGACGATGCGCGTGCCCTTCTGGTAGACGGCCTGAATGTTCAGTTCCTTGTCCGCCAGGATGACATTGCCGTAGCGCCCGGCGGCCAGAGAGCCGTAGTCGGCGTCCACACCGATGCTCTTGGCGGGGGTCTCGCTGGCGGCGCGGACGGCGCTTTCCAGCGGCACGTTCATTTCCAGCACAGCGCGCTTCATGCAGTCGTACAGGCAGGTGTTGCTGCCCGCAATGGTGTCCGGGTGCTCGGTCAGGGTAGCGCGGGGTCCCTTGACCGTGATGGCCTGTCCGCCCAGACTGTACTGGCCGTCCGGCAGGCCGCAGGACATGGCGCTGTCGGCGATCAGGCACACACGGTCATCGCCGAAGGTGTTGAAGGTGAACCGCACCATGGCGGGGTGGATGTGCACGTTATCGGTGATGAGTTCCACCTCGGCATCGTGCTCCATGGCAGCAATGATGGGGCCGGGCGCACGGTGGGTGATGCCGGGCATGGCGTTGTACAGGTGGGTCATGTGGGTGGCACCGGCCTCAAAGGCCTTGACGGCGGTGTCGTAGTCGGTGCAGGTGTGGGCGATGGAGATGCGCACCTCGTTATGGCACTCCTTGATAAAGTCCAGATTGCCCGGC
>QWCE01001860.1_pt1 | contig 29118 bp, 23 predicted proteins | sample 1972531 | NCBI WGS metagenome assembly QWCE01 (sample SAMN09866716, study PRJNA288562) | Human gut metagenome isolate term4_stool, whole genome shotgun sequencing... | reverse complement strand
TACCCCACCCTCGCGGACCTGCTGACGCAGGTGACCGCCGTGGAGAGCAGTGTCACCGATCTTCAGGTGGCCCTGTGCGAGCTGTACGAAGAAAAGGAGGAAAATTGATGGCGAAAATTTATGCAGCCCTGATCCGCAAGGGTATCAAGACGCTGGACGAGGTGCCCGCCCGTCTGCGCAACACCGTGAAAGCCCTGCTGGCGGAGGTGGAAGCCGATGCTTGAAGCCTGGTCCCGCACGCGGGACGGCACCCGGAAGCTGAGTGCAAACTTCACCGTGGCCGAGTTTGCCTGCAAAGATGGCTCGGACCCTGTGTTCGTGGACAGCAGCCTTGCCGCCCTGCTGCAGAAGATCCGCGACCACTTCGGCCGTCCCGTAGTCATCACCAGCGGCTACCGCACCGCCGCCCACAACAAATCCGTGGGCGGGGCCGCCTACAGCCAGCATCTGTATGGGCGCGCTGCCGACATCCGGGTGCAGGGCATCCCGGTGGAACAGCTGGCCGCCTATGCAGAGACCTGCCTGCCCGGCACCGGCGGCATCGGCCGGTACCCGCCTCGGGCCGGACGGGCTGTGGGCTGGGTCCATGTGGACACCCGCCCCGCCAAAAGCCGCTGGACAGGTTAAGAAGGAGGTGAACCCAATGGAAAGCATCCTGTCCGCCCTGATCGCCGGTGCCGTGACCCTGATCGGGGTGCTGATCGCCAACAGCCGCAGTCAGGCCGTGACCGACACCAAACTGGAAGAACTGACCCGCGAGGTGCGCGAGCACAACAATTTCGCCCGCCGCGTGCCCATTCTGGAAGAGCAGATGAAGGTGGCCAACCACCGCATCGCCGACCTTGAGAACCATGAACGAATGAAAGAGAGGAACTGATTTATGGAACTGAGCAACAAGATCTCCGCCGCTACCCTGGCCCGCACCGCTGTGCTCCTGCTGGCCCTGACCAATCAGGTGCTGAGCGCAATGGGCAAGCCCGTGCTGCCCATCGAGAGCACCACCGTTGAGCAGCTGGTCACCGCCGGCATCACCACCGTGGCCGCCCTCATCAACTGGTGGAAGAACAACTCCTTCACCGCTGCCGCCGTGGCCGCCGACAGCTACATGGCCCGGCTGAAGCAGAAGCAGTGATCGCCGACTGCCTTATATAAGGTAAGAGGGCAAGGCCCCCGGAGACGCAGGTTTCCGGGGGCCTTTTTTCGTCTGCAGCAGGGCGGCAGGAGAAATTCCAGCCGGTTCTTTGCCAGAAATTCCGTCCCTCAAAAAGTGGTTTTCCGCAACAATCCGCACACTCTGCACCAGTACCGCAACCGCATCATTTCACGTCCGCAACAGTTTCTCTTTTTTCTGCAACAAATTCTTGTGATTTGTGCAAAATATCCAATTCAGACTTTGGAATATTTTCACAAATCATGCGTTTCTACACATTTTTTCTTGACAACCCGCACCGGAAAATGGTATAAAGGAAGCAGGATAGTAAGCCTTGAAATATGTCCATCCTATGGGACAGTCGTAATGCGTAAAAGACTTGACACCATTTGAAAGGAGCCATCAATCATGACGAATAAAAAGCTGAAACTCGCTGCCATGTCCGTAGCCCTGACCGCCTGTGTCGCTGCACAGCCCATGGCTGCCCATGCTGTGGAAGGCCCCGACTCTGTCGAGGATAACGCTGCCCCGCAGGCCGAGCCCGCCCCTGTGGAAGGTAAGACCGCAGAAGGCGAGGTCGAGGGCGAAGAGAAAAAGCAGGAGGAGTTTGTTCCCCCGGAGAACGATGAGGCCAAGAAAGGTGATCAGGCTCCCGCGTTCGGCCCCGGCACCAAAACCGATGATATCATCATCGACTACAAGCCCGCTGAGAAGCCGGAAGAGCCCGGCGAGACGGACGAGACTGAGAACCCCGACGGCACCTATGTGAAGGGTGACGTGATCGACAACAACAAGAAGAACGAGGAAACCGGCAAGGACGGCAAGATCGGCGAGGCCACCAAGGAAGAGACCCCCGACAGCTCTTCCAGCACCACCGTCGTGGACCCCGACGCCGAGGTGAAGAAGGGCGACCCCGTGGTGGGCAAGGACGAGGACGGCAACACCACCATCACCACCCCCACCGAGACCACCGGCACCGAGACCACCACTACCACCGGCACCGGCAAGGCCGATTCCTCCACCACCATCACCGACACCAAGAAGGGCGAAGAGATCAACCTCGACGACGAGCTTGGCAAGGACGTGCGCCCGGACTGGAGCACCGATGAGAAAGCCAAGCTGGGTGATTACACCGTGAAAGAGGTCGAGCCCTCCGAGGACGGCAACTCCAAGACCCTGACCCTGAAAAAGACCAGCGAGCCCGAAACGAAGAAAATGTCCGCTGAGGACGTTGCCAAGCTGCTGGATGTCCCCGAGGGCGGCGTGGAGAAAAAGACCGACGACGAGGGCAACACCACCTATACCCTGAAAAAGGAAGAGACCTCTACCGACGAGAACGGCAACACCGTCACCCGCGTCACCTACTACGAGATCACCGGCAATTCGGTCAAGACCCGCACCGAGACCACGCTGGTGCTCAAGGTGGAAAAGGGCACTGTGGATGTTGATGATAAGGATCTGACCACCGAGATTAAACTGCCAAGCATCACTGCCAAGAACACCGACGAGACCAAGACGGATGTCATCGAGATTTCTTCGGAGAAGCTGGGCGAAATGCTCAAGGACAAGTACTATAACAACGATACCGGCGAGTATGTCTATACGGAAACCGATGCAAACGGCAAGGAATATACCTATAAAGTCAAGAAAACGGAAGACACCAAGCAGCTCACCAACGAGCAGTTGGCCGCGCGTCTGGGCGAGGGCTTCAGCGTTGATGCCGACGGCGACGTTTGCTACAAGGGCGAAAAGCTGACCTTTGATCAGAAGGATGCCGTGCGCAAGACTTTGAGTTACACCGTGGTGGTCACTGAGGTCACCAAAACCCCCGGCCAGGTCGAAGGCGGTCAGGAAAGCATCGAGAGTGCCGCAGAAACTGCCAAGCTGGAAGCCATCAAGGCCGCTCTGACGGATGCCGCCCGGAACGCCGGCATTAATGTGGAGACCGATGATTTCAAGAACCAGCTGAATACGATCGATCCCACCGGCAAAAGCCAGCTCAATCTCAGCTATACCGATGCAGACGGCAATGTTCATACTGTCACCCTCCGCTATGACGGTGCAACGGTTTCTGCGCCTCAGCCAGGCAGCTCTGATCCGAGCAAGGACACCGAGACCCGCAAGGATGTTACGGACAACGTCATCACCGGCACCGCTTATGTGACCGGCTCGAATACGTGGACCGAAAGCGGTTCCCTCAACGGCACCTACGTCAAGCCCGGCAGCGGTGAACTTCCCTCTCTCGATGGTTGGACGATCGCCAGCAAAGACCCGGAGAAGGGCACCACGACCTACAAAAAGGAAGACACCGTGACCTCGCCCGACGGCACCAGCACCAAGATCACCCGTACCTGCACGATCACGGAATCGTCCGCTTCCCTCAGCGATACGGAGAAGGAAGAGATCGCCTGGAATGAGCTGCAGAACAAGACCGGCAAGGACAAAGCTACCCTGATTCAGGAAGGTTACAGCATTGATATCGGCAGTATGGACTTCTCCGGCATCAAGCGCGTAGAATGGACGATCGACGAACTTTCTGAATCCACAAAGACGGACGCCAAGGATCTTAACGACAAGCTGGTGATCCCCGGCGGCAAGAACTGGTCGATCGACGAAAAGGCTCGCACCATTACGGTGGACGGAAAGACCTACGACAAGGTGACCAAAACCAATGACGGCTACACCTGCACGGTCGAGGACAAAAACGACGTAAAGACCACCTACACCTTCACCAAACAGGCCGGTGCTCCGCTGACCCCTGAAGAGATCCAGACCGCGCTGGCAGGCCAATACAGTGTTCCCGCTGACAGCATCCGACTGAACGCCGACGGCAAGACCGCGACCTTCACGAAGGGTGACGAAACCATCACCGTGGATTACAGCACCCTGAGCGAGACCCTCACCGTCCGGAAGGATGTGCACACCTCCTCCAGTGTCACCGACATCATCAAGGACAATAAGGATCTTGAGAAGGCATACGACGAGCTGTGGAAGCAGATTCAGGAGATCCAGAGCAAACTTCAGCCCGGCGAGGAACTCTGGATCGGCAATCTGGAGGTTACGGACAAGACCGAGAAGACGGACATCATCAAGTATTTCACCACGGCCATCTCGCCCGAAAATATGAGCAAGGATGAGCTGATCAAGGCTCTGCAGGAGCAGGAGCGGATCGCCAAGAGCTCCACTTACGTTGCCAACAAGGGTTCTGATTACGAAGAGACCAAGAAGAACTACTACTCCGGTGAAAAGACGGATGAATTCAAATCCTTCAGCAAGGCACCGGATGGTTCCAAAATTGAGGTCTATTGGAAATCGACTTGGTGGGGCGGCTATTATTACTATACAGACGCTAACGGCCAGGAAGTTCGTGTTCATAGTAACACTGTGCACTACGAAGAGCAGCGCGACGACATCGGCCACCTCGATCTTGCTTCCGGCTCCAAGCTGGATCTGCTGCCGGACAAGGACGATAAGGTCGATCAGACCGACTGTGTGCTGGTGAGCAAGAATCTGAAGCTGGAGTGGAACTACGATGCCGGAAACCTGGTCAACGGTAAGGGCAACCAGCCGGTCGGCCTGGACAGCAAGATCAGCTGGGATGACGAGGGCGGCGAGGGCGACGGCCACTACGAGTATGACCGCGGCAACCCCAACAACTGCCCCGACAAGAGCGCCTACTACAAGCTGACCGGCACTGTCGCCTATGATCCCATCAAGGAGAACGGAAACATCAAGCTGTATCAGGGTGGCTTTGACGATTATTGGTACTGGGTCAGTGCGGAAGATCAGGCCATCAATGCCTACCTGAAGGCAACTGGCAGCAACAAGACGGCCGCCAGCCTCACGAAAAAAGAGCGTGATGCCATCGTCGGCACCTACGTTGTGAAGATTGGAACCACCGGCACCAACAGCACCGGTGAGAGCGGCTATCAGGTCTATCTCAAGACCTCTGAGCTGACCGCCTACGGCTATATGACCCGCGATGCCAACACCTGCATCAACAGCACCTACAAGCGCCAGGACGGCACCTGGGGTTACGTCGGCGGCTATGACCTGATGATCTCCAAGCTGACCCAGGTGAGCGAGGGCAAGGTCGTCGGCCAGACGGAATCCACCATCAAGACCATCACCGCCCCGCTGAGCATCCGTAGCTCTCAGGACTTCGCCAACCGCCTTCTGGAGCTGAACAAGCAGACCACCACACATAAAACCAGTGAGCGTGCTACGGCTTACGGCGAAAATACTTCCGGCGGCTTCGACGGTGCTTATACGCAGGATAAGAGCGAAACGGTTACCGGATCCGGTACCGGCAAAGGCCACTACACCACCTTTACCGAGGTGCTGAAGAAGCTGTTCTCCGGCAAGGGCGAGACCAGCTACGACACCGGCAGCGTCAGCTACAGCTACCGCACCACGGACAAGGTGAACACCACGCCAGTGTCCAAGGAGACCGTGACCACCACCGACGCCCATGTGGACTACAACTATACCTCCATTGAGACCCGCACGGTCACCGTGAACGGCGAAGAGACGGTCATCGTCCCGCCGGTCACTCCGCCGGTGGATCCCGATACCCCGGACGGCCCTGTGGAGGATGAGACCCCGGACGAAGTCGTGACCCCGGAGACCCCCGAGCTGCCGCCCGTGCAGGACGCCACCCCGGACCAGGTGATCGCTCCGGCCAACCCCGAGCTGCCCGCCGTGCAGGATGCAACCGCACTGCCGCAGACCGGCGTGAACTGGATGGCCGCTCTGGGCATGGCATTCAGCGGCATGCTGCTGACCATCGCAGGCGCATTCGCCAGCCTCAAGTACAAGGAAAAGCACTGATGCTTTCCCCTTCCAACGTGATCCACGTCAAGTCGTAAACGCATAGAAAGGGCCTCCCCATTCCGGGGAGGCCCTTTCGTGTTGTGTTCGGCTTATGCTTCCGCTTTGGCAGCGCGGTACCACTGTACCAGCTTTTCGGCGTCCTGCCAGCCCTTGCGGAAGGAGTAATCCTGATAAAACGGCTTGTTGCGGCCATGCTGACCGGCCACATAGGAGCACATGTTGGCACTGCCCGCCGACACGCCGATGCAGCAGTCGAACTGCACGCCCTCTTCCATGCAGCGGTCCAGCACACCGCACACAGCAAAAGCCGCCCCGCAGGTCGGAAATTCCGGTGCCTGCGGGGCGGCTTTTTGCATTTATGAAACGGCGGAAAACGCTCAGAGGTCTGCGCCGTTGGAGCGGATGACCTTCTGATACCAATCGAAAGAATCTTTTTTGCTGCGGGCCAGCGTACCGGTGCCGTCGTCCTGCTTGTCCACATAGACGAAGCCGTACCGCTTGCTCATCTCGCCGGTGGAGGCAGACACCAGGTCGATGCCGCTCCAGGCGATGTAACCCATCAGGTCCACGCCGTCGGACACGGCCTGCTTGACCGCCTCGATGTGACGGCGCAGGTAGTCGATGCGGTAATCATCATGGACGCTGCCGTCGGGCTCCACCGTGTCGTGGGCACCCAGACCGTTTTCCACCAGGAACAGCGGTTTCTGGTAGCGGTCATACAGCTGGTTCATGGTGATGCGCAGGCCCAGCGGGTCGATGGCCCAGCCCCACTGGCTGGTCTGCAGATAGGGGTTCTTCACCGAGCGCACCACGTTGCCGTCGTTCACGGCCTTGCCCTCCAGGCTGGCCGCCACGCAGCGGCTGGCGTAGTAGCTGAAGGAGATGAAGTCCACGGTGTTCTCCCGCAGCAGGGCGTCATCGCCGGGCTCGGTGTGCAGCTGCACCTGCTTTTCCGCAAACAGCTTGCGGGCGTAGCCGGGGTAGCGGCCCCGCACCTGCACGTCGATGAAGAGCAGGTTTTCCTGCTCCTTCTGCACCGACTCCCAGACGTCCTCCGGGTTGCAGGAGTAGGGGTAGAAGCTGCCGCCGGCCAGCATGCAGCCCACCTGATTGGCGGGGTCGTACTGGTGGGCCAGGCGGGTGGCCGTGGCGCTGGCCAGCAGCACATGGTGGGCCGCCTGATAGATCACCTGACTGTAGTTCTCGCCCTCCTGGAAGGCGATGCCTGCCCCGGAGAAGGGGCTGTGCAGCAGGATGTTGATCTCGTTGAAGGTAAGCCAGTAGTGCACAAGGCCGGAGTATTCTTTGAAGCAGGTCTCGGCGTAGCGGGCAAAGCATTCCAGCGTTTTGCGGCTGCGCCAGGAGCCGTACTGCTCCACCAGACCCATGGGGATATCAAAGTGGCACAGGGTGACCAGCGGCTCAATGCCGTACTTCCGGCACTCCTGGAACACATTGCGGTAAAAGGCCACACCCTCCGGGTTGGGGGTCCGTTCATCGCCGTGGGGGTACAGGCGGGACCAGGAGATGGAGGTGCGGAACACCTTCAGCCCCAGCTCTGCCATCAGGGCGATGTCCTCTTTGTAATGGTGGTAGAAGTCCACGCCGGTGTGGCTGGGGTAATACTCCCCTGCCTGCAGCGTCGGGTGGGGCGTGCCGCCCAGCTTGACCTCCATGCGGTGGACACCGTGGGGCATCATGTCGATATTGCTCAGGCCGCGGCCGCCCTCGTTGTAAGCGCCTTCGGCCTGATTGGCCGCAATGGCAGCACCCCAGAGGAAATTTTCGGGCAGTTTGTAATCAGACATGGGAATCACTCCTCTTCCGGGAGATCCTCAAAGCCGATCACCAGCGTCAGCACAAAGGACAGCACGATGGACAGCACCGAGATGCCGGCGATCCAGGCGATGCTCACGCCAGGGTTGGCCGGGTCGATGAACTGCACGCCGGTGAGCACGCTGGGCGACACCATGGAACGGCTGGCCAGACCTGCCATGCCGGCCAGGCAGCCGCAGACGAAGCCGGTGATCAGGGAAGCGATCAGGGGGCGCTTCAGGCGCACGGCCACGCCGTACAGGGCGGGCTCGGTGGTGCCGGCGATCAGAGCAGAGGAAGCAGCGGCCAGAGCGGTCTGGCGCAGCTCGCTGTTCTTGGTCTTGAAGGCAACGGCCAGGGACACGCCGCCCAGGGACAGGTTTGCACCGATCTCAGAGGGCATAACGGTGCCCTCCATGCCGGTCTCGGAGATGGTCTGCAGGATGGTGGGGGTGAACACGCGGTGCATGCCGGTGATGACCAGCAGGGGCCAGAGGGCGCCCATGATGCCCACAGCCAGGAAGCCCAGCTTAGCCTGCACGAAGTAGACGAATGCGGAGATGCCCTCGCCGATCATGATGCCGGCCGGGCCGACCACGATGATCGCAATGGGAGCAGCAATGAGGAAGATCAGCATGGGCTTGAGGAAGTTCTTGGTGACAGCCGGGGTGATCTTGTCGATGGCACGCTCAATGTAAGACAGGATCCAGGTCATGCACAGGGCCGGGATGACGGTGTAGGTGTACTTGACGCCCACCACCGGGATGCCCAGGAAGTGTGCGGCGGTATCGCCGACCGTGACCGCCTCCATCATGGTGCGGAAATCCGGGTGCAGCATCAGGCCAGCAATGGCAATGGCGATGAACATATTGGTGTTGAACTTCTTGGAAGCAGAAGCGGCCACCATCACCGGCAGGAAGTAGAAGGCTGCGTCACCGATGGTGTTCAGGATCTTGTAGGTCTCGCTGTCGGCCGACAACACACCGACCATGCCCAGCAGCATGACCAGCAGCTTGACCATGGAGCCGCCGATGATGGCGGGGATCAGCGGGGACATGGTGCCCACGATGGCATCCAGAATGTTGTTGCCCACCTTCTTCAGGGTCAGGGGCTCCTTCTTCTCGCCGCGGGCCACCTGGCTTGCCTCGCCGAAGTCGCCCATCTTGAGCACTTCGTTGTAGGCCTCTTCCACATGGTTGCCAATGATGATCTGGTACTGGCCGCCCTGGTTCACGACGCCCATCACGCCGTCGGTCGCCTTGACAGCTGCGTCGTTGATCTTGCCCTCGTCCTTCACCACGAAGCGAAGGCGGGTCATGCAGTGGGTCACGCTGGCAATGTTCTCCACACCGCCGATGTTCTCCACGATCTTTTTGGAGATCGCAGCATAATCTTTTGCCATGATTGTTTCTCCTTTGCCTTTTCAAGTCATCCAATTTCCGGTCGAAGTACTTCTGATGCGTCCATTATAGACGCAGGCAGGTGGTTTGTCAGCAGTTTCTGGGCATAAAAAAACAAGTGCCGTTTTTTCGCACTTGTTTTTTTCAGGTAACACCCTGTTTTTTATTTTGGACTTTTTTCAGATGGCTGCCGGGCCCTCGGAGGTGTAGCGGTAGAGCTTTTTGCCCAGCCGTTCCACGATGCTCATGGCCGGGAGCTGGGTCGTCACATCGTAGACTCCCAGCCGCTCGTAGGTGACATAATAGGCAAGGTTGTAGTCTGAGAGCTTGGCTATGGTGCAGTTTTCCGTGTTGGTCACGCTGAGGATCTGGCAGTTCTGCTCCTTGAAGCGCATCACATGGCCGATGGTGTCGCGGGACTCGCCGGACACCGAAAACACGATCACCAACGAATTTTCCACGAATCGGCTCTCGGTGGGGTAGTGGGGCTCGTCGATGTACAGGCAGAACTTGCCCATGCTGGAAAAATAGCGTGCCCCGTACTTGGCCACGATGCCGGACATGCCGCTGCCTACAAAAAAGATGTGCCGGGCCTGAAAAATGACCCTGGTCAGCATGTCCAGCTTCTGCTCAAACTCCGCCGAGCAGGTCTTTTTCAAAAAGTCGATGACCTCCGACACATCGTCCTTGACCGGCGGCTGCTTTGCCTGTTCCAGATGCTGGCGCAGCCGGATCTTGAACTCCGCGTAGCCGTCGCAGCCCGCCTTTTTGCAGAACCGGAGGATGGTGGAGGTAGACACATGGGCGGCATCCGCAAACTCCCGGATGCGCATATAGCACACCTTGTCCGCGTTCCGCACAACATACTTATAAACTTCCAGTTCCAGATCATTCAGGCTGCAGATCATCTCTTCGCTGAACATCGGCCGCCCCTCCCTCGTGGTGGTTTTTGTTCCAGTATACTGTATTTTTTGCCGCGTTACAATTCCCCTGCTCAGAAAAAAGCCGCCGCACGGTGGCAGGGCCGTGCGGCGGCAGAAACATGCTTTGGGGAACCGATCAGATCAGGCTCAGGGCCTCTTCGTCGCCCACGAGGGTGAAGTCGGGGTGCATCTGCAGGATGCTGGCGGGCACTTCCGGGGTGACCGGGCCGAAGAAGGCCTTCTTCACGATCTCGGCCTTGCCGGTGCCGTTGACCACCATCAGCACCTTACGGGCCTGCATAATGGTCTTGATGCCCATGGTGTAGGCCTGCTTGGGCACCAGGTCTACGTTGCCGTCAAAGAAGCGCTTGTTGGCCTCGATGGTCTCCTGGGTCAGGTCCACACAGTGGGTCTCCAGCTCAAAGGCCTCGCCCGGCTCGTTGAAGCCGATGTGGCCGTCGTGGCCGATGCCCAGCAGCTGCAGGTCGATGCCGCCCACGCTGTGGATGATCTGGTTGTACTGGGCGCAGGCTGCGTCCGCATCGGGGTTGGTGCCGTCCGGCAGGTTGATGCGGGCGGGGTTGATGTTGACGTGGTCAAACAGGTGGCGGTGCATGAAGCTCCAGTAGCTTTCCGGGTGGTCCTTGGGCAGGCCGCGGTACTCGTCCAGGTTCACGGTGGTGACCTCCGAGAAATCAATGTCGCCCTTGTTGTACCACTCCACCAGCTGCTGGTAGGCCCCCACCGGGGTGCCGCCGGTGGCCAGACCCAGCACGCAATTGGGCTTCATGATGACCTGTGCGGAAATAATGTTTGCCGCCTTGCGGGACATGTCTGCGTAATCCTTTGCACGAATGATCTTCATCACAAACGACCTCTTTCATCTTTCATCTTTGCTGCGTTCACCGCGCAGCATCGGTTTTGCGCTTCCACGCATTCTATTGCAATTCTACCACAATTCACAGGATGCTGTCCAGCATTCTAGCACATTCTGACCGAATTTTGCTGTTTTTCAGCCGATTCGTCCAAAACCTGCCGGGCAGAACGCAAAGGGCCCCGCCGAAGCGGAGCCCTCACGCCGGGAACGCCCGGCAGCGTCTGCAATTTCAGGTTCAGTCCAGGTCCTCGCCGTTGGATGCGATGACCTTCTTGTACCAGTAGAAGCTGTCCTTGCGGCTGCGGGCCAGTGTGCCGGTACCGTCGTTCTGCTTGTCCACATAGATCATGCCATAGCGCTTCTTCATCTCGCCGGTGGATGCGGACACGATGTCGATGGGGCCCCAGCAGGTGTAGCCCAGCAGGGGAATGCCGTCCAGATTCACGGCGTCCAGCATGGCCTCGATGTGCTTGCGCATGTAGTCGATGCGGTAGGGGTCGTGGATGGATCCGTCGGCCTCCACGGTGTCGTTGGCACCCAGACCGTTCTCCACGATGAACAGGGGCTTCTGGTAGCGGTCGTACAGGGTGTTCAGGGTGATGCGCAGGCCCAGCGGGTCGATCTGCCAGCCCCACTCACTGGAGGCCAGATGGGGGTTGACCACGCTGCTGATGACGGCATTGCCGCGGGCGTGCTTGGCCGAAATGACCGGGTCGGCAGAGACGCAGCGGCTGGAGTAGTAGCTGAAGGAGATGAAGTCCACCGTGCCCTCGGCCAGGGTCTCCCGGTCACCGGGCTCCCAGTCCAGCTGCACACCGGCGCGCTCCATGCGCTTTTCAGCCCAGACCGGGTAGGCACCGCGGGCCTGTGCGTCGATGAAGAAGTAGTTGTCGCGGTCGCTTTCCATGCCCTTGTACACGTCCTCCGGGGCGCAGGAGTAGGGGTAATACTGGCCTGCGGCCAGCATGCAGCCCACCATGGCCCCCGGCATCTTCTCGTGGGCCAGCTTCACGGCGCGGGCGCTGGCCAGCAGCTCGTGGTGTGCGGCCCGATACTTGACCTGCTGCACATCCTCGCCCGGCTCGAACACCAGACCAGCGCCCATAAAGGGCATGTGCAGCAGCATGTTAATCTCGTTGAAGGTCAGCCAGTACTTGACCAGCCCGCCGAAGTTGTCGAACAGCACCTCGCAGTAGCGCACAAAGGCGTCGATCATGCGGCGGTCTTTCCAGCCGCCGTACTTCTTGATCAGCGCAATGGGGGTGTCAAAGTGGCAGATGGTGACCAGCGGCTCGATGCCGTACTTGCGGCACTCCTCGAACACGCTGCGGTAGAAGGCGATGCCGGCCGCATTGGGCTGGGCATCGTCGCCGTTGGGGAAGATGCGGGTCCACGCAATGGACAGACGATAGCACTTGAAGCCCATCTCCGCAAACAGGGCAATATCCTCTTTGTAGTGGTGGTACATGTCGATGGCCTCGTGGGCGGGGTAGAAGTGCTCTGCATCGCACTCCAGCATCTTCATCTCGCCGCGCGCCACCGGGCCGCGGTCGGGACCGAAGGGGACCACATCCACGCTGGACAGCCCGCGGCCGTCCACATCGTATGCGCCCTCACACTGGTTGGCAGCGGTTGCACCGCCCCACAAAAAGCCTTCCTGCATTTTCATACGGACCTCCTCACCTTCTTCTTATCATGGGCCGTGCCCATTGGAATTCCTGCGCCTCTAGTATAGCGGAAAAATCACAAAAGAAAAAGAAGATTTTTGGGCTTCTTTGTGCCAAAAAGACAAAACAGCGCCCCCTGCGCCGTCCGAGACGGTTCAGGGGGCGCTGTCATTGCAGTTCAGGGAATGCTGCGGGGATCAGTCTGCAGACAGATAGTGCATGGCCTTGCGCAGGCGTGCCTCATTTTCTGCGGTGGGCTCCATGAAGGGGCTGTGGAACAGATCCTGGAACAGGTTCTCCATCTTGGGGGAGTTCGGGTCGATGCCGATGTCCTCCAGGGTCAGGGGCATGTTCATGCTCCGCATAAAGGCACGGAAGGGTGCCACCTGCTCCGGATGGCCGTTGAAGGCCAGCTGCAGGCAGTCGCCGATGGCCACGATCTCACCGTGCAGGTAGGGCTTTGCCTCCTGGGTGAAGTGAGTGCGCACCAGCTCGTAGGTCTCGTGGCCCAGAGCGGTCTGGCCAAAGCCCTTGCTCACGCCGCTGACGATGCCGGCCACGGCAACGTTCAGGTAAGCGATATCCTCCACGGCCTTGGTCAGCTTGCCCTCGGCAATGTCATGGCAGGCCTGATGGGCCTCCTTCTCGTAAACATGGTAAGCCATCTCTGCGATGGTGTAAGCGGTGAACAGACCGATGCTCACATCGTCCAGCAGGATCTCGCTGCGGCCGTTCTGGATCTCGATCATCTTGGCCATGCCGTCCATGATGCCGCTGGCTGCGTAGCGCGGGGGCTCCTTGCAGATCACGTCCATATCCATGACGATGGCGTTGACCTCGTGGTCATAGCGCAGGCTGCCCAGGGAGGCACCCTCGGCAGTGTACATGACGCTCAGCGGGGCAAATGCCGCGCAGGTGGCAATGGAGGTAGGCACCTCCACGATGGGCAGGTCGCCTGCAAAGTGTGCCGTAGCCTTGGCCTGATCCATGATGCGGCCGCCGCCGACACCAACGATGACCTGGCAGCCGGTGGTCAGGGCCTGCAGGGCGTGCTCCTTGGCGCGCTCGTAGGTGTTCTGATCCGGATACAGCGAGAGTTCAAACTCCACACCGGCATCCTTCAGGCTCTTTTCTGCCTTGCCTTCAGTGGCTGCCCAGGCGCGGGGGCCGGCAATGACCAGGGCCTTTTTGCCCAGACGTGCCACCTCGCCGCCCAGCAGGTTCAGGGCACCTGCTTCCTGCAGGTAACGGCCAGCGCCGAACTTGTAAGCGTTATCCAGTTTGATATCGGCCAGACTTCTTGCTTCTGCCATAGTTTTTACACTCCTTACTCCATGTAAGCACCCTTCATGGCACTGACTGCGTGCTGACTATACAGCTTCAGCAGGCCATGGGTGTATTTGCTTGTAAAACCCTTCCAGTTGGCTTTGCGTTCTGCCAGAATGGCGTCCATTTCTTCGGGGGTCTTGTGCTCGCCCTTCACACCGGTGATCTCCAGGCGGCGGGCCTCCACGTCCAGTTCAATGATATCGCCCTCTTCCACCAGGGCGATGGGGCCGCCTGCAGCGGCTTCCGGGCTGACATGGCCGATGACGGGGCCGCGGCTTGCGCCGGAGAAGCGGCCGTCGGTGATCAGGGCCACGCTGGAGGCCAGGGTCGGGTCGGAGCAGATGGCCTCGCCGGTGTAGAACATCTCCGGCATACCGCTGCCGCGGGGGCCTTCGTAGCGGATGAACACGGCATCGCCCGGGTGGATGCGGCCGTGGAGGATGGCGTCGATGGCGTCCTCTTCACAGTCGAAGGGGCGGGCGGTCAAGGTCGCCTTAAACATGGCCTTGGGGCAGGCGGTGTGCTTGATGACACAGCCTTCCGGGGCCAGGTTGCCGCGCAGGATGGCGATGGAACCGTTGGTGCCGATGGGCTCGTCGAAGCTGCGGATGATGTCGGTGCGCTTGATCTCGCGGCCGATCTTCTTGCTCTTCTCGGCCAGCAGAGCATCGCAGTGCTCGTAGAAGCCGTTCTTCTTCAGCTCCTCCAGGTTCTCGCCCAGGGTCTTGCCGGTAACAGTCTTGGCATCCAGATGCAGCATGGACTTGATCTCTTCCATGATGCGGGGCACGCCGCCTGCATAGTAGAAATACTGTGCGGGCCAGTCGCCTGCGGGACGGATGTTCAGCAGGTAGTGTGCGCCGCGGTGCATCCGGTCAAAGGTGTCGGCGTCGATCTCGAAGCCGAACTCGTGGGCAATGGCGGGGATGTGCATCAGGGCATTGGTGGAGCCGGAAATGGCCGCATGGACCATGATGGCGTTCTCAAAGCTGCGCATATCCACGATATCGCCTGCGGTGACACCGGCTTCCACCAGCTTCATCAGCTGTGCACCGGCGTCGTAGGCAGCCTGCTTCAGCTCGGGGGCAGTGGCCGGCATCAAAGCGGTGCCGGGCAGCATCAGGCCCAGAGCCTCGGCCATGACCTGCATGGTGGAGGCAGTGCCCATAAAGGAGCAGGCGCCGCAGCTGGGGCAGGCGTGCTGCTTGTAGTAGGTCAGCTGCTCGGCCGGGATCTCGCCGCGCTCGTACTGTGCGCTGAACTTGCCGATCTGCTCCAGGGTGAGCAGCTCGTTGATGGCACAGCCGGGGTCGTTCTCGGTGTACTTGGCGGGCAGGTCGTATGCCTCCATGACACCGCCGGTGACCACGATGGCTGCCATCATGTCCTTCATGCGGCCGATGCTCATGAGCATGGCGGGCATGGCCTTGTCGCAGCTGGAAATGAACACACCGCCGTCAAAGGTGGTGGCGTTGGCCTGTGCTTCCACCAGGTTGGTGATGGCTTCGCGGTGGGCCAGCGAGTAGTTGATGCCGTCATGGCCCTGGGCCATGCCGTCGCACATGTCGGTGGCAAAATACCGGGCAGCCTTGCCGCCGTGGTCGTTCACGCCGCGGACAGCCTCTTCCACAAAGATATTCAGGTGGCCGGAGCCCGGATGGCTGTTGCCGTAGGTGCTCTCCACCATGATCTGGGGCTTGCTCAGGTCATCGACCGTCCAGCCCATGCCCATGCGCAGGGGGTCCATCTCAGGGGACAGGGAACGGACCTGCTGACTTTTCAGCATTATATTCAACTCCTTATAAAACTCTCAGATACTCTCTCACAGGGTCAGGCGGCGGTCACGCGCAGCGACCTTCCACCAGCCTGTGACCTTGCCGTTTTCCACCACCGGGACCGCCGGGTACAGGGCGCTGGTGGGGCAGACGTGAGTCGGAATGGCAAACAGCTCGGTCCCGATGGGCGGGATGTCGGCGATGTGCTCTTCCGGCACACGCACCACCCAGTGCTCCTCGTTCTGGATCACGGTGCGGGCATACTCCATGCCCACGATCTCCGCGCGCTCCGGCTGGGGATCGGTGGCCACGGCCTTGCAGCCCAGATCCAGTGTGAAGGTGTCGCGGCTGGGGCGGCTCACCACGCGGGTGAGCAGAGCGGCAGCCGGAGTGAACTTCAGATCCGGGTAGGCCTTGCGGTACCCAGCGTCCTGGATCACGCAGGTGCCGGGGCTCAAAAACTCTCCGGTCATCTCGGCGTGCACCGGGAAGGACGGGGTGCCGCCCATGATCAGGATCTCGCAGCAGATGCCGTCTGCCTTCAGGCGGGCCTTGATCTCCTCGATCTGCTTGTCCACAGGGGCGGTAGCCACCTCGCGCTCCTGCACGCTGCTCTCGTGGCGGTGGCCGTCGTAGCAGTGCATGCCGCGCATGACGATGCCGGGCAGGGTGTTCCACTCCCGGTACATCGCTTCCACTTTATCCAGCGGCACACCGGTGCGGTGCTGGCCCATGTCCACATCCATCAGCACATTGGCCTTGCAGGTCTGGCCCAGCTTGCGGATCTGCTCCGTGTCATCGCCGATGGCAAAGAACTCCACCTCCGGGAAGGCGGCCTGCAGCGCGGCAAAGCGCTTGATGTTGGGGCCCACCAGCGGGTACGCCAGAGTCAGGTGCTTCGCACCGGCCTTGGCGGCCATTTCAGCCTCGGCGATGGTGGCGCACTTGAAGCGGTCGATGCCCGCCTCGATCTGCATTTGGACCACCTCGGCCATCTTGTGGGTCTTGATGTGGGGCCACAGGCGGGCAGCGCCGCCTGCAATGTCGATCATCTTGCGGATATTCTCGCGGATGATCGCCGGGTAATAGACCAGCTGCGGGCTTACGATGTCCTGCTGACCCTCAAAGGTATAGAGGTTGTCGTTGATCTTATTCATACTCCACCAGCATCTCGATCTCGACCGCGATGTTGCCCGGGCAGGAATTGGTGCCCATGGCGGTGCGGGCGGGCAGACCCTTCTCCTCGCCGAACAGCTCGAACAGCAGGTTGGAGCCGCCGTTGATGACCTGCGGCTGCTGTGCAAAATCATCGGTGCAGTTGACAAAGCCCAGGACCTTGACGCAGCGCTTGATGCGGTTCAGGTCGCCCAGCTTGGCGTCCAGATTGGCCAGCAGGTTCAGCATGCAGTTGTAAGCAGCCTTCTGGCCCTGCTCCAGGGTCAGGTCGCCGCCGACCTTGCCCACGATGTTGTGGCCGTCGCCGATGTCAGGGCCGCAGCCGCTGCAGTACAGCAGATGATCGCCGAACTCCATGACCGGAGTGTAGACGCCGCCCTTCGGCGGGGGTGCGGGCAGGGTGATGTTCATTTCCTTGAGCTTATCGTAGACATTTGCCATAAGAAAAAACCTCTCTTCTTTTTCTCTGACGCAGCCGCAACGGAGGCTGCTGCCGGTTGAAAGATGTTCCGCAGCCGGTGTGCGCCGACTGTGAAGCGACTTGTTTATATTCCCAACAGCGTGCTGCCCAGGCTCAGCACCAGGGGCACGCTGATCAGGATACTAAGGGTGGAATGTGCAACGGCCTGGCTTGCCAGCTCGCCCTCGGTGTCGTACTGTTTTGCCAGCACGGCCGTCAGGCTGCCTGCCGGGCAGGATGCTAGAATCAGGATCGCCATGCACAGGGTGCGGTCCAGCGGCAGGAAGTACAGCGCCGCCAGGAAGCCCAGCGGGAACACGACGCACCGCAGGGCCGTGATGAGCCACACCATGGGGTTCGTGACCAGCTTTTTCAGGTCACTGCGGGCCAGCATGCTGCCTGCGATCATAAGAGCCAGCGGGGTGGTGGTATTGCCCACCGCCTTGCAGAAGCTCTCCAGAATGGCGGGCAGCCGCAGGCCGGTCACCAGCATGACCACCATGATGGCGGTGGTGATGTTGGTGGGGGTAAGGAATGCTTTGATGCTCACCTTGGCTTCCGGGTCGAACAGGTGCTGTACATAAGTAAAGAACAGGATATTGTAGGCCATGATGCCGGCGGCACCGTACAGGGCACCCGCCTCGCTGCCCAGCAGGGCGCTGATGAGTGGGATGCCGATGAAGGCGCTGTTGGGCATGACGGCGGCACCCACCAGCACGGCCTTCTGGCCGCGGGTCAGGTGCATGGCCCTGCTCAGCACAAGGCAGATGCCGATGGTGAGGATGTAGAAGATCTCCAGCACCACATAGCCCTTGAGCATGCCGGCCACGGCCTCGCGGCCGCCGTCGATGCTGGCACTGGCCAGCAGGGTGCAGGGCAGGGTGACCGACATGACCAGGTTGGACAGGAACTTGCTGTTCCTGTCATCCATGATGCCCAGTTTGGTCACGGCTGCACCGGTGCCGATCTCCAGAAAGATGATCAGGATCTGCTGCAGAAGAATCGCGATCGACATGGCAGCTCCTTACACCGTCAGCACCATACCGGCACCGGTCGTGGTGCGCCGGTCGTGGTCAATGGCGACCTGGCCGTTGACGATGCACCAGTCCAGACCGGTGGCCTTCTGGGCAGGATTCGTGAAGGTGGCATGATCCGTGAACTTCTTCGGATCGAATACCAGTATATCAGCATAGTTGCCTTTCTGCAAGCTCCCTCGTCCGACCAATCCCATTCTTGCGGCGGGCTGGCTGGTCATCCGGCGGATGGCCTCCTGCATCGTGTAGATGCCGCGCTCGGCCACATACTCCCGCAGCACCTTGGGGAAGGCACCGAACATGCGAGGGTGGGGCGTGTCGGTCTTGGCATAGATGGCATCGGAGATGATATTGGACCAGGGCAGACGCGCCACCGTATCAATATCATCCTGGCTCATGGACATATTGATGATGGCAGTCTTACCGTCCTCGCTGTGCATCAGGTAGGCGGCCAGTGCAGCGGCGTCCTCAAAGCCGAATTTCTCGGCAGCCTCCGTCACCCGCATGCCCAGGAACTTCTCGTTTTCGGGGCGGACCACGCCGCTGATGATGATGCGGTCCCAGCCCAACGTGATGCAGAAGTTGTCCCAGTCGTCGTACAACACACTGCTGGTACGGCGGAACTCCTCCACACCTTCGGGGGTGCCCAGTTTTTCCAGTGCACGGGTCATGTTGCCGGCCACGAACACCGGGGGCAGCATGGTGGTCAGGGCCGTGCTGCCGCCCTCGTAGGGGTAGAAGTCCACGGTCACGTCCATGCCCTCGGCGCGGGCGGCTTCGATGTCGGCAATGGCGGTGTGGATATCCTTGCCCCAGTTCTTCATGCCGCAGCTCTTGAAGTGGCTGATCTCCAGGGCACAGCCCACGCGGCGGGCGATCTCGATCACCTCGCGCACGCTCTGCACCATGCTGTCGCCCTCACCGCGGATGTGGGTGGTGATCACACGGTGGTAGCGGCCCACCGGCTCCAGAATGTAGGCAAATTCATCGGTGGAGGAGTAGCACTCCGGCAGGTACATGATGCCCAGCGACACACCGGGAGCACCGGCGGCCATGGCGTCCTCGATCAGGGCGCGGGCGTCGTCCAGCTCCTGCTGGGTGTAGGGAGTGTCGGCAAAGCCCTTGACGCAGATCTTGACGGTGCCGGTGCCGATCATGGCGGCAACATTCAGGGGCAGGTCGGCCTTGTGCAGGGCAGCCAGATAATCACGGTAGGTGTGGGGGCCGTCCAGGCCGATGGGGCCCATGACGGCTTCTTCAAAGGAATAATACTCCTTTGCCGCCTCGTCCGATTCCGGGCGCGGGGTCATACTGATGCCGCAGTTGCCTGCCACTGCCGTGGTAATGCCCTGGGCCAGCTCCACCTCGCCAAAGTGCGGGTCGTTGAGGGGCTTTGCGTCGTGGTGACGGTGGATATCCACAAACCCCGGGGTCACCACCTTGCCGGTGGCGTCGATGACCTGGTCTGCCGGCTCCGTGATGCCCGGAGCGATCTGGGCAATACGGTCGTCCTGCACCAGCAGGTCTGCCTGGTAGGGCTGGCCCCCAAGGCCGTCGTATAGGGTGCCGTTCTGGATCAAAATACGTTTCATGATAAGTTCCCTCTTGCTATGAATTTGCCCTGCGGCAAGGCGACCCTGCCGCAAACGATGAAAGGGGCAAGGGCGTATGCCCTCGCCCCTTTCGGAGAAACAGATTTACAGTTTGCCGGCTCAATAGATCTTACAGATCTTCTTCTTCCTCAGCAGCAGCCTCAGCAGCAGCGACCTTTTCCACGACAGTGCCGCGGCGGTCGTCCATAACATGCTTCAGGCGCACATCGTCGGGAGTGGTGTCAACAGGGAACATGAGAGAGACCACGATGCCGAACACCAGAGAAATGATGGTAGCAGGCACAGCCGGACCACCCATGGTGGCGTTGATCCAGTTCTTGAAGGAAGGCAGCACCAGGATCAGCACGCCCAGCAGAGTGCCGGAGCCGATGCAGGCCAGACCGCCCTGCCAGTTGACACGCTTCCAGAAGCGGCCCAGCAGCATAGCCACAGCCACGCCGGGCAGGAAAGCGCCCACGATGGTGGAGATGTAGCCGATAACGTCGTTGACGAACAGGGTGATGAAGAAGGCAGCGCCCAGGGTGCAGATCAGAGCGACACGGCTGACCTTGGCGTAATCCTTTTCCTGGATGGTCTTGCCGGTGATGCTGGGGTACACGTCGGTGAGCAGGATGGTAACGCCGGAGATGGCGTCGGAGTCACCGGAGGACATGGTAGCGGACAGGCCGCAGATCATGAACAGCATGCCGATGATCGGGGGCAGTGCGTTGGTAGCCATGTAAGCAAAGGCGTAGTCGCCGCTGGCCAGGGTGTCACCATTCATGGTGGCGATGGTGAAGCAGCTCATGCCGATGATAGCGGTAACAAAGCTCCAGCCGAACAGCAGGATGCCCTGGCCCAGGAAGGCCTTGCGAGCAGTCTTTTCGTCCTTGGAGGTGTAGATACGGGTACGATGGGTGGGGGTACCGATAACGCCCATGGCTGTGGACAACACCAGTGCTATGGCAGCCATGACACCGTAGGAGCCCAGGCCGTAGAAGGTCATTGCGCCGGGCTTGCCAGCAGCGGTGAAGGTATCCACCACGTTCTGATAGCCGCCTGCCAGGGGGATGGCACGGAAAGCGATGGTCAGGAAGCCGATGAGGATAGCGATGAACTGGACAGCGTCGGTGGTAACAACGGCCATGTAGCCGCCGATGAAGACGTAGATGCCGAAGCCCAGAACGGTGATGATCTTACAGGTAACGTCCGGCAGCTGGGTGACGTAAGCCAGGTACTTGGCACCGCCGTTCAGGTGGTTGCCCAGCCAGATGATCTCGATGACGAACATCATAAAGCCCATGACCTGGCGGATGATCTTTTTGCCGCCGTAGTAATACTGTGCTTCCTCAGACATGGTCAGGAAGCCCTTGTTCTTTGCCTTGGTGAACAGCAGCATGGAAAGGATACCTGCCGATGCGCCCAGGCCGTAGATGGCGCCGCCCCAGCCGTGGTTGAAGCCGTTGCCGATGGCGCCCATGGAAGAACCGGTGCCGATCATGGTTGCACCCACGGTGCAGAAGATCAGGAAGAAGCCGAGGTTGCCGCCGCCGGTCAGGAAGCTGCTGCCCTCATTTTTGCCACGGCTGGTGATCCAGCCCACAAAGATCATAAAGCAGATCCATGCGATAAAGCCGCCGATAAACAATGGGATGTATTTGGGATCCAACATAGTTTCATTTCCTCCTTAGAAACATTTTTCTCAGCCCGGCGCAGGGTCCGCTCGGGCCGATATGGCTGTCAAACATTTCCCCGCTGCGGGCCGGCACCGTGGGGTCGTTGTCCGACAACAACTTCGCTGTCCTAAATTTACCAATTTTCTTTCCATCCGTCAATAGTTTTTTAACATTTTCTGCACAAATATGGATTTTCGGCGCATGTTATAATTTTTTGTTCCTCGTCTTGTCATTTCCACGAAAAACAAACTGCCCCTTGCAGTCTATTTTCCGGTGTCGTATACTGAAATTGGAGCAGGGATTTACAGAAAAAATTACAAGTCCCTTTCAAAAGCAACGATGTTGCGCTTATTTTTAATCGTTTGCAATTTATTAAGTTGTCCGACAATGCCGTCGCAGGCCCCAAAAGTGTCTGCATCCCGTGCAAAAGGCAACGATCGGCGGCGCTCCGGCCGCCGAAAAAAGGGCGGACGGCCTGCAGTTTTCAGCCGTCCGAACCAGAAAGCGCACAATTTTTGTTCAGATATCGGAACGCAAGTCCCGATATAGCCCGATATCCGAACACGTCCGGTGTTTTCAGGATTCCTGTGCGGAACACATCGGAACACTTTCGTCGTTTTCCCGACCTGGTCCGAATGCCTCTCAGAGGCCCTATATATAAGGAAAGGAAGTGAGTCCCATGCCTTCCGGAGATGCCCACCGTTCCCTGGCCCGGGCCCTGGATATCCTGGAGCTGTGCAGCCTGAACGGCAGCGGTTACACCCTTACCCAGCTGTCGCAGCATCTGGGCATTGCCAAAGGCAGCATCTCCCCGCTGCTGCACACCCTGCGGGACCGCGGCTACCTGACCCTGGACGACCAGGATCATCACTACCGCATCGGCCGCATGGCGTTCCGCATTGGGAACACCTATCTGGACGAAGCCAGCGCCCTGCGGGAGATCTACCGCCTGATGCACGACATCGTGTCGGTCTGCCACGAGACCTGCCACCTCGGCAGCCTGAAAAACGGGGATGTCTATTACCTCAAAAAGGTGGAGAGCCCCCTGTACAGCCACACCGTCACCGTGGAGGGCCGCAGCCTGCCGGCCTACGCCACCGGTGTGGGCAAGGCTCTGCTGGCCGACTACCAGCTGCCCCAGCTCAAGGCCCTGTATTACGACGGCCTGTACCCGCTGACCGAGCACACCATCACCGATTTCCGGCTGCTGGCTGACCAGCTGGCCGAGATCCGGGCCAGCGGCTTTGCCTACGAGTGTGAGGAGAGCACCCGGGGCATCCGGTGCATCGGCGTGCCGCTGCGCAAAAGCGGCAAAGTGGTGGCCGCGCTGAGCGTTGCCTTCCCGCTGGAGCGCTACAGCGACGCTGCCGCCGCCAGCGCCCGGCAGGCGCTGGACGAGGCCCGGCGTCAGATCGAACGAATGCTCTGCAGCGTAGAACTGCAGTTCTGAGCCCTATAAGAAAAGGAGTGTTATTTATGCCTCAGTTGATCACCATCGGCGAGACCATGGCCGCCTTCACCCCGGACAGCGTGGGTGCCCTGCGCTATGTGCAGAACTTCGGCATCCGCACCGCCGGTGCCGAGAGCAATGTAGCCGTGGGTCTGGCAAAGCTGGGCCTGGAGGCCGCCTGGGTCAGCCGCCTGGGCACCGACGAGTTTGGCTGCTTCATCCGCAATCAGCTCCGTGCCGAGGGCGTGGACTGTTCCCGCGTCATCTACGACCCCGACCACCGCACTGGCATCATGTTCAAGGAGACCGGCGTGGGCGAGACCAAAGTGTTCTACTACCGTGAGAACAGCGCCGCCAGCCACCTGTGCCCCGAGGACGTGACCCCCGCCCTGCTGGACGGCGTGAAGGTGCTGCACATGAGCGGCATCACCCCCGTGCTGAGCGAGAGCTGCCTGGCCATGACCAAAGCCGCCTTTGCTCTGGCCAAGGAGAAAGGCGTTGCCATCAGCTTTGACCCCAACATCCGCCGCAAGCTGTGGCGTGGGCAGGACTACGCCCCCCTGATCCGGGAGCTGACCCTGCAGAGCGAGATCGTGCTGCTGGGCCTGGACGAGGCCGACGCCCTGTTCGGCCTGCGCGACCCGGACGCCATCTTCGATCTGCTGTTCCGCGACGGCTGCGCACAGTATGTGGCCATCAAGGACGGCGGCAACGGTGCCTGGGTGGCCGACAGGACCACCCGCGAAAAGCTGCCGCCCTACCCCTGTAAGCCCATTGAGCCCATCGGCGCCGGTGATGGCTTCAATGCCGGCTTCCTGGCCGGCATCCTGCAGGGCCGCGATGTGGTCACCGCAGGCCGCATGGGTGCCATCTGCGGTGCCCTGGCCACCCAGACCCCGGGCGACGTGGAGGGCTACCCCGACGCCGCCCAGATGGAGGCTGCCCTCACCGGCGCTGCCATCACCTACCGCTGATCCGCTGAAACCACCGGTTTCATTTTTTGCCGAAAGGAGTTTTTTGTATGGACACTTACGATCTGGTTTCCAAGCATCCGCTGCTGGCCATCCTGCGCAACGTTCCGCTGGAAAAGACCATTGATTACGCCGAGGCCGCCGTGCAGGGCGGTGCCCCCTTCTTTGAGGTGGCACTGAATAGCCCCCACGCCCTGGAGCAGATCACGATGCTGCGCGCCCATTTCGGGGACCGCTGCACCGTGGGTGCCGGCACCGCCATCACCGTGGAGCGCTGCAAAGCCGCTCTGGACGCCGGTGCACAGTTCCTTCTGACCCCCGGCACCCCGCTGGATGTGTTCAGCTACTGCGCCGAGAACGACATCGCCCTGCTGCCCGGCGTGCTGACCCCCACCGACGTGGCCACCAGCCTGCAGTTCGGCTACAAGACCATGAAGCTGTTCCCGGCCGGCAGCATGCCCCGCCACTACGTCAAGGACCTGCAGGGCCCCTTTGACGGCACCAACTACATGGCCATCGGCGGCGTGAGCCCCGCCAACATCCGCGAGTTCTTTGACGCCGGCTGCATCAGCGTAGGCCTGGCCTCCAGCCTGATGCCCAAGGACGCCGTGGCCGCCAACGACTGGGAAGCCTGCGCCGCCTACGTCCGCGGCATGGTGGACCAGATCCAGCGCTGAACCTGAACCCATTGAAGCCTTCTGCAATACAAGAGAAAGGATGATTTCCCATGAAGATCGTTGAAGTCAACACCTATACCGTCCGTCCCCGCTGGGGCTTTGTTGAGATCGTGACCGACGAGGGCCTGACCGGCTGGGGCGAGCCCGTGCTGGAAGGCCACTGCGCCACCGTTCTGGCCTGTGTCCAGGAGATGAAGCCCTACCTCATCGGCAAGGACCCCATGCGCATTGAGGACTTTTCCGCTGTGCTGTACCGCGCCGGGTTCTACCGCGGCGGCGGCGTGCTGATGAGCGCCATTGCCGGCATTGATCAGGCCCTGTGGGATATCAAGGGCAAGTTCTTCAACGCCCCGGTCTACCAGCTCATGGGCGGTGCCTGCCGCGACAACATGCGCGTGTACAGCTGGATCGGCGGCGACCGCCCCAACGACGTGGGCGCTGCTGCTCTGGAGCGCAAGAATGCCGGCTTTACCGCCATCAAGATGAACGCCACCGAAGAGCTGCAGATGATCGACACCTACGACAAGGTGGACGCCGTTCTGGAGCGCGTGGCCGCCATCCGGGAGAGCTGCGGCAAGTATTTCGGCATCGCCATCGACTTCCACGGCCGTGTGCACAAGCCCATGGCAAAGGTCCTGGCCAAGAAGCTGGAAGAGTTCGACCCCATGTTCATCGAGGAGCCCGTCCTGTGCGAGAACATGGAGGTGTTCAAGGAGATCGCCGCTGCCTGCAATGTGCCCATTGCCACCGGCGAGCGTCTGTTCACCAAGTATGACTTCAAGCGCCTGCTGCAGGCCGGCGGCGTGGACATCATCCAGCCCGACCTGAGCCACGCCGGCGGCCTGACCGAGGTCAAGAAGATTGCCTCCATGGCCGAAGCCTACGACGTTGCCCTGGCCCCCCACTGCCCCCTGGGCCCCATCGCTCTGGCCAGCTGCCTGAACGTGGACGCCACCTGCTACAACGCCGTGATCCAGGAGCAGAGCATCGGCATCCACTACAACGTGGGCAAGAGCGTGCTGGACTATGTCAAGAACCAGGACGACTTCAAGTTCGTGGACGGCCGCGTGCAGCTGCCCGTCCGTCCCGGTCTGGGCGTGGACGTCAACAAGGAACTGGTGCTGGAGGAGAACAAGACCCCGCACGAGTGGAAGAACCCCGTCTGGCGTCACAAGGACGGCAGCGTTGCCGAGTGGTAATGCATCCCGCCGCCTGAGTTAACACAGAAAAACAGCCCGCATGGCAGGAGCATCGTGCTCCGTCATGCGGGCTGTTTGCGTTCGATTTACTCTTTTTCTTCCGGTTCTTCGGGCTTGGTCAGCTCCTTGAGCTGCAGCACCCATTCCGGCACTTTGGGAGCAAGGGGCGGTTCACCGCTGCGGGCGCGGTGCATCTTCCGGTACAGGTCGCGGTTGTAGGAAAGGTGCAGGGTCATGGCATCCCGTGCCCAGGTGCTGTCGCCGCACTTGATGGCCTCCAGTACAGCCTTGTGGGTGTCCAGGGTCTCCTGCAGCAGAGTGCGGTGGGTACCCTCGGTGAACACCTCCACCGACGCCGTGATGATGGGAGCCAGCTGGGGAGCCACCAGATTGCCGCTGGCGCGGGCAATGGTCCGGTGGAACTTCATATCCTCGTCCAGATAGTCCTGCCCATGCAGGATGTGGTATTCCATGAGGTTGTACAGCGATTCCATCTCGGCGATGTCCTCCGGGGTGGCATGGCGCGCCGCCAGCGCGGCAATGGCCGGCTCGATGATGTTACGCACCTCCAGCAGGTCGAAGGCCAGACGCTCCTTGTCCTCAATGAAATCCAACCCCAGCGGGTCATCCGCCAGGCCGGGCTGGTCGGTCACAAAAGAGCCCGCGCCGTGGCGCACGGTCAGAATGTTCTGTGACTCCAGCCGCTTGATGGCCTCGCGCACGGTACTGCGTGCCACACCCATCTCGCGGGCAAGCGCTGTTTCAGTGGGCAGCTTGTCGCCGCTCTTCAGTTTTTCTTCCAGAATGTAGTCCTTGATCCGCTGTGCAACCTGTTCGGCCAGCGGTCGGCTGGAATCGTACCCCGCAGTCTCCATAAAAACCTCTTCCTTTGGCGTTTTGCTCTGTTCTATCTTTCATTATACCGGAAATTTCTGGCAGTGTAAAGCAACGCCGTGCAGAAACCTTCGCTCCGGCAGCAAAGGTTTTTGTTTTATGCAAAAGCGGCCGGTGTTTCCCGCACCGGCCGCTTTGTGTTATACTGAACAGGTCACAGGGGCAGCTCCAGCTGACGGCAGTAGTCCACGATGTGGTGGAACATCTGCTCCACGGCGGGAGCCATGGAGGCCGGGCGCTGCACGGCCAAGCCCACCACGCGGTACTCCTCCGGCTCGATGGGATACACCTTGACGGCGGCCTTGCAATCGCGCAGCAGCATCTGCGGCATGATGGAAATGCCCAGTCCGGCCTCCACCATGGCGATGTTGGACTGATCGTCGATGACATGGCAGCGGCGCTCGGTGCTGATCTTGTACTTCTTGAGGAACTGCCGCATCTCGGCGTCGGTGGCATCGCACTGCACCACAAAGCTCTGGCCGTTCATCAGAGCAGGGGTCATCACGCCGCCCTGGGGTTCGGGCCAGTCCTGCGGCACGATGCACAGCAGCGGCTCCCGAAACAGCTCGGTGAGGTTGAATTCCTCCTTGCAGGTGGAGGAAAGGAACGCAATGTCCACCTGCCCGGTGCGCAGCCACTCCTTGACATCGTCGTAGGTGCCCTGATACACTTCAATTTCGATCTGAGGGTACTGGGCCGCGAAGCTCTTGAGCAGGCCCGGCAGCAGCGAAGCGCACACCGAGTTGAATGCACCCAGCTTTACCTTGCCTTTTTCCAGGCCGTTCAGGCGGGCAATGCTCTGCTTGAGTGCCTCGTCACTGTTGAGCACCGCACGGATGGACGGGTACAGCGAAGCACCATAACTGGTCATGGATACGCCGTTTTTACCGCGGTTGAACAGGGCAAAGCCCAGTTCCTCCTCCATCACGGCAATGGCGTGGCTGATGGCTGAAGGGGTCAGATGCAGCTGCTGGGCCGCTTTGTTGAAGCTGCCCTGCCGTGCCACTGCATCAAAGATCTCGTAGGAAAAAAGCGTCATGCCCCAAAGCCTCCTTCCTGATTATTCTGGTTCGGAGACGCCCGATTCTCTGTGAATCTTTTTCATCTTTCGTTTGAGATAGTTCAATTATCTTCTTGATTGTACTATCCCGCGCCTTTTCTGTCAAGCGTTTTTGCCCCGATTTTTGCACGCTCTGTGCAGATTTTGCCGCAGCAGACGCAGGAAATGCCGCCTTTCCTTCGTTACAGTTCCTGTAACGATTTTTTGCAAGCTGAACGAGGTGTTCTTTATGACTGCACTTTCCCCGCGCCGCACCTTCAGCGGCACCGCTCTTAAAACCATTGCCTGCATCACCATGCTGGTGGATCACATCGGTGCGTCCTGCATCGAGGCGGGCATCCTTACGCCCGGGCTGGATGCCGGCACCCTCTCCCAAGACACCCTTTCTGCCTACCCGCTGTACCGGCTGGACATGGTGCTGCGCTTCACCGGGCGGCTGGCCTTTCCGCTGTTCTGTTTTCTGCTGGTGGAGGGCTTTGTGCACACCCACAACGTCAAAGGCTACCTTGGGCGGCTGGTGCTGTTCGGCCTTTTGAGCGAGGTGCCCTTTGACCTTGCATTCTTCCGCACCCCCTTTTACCCGGGCGCGCAGAACGTTTACTGGACGCTGGCGCTGGGCGTGCTGGCCATGGCGGGGCTCAAGCGCTTTGAAAAGGAAAACGGCCTGCCCGGCTGGCAGGGGCTTGTGTGGGCGGGCGGGTGCGCCGCGCTGGCGCTGGCTGCCAATACCGACTACAGCGCCAGTGGCGTGCTGATCATCTGCGCCTTATACCTCACCCGCGCAGACCGCAAGCGGCAGTGCCTTGCGGGCGCAGTGCTGTTTTTATTCGAGCTCACCGCTCCGCTGGCCTTTGTGCTGGTCTGGTTCTATAACGGACAGCGCGGCGCGTGCAGTCCGCTGCAAAAAAAGGCCTTTTACTGGTTCTACCCGGTGCATCTGGCCCTGCTGGCCTGCATCACCAACCTGCTGCTGTGACGCGGAAAAGGGCACCGGACTTTCAAAAGCCGGTGCCCCTTCTTTTTTGCGTGCAAAAATGGAAAAAGCCCGGTGATCTCAATGGATCATCGAGCTTTTTCTTGGCGGAGTAGGAGGGATTTGAACCCTCGCGCCGTTGTTTAGACGACCTACGCCCTTAGCAGGGGCGCCTCTTCGGCCTCTT